>Ga0137403_10006863_pt1 | contig 12969 bp, 13 predicted proteins | sample CZOMad2_1_16fung_FD_122057 | JGI IMG/M metagenome (GOLD analysis project Ga0137403, IMG submission 122057) | Vadose zone soil fungal communities from Angelo Coast Range Reserve, California, USA - CZOMad2_1_16fungal (Hybrid Assembly) | ecosystem: Environmental > Terrestrial > Soil > Vadose zone... | reverse complement strand
ATCGTGCCGCCGACATAATTGCCGCTGGCGACGATGGTCACCGCCAGCCCGCGATAGCGTTCGAACCAGTGCGAGGCTTCCGCCATCAGCGGCGCGAACGTCGCCGACGTGCCCAACCCGATCAGGAAATGCACCGCAATGAACTGCCACAGCGTGGTCGAAAGTCCGGCGGCAACATACGCCACGCCGAGCACGGTGATGCTCAGTCCCATGGCGAGCACGATGCCGAACCGATCGGTGATCTTGCCGGTAGCGACGCCACCGAGGCCGAAGCCGAGCATGGTGAGCGTAAAGGCCAGCGACACCGCGCCGCGGGTCGCCCCGAACTCCGGCTGCACCACCGGCAGCACCACCACGACCGACCACATCCCGACGCTGCCGATCGAGCCGATCACCACGGCAAGCGCAAGCCTCACCCATGCCTGACCGGAATCCGGGGTGAAGGCGACCGCGCGTCGGGATGAATCGGAGGGGGCGTGCACGGGCGCAACTTCGTCGCCCGCAGCCTCCGGGTCAAGCAACATGGCGCGATATTGGGCATGCAGATGCGCCGGGGCGGAATCCTCCTCCTGGTCGCTGGTCATTGGCGTTCACCGGTATTGAGGTCATTCGGCATCGTCTTGCACGCCGGCGCTGCGTAACGACAAACGATTTTATCTTCGCGATCGGCTCAGAAAATCTATGGCTTGGTGAGCGGTCGCCGCGATGGCGCGGCCCCCCAGGTGAACCGCACTCAGCAGATGATCCCGTCATTCCGGGGCGCCGCGCAGCGACGAACCCGGAATCCAGAGCTGATCACGGCGAGATTCCCCGATGTGCAATTGCACATCTGAGGTTCGCTTCGCGCCCCGGAACGACGCAAGGTAGCGGCTGCATTAATGTACGCGTGCCGCAACGCCGCTGTTCGCTAATGCGAGCTATTCGCAGGGGTTTTGCCGCTGGAACCGTTGAATACGGTGCCGAATCGTGCTGTGTCTAGCTAGGTTTCGTTCACGACTGGCGAATATGCGCAACAACATCGTCGGGCTGCCACGCTCAATCCTAATAGTGTTGCACCCCAAAGTTTGATATTCCTCGTCCATGAGGCGAACCACCAACCGTAGAAGTGCTCGATATGCGTCGACTTTTCGGCGCGTGCTGACGGCTGTCATTATCGCCGCATATGTAGTTGTCGGATGGGGGGGCGAGGTTTCATGCGCAGAAGAAGCGCTGGTGACCGGCATATCTTTTGAGATGAGCGCCGCGTCCGCTGACGAAGACTCAAAGATAACCCCGACCGTCGTTGACCATTGCTATACTTGCGTTCCCATCACCATCCCAACCGCCCTCCAAGTTTCTGAGCCGTTGGGTGTTTCGGCAGATTTGTCGTTCGCCAGTGACACCATCCTTCTCATTGAAGCGCGGCTGCTCGATCCGCCGCCCCCTAAGACTCTGACCTGATTAGTTTGCCGCGCGGACTAACCGCGTCGTTGCCTCGCTCTCAGGTCCATTGCATGTCCAATTTCCGTGCTGCCACGCGCATTCTTTGCGCGTTGCTCACCTGTTCAGGTCCCGCTATAGCGGTGGAAGGCTCATCTCGCACCCTTTCGCTGCCTCAAGCGCTCCAGCGCGTGCTGGCGGCCAACCCGCGTCTGACTGCGGCCGAACGTGATATCGGCATTGCAACCGGTCTAAAGGTTCAGGCCGGCGCTCTTCCGAATCCCGATCTCTCCTTCGAACTCGACAACGCGCTCGGCTCTGGACCGTACAAAGGCCTTCGCTCGGCAGAGACCAACCTGCAGCTCAGCCAACTAATAGAACTCGGCGGCAAGCGGCAGGCGCGGCTCGCGGCCGGTGCGGCCGGCGTCGATACGGCCGTCTGGCAGCGGCGCGCCACGCGGCTCGAAGTGCTGTCGGAAACCGCGATAGCCTTCATCACCGTGATCGGCGCGCAGCGCCGTATCGAAATCTTCGACGAGCAGATTTCGAGCCTCGATCAACTCATCCCGCTGTTGCAAAAGCGCGTCCAAGAAGGCGCGTCCTCTCCGGCAGAAACGTTGCGGGCCCAGGTGGCGGCCGACCTGTTCCGGGTCGATCGCGAGCGTGCCAGGACGCAATTGGCGACAGCGCGCCGCGATCTGGCGATCCTGATGGGAGACGCGACCCCTCGCTTCGGAGAGGCCATGGGGCGACTGGCGAGCGTCGGCCAACCGCCACCCTTCAAAGCCGTCACCGACGCGATTGAGGCGAACCCGCAACTGATGCGGTGGACGGCGGTCACCGCGCAGCGCAACGCCGAACTCATCATCGCCCGTCTGAGGGCGGTTCCCGACCTGCGGGTAGCGGCGGGCTGGAGGCATTTCGACAACACCAACGACAACGCCGTACGTCTCGGGGTTTCGATACCGCTCCCGATCTTCGACCAGAACGCCGGAAACATCTACGCCGCCCAGGAAACGCTCGCCAAGGCGGCGGCCGAACGTTCGATAAACAGGCTCGTTCTGACAAGCATCGCAGGCCGCGCTTATGACGCTCTGACCGGCGCACTCGCCGAACTGAAGCTCTTGCGGACATCGGTCATCCCCAATGCCCGGAACGCCGCCGAAACGATCCAGAGCGGCTACCTGCAAGGCCGCTTCACTCTGCTTGAACTGCTTGACGTTCGAGGTTCGGTCTTGCAGGCGCTGCTCCGGGAGCAGGAGGCGCTGCAGAATTTCCATATCGCTATCGCGACGATCGAAGGTCTCGTCGGTAACCCGTTTGCGCTGACCCGCGAGAGTTCAAGATGATTGCTGGATTGATCCGATATTTGGTTTTCGTTCTGGTTGCTGCAGCGCTTATCTACGGCGGCTACCGGATGTTGACTCCGGCGACCACCAAAACGACCGTGACGGAGAAGGCTGAAAAGGAAGAGCGCTCGGACAGCGTCGTGTTGAGTGACGCCAAGGTCGCGGCCGCCGAAATTGAGCTTGCGAAGGCCGCGCCGGGCGTCCTACGCGACAGCCTGCTGCTGAACGGAATGGTCCAGCCGAACCAGGAATCGCTGGTTCAGGTCACGCCCCGCTTTCCGGGCATCGTGCGCGAGGTTCGCAAGCGGATCGGCGATCACGTCCAAAAGGGTGAAGTCCTTGCGATCGTCGAAAGCAATCAGAGCCTGACGCCGTATGAGTTGAAGGCCGCGCTCGCGGGCACGGTCATCGACCGTCAGACGACCCTCGGCGAATACGTTTCGGAACAGAAGCCGGCGTTCGTGATAGCGGATTTGTCGACGGTATGGGTCGATTTCTCCGTCTACCGGCGCGACCTGACGCGGGTCCACGTCGGCGATCAGGTTCTCATTGATCCCGCTGATGGCGGGCCGGCGATCGAGGCCAAGGTGTCGTACCTGTCGCCGGTCGGCAGCAGCGACACCCAGAGTGCGCTTGCGCGGGCGGTGGTGCCGAATTCAGAGCAGCGGCTGCGACCCGGCCTGTTCATCACCGGCCGGCTGACCCTGTCAGCCAAGCAGGTCGCGGTCGCGGTGAAATCCTCGGCGTTGCAGACCCTCGAGAACCGCACTGTTGTCTTCGTCCGCAATGGCGAGAAGTTCGAGGCTCGCGACGTGGAGATCGGCGAGCGCGATTCTGAGTTCGTGGAAATCACATTCGGCGTTCTGGAAGGCGACGTGTACGCGGCAAAGAACAGCTTCATCGTAAAGGCAGAGTTGGCGAAGGGAGGAGCGGACAATGATTGACGGCATTCTTTCCTTCGCCATCCGCCAGCGCTGGCTGGTGATGATCGGCGTTCTCGCCATGGCCGCCTTTGGCGGATTGAACTTTGCGCGCCTGCCGATCGACGCGGTTCCCGACATCACCAACGTTCAGGTTCAGATCAACAGTCGGGCCTCCGGCTACTCGCCACTGGAGGTCGAGCAGCGCATCACGTTTCCCATCGAGACCGCTATGGGCGGGCTGCCGAACCTGGAGAGCACACGGTCGCTATCGCGCTACGGCCTCAGCCAGGTCACGGTGATCTTCAAGGACGGCACCGATATCTATTTCGCCAGACAGTTGGTCAACGAACGGATTCAGCAGGTCAGGGACCAATTGCCCGTAGGCATCGAGACGGCGATGGGACCGGTGTCCACCGGGCTGGGCGAAATCTACATGTTCACGGTCGAAGCCAGGCCCGAGGCTCGCAAGGCCAGTGGGGAGGCCTACACCGAGAGCGACTTGCGCACGATCCAGGACTGGATCATCAGGCCGCAGTTGCGGACCGTTCCCGGCGTGAACGAGGTCAACACCGTCGGCGGATTCGAGAAGCAGTTTCACGTGCTGCCCGATCCCGCGCAACTGATGGCCTTTAAGCTCAGCTTCCGCGACGTTATGGCGGCGCTGGCGGCGAACAATGCGAACGTCGGCGCCGGCTACATCGAGCGGAACGGCGAGCAGTATCTCGTGCGCACGCCGGGACAGGTCGCCAACATCGATGAGATCAAAGAAATCGTGATCGGATCGCGAAACAGCATTCCGGTGCGGGTGTCCGACGTCGCTGACGTCAGGGAAGGCACGGACCTACGCACCGGCGCGGCGACGCTGAACGGGAATGAGGTCGTACTGGGTACCGCAATGCTGCTGATCGGCGAAAACAGCCGCACCGTGGCGCAGCGCGTGGCCGCCAAGCTCAAGGAGATCGCGCGTTCGTTGCCGGACGGCGTGACCGCCCGCACCGTCTACGATAGGGCGCATCTTGTCGAGGCGACGATTGCAACTGTCGAGACGAATCTCTTCGAAGGCGCGCTGTTGGTGATCGTCGTGCTGTTCCTGACGCTTGGAAACTTCAAGGCTGCGGTTGCAACCGCATGCGTCATACCGCTGTCCATGCTATTCGCCATCACCGGGATGGTGGAGAAAAAGGTCAGCGCCAACCTCATGAGCCTTGGCGCCATCGACTTCGGCATCATCATCGATGGCGCCGTGATCATCGTCGAGAACTGCCTGCGCCTGCTGGCGGCGGAACAGCGCCGGCTTGGCCGCGTTCTCACCCGTCAGGAGCGCTTTGAGACCATTCTGGCAGGCTCGCGCGAGGTCATCCGCCCCAGCCTGTTTGGAACGTTCATTATTGCAGTCGTCTATCTACCAATCCTGACGCTCACCGGCGTCGAAGGAAAGATGTTCACGCCGATGGCGCTGACGGTGCTGATGACGCTCACCGGGGCCAGCATTTTGTCCATAACATTTGTGCCGGCGGCCGTGGCTCTGCTGGTCACTGGCAATGTTTCCGAACATCAAAATTTCTTTATGCGCGGTGCCCGCCGAATCTACGCGCCGCTGCTCGCCGCTTCGATCCGCAACCGATTCGGCGTCGCGGTGATCGCGGCGCTGCTGGTTGCCGTCTGCGGTATCGCGGCGACCCGCATGGGCGGTGAGTTTATTCCCAACCTCGACGAAGGGGATGCGTCGACGGAGGTGGTCCGCATCCCCGGCACCAGCCTCACGCAATCGGTGGCGATGGAGGCGATGCTGGAGAAGCGACTGCTCAAGGTGCCCGAAGTGAAGGAGGTATTCGCCCGCACCGGTACGGCGGAGATTGCGACTGACCCGATGCCGCAGTGGACCTCGGATAATTACATCATGCTGAAGCCGAGGAAGGAGTGGCCCGATCCCGACAAGCCGAAGGCCGCTGTGGTTGCAGATATCCAGGAGGCGGCGGAAGACGTCCCCGGGAGCGCTTATGGATTCTCGCAGCCGATCCAGCAACGTATGAACGAACTTATCTCGGGGGTCCGAAGCGATGTTGCCGTCAAGCTATTCGGCGACGATCTGGAGGTGCTGATCCAGTCCGCGGCACGGGTCCAGGCGATCCTCCAGAAGGTGCGAGGAGCCGCCGATGTCAAAGCCGAGCAGGCCGCGGGATTACCCGTGCTCACCGTCAAACTGAACCGTCAAGCTCTGTCGCGCTATGGGATCAGCGTCGCCGATATTCAAACCCTGGTGGAAATCGCGGTCGGTGGCAAGAGCGCGGGCCGGGTGTTTGAGGGCGATCGCCGTTTCGATATCGTCGTCCGGCTTCCGGAGCACCTGCGTTCGGATATTCAGGCAATTAGGTCGTTGCCGGTGCCGCTGCCGCCGCTCGAGAACCAGGCCAAGACGACACCCGCGTTGTGGGGCAATTCTCCGCTCGCCCAAATCCGTTATGTACCTCTCTCGGAACTGGCCCAGATCGATCTGGCGCCGGGTCCCAATCTGATCAGTCGCGAGGACGGCAAACGGCGGATCGTCGTCACCGCAAATGTGAGGGGTCGTGATCTCAGTTCGTTCATCGCCGATGCCCAGAATCAGGTCATGGAGAAAGTGAAGCTACCGGCCGGCTACTGGATCGGATGGGGCGGCCAGTTCGAGCAACTGGTCTCGGCGACGCAGCGGCTGATGGTCGTCGTGCCGCTCGCGCTGTTTCTGATTTTCCTGTTGCTCTTCATCAGCCTCGGGTCGATACCTGATGCGCTGCTGGTGTTCAGCGGCGTGCCGCTTGCCCTCACTGGAGGTGTGGCGGCGCTTCTGTTGAGGGGAATCCCGCTCTCCATTAGTGCCGGCATCGGCTTCATCGCCCTCTCCGGCGTGGCCGTGCTCAACGGCCTGGTTATCATCACGTTCATCGAAAAACTTCGTAGGGAAGGGCACGCACTCGCGGATGCGGTCCGGGAAGGCGCGCTGACGCGCCTGCGGCCGGTTCTGATGACCGCGCTCGTTGCCTCACTCGGCTTTATCCCGGTGGCGATTGCATCAGGGGCCGGTGCCGAAGTGCAACGGCCGCTGGCGACGGTCGTTATCGGCGGAGTGATTTCGTCGACGATCCTGACGCTGCTTGTGCTTCCCGCTCTCTACGTCTTGTTCCGGCGCGAGAGCCGGTCGAACACCGCTGCCGTTGTAGATGCGAACCAAGGAGAACAATCATGAGATTCGTCCTGGCTTTCCTCGTGGCCCTCTCGATGGCGTCGCCGGCCCTCGCCGAGGATTATGAGAAGGGTCCGAACGGCGGGCTGATGCTCGACGTCGCGGGTATCGACGCGGAATTGCTGACGTCAGGCAATACGGTCACGATCAATGTCTTTGAGGCGACCAGCCCAAAGCCGGTTTCGACCAAGAGCTACACTGCGGCGGTGCTCATTGTCAGCGGCACCAGACGCGAAACGATCACGCTCACGCCTCAGGGCGAGAATTCGCTGAAGGGAGACGCGAAAGGCCCGATAGCGGCGGGTGCGACGATCACATTGACCATCAAAACCGCCGAGGGGAAGTCGGGACAGGTGAAATTTAGAAAGTAGGAACGTCGATTGTGGCGCGAAGTCCCTGACGGATCGCATGCCGATTAAACAGACAATATCGTGTGGTCACATCGGTGATATGGTCCAAGGCCGTCGGAGCGTTGGCCGTTTGCTCGGTATGCTGACCCTGTCGTCGATTGCTTTGCTTGCAGCCGACGCAGGACCGGAATTGCGAGCGGAAGCATCAAAGGCCAAGATCGTTGGCCTAGGTGCAGCGACGTGCCAGCAATTCAACGATGACGTCAGATCCAATCCCTTGGTTCGGCGGGACTATCTGGCGTGGGCTCAAGGATTCATGAGCGGTGTCTTGTTGAGCAGGCCGCCCGGTGTAGACGAGGGTCTCGATCTTGATCCCGCGACCTTCGGCCTCATGAGCCAACTGCACTTTATGGAAGATTACTGCGCGAAGAACACGTCGCTGGATTTTTCTGATGCTGTGGAAGCGCTTTACAAACGGCTTCGGCAGGAAGGCAAGACGTGACCTCAAGAACCAACGAAATGAGCGACCACGCTGACGGAACAGGCGCGGTGACCACCGGGATCCATACGCGCTCCGCTACACTGAAAGGAATCCCGGGCGGCATTTGGGCCCTCGGCTTCGTCTCGATGCTGATGGACATCTCGTCAGAGATGATTCACGCGCTGTTGCCCGTCTACATGGTGACCGTACTCGGAACGTCCGCCTTGACGGTCGGCATCATCGAGGGCGTCGCTGAAGCGACAGCTTCGATCACAAAGGTCTTTTCAGGCGCGCTGAGTGACTGGCTCGGCAAGCGCAAGCTCTTGGCCGCCATCGGTTATGGTTTGGCGGCCTTCACAAAGCCGATCTTTCCGCTCGCGCCCACTGTCGAATGGCTGGTCGCAGCGCGCTTCGTCGACCGTATCGGCAAGGGCATCCGCGGTGCGCCGCGGGATGCGCTCGTTGCCGATATCAGCCCGGCCCATCTGCGCGGCGCGAGCTTCGGTCTGCGTCAATCGCTGGACACGATCGGCGCCTTTCTCGGACCGCTGCTTGCCGTCGGGCTGATGTGGTTGATGGCCGATCATTTCTCGGCGGTCTTCTGGATCGCTGTCATCCCCGCTTTCCTGTCGCTCGGATTGATCTTGGTTGCAGTCCGGGAACCTGAGCGCAAAGAGGGCTTGCGGCGAGTCCGCATGCCCTTGAGCCGCAGCGAACTCGGCCGTCTCGGCGCAACTTATTGGTGGGTGGTCGCCGTCGCTGCTGTGTTCACTCTGGCCCGTTTCAGCGAGGCCTTTCTGGTGCTTCGTGCGCAGTCGATTGGCCTGCCGCTGATGCTGGTGCCGATCGTGCTGGTGATCATGAACATCGCCTATGCGATGTCAGCTTATCCGCTCGGTGCATTATCCGATAGGATAGACCGGGTGACGATCCTGATCCTTGGCCTACTCCTGCTGCTGATGGCCGATCTGTTCCTCGCCTTCGTACCGGGATTGATAGGGCTCGCTGTCGGGGTGATCCTCTGGGGCCTGCACATGGGGTTCACTCAAGGGTTGCTGGCGACCCTTGTGGCGGACGCGGCGCCCGAGGAACTGCGAGGGACGGCTTTTGGGATGTTCAATTTGATCACCGGGCTCGCGCTGCTTGTTGCCAGCGTGATCGCTGGTGCTCTCTGGGACGTGCCGGGACCGCAGGGCACGTTTCTCGGGGGGGCTGCGTTCACCGTTCTGACCTTGGCTGGCTTGCTCCCTGTTCGGGGAAGGTTGGGCGGGCCGGCGCGCTCATGAAGGTATGAGGCGCGAGAGTTCAGATTGCCGAGAATACATACGACGTTAGGCGACTCATGGAGCGGCTGGATCTACAAAGGTCTGGCCACCCTTCTGATCGGCTGTCCATGCGCCCTGGCCATCTCAACGCCCCGCTGCGATCGCGGCAAGCCTGTCCGCAGGCGCTCGTCGGGGATTGCTGCTGAAGGGTGGGGCGGTCCTGGAGCAAATGGGCAAGATCACCGCGGCCTGTTTTGACAAAACCGGCACGCTGACCGCGGGCAAGGCTTCGGTCACCGACATTGTCGGTTTCACGCGCAGCGAGGCGGATGGTCTGCGCTTCGCGGCGGCGCTTGAGTCCGGATCAAGTCATCCACTGGCAACTGCGATTTTGACTAAGCAACTGAGCAGAAGATTTCATTACCTCCAACCTCCGACTCAAAAGCGATCGGCGGAAAGGGCATTCGAGCAATGGTCGAGGGAGAAAATGTCTTCCTTGGCTCGCCTCGAGCCGTTGCGGAAACGGCGCCGTTGACGTCTGAGCAAGGCGCTCTGATCTTGGCGCTCAACGACGCGGGCAAACGGTTTCCCTCGTCGTCATGAGCGACAGGATCGCCCGGCGCCATCGTTATGCGTCAGGAGCCCCGTCCGGACGCAAAGAGAGGTCTCAAGGTTCTGACAGACGCGGGAATCAGAACTGTAATGTTGACCGGCGATAATCGCCGCACAGCGAACGCGATCGGCAAGCAATTGGGAATCGAGGTCGAAGCGGAACTACTGCCAGAGGATAAGCAGCGGATCGTCGGCCGGTTTCAAAGGGACGGGTGGACCGTCGTCAAAATCGGGGACGTCATCAATGACGCGCCGGCACTGGCGGCAGCCGATGTCGGCATTGCCATGGGCGGAGGTACCGACGTCGCCTTGGAAACGGCCGATGCCGCGGTCCTCCACGGGCGTGTTGCGGACGTAGCCGCAATAGTCGACCTCTCAAAGAGGACAATGGCCAGCATCCGGCAGAACATCACAGTCGCGCTCGGTCTGAAGGCTGTCTTTCTTGTTACTACCGTAGTCGGATTAACGGGCTTGTGGCCGGCCATCCTAGCCGATACCGGCGCCACCGTATTGGTGACGCTGAATGCAATACGCCTGCTGGCGCCGCCCAAAAACTGACAGCTGTCCAATTCGCCGACGCAGCACAAAATCTACAATTTACCGGTGGGGCTCGGCCGGCCTCACCGCTGCTGCACTATGGCTTCGCGGAGCATCGCACGCTGTCTACGCTGCCCGTACTGGGTCATCCCCCGCGGCTTGTACACGGAAAGCACCGTGAGCACGATCAACACCACCAGGGCGGCACTGGAGCCAGTCACCATAAGGAGCTGCAGACTTTGGAGGTCGGCCCTGAATACTGTCGTCTTTGCAGCTACGCCTGCGAGGAGGTCAATTGGCTGCATGTGTACTAGCAAGACGATAGTAGCAAGAATGGTGATCAAGAGTTTCAGCAAGACCCAATAATAACGGAACAAGCCCCAGTTGGTACCGAGTGACGAGACAACTCCGCTTAGCAGCGAGAGAAGGGCGAGCGGGAGGATGACGGTCCAGGTGGTCAATTCCATCGCGAGATAGGCGGCTCGCATCAGCTGGGCATCCTGGCCGGTCATACCGGCGATGGCGAGAGCCAAGAAGACAGCGACCGCGCCAAGCCAACCGACCGATGAAGTGACATGCGTGGTAAGCGCAAACTTGCGCAGGCGGGGTGTCATGGTCATGGCTGTTGCGCGGCGCTCCGGATTGTTGTGTGGCCACCAAGGCCGTGGCCGGTGAGGTGGAGAGCGACAAACACCAGGACCAGAACAACCATAACGGTCCCAAACACTTTCACCCACCTAGGTGTGCTTGCGGTCAATCCTTGGTGAGGCGGCCTGCGGCTATCGAAAGGGTTGTCGCCCTTGGGGTCGGGATCGGAGACCAAATCAGTCATGCGCGCGTCCTCTTTCCGGCATATTGCCAAAGTGAACGTGGTGTACGATAACCGACATGGAGTTCGGAAGTTTTTACCGAACAATCCGCTCGAAATGTCCTGTACTGAACAAGCTTCTTGAATTGGCCGTGAATGGTGATGCAGACGACAAAAGGGTCGATAGACCGCCGCGTCGCCCGCAGCAGGGCCATGCTGCACCAAACCTTGATGTCCTTGATCCCGAAACAAGGGTACGAGGCGATCACCATCCGAGACATCTGCGACGCGGCCAATGTCGGTCGATCGACCTTCTACGCCCACTACACGAGCAAGGACGATCTAATGAGGAGCGGCCTCGAGAACTTGCGCAGGGTGCTCGTCGATCGGCAGCGGGACGTTCTGGCAACTCCGGGAGATATCAGGCACCGAAGCTTGGGTTTCAGTCTGACCTTGTTCGAACACGCCCGCGACCATATTGACCTCCATCGAGGGCTCGTCGGCGGCGGCGCCGTCGCCCTTGGTATCATTCGCCAAATACTCTCCGATTTGGTCCGCGACGAACTTGAGGCAACCGTTGACAAGAAATCCGCGACCGCCATTCCGCGCGAACTCGTCGTCCAGTATGTCGTTGGCGCCTACATGGCGGTGTTGACTTGGTGGCTTGACGGGGGCGCGAAACTGCCGCCCCAGCGGATTGATGCAATGTTTCGACGCATGGCCACCGAGGGGATCACGCCCTCGTATAAGGGTGTCCCAACAGGTATCCATGGACCGTCGGTTTAGCGTTGGCAACATCACGCTCGATCAATGCGAGGGAGAGAGCCCGATCCCCAGTTCCGTCTTGGCGGGTTCAAGGTTCGTAGGTATGCTTGCGAATCTGAGCACGAAAATCGAAAGAATTGACGTCGAGATGTTCGCCGGCCTTACCAGAACGAGGCGATTGAGAGCAGGGTGGTTCGTTGCCCTGATCTATCTGCTTTGCGTGCTGGCCCCGACGATTTCTTATGCGTTGCCCGGTGCACATGCCATCGCTCCTTGCCTGACCGACGAGAATCATGTGCCCGGCGTGGTCCATGTGCATAATGAAATGCCGACGCAGCATGTCCACAGGGATGGCCATGTGCACGACCACCCCGGCGGGCGTTCGCATGCGAGCTCCGACGACGACCGTCGCTCGCTGTTGATCGCGCTAAACGCCAGGCCGATCCCCGAGAAAGCTCCGCATTCGTCTGACGGACAATGCTGCGGGCTGATGTGCGTCACCGCGCTTCCGGCGACGCTGATCGATATCGTGAAGCCTTTTGCGCCGACGGCCCTATGTGAGGTCGAAGGCGATCGGAAGGTGTCCGATAACGCTCCCCCACGGCACTATCGTCCCCCCATTTCCTGACCTGATCGAAACGACGCGGTGCCGTGCCCGCTGAGGGGGCGCGCGCCTGTGGTTCATCGGTAGTTCAGGGAAAAGTCATGCTTGCGCAGTTTGGGGCGAACTTCGCCGCCGTTCATTCGGTGGTGGGACAATTCAATAGATGTAGATTCGGGATCCTCCTCGCGGGAGTGGCCGTCGCGGCCGTTACCGTGGGGGGATGCACGCCGACAACTGTTCCGCTGGTTGGCGCCGATCCCGCCGACCCTGGCGCCAAGGTTGCCGGCGTGGGGTACCGTTCCACGATAGCTCCCTACACCAGCCTTCGGCCGACCGCTCCGGCTTCCTGGCGGGAGCAGAACGAACGCGTCGCTCCGGCGCCGAAATCCGGCCAATAGGAGCGCACGCGATGCACCGAAATTTCGAGATCGTCCGTGACGCGGCAAGCCGATTCCGGTTCAGGCCGGCGTATGCGACCACGCTGCTATCGGCCTTTCTTCTCTCCGGATGCGCGACATTCTCTCCCGATGGCGGAATGACGATCGTCGCCGGCGTCGCCGGCGAAACCATCAAGAAGGACGTGGTGTCCATCCGCACGGCGGATGACGCGGAGCGGGCGCAAAATATCGTCAGGGG
>Ga0137403_10006862_pt1 | contig 12970 bp, 15 predicted proteins | sample CZOMad2_1_16fung_FD_122057 | JGI IMG/M metagenome (GOLD analysis project Ga0137403, IMG submission 122057) | Vadose zone soil fungal communities from Angelo Coast Range Reserve, California, USA - CZOMad2_1_16fungal (Hybrid Assembly) | ecosystem: Environmental > Terrestrial > Soil > Vadose zone... | reverse complement strand
AGCGCCAGAACCGCCAGTGAACAAGCGGCTGTAGAGACCGTAACGCAGAAAACCGGGTAGCGCGCCTTCACCACGGGTGCCGCGACAGTCTCTCACTTCGTCAACTTGACGCAAACGCTTGACGCACACGCCGAGCGTTGCCTCCAAAGAAAGCGAGACCCCTGTTTTTGCAGGAGTTTCTGCGAAGCCGACGCCCGGACTCGAACCGGGGACCCCTTCATTACGAGTTCGTTTGAGCGGTTTCGGCTCGTCTCGGCGCTTCCGGCTTTTCCCTGCTCAAACGGCCAAACTCGCCGCGACGGCAACTTGCTCGTTACGGTCTCTCTCGGTAGCTCCCGTTGCCCCCGTTTTGCCCATCATCCCTGCGAGCAAGCTGGGATCAGGCTGATCTTCGGGCAGCAGATGGACGTATGCGCGAAGCGTGAACGCAGGGTCGCTGTGGCCGAGGAAGTTGCAAACCTGCTTGGCGTTCCATCCGCAGCGGACGAGCATCGTCGCGCAGCTGTGGCGGAAGCTGTGGAAGCCGACCCAACTCTCGGCTCGACGTCTACCGCGCTCGATCAGCCATTGGCCGAGGCCGGCGCGGACGGCTGCAGGCTTGAGGACGCGGCTCATCAAGTTCGACGGGATCAGTCGCCCACCGCGCTCGGCGGTGAAGACGAGCTCGTCCGGCTTGCCTTGCCTTTGCCAGAGCGCCTGAGCCAATTCCTGCGAGATCCGAATGCGACGCTTCTTGCGCCCCTTCGGCTTGCCGGACCTCCCCCGAGTAGAACTGTCGGTCAACGTTCAGCCAGCATTCACCGAGGTCGACATCACTCCAACGAATCTCGATCGCCTCGCTGATCCGCAACCCCGTCTGGAAGAGGAAGTCAAAGAAGAACCGCCACTCGAATGGAAGCTCTGCAGATAGACGCTGCAGCTCGTCCTCGTCGAGCGCCTTCACGCGATCGGACTCGACGTCTCCTTGGCGTCCGGGCGTTCGAATGCCGAGGGCAGGGTTGGACGGCAAGCCATAGTCGTCGTCCTCGACTGCAGTCGCGAGCATGATCCGAACGACCGTCAGCGCCTTCTTGACGCTGCTCGGAGCAAGCCGCTTGCCCAACTCGGCTCCATAGCGCTTGATCTCTCCCGGCGTGATCTCGTCAAGTCGCCTCTGTCCGAAGAAGGGAATCGCGTCTTGCTCGAGCGACCGCTTGTAGTCGGCGAGCGTGTTGCTGCTCAGGCCTCGCTCGGAACGGCCCTGGTAGCTCGCGAGCCACTCGTCCGCGTACGCGGCGAAGGTGACTCGTTGAGGCTGGCGGGTCGGACGAGCCTTCCGCTTGAGATCCCGTGCCTCGGCGAGGGTTCGGGCAAAGCGCTTGAACTGCCTCCCCTGACGATCGCGATCGACGACCACGTATCGACTCCCGCGCTTGTAAATCCCGGGCGTCGCCGTTCGCTCCATCCGCGGACTAGCCATGTTGACTCAAGCTCCTTTCACTAGGTTGATACGGTCAGTATCACCGTACAGCATGAGACGAACGCTGTCAGCCCCGAGCAGTAGCCTCGTCGGCGTGAATCCACTCGACCTCGTCGGAGTGCCCGAGATCGCCGAGATGCTCGGCGTCAGCCGGCCGAGCGTCTGGCGATACGTTCGCCGCGACGACTTCCCTGAGCCGGACGCGCAGGTCAGCGGCAAGCGTCTATGGAAGCGGGCAAGGATCGAACGCTGGGCGAAGAAAACTCTGCCGCTCAAGTTCGACCCTCGCTTGAAGCGCACCGGCTCGAGCTGAGCCGGCTAAGAGCCGGGGCGGCTACCGAACGCCGAGCGCTTCCGCGGTTCCCCGGCCGCGTTCAGGCTATGCCGCGAGCGAAAGGTGCCGTGGCCTTAGGAAACGGCGGCGAGCAGACGCCCTCGTGGGATGAAGACGAGCGTGCGGGGGTTCTTCGCGTAGACGAGACCCGGCGCTTCGAGCTGCACGTCCCGCCTCGGCCGGCCCTCGTAGGTGCCGGTGCCGACGACCACGTCCTTGCCCGTCGTGAGCTGGAGAACATGCACCCTGAAGCGCTGGCCCGAGTAGACAGGATGATCGGCGTAGGCTGCCAAGCCCGAATATCCATCGAGCGTCGCCGCTCCCCTCGGAACCGGCCAACTACGACGAAGGGCGCCCGAGCGCGAATCGTAGATCTCCAGCGATCGCGTCTTCGTCAGAATGAGTAGATCGTTTCCACGCAGAGCGACCTCCTTTGCGGAGCTGGGCGCAACCTCCAGGAGCAGCTTCCCGCTCGCGTCGTAGATACCGACGGTGCCGTCGGCGCGCAACACAGCGATCCGTCCTGAATCCAGCGACTCGGCGAAGATTGCCTTGGCCCCCAAGCCGACGCGGCGCAGCCCGTTTGCGCCGACGAGATCGAGCTCGGAGCGCTTGACCATTCCCTTCGCGTCGGTCGACCAGCGGTTGACTGCGATCAGGTTCCCGGAGCCGACGAGATGGCCAATCCAGGACCCCTCCTGAACGTCGAGGTCTCCGAACCGGCCGGCGGCGGCAAGCTGCCTTTCTCTGGGCCGGAGGAGCGATGCTGTTCGGAGGTAGTCGTGGAACTCCGTGTTTCCGCCAAAATTGACGATCCAGGCGAACCGGTTGCCGACAAAGGCGAGCTCGCGCACGCCATCCCCCGTGCTTCCGTGCTCGTCTTCGCAGGTCTTGTTGCCGCTCACGCGTTTGAGGCCTCCGGTTCGTAGGTTCCGGACGAGGATCTTGTTGGAGCAGCGCGAGTGGGGAAACGTGCCCGGGAAGGCGCTCAAGCCGTAGACGAGCCTGGATCCGTTCATCGTCATCTCAACGATGTCTTGTTTCGTTCGGATCACGCTGATGGTGCGCGTATTTGCCGCCGCGGCCGAAAACCCGACTGCGAGCAGGAGCAGGCTCGCTAGGAAGGCGCCCCGCCTGATGATTTGCTGCACGCCAGCGATCATCGCCCACGCACCGAGAAATGACAACGCAAAAGCGAGGGGGCCGGGTGGCGAGCCGAACGCCTAGGACGCTTCCCATCCTCCCGGCCCATCGGTCAATCTATGTACCAAGTGGGTGCTCGACTAATCGCTCTTCCGGCCATGGCTGTTGGAGTTCTTCTCCTCGCCGGCTGCGCGAGCGGCAGTGCGGCCGCGAAGAAGCACGAGCTTGTTTGCCACTCGATCCAGGTGAAGCCGATCATCCTCGACAAGGTCCTGCTCGGCCATCATCTGCCGGTCGACTACCCCCTGCGCAGCTTCACCCCTTTCCGGCTCGTCAGCTCGAAGCTGGGCAGCACGCCGGACGAAGCGCTGGGTCTCCGCAACCCGCTCTTCGCTTGGTATCGCTACGGGAACACGGCCTACCTCGTCATGACGCTCGTCCTGCCTATCCGCTCGTATGTTGCCGCGAAGGCATGTGACTGGAAGCGAGACTCTGTGCAGCTAAAGGGACCCGCAAAACCTGTGGGCCAGACTCCGAGCGGTTTCGGCTGGAACGGCTAGAGCGAGCGCGGTGAGCTCAGGCTACGCCTCGGCCCCGGCGTCGCCTAGTCGCCTTTTCGGCCATAGCCCCCGAAGCGGGTCCCCCAGGCCGGCAAACGGGCCTCTCCTACGGACAGGGACCGAGCGTATCGCCGTGCGCCAGATGCGCTGGCACCGCGTGCTGGTCGATGGAGATCGTCACCGACGGGTTCGTCGCCGATCCCGTGCGATGGCAAATCAGCACCTTGTGCCCGTACTGGTACTGCGCGGAGGCCGCGTTCGGACCCGCCAAGATGCCGGCTGCGACCGCGCCTCCAAGGATGGCGGTCACCGCGGTAGAAGCAAGCAGACGTGTCAGCCTCCGACCGCGAGGCCTTGACGGGGCGTACAGCGCGGAGGGTGCTGGTCCGTATCCCACCGGCGCTGCGCGGACACGAGCGGCCAACTCCGGATCGACGAGCACGAGTTCTGGACTGATCGGCTCCAACCCGTCCAGTCTCTCCCCTTCGATCATGCCTTGACCCCCTCGTGCAGATGTCGCTCGATGACTGTAACGGCTCTGGAGACTTTCCGCACAAGCGTTTCGCGGTAGTAGCGAGGATTTCCGACGAACTCTTCGCCGGCGGGCCGGGCGGCGAGCCGAACGCCTGCAACCGTTCCCGAGTCGATGGGGACCTCAGGAGCTCGGCGATCGGGGATCTTCCTCGGCGACGAGGTCGCCCTTCTCGCCGTGCTTCTCGATCACCGTGAAGCAAGGTTCTTCTTGGAGCACGCGCTCGTCAGTGTTCTGGTGACCGGGGGTCATCACGAATCGCTTCGGGTGCGCCCGCACCGCTTCGTATTCCTCGCGCGTGAGCCGGATGGCCGCAGTGCAGCGTTCGTCTTCGCACTCGCAGAGATACGGCGTCCGCTCCTCGCTTAGGCCGAGGTCGCCCGCCTTCTCCTCGAGGCTCTCGTTCGCGCGCCGGAAGGTCGCTTCGTTTTTCGCGGCTCGCTCTACCGATCGGCCCACCGACGAGAACTCCCCGCAAAGGCCAGGCAGAAACAGGGGTTCGCATTTTCTTGAGCGATCGCGGAGAATGCATGCCCTGTGGATGCGGCGAGGGATGAGCGGCGCGCGCGTAACGAGGCTCTCTTCCGCGAAGTCAATGAGCGGATCGAAGACGTGAGCTCCGACTTGGCGGACGAGAGCGAGCAAGAGGCATCGTTCGAAGTCGTCTGCGAGTGCGGCAGAGCCGACTGCACGGAGCTAATCGAGGTGACACGCGCGGAGTACGAATCCGTCCGCAGTGACCCCCGACGCTTCATCGTCGTCCCCGGGCACGAGCACACCGACACTGCACGCGTCGTCGAGCGAAACAGCGCCTTTTCTGTGATTGAGAAGCTGGAGAGGGCGGCCGAGATCGCAGTCGAGCAGGATCCCCGCTCCTAGCGAGGATCAAGCGGCGGTCGCTTTCCTCAAGATCGCGAGCGCCGAGCCGTGGTCCTTCGGGCTCGCCAGAGATCGCAGGTGGGAGACGAGGAGCGCAACCTCTTCGAGCGTCGCCTTCTCGTGCTCCTCGAGATACAGGCAAAGCCATCGGGCGGCGAAGCGACCGTAGCGCTCGGGCTGTTTGCGTGCGACCAGGGCCGTTAGGAGCGTTGAACTCGCGCCCGCGTCCTCCATCCCGGGCGAGCGACGCCTAGATCACCGTCAGGGTGTATTCCCGCGCACTCGCGCACGTCAGGTTCCCTCCACCTGAGTAGGTAGTAGAGCCATAACCGAGCTGCCGGGTTGTCGCCTTTGATAGGGAAGACGACAAGTTGATCGCGTCATCAGACTCGCGACCTCCTCGCGAAGAGTGGCGAGACGCTGGGGCGGCTGAATCACCGCCCCAGCGTAGATCTCCTCCCTCGCGGAAGTGGTGCTCTCTAGGGCGCCGGGAGTGGATCCGCGTTGGCGGAGTTGAAGGCCTGGACACCGGCCTGGCCGTCGCCGTCGAACGGCGTCGGCGGGCTGTTCGGGCCGAGACAGAAGTTGTCGTCGTTTGGGTCGGCGAACCAGCTCCCGATCCGGTTGAGATCGACCCGCTGGCGAACGCCGTTGACGAGCGTCGACGAGAAAGCCTCCTGCACGATCAGGCGGTAGGTGTTGTGAGCGTTACCGTGGGCATTGGTGGTGAAATCACCGATGTACTCGGCGGCCCCGAACGGCGCCCCCGCCTGCTCGAGCAGAACACGGTGAAGCTCGTATTCGGGGGAAGATGACGAGCCCTGATCCGGAAGACGTCGAAACCCCTCTTGTCGGCGGTCAGCGCGACGGCGACGTTCAGCCGGGCATCCGGCATGCAGGCCGCGAGCTGAGCCGACGAAGGGGTCAGCTTTAGGTGGATTCGCTCTAACTTGGGGGATCGCGCACGCAAGTCGCTCCTAGGTGCCACCGCTTACCCAAGCCTTCCTCGTTCATCTTTGCGCCCGTTTGTATCCGAGGTTTGCGCGGGCCTGTCGCGCGCCCCGCCCCAACGGCTAAGGAACCACGGTGACCCGTCCTCGGCCCCCGTGGCCCTTAGTTCGCTCGAAGAGCGGAGCCGGGTGCGTGACCCGGAATTGCGGCAGCTCGTGGCCACTTCCTCCCCCTCGAGAAGCTCCGGCTCCGTGTTCCTCGATGGCGGGCAGGCTACGTTTTGCCAGGCCGCCTGCGCCTCATCCCCCTTGGACGATTTCTCGGGACTGAGGAGAGTTCTCGGTGGCGGCGCCTTCAAGCGAGGGGGTCGAACTTGAGCTCGGCTCTTCTTCTTCAAGCCAGATACCGCAGCGCCGACAAGGTTCGCAGTGCAAGAGCTTACGCGGCAGATACGCCGCCACCGGCCATGGCTAATTTGACTTCCGGCCAGAGTCGCGGAAAGGTTCGAGGAGTACAAGAGATAGGCGCTAGCGGCACGCCTACGAAGGTAGGGGAGGTGTGTTGATGAGCCTGGCAAAGAACGTCTTGCTCGCGCTGGCAACCGCGGTGGGCGCGTGCGCCCTGGCGACTGGTGCGAGCGCGGGACCCTTCTTGGTGGCGCCCCTGACGACGGCCTCGGGGCCAAGCCCGTTCGCCGGTTGCACCGTCGGAGCGGCACCCGGGAGCGTGCTCTACCCGAACGCGGAGGAAGAGCCCTGGGTCGACGTCAATCCGACGAACCCGAATAACCTGATCGCGGTCTGGCAGCAGGACCGCTGGTCTGACGGCGGCGCCCACGGCCTCGTGACCGCCGTCACGCACAACGCCGGCCTGACGTGGACGCGTACGTTCCCGCACTTCAGCACCTGCGCGGGAGGCACGGCGCAGAACGGTGGCGACTTCGACCGCTCCTCCGATCCCTGGGTGTCGTTCGGGCCCGACGGAACCGCCTACCAAGTCAGCCTCTCGTTCAATGCGACGAACAATGTCAACGCCGTGTTGGCCAGCCGTTCGACCGACGGAGGCGACCACTGGAGCGAGCCGTGGACGATCCTCCGCGACTCGGGCGAGCGCGATGTGGCGTACGCGTTCAACGACAAGGAGTCCGTCACCGCCGACGCGCTCACGCCCGGCTACGCGTACGCCGCCTGGGACCGCTTCGTGACGCCGAGCGGCACCTCGCGGGCGAGCATCGAGGGCCTGATCCACTCGCGCTCTTTCCGCGAGCCGATCTGGTTCTCGCGCACGACCGACGGCGGCCTGACGTGGGAGCCGGCGCGGAACATCTACGACCGCAGTGAGTTCAACGGCACAATCGGCAGTCAGATCGTCGTGGCAAAGAACGGCGACCTGCTCAACTTCTTCGACGAGTTCTTCATTCACAAGAACGCGGACAAGTCGCGCGGCGAATGGATGTCGGTCATCCGCTCTACGGACAAGGGCGTGACGTGGTCGAAGGATTCGATCAAAATCGCGCCGAGCCGCGAGAGGGTTGCCTTCGATCCCGACACGGGGCGGAACATTCGCGCCGAGGGTGGGCTCCCCGAGGTGGCGATCGACCGGGCAAGTGGCGCGCTCTACGTCGTCTGGCAGGACGCGAGCTTCAGCGGCGTCGACGAGATCGCGTTCTCGATGTCCACCGACAACGGGCAAACCTGGTCGATACCGATCAAGGTCAACCAGACGCCGCGCAGCTCCACCGCCGCCAACCAACAGGCCTTCGTCGCCGGCGTTCACGTTACGCCGAACGGAACCGTCGCGGTTACGTACTACGACTTCCGGAACAACGACCCGAACGCGGGCGTGCCGACGGACTACTGGATCGTCCACTGCCACTCGGACTGCGCTAGCCCGGCGAGCTGGACCGGTAACGAGAACCGGCTCACGACGACGTCGTTCGACATTGAGCAGGCACCGGCTGCGCGCGGGCCGTTCGGCTACTTCCTCGGCGAGTACGAAGGCCTGACGAACATTGGCAACGCCTTCGTGCCCGTCTTCGTAGCTGTGAACAACGGCAACCCGGCTAACAGAACGGACGTTTTCTCAACGACCGCGGGCTGAACGAACCTCTGCGGGGGACCCGCGTCGGCGGGTCTCCCGCAGTCGAAGCCCAATCAGCAGGACGTTCGGTCGAATGCCGGCGGCTGTCCACACGCCCTCCGCAGGCGACGCCGCAATCGAGCCGCTCCCTAAGCTCCTCCTCACCCTCGACCTTCCGGCCGGATCGCTGGTCGGGGTCGCTGGCGAGCGCTACCACGAAACGGCGCTCGAGCAGACGATCGCACTGGATGAAGGCGCGATCCCATTGCACGGAGACGACGAGTGTCGGGTCGATCCGAATGCGATCAATCGGCCTCGAGCCGACCTCCCAGGGGTAGGGGTGGGACCAGCACGCTCGAACGCCGCCACATCCCGCTGAGAGTCGTTCCCGAAAAGCCGTCCGCGGCAAGAGCTTTTGACCCCCCTTGGCTTCGAGGGAGCTGTCGCTTTTGGCGGAACTGCGACAGGCTCTCGAAGGACCGCGAAGAGCGACTCCTTGAACTCGCTCGTACCGCAAGCTACCTTCGCCGTGCCCCAGAAAAACCCGAGGAAAGGGGAGCTCGCATGCTTCGCGGCGTCCTCCACTACATCGGCCGGCACCATCTCGCGCTGCTGGCGCTCTTCTTCGGCCTTGCCGGAACCGCATTCGCCGCCACGAACAGAATGCTGCCGCCGAACAGCGTCGGCACGAGGCAGGTGATCGACCACTCGCTCCTCAGCCGGGACTTCAGGAAAGGCCAGCTTCCGCACGGCCCCCAGGGGCCGCAAGGGCCGGCAGGCACGCCGGGCGCGTCCGCCACCAAGCTCTGGGCGGTGGTTGGCAGCAACGGCAAGTTGGCTCGGGCTTCGGGCGTCACTTCCGCGTTTCGCTACGGCGGGTCCCCCAGATACGCCGTCGACTTCAAAGGAGACGTGAGCAAGTGCGCATACATCGCCGCGATCGGCGAAGCGCGCCCGGGCTTTAGCGCCGGCAACGGGCAGGCTTCGGCGATCGCGGACCCGAGCTCCGCGAATCGCGTCAACGTCTCGACCTACAGCGGCACGGGCGTCCCCGCGGATCACGCGTTTCACCTCGCTGTCTTCTGCTAATCGGGGCCCCCGCTCGGGGAGGGCCGCCCCAAGGCGACCCTCCCCTCCGTGCGTCAATCTTCTGCGGCGCTCGCTATTTCTTGAGTCCCACGCTCGACTCGAAGGGCTGTGGGATATTGAGGCGCCCGTCCGACCAGGCCACGTAGAAGGCCGAACCCGTGGCCGGGCCTGCGGGCGTCAGTGAGACGTAGTTGTCGGTGTAGTCGCCGAAGTTCGGGACGATGATCGAGCTAACCGCATTCCAATCAGAGGTCGCGTCCGTGACCTTGGAATTGAACTTCGGCGTGCTCGTCAGGCGAGGATTCAGACCGAGGCTCGCGAACACGTCCGTCTGCGCGCTGCTCGGCGCCAACCGGCGGTCATACCAGGAGACGTTCAGCAAACCATTGCTGTCCGCGTTCCGAACCGCCGGCAGGAAATGCAAGGCGGCGCCGGTGTCGTTGTTCAGCTTCACAGGCGTTGACTGGACCGGCGCGAGCGACCCGAGGTTGAAGCTCTTCAGGTAGATGTCGCCGAGCGGGTTTTGTCCGGCGTCATTCCAGACCATGCTCACCGTCCCCGCGGTCGTGCTGACCGCGATCCGCGGGAAGTCGTTCCCGGGGAAGCGGTTGTAGCCGGGGATGAACGCCGCCTCGAGCGAGGTGATGTCAACCGTCTTGGTGGCTGCCGGGCCCGCGCAAGGCGAGGTCGGCGTCAGCGTCAGGCAGGAGAGGGGGATGAAGTTCATCACGTTTTGGGTTGTTTCAGCCCCGCAGTTAAAGAGGCCGGTCACCCAGTCGTGCTCGAAGGCAACATAAAGATCGCCTGTCTTCGGGTCTACGGCTGGGTATGCGCCCTCGTTCTCACAGAAGTTCGGATCGCCGGGAGCGACGACGAAGTAGGGCGCAGCGGCCGCACCGGTCCCGCTGATGCTTCCATCGCTCCCGTTATGACAGGTCGGAATTGCCGGGCTGCTCAGGTCGCAGACAGCAGTTTCGATCACGCCGCTAAAGCCGGTGCTCGGGCCAAACTCGGTGTAGGACATGTGCAGCCGGCCACGAGCCTGGTCGATCGAGAGGAAATCCTTGTCCAGGAAGCTGCAGAAGGTGAAGCTGTCGACGGTCTGGCAATCCGAACTGATCGCGGCCACGATCGGCTGCCCGCAGGCGAGCGTTGCCGTCGAACCCGATCCGGTCACCTTGCAGGCCGTTATGGACAGCGCATTCTCGGGGACATTGAACGGGATGAAGATGTTGCCGATGTAGAAGTAGGTCGAGCCGCCGGCCGTGTACGCCTCGACGCTGGGATCGCCTTCGATCAAGGACGTGGCACAGTTGGCATTCGGCAGGCCGCCCAGGTCGGTGAAGGTCTTCCCCCCATCGGTTGAGAAACCGAAGCCGGTCAACTCCTCTTTGTTATTCGGCGAGCCGCAAGGAGCGAAGAACCCGGTGGCATCGTTCCAGGCTTCGACTACATAGCGTCCAGAAGCGGCAATCGAGGTCTCGGATTGCCCATGAATCCGCACGCCGGACGGAGTCACATCCTCGGCCAGATTGGCCGCGTTTACATTGGAGCTGAAGTTGAAGGTACCCGTGTTCGGCCCCGTCGCTGCGTTGCCCGTGTTCGGCGCCGCAGTTGCTTTGGCCGCGGCGGAGCCGTTTTGCTGGGGGCCGAAGCAAAATATCTGTGCGCCGGCCGAGGCTTGCCGATCTTTGCCCAGCCGGTCGCAGAGCGGGTTCGGCTTGACGAAGCCTGACGCTGCCCCCGCGAGTTGAGGAGACGCGGCTGTGTCGATGAGCAGCGCCAAGACGCTAATCAGGAGTAATCGAGTGAAGTGTGCCGCCAGGCTCTTCTGGAGGAGGCGGCACCTCTTTGGTTCTTCCGCGAGCATGGTTTTGCTCCCCCTTAGAGAGCCATGTCGACTCGTCTTGAGGGCATGGCTCTTCACTTGTCGGAAGGTGTAGCTAGATGGTTCGTCTGCACGAAGAGCGTGATAGGCACCACTCCTTCCCCGGCGGAAGTGGACCCGTGCCCCAGCACGAACCGCAGACGACCGCTACCGACCGTCTAACCCTTTATGGACGAGGCCTCATGCCTCTCCCCAAACAGCTATTTCTCCCCAGCTGCGCGAATGCCAAACTTCCGTGGGGCTTCGGGGAGATGCGCCGCGACGAGCTTCTCTTGCGTGCTTCGCGGCTGGGCGCACCCGCGGCGCATGCTCGACGTTCTAGCTGTGCGAGCTCCTGGTCTCCCTGTTCCCCGGGGCCGGCTTATGGGGGACGGCCGCGTTCTCCTTGGCGGCATCGGCCAACGCCAACCCCGGCAACCCGAGCGCTCCAGCCGGCAGCAGACGCGGTTTGCGCCCTGCCAAGCGTCCGCCAATGGATCCGTCAACGCGAAACCGATGGGACCGCGGTTGTCGCAACTCCGCCAAAGGGCGACAGCTACACACTCCGACACGAGCAAAGCGAACGCCTCGTCGTTGCTCCACCGGCACGGATTGACTGTTACGACGAGGGGCCTGGCGGAGGCCGAACCGAGACGGTAACGCAGGCGGAGGTGAACCGTTTCACGCGGTAGCGAAGCTTCTAAGCGGACGCGCTGGTCGGCCGCCGAGCTTCAGCAAGTTCACGTTGCCAGTACACGATCGCCCGTCGATTTGCTTCAAGCGGCTCGGGGCCTGAGTGCTGCTCATGCAGTCGCTGACGCTCGACGATCAACACGTCGAGCGTCTTCTCAATTGCCTCGACGGGCAGGCGCGTCTGCCTACTGCCATACATGGCTTCTCCTGACCCACGCGCAGCCTCCGCACGAGCTCGTCTGCCCACAATCCGGACGCTAGTCGTACTCGCTGCTGCGAGCGCCATCCCGGAGTACAGGATTTGGCCCCCAGAAAGGGGAGCCTGTACACCGGACACTCCGCCCAGCGACCGGCCTGTCGCAGAATGCGGGATCTGCGACACGCGGCCAAGGATGCACCTCCGCACGCCGTTGTCGCTCCCGTTGTCGCACTCTGGACGGGGACTCGGCGGCTTGGTTGCAGGGATTGAGCCAGTCCTTGTCGCGTTGTCGGTCAGCGACAACGAGAGGGTCCAGACTCCGCTCGAGACTGGCGATGCCGTCTCGGCCCCAGGGAGGAGGAGCGTCGACCTCGCAGGGCCACCCGCAGACGATCTTGCGCCGAGCACTCGAGCGCGGGAACCTGCTCGTCGCTGAGGCGACAGCACGGGAACTTCAACGCGTCAGCCTCCCCGACGCGCTCGAGCTCACGATCCTGATCGCGCAGAAAGAACCGCGCCGGCACCCGCGCGTCGCTGCGCGCTGGCTGCTGCGCTTCCTTGCGGAGTGCGCGGAGGCGACGATCGAGGAGGCTTCGATGGTCACGGGCTGCCTCGTCGGCCTCGTCGGCGACCACCACGAGGAAGCGGCCGCGACTCTTCGGGTCGCAGCCAACCGAGCGAGTAGGCAACGGGGGCACAAGAGGAAGTGCGAGCGACGGGTCGGGTCGTCAGCAGCGTTCTCTAGGCGTTCGGCTCGCGGCCCTGTCCCCGGTTGAGGTCAAGCGCCATGAACGTCTGGATCTCGGCAGCGCCGGGGACCTCGGCGAACTCCCGCCCCTCGTACGGATCTGTGGCGGCGAACCCGAAGCTCCGATACAGCGCTTGCGCCTCGGGCATGAAGGCCGTCGTCTCTAGGCAAAGGGTCTGATAGCCCAGCGCGCGGGCGTCGCCGACTAGCTGCTCGAGCAGCGCCTTTCCGATGCCGAGGCCCCGACCGGCGGGCCGCACGTACATGCGCTTGATCTCTCCTGCGTCGCCAGAGAGCGGCTTTAAGCCACCAATTCCGACCGGCTCGGCGTCGAGTTCGGCGAGGTACAGCCGCGCCCGAGCGTCCAGTAGCCCGTCGAGGTCGATGCTGAGTCCGCGTTCGCTCTCGGCGTCGAGCGAGATGCCGTAGTCAGCCTC
>Ga0137403_10006861_pt1 | contig 12971 bp, 13 predicted proteins | sample CZOMad2_1_16fung_FD_122057 | JGI IMG/M metagenome (GOLD analysis project Ga0137403, IMG submission 122057) | Vadose zone soil fungal communities from Angelo Coast Range Reserve, California, USA - CZOMad2_1_16fungal (Hybrid Assembly) | ecosystem: Environmental > Terrestrial > Soil > Vadose zone... | reverse complement strand
GCCTCGGCGGTTTGGGCAAAGTGAATCCGCCGTTGCGGGAGGCGGCGGAGAAGGAACGCCAGCTCGATGTCGTCGCATTCGTCGCATCCGACCCGGCAGCAATCCGGACCTACTTTGCAGCGACCGCCAAGGCGTGGAGCCTGAATCAGCAGCAGGCGCTTCGGAACATCGGAAGAATCGCGCAGGCAAGTCTCGTCGATGCGTTCGTGACATCACAACAGCGCGCTCTTCAAAGTGTCGTCGAGTCCTTACGAAGTGCAGTCGAGACCGCGATCCCTCGATTCGACGTTGAGCTGTCGACTCCCTTCATTGCTGCATTCTCTCAGCCTCCATTTCCTGACATCAAAATTCGACAATTGACAGGTCTGTTCAAGCGTTTCGCAGAAGAAGCAGGTAAGATCAGGGTAGAAGCGGATGTGAAGGGACCGCTCCTCCGCCAGCGAATCACTGCGGAAGCGTATCGCCGGCTGACCGAGCTCTTGGACCCAGCTCGCTTGGTTGAGGCTGAGAAGATTCTCGGCGATTTCTGTCGGGTGCTCGCTGAACTCGATGTGGAAGGACTGCCGGCGTTGCGTGCGGCTCAAGCGGATGACGGCTCTGTGTTGGTCGAATGGATCTTCAGCGATCGCCGCCTGGGCTCCCCGATCCTCATCGAACTTCCTTCTTTTTTTAAAGGACTTCTTTACTTTTCGACTTGACGCGTCCACTACGTAGATGATAATAATTCTCAAGTGATAATCAACCGCACTAAGATGCCAGCCCGCAACGGCAGAGAAGTGGACGGTTGGTGGTCGGAATTCGAGAGGCTCTGCCGCTCACGAGGCATTCGAGTGACGGCTCAGCGGCTGGCGGTTTATCGAGCGCTGGCTGAAGATCTCGCTCATCCGACGGCAGAATCGGTTTACAGCCGGTTGAGCAAGCAACTGCCCGGTTTGTCTCAGGCTACTATCTATCGCACTCTGCAGTTCTTCGAAAGCGAGAACCTGATCCGCAAAGTGAGCTCACCCGGAGCGATCGGACGGTTCGACGCGAATGTGGATCCGCACCAACACCTTGTTTGCCGGGTATGTGGCAGCCTCGAAGACATCTCGGTTCCGGAGCTGCATTCGGCTGTGATACCCAGGGTATCGGGCTTCACTGTGGAGGAGTTGGACATTCGGCTGGTAGGACGTTGCGAGGCGTGCTCGAGTTCTCGGTCAAAGGCGCAAAAGCGCAGAGCTACGCCATCGCGCAAACCAACATCATGAACTAATCGAAAGAAAGGAAATGAAACATGGCTGAACTGAAAGGAAGCAAGACTCATCAGAACTTGAAAGACGCTTTTGCCGGCGAGTCGATGGCGAATCGCCGGTACCTGTACTTTGCGAAGGTCGCCGACGTCGAAGGCTATCCGGAGATTGCCGGCAACTTCCGTGACACGGCCGAAGGCGAGACCGGACACGCCCACGGCCATTTGGATTACCTTAAGAAGGTCGGCGACCCCGCTACCGATCTGCCGTTCGGCGATTCGGTGTTGAACCTCAAGTCAGCGGTTCACGGCGAGACTCACGAATACACGGATATGTATCCGGGTATGGCAAAGGCGGCCCGCGTAGAAGGCTTTGGCGAGATAGCCGACTGGTTCGAGACGCTGGCGAAGGCCGAAAAGTCGCACGCCGGCCGCTTCAGCAATCTGCTCAATACGATCAGCTAGCTTCAGTTGAGAGTTCCAGCCTTAGCTTGTGCCCGGGTGATTCGCGGACGGGAGCAGGTTGAAGCTTGGACGCGGAAGCTGCAGTTCACAGTACAAGCATCGGCTTGCAACCGGAAGCTCTCCAACCCGGAGCAAGCTGAAGCTTGTACGCTGAACTCTGCTTGCGCCTGAACTTTGCCTTCGCTTCAAGATGACAAACGAAAAGAACATCGGCTACAAACCAACGGACGGATTGTCCTACGATCCCAACGAAGAGAAGTACTGGGAGCAGAGTGCCCTCAACAAGGAGATCGAGCGAACGTTCGAGATCTGCCACGGTTGCCGGCTCTGCTTCAAATATTGCGATGCGTTCCCAACGCTTTTCTCACTTCTGGACAAAAAGTATGACGGCGACGTTCGCCAGCTAAACCCCACCGAGACCCGTACCATCATGGACTCGTGCTTTCAATGCAAACTGTGCGAAGTCCAATGCCCTTACACGGAGCGCGACGGGCACGAGTTTCGGCTGGACTTCCCCAAGCTGGTGCATCGTTACACTGCCCAACACGCGCGCAGCGAGGGATTCACATTGCGGGACAAGATACTCGCCGACCCTGATCGGGCGGGCGCCATGGCCCGAGCAAGCCTCGGCCTTGCGAACTCAGCAAACAAGGTCCGGCTGCACCGAGTCTTTCTCGAAAAAGTTTTGGGCATTCATCGAGACAAGCTGCTCCCTGAATTCGCGTCGAGCACTTTTGAGAAGTGGGCCGAACGCGCCGGCAAGATAGCGCCCGAGCCCGGCGGCGAAGTTGTCCTCTTCCAGACCTGCTATGTTCAGAACAACGAACCGCAGATCGGACGCGACACGGTCGAGGTACTGGAGAAAAGCCGCGTAGACGTAAAGTGTGTCGCCGGACTTCAGTGTTGCGGCATGCCTGCCTGGGAACGCGGCGATCTCGAGTCGCTTCGCAAACACGCGAAGGCGAACTTGAAAATCCTGCTGCCGTTTGTCGAAAAAGGCGCGAAGGTCGTCGCGATCAATCCGACCTGTTCGATGATGATGCGCCGCGAGCATCCGACGCTTGTCGAGCCTGAAGACCGGCCGTCGGCCGAAAAAGTAGGCGCGGCCGTTATGGACCCAAGCGAGTTTCTCTGGTCGATCCGGAACGAGCCGCGGTTCAACACGGAGTTCCGAAGCACGCCGGGAGCCACGGTGGGGTATCACGCGCCTTGTCATCTTCGAGCTCAGGGAGTCGGCTTCAAAGGGCGCGATCTCCTTCGCAAGATTCCGGGAGTGGTTCCGCAGACCATTATGGAATGTTGTGGACACGACGGCACTTATGCAATGACAACCGAAGGCTTCGAACCGTCGGCAAGAATCGGCAAGCGGGCTTTTGACGGAATGCAAGAGAGCAAGTCGGAAGTATGGGCGACCGATTGCCCTCTGGCGGCGTTGCAGTTTCAGCAACACGCAGGGGTCAAACCAATGCACCCGATGTCCATACTGGCGCGGGCTTATCGAGAGGACGGCTTTGTTGAAAAGGTTAAGTCGGAGAAAGAACAAGGGGGTTCAGAGAAGTGAAACCGATTGAACGAGCAGAAATCTTAGATTATGTGACCTACCAGGAAGGCCGCGACGCTTTCAGAGAAGAAATCTTTGCGGTAAAGGCCGCGCGCCGCGTCCACATCGGCGAATACCTGACGCTTTTGTTCGAGAATCACCTTACTATGCGCTATCAGATTCAAGAGATGGTGCGCGCCGAGCGGATCGTAAAAGAATCCGACATCCGGCACGAGATCGACACTTACAAGGAGGTGCTTGGCGGCGATGGAGAGTTCGGATGCACGCTGTTAATCGAGATCGACGATCCGGCGGTTCGCGACGTGAAGCTCAAGGAATGGCGGCGCTTGCCCGAAAAGATGTACCTGCTGCTCGAAGACGGTACGCGGGTCTGGGCGACCTTTGACGAGCGCCAACGAGGAGACGACCGCGTCAGCTCGGTTCAGTACATGAAATTCGACACCGGCGGCCCGGTTCCTGTCGCGGCAGGTGTGGACCTCCCCGAGTTGCAAGCGGAGAATAAGCTCACTGCCGAACAGCGCGAGGCGCTTCGCGAAGACCTATCATTCTAACGACCCTGTGAGGCTGTCCAGGATTCCGCAGCAAGCCGTGCTAGAATGCACGCCAGAGGTTCGGTTATGAACATACACGAGCTAGTTGAAGTTGACCCAGAGAAGATGGGAGGCGTCCCGGTGTTCACGGGCACGCGCGTTCCAATCAAACACCTATTCGAGTATCTGGAGGGTGGCGATAGCCTCGAGGAGTTCCTGGACCAGTTCCCAACCGTCAAGCGCGAACAGGCGCAGGGAGTACTCGAAGTATCGCGGAAGAAGCTGCTAGCGGACTATGAAGCTGCTGCTTGATGAATGCGTAACTCGCTACCTCAAACGTGACTTGATTGGTCACGACGTCAGCACTGTCGATGAAGCCGGCTTCAAGGGCCTCAAGAACGGAGCGTTGCTTAGAGCCGCGGACGGCAACTTTGATGTGCTTGTTACCCTGGACAAGAGTATTCGCCACCAGCAGAACCTTCAGTCGTTTCAAATCGCTGTGTTGCTTCTAAACGCAAGAACCAACCAACAAGTATGAAGATCCTTAGTTCCACGGGCTCTCGAGGCGATCCAAACTTTGCAACCCGGTAGCGTGGTTCTAGTCGAGTCCACCGGCCCAAAGAGCTAGGTCTGATTGGCGGATTATCCGTTGCTCGCGGGCTAGCATTGTTTGCCGAACTCTGAATTCGGACGGAAGCTCTGAGGTCCGGTCCAGAGTCGCGGCGCAAAACCGGTACTCTGAAAGCCTGATCTGTTCCCTCGAACAATCCTGCCTGTTGGTGTTAATAATCCTTCCCGGGAGGCGTTTTATGGCTGGAGACGAAGTGAAGGAGGAAAGAGTGCAAGCCGTTAAACACCTCAGAGCAGTACCCAGTCCTCCCGATGAGGTCGAACTTCTTTATCGAGAGCACCACGACCACGTTTTCCGGGCCGCCTACCGCGTAACCGGCAGCGTCGTGGATGCCGAGGACGTTCTTCAAACCGTTTTTCTCCGACTCGTGCGGCGCAAAGAGAAAGTCGATCTGGCGCCTAGCCCAGGCAGCTATCTCCATCGCGCCGCTGTTAACGCCTCGCTTGATTTGTTGCGCGGCCGGACCCGCTCGCGCTCGGTGTCTATCGAGGAGGTCACGTTTGACGCGCCTCACAGCTCCGAGCCAAGTCCGGAAACGCAATACGTCGATCGCGAGCTTCAAAATCAAATCAGGCGGTCCATTGCGACGCTTGGTCCAAAGGCTGCCGAGATCGTCGTGCTCAAGTACTTTGAAGGGCACAGCAATCTCGAAATCGCCGAGATGCTCGGCACGTCTCAGATGGTAATCGGCGTGCTGTTGCATCGTGCGCGGGCCAGGCTTCGTAAAGAAATCGCCAAGTTCCTGGAGGGACATCATGAAGCGGAGTAATAAAGAACTAAACGACATACTTGACCGGGCCACGGCCGGGATCCGCAGCGAGCGGGTGGATCAGTCTGTGGTCGAGAGCGCAGCGGAGCGCGTGAGGGCGAAGCTGTCTAACGAGCACGCGACGGCCAGCGCGCCCGCTGCGCACGTCGAACATATTCGGAACTGCGACGACTTCCAGACGCTCATACCAGAATACCTGAGCGGGAATTTGTCGCCGGCCCGCTCGCTTCTGTTTGAAGACCACACACACGAATGCATCCCGTGCCGCAAGGCGCTCAAGGAAGCTCGATACGGCGTGACGGCAGTTCCAGTCCGGCCAGGCGCGTCGAAGATTCCAGCTTCGCGACGCACGGTTGTGAGATGGGCGATCGCCGCTACGATCATCATCGGGATCGGCGTTCTATCGTTGACGTACGAGCGCTTCTTTAACGCGGGCGGCGACGCATTTCACATGGTCGTGCATGCGATGGACGGTCAGGCATATCTCGTATCCGACGCCAATACCGAAGGGCTCAAGGTCGGCCAGGAGATCAAGGCCGGCGACAAGGTGCGCACGGCAAGAGACGCCGGCGCGGTAGTGAAGCTGCCTGACGGCTCGCTGATCGAGATGCGAGAGCGTTCTGAATTCTCGGTGACGGACGCCGCGCAGGGAACGACCATTCATCTGGATCGCGGCAACATCATCGTGCAAGCCGCGAAGCAGACGCGGCTGCGTCATCTCTACGTCCAGACTGACGACTGTACGGTCTCGGTGATCGGGACGGTCTTCTCGGTGAACAACGGGACCAAGGGCTCGCGGGTGTCCGTAGTCCAGGGCGAAGTCCACGTCGAACACGGCGGCAAACAGGATGTGCTACATCCCGGCGATCAGGTCGCGACCACCGAGAGTATTGAACGAGTGCCCGTGAAAGACGAGATTGCCTGGAGCCGCGACGCCTCGACCTACAAGCAGATGCTCGCCGAAGTAGCCGCGCTGCGCAAAGAGATCGACGAGCGAGTGGCTCGGCCCGGCGTGCGCTATTCAACTCGATTGCTCGATATGACGCCGGACGACACGGTCTTTTACGTCGCGATTCCGAACCTGACCGAGACGCTGGCCGAATCGAACAAGATCATTCAGGAGCGATTGGCTCAGAACCCTGAGCTCAGTCAGTGGTGGGGCAAAGAGCAGGCTTCATCGCGAGGCAATCAGGAATGGGACAAGGTCGTTTCGAAGATTGCTGAGTTCGGAGAGCAAATCGGGGATGAGATAGTCGTGACCGCGCAGCTTGCCAGGACGGGCAAAGGTGAGCCCGATGGCCCGCTTGTCCTGACGACGCTAAAGAATCCGGGCTCGTTCCGCTCATATGTCGAAGGTCAATTGTCGACGCTGAGCGTGAACTCGAAAAAGGCTCCGGGCATTCGGTTCGTCGATGATCCGATGAGCGAAATGAAAACGGCAACAGCCAACACGCCAAGTGATCTGTACGTCTGGATCAACGGCGACGTGCTCGCTGCCTCGCCTAAGATTGAGTTTCTGCAGCGCGTGGAGGCAAGCGCGAAAACAGCGAGCGCGGGCCAGTACGCGGAAGGTTCATTCCGCTCGCGAATCGCCGACATATATCGGGACGGAGCGGGTTTCATTATCGCCGCCGATCTGCAGAGGTTCATCGCTCAGTCGAAAGGCGAAGACGCTAAGACAAACGCGGCGCTGGATCGATTGGGCATCACGAACTTGAAGTACTTCATCGCCGAGATGAAGGAAGATCAAGGCAAGTCGTTCAATCGCGCGACGCTGAGCTTCAGTGACACGAGCCACGGAATGGCGTCGTGGCTGGCGGCGCCCGGGCCGATGGGAGCTCTGGAGTTCATCTCGCCCGACGCGAACGTCGTAGCTGCATTCGTAGTGAAAGAGCCTGTCGCTCTGGTGGACGATCTGATGAGCGCGCTGAACGTTGTTGATCCGAAGTTCAGCGAGCACCTCGGCGAATTCCAGAACGAGACGGGGCTGAATATTCGAGACGACTTCGCCAAGCCGCTTGGTGGCGAGTTCGCGTTCGCGGTGGACGGCCCGTTGCTGCCGACGCCTTCGTGGAAGATGGTGTTCGAGGTCTACGATCCGGCGCACTTGCAGCAGACCCTCGAGCGCGTGGTTGAGAAGATGAACGAGCTGGCCGCTCGCGATGGCAAGAAGGGTTTCCAGTGGGATCGCTCCGACTCGGGAGGTCGAACCTTCTACACTCTGAGGTCGATCGACTTCGGCCTCGAAATGAGCTACACGTACTCGAACGGCTATTTGATTGCCGGGCCGAGCCGCGCGCTTGTCGACCGTGCAGTGAAGTACCACGATTCGGGCGTCTCGTTGTTGCACTCGCCTAGGTTCGTGGCTGCGTTACCCGAGGACAAGCAAGCCAACTTCTCGGCGCTGATTTATCAGAACCTGGCGCCGGTGCTGGGCGGGATCGCCAAGCGTGTGGGAGGTGTTACCAACAGTTTGCCTGAGGAGCAGCGAAGGAATTTTAGTTCGCTGGTCGGAGGGCCGGTGCTCGCCTACGCGTACGCGCAAGGTGATCACATATCGTTTGCGCTGAACGGCGAAGAAGGACCGATCGGATTGAAGCCGTCCAACTTGATCGGCATGCCGGGATCGTTTGGATTGAGCAATATCATCCAACATTCCGTGCGTTGAAGGAGCAGCGCATTTTGTTCGCTTCAAGCGCCAGCCGTTGGGAACTCGGACTCAACGGCTGGCGTAATGTTTTGAGACTCTGGAATCACATTCACTCTTGAAACTAGAATCAAAGGTGTGACAAGAAGGTTGATCTTCGGCGGACTCGGGGACAAGATATCCCCGGCGCCAGGATCGGATGAATCAAAACGACTGAGCGAGCAAACTCGATGGACAACGCACTACAAAAAACTCCCGAACCAATCCCCGAGGTCGCCGTCTTACCGAGAGCGCCGGAGCTCGTTCCGGCGGCTCCGGTGATTGACCTCGACGGATTGAGCGTAACGTTTGGCGGGCGACCGATATTGAGAGAGCTTCGAGGCGAGTTGCGCGGAAGAGCGATCGGACTGCTGGGACCGAACGGCGCGGGCAAGACGACTCTGATTCACACATTGCTTGGCTTCCATTCTCCTTCCTCAGGCACGGCGCATATCTTCGGCCGCGACATCCGCAGCGACGCAAAGCAGATTCGAACGCAGATCGGCTACATGCCCGAACGCGACTCGTTCATCGCTAACATGAGTTGTGTTCACTTCGTTCGTTTGATGGCTGAGCTCTCGGGTTTGCCGTCGGAAGCGGCCCTCGAACGCGCACACGAAGCCCTGTTCTACGTAGGGTTGGGCGAAGCGCGTTATCGCAAGGTTGGAACCTATTCGCTTGGAATGAAGCAGCTTGCGAAGCTTGCGCAAGCGATCGTCCACGGGCCTCGATTGATCTTTCTCGATGAGCCTACCAACGGGCTTGATCCGCCGGCGCGCCAGCGAATGATCGAGCTTATTCGCCAGATTCGCGACAGCGGCAAGGCTCACATACTGCTTTCGTCTCATTTGTTGCGCGACGTCGAAGAGTGCTGCGAAGAAATCCTGATCGTCAAGCAGGGACGGATCGCGGTCTCCTGCAACCTTGAAGAAGAGCGCAAATCGAATCTCAAGTTCCTCGAGATCGAAACGCGTGGCGACCGCGAAGCCTTCGTTGAAGCCATCGCTACCCTGGGCTGCGAATACGCACTGACCAGTGAGCGCCGGCTCAAACTGATCCTGCAGAATGGAGTCGAGATACGCGACCTCTATCGCATCGCCGGCGAGCAAGAGGTTCAGATTCGCCGGCTCAACTTCAAGCGCGACTCGCTCGAAGACATTTTCTTGAAGGCAATGGAGGACGGCAACGGCGATGTAGGGCACGTTGCCAGCTTGCCGGACAGGGGGAAGCAATAATGGCGGTCTATGAGCACGCCTATAAACCTTATGCGGGTCCGCTGACGCCGGAGTGGTCGCGCTTCCTGGTTATTCCACGTCACGCCTATCGCGACGTCTTCGGCTCGAAGCTGTTCACCGGTTTCTTTGCGATGTGCTTCTTGTGCCCGCTGGTGATGGCGATCCTGATTTACTTGCATCACAACCTGACGGCGATGGCAATCTTCCAGATCAACCTGCGTGACCTTGCGCCGATCAACGGCTTTTTCTTCCAGTTCTTCGTTTCGTTTCAGACCGTCCTTGCCTTTCTGCTGACTGTATTAATTGGACCGCCGCTGATCTCGCGCGATCTGGCGAATAACGCGCTACCGCTGTATCTGTGCCGTCCGCTCTCACGCGCAGAATACGTGATCGGCAAAATGAGCGTGCTGCTGATTATGATCTCGGCGATGACCTGGATTCCGGGGGAGTTGCTGTTTCTCTTTCAGTCTTATCTGGAAGGCGCGGGGTGGGCTGCGAGGAACCTGTGGATCGCTGGCGCGATCTTTGTCATGAGCTGGATCTGGATATTGTTGCTTGCGCTGTTGTCGGTAACAATCTCGGCCTGGGTGAAGTGGCGATTGGCTGCAAGCGCCGCTTTGTTCGGCTTGTTCATCATCTCGAACGCGATTGGGTTTACCGTAAATGGCGTGCTTCAAACGAGGTGGGGAGGTCTCTTTAACCTGACCATCATAATGAAGACGATCGAAGACAGCTTGTTTCGCGAACCGAACTCTGCGGGCCTTCCGCGCTGGATGGTGCTTCCGACTCCGGCTGCGTGGATTGCGCTCGCCCTGCACTGCGCGGCGTGTCTGTTTCTTCTCACACGCAAGGTCCGGGCATACGAGGTTGTGAAATGACGGACAAACCCGATGACCACATGATCATCTTCGAAGACGTCTCGAAGTTCTACGGCGAGATACTCGGGGTGAATCGCGTTACTCTGGCGATCGAGCCGGGCATCACCAGCCTGGTCGGGCCAAACGGTTCCGGTAAGACTACGCTGATGAATCTGATGACGGGTTTGATCAGACCGACGCGCGGCAGTGTGAGTGTGCTCGGGCTCAGAGCCGATCATCCTGAAGTCTTTTTCCGCAAGGTCGGCTACTGCTCGCAGTTTGATTCGTTCCCGCGCGCGCTGACGGGCTTCCAGTTTATTCATTCCTATCTGCGGGTTCACGGTTACTCGAAGAAAGATGCTCAAGACGGGGCGTGGAAGGCGTTGCACCGGGTCGATCTGCTCGACGCTGCTCACCTGAAGATCGGAGCTTACAGCAAAGGCATGCGCCAGCGTGTGAGATTGGCCCAGTCGATCGCGCACGAACCGGTGGTGATGATTCTGGATGAGCCGCTGAACGGGCTTGACCCGATGGCCCGCGCTGAGACGATTCGTCTGTTTCGGCAACTCGCCGGCGAAGGGCTTCACCTGATCATCTCGAGCCACATCCTGCACGAAGTCGATATGATGAGCGATAGCGTGATCCTTCTCAACAACGGCTACGTTGTTGCTGAAGGCGAGATTCACGGTGTGCGCAGCGAGATGGAAGAGCACCCGATGCAGATTCTGATTCGCTGCGATCGCCCGGGGCTTTTGGCCGCGCGGGTGTTCGAGCAGGACTCGGTTGTCGAGGCGAAGATTCACAGGGACAAACACGGTTTGTTCATTAAGACGCGCGATGCGGACGCGTTCTATCTCTTGTTGAATACCATTGTGGTCGAAGACGACCTGACCGTCGAATCCGTCGCGCCGGTCGACGATGATATCAACGCGGTCTATCAGTACTTGATCGGAGGAGGGGAGGCAGCGTGAGCTCGTCAACCGAAGTCATTGCCGAAGTGAGGCCATCGCGCGAACGCCAGTGGTCGCTCTGGGCCGGTCAGATCGCGGCGATAATGCGCCTCGAAGTCAGAAAGAACTTCATCGGGAAGCGCGCGATCCTCATTTATCTGCTCGCGGCGGTGCCGATCCTGCTAATGGCGGCGTTGTCGGCGGAGATCAGTTGGCAGCAGTCGCGCAACAGCAACATAGGCGAAGTCAATATTATCTTTGCGAACTTGTATGAGGGCTTGATCCTGAGAACTATTGTCTTCTTCGGTTGCGCGTGGATTTTCATGAATGTGTTTCGCGGCGAAGTAGTAGATCGCAGTCTTCATTATTATTTTCTCTCCCCTCTGCGCCGCGAAGTCCTCGTTTGCGGGAAATACCTGTCGGGTTTGGTTGCATCGATGGTGCTGTTCGGCATAAGCACGGCCGGGTCGCTTTTGTTTTTGTACATCGGGCTGGGCTCGGCCGGACGGAGCTACTTTGCGGACGGTCCCGGTAAGAGCCAGGCGATCGCGTATCTTGGAATCACAGCGCTGGGCTGCGTAGGCTACGGCGCCGCCTTCCTGGTCATCGGGCTTTTCTTCCGCAACCCGATTATCCCGGCGCTTGTGGCTTATGGATGGGAGTCCATTAATTTTTTGTTACCTCCCGTGCTGAAAAAGATCAGTGTGATTCACTACCTGCATTCGCTCTCACCGGTGCCCGTACCCGAAGGGCCTTTCGCAATGGTAGCCGAACCGACCCCCGCGTATTTGTCGATTCCCGGCTTGTTGATTGTGACGGCGGTAGTGCTTGCGTTGGCAAGCTTTCAGATTCGCCGGATGGAAATCAAATACGGCGGGGAGTAGCAAGGGCGCGGATGCAACATTCTGGCAAACTCCTTTCTCAGTAGAGAAAAAGACCATTCTGTCTTCGCGCAATGCGTGCGTTGTGGAGGTGGCGACTCGCCCCGATTCTTTCCAAGGAGACCGTTTCTTCACGCGGCGGAAAACTTGACTTTCAGGCCCAGCGCGGAGAGCACGGCGTTGAGACTCGCCAAGCGTGGGTTGCCGTTGCGCGAAACTAGACGATACAAGCTCTCACGATTCAGTTTGCTCAATTCCGCCAAGCGAGCGACGCCGCCTTGTGCTTCGACCACATCGCGCAGACCGAGGAGAAAGACCTCTGGACCCTCATCGTAACAGGCCGTGAGGTATTCAGCCGCCTGTTCGGGATCGCTGAGCTTCTCACGCAAAATCTTTTCGTAACTCATGGTTTTCATCAAAGGGCACGCGACCCTCAGGTGTGCGGAACGCAACCATTGCTTTGGGCGTGGCGGACACCACCGATGCACTGTAGCTTTTAAGCTACGGACTCGTCAAGACAGCGAATACAGCGGCTTCCTCCCTGACGTACCCGACGCTAAGATTTGGAGCTGATTGACGCCGGGTTCAATTCGAGGCTCTGGCTCAGCAATACTTTGCCACCGGGCATACCCATTACGGCATCATCGTCGCCGTCGGTCGATCGCCATATGAAATGTTTCAGCGGTTGCTAAGACTCTTGAACCAAGTGACTGCTGGCGAGATGGAGAATCAGGTCCTCTACATCTGACCCTTATCCCTACTGTTGAAATCCCGACGACGATTTGCTTTGATGATTAGCCTAGGTTTATCGTCGAAGTCCTTTTCATGACCATTCTGGGTGTCTATGTATCTGACCAGCAGATTCGCCTCATCGTTCAAGGAGCGCGTTCGCAATCGCGGGCAAGCGTATTTCGCCAGAGGCTGGGTCGAAATCGTAACAGGAGACAAGCAAATCGTAAGGGCTGAGGTGAGCGGGAGTGACCTGTACGACGTCTTATTGAAGATAGTGGGACGAGACCTCTTGGTCGGGTGCACGTGTCCTTATTACGACAACGCTCTCTGCAAGCACATTTGGGCCACTATGCTCGCCGCTGAGCGCAAGGGATATCTCACCGGAACCGATCACCTCCCTACGCGATTGACGATGTCTGACCCGATGGACTTCGATGAAGAGGACG
>Ga0137403_10006860_pt1 | contig 12971 bp, 11 predicted proteins | sample CZOMad2_1_16fung_FD_122057 | JGI IMG/M metagenome (GOLD analysis project Ga0137403, IMG submission 122057) | Vadose zone soil fungal communities from Angelo Coast Range Reserve, California, USA - CZOMad2_1_16fungal (Hybrid Assembly) | ecosystem: Environmental > Terrestrial > Soil > Vadose zone... | reverse complement strand
CTGTGGTTTTGTTGAAGATCTGATAGCCTTCGTTAACTATTTGGACGTACTGCGTCGCGCCCACCTCGCCATTCGTGTCGGGCGGCGCGCAGTTGCACGCAACACCAGGGAAGGCGATGCCGTCAAAGTTGAGGAGCGGGCTGGGCATACTGGGCGCGAACATATTCAACATGAGGTTGAATTCCTGGAGGGCGGTGTCTGGGCTGTCTTTGTGTTTCTTGGTGGCCGGCACCTTGGGATTCTCGTTAGCCTCGCGCTCGACTTTCCTGCCCACTTTCTCTTGCTTCATATCGCGCAGCGGCGGGGAAGTGTCGTTGTGAACCGAGGTGCCTACGGTGACATTATTGTTTTGATCCTGGCTGGAACTTCTTGCCAGCACAGGTGCTACTGACAGGCTCTTCTCGTTGGGTAACTTTGTGGATCGCTTGGCCCCAATAATTTGGGGAAGCACCATTAGCGCGGTGGCGAGCAGCAAAGCTACGGTCGCTACTATCAGCCCTCGTTGTCGTGTTTTCATTTCTTGTTCTCCAAATTCGTTGAGTATCGGTTAGACGCTCGAGAAAAAAGTTGGAATGTCGATAATCTTTTCTTGGAAGGCCCTCCCGAACGTCAATTTAGAAGTTTCGCGAACTCAGTCGGGGCGCCAAGTCTAGTGGTGAGCGGCGGGGAGTATAGCACCGCCAATATTTTTGGCAAGCAAATTCTTTATCAACGCCGTCGTTCCATTAGGCGCCGAACCATTTGCGGCAACAAAAGCATGGTCTGAAAAACGGATCCGGACGCAAATCTGCGGGCAAAACCGCGAAATAGTTGGCCAGCATCCGGCGAATAATTAAACCACCACAGATCGGGAATGAAACCGAAACGGTTGACGTGAATGTGCCGGGTGCTGACCAATTCAAGCAAGCCGGCCCGACCATGTGTGCGGCCAAGGCCGCTTTGCTTTACCCCAGCCCATGGCGTTTGCGCGATGCCGTGCGTGTAGAGCACTTCGTTAACCATGACCGTGCCGGCGTCGATGCGTTCGGCGATGCGCTTGCCGCGCGCGATGCTCCCGGACCAGACGCTGGCGGTCAACCCGTAACTGGTATCGTTGGCGAATCGAACCGCTTCGTCATCGGTCTTGAAGGTCATGATAGGCAGAACCGGGCCGAAGGTTTCCTCGCGCATCACGTCCATGTCGTGATTTACATCGATTAGGACCGTCGGTTCGAAGAACGCCCCGGAGGAACCGGGCATTCGTCGACCACCTGTCAACGCCGTGGCTCCTTTGTCGATTGCTTCCTCGACATGCCTTTCGACCAGACGCAGTTGATGTTCGCTGGTCATCGATCCCACGTCGGTATTCTTGTCTGTACCGATGCTTTGCCGCAGACGTTTCGTTTCCTTCACCACTTCGTCGACAAACTGCTCAGCGATGCTTTCATGAACATAACAACGTTCGACTGACGAGCATGACTGACCCGAGTTCGCGAACGCTCCCCAAACTGCGCCGCGCGCGGCGTTTTGAATGTTCGCGTCGTCCAAAATGATCATCGGATCTTTGCCTCCGAGTTCCAGCACTACCGGCGTCAGGTATTTCGCGGCCGCTTCGGCGACACGCTTACCGGTCGCCACACTGCCGGTGAACATGATCTTGTCCACGCCTGAGGCGACCAAAGCCGCTCCTGTCGATCCGTCGCCGGTAACCACCTGCAAAGCGCCTTCACCTGTCCCGGCACGGTCTAATACTTCTTTGAGCTTCAAACCAGTCAGCGGTGTCAACTCGCTCGGTTTAAGCACGACTGTATTGCCGGCCATTAGCGCCATCACGACTTCATCGAGGGGCGTGGCCCAGGGAAAGTTCCAGGGAGAGATGATGCCCACCACTCCCAGAGGTTTGTAAATTTCGTATGACGATCGACCCATCAAGGCATATTGGCCAATACCGATGCGCCGCGGACTCAGCAGGCTCGCTGTCTGGCGCGCGAAATACTGCATCAGATCGAGTGTCGGGGCCAATTCCATCGCGATAGCTTCAGAGACAGGCTTGCCGGTTTCACGCGAGATCAGCAGGGCGATCTCTTCCAGCTCTTTAAGAATTATGCGGCGGGCTTTCATGACGACGCGGCCGCGCTCGCGAATAGATCGCGCGGCCCAGGCCGGTTGCGCTTCTCTGGCTCGACCGACCGCGCGCGCAACTTCTTCGGGTATGGTCAAGGGCGCCCGGCCGATTTCTCCGCCGGTGGCGGGATCGCGCACAATTATTTCAGGTCGTTCCGATTTGGCTGGAATGCTCTGGGCCATCGCCGAGGATTATCGCGCAGAAATAGAAGCAACGGAAGCTTTAAGAATCCTCTGCGTAAATCCGCGAAATCCTTTGCGCCCCTCTGCCTGGAAAGACTCTGTCGCATCGGAAACTCGCAGGATGTGAGCTTACACGCAGAGATCGCAGAAGGATTTGCAGATAAAAGCGGAACGCGAGACCAAGCCTGCGTTTCCGCCGCGCACACGGTCTCGGCTACAATACGACTCCCAAATTGTAAAGCCATCGAGGAGAGAAAATGCTGAAACCGCAACTCGTTGAGTTCATGAGACGCATGGATAAGAATTCCGTCGCCATCGTTCCCGCCGCCCGCGAGGCCGTGCGTTCGCACGACACCAATTATCGTTATCGTCAGAACTCTGACTTCTTTTACTTAACAGGGTTTGAAGAGCCGGACGCGATTGCCGTGATCGCTCCGTCCCGAGAAAAGAAGTTCACGCTGTTCGTGCGACCTCGCGATCCGGAACGCGAAATTTGGGACGGCTATCGCGCCGGTGTCGAAGGCGCGGTGCGCGACTACAGCGCCGACGAGGCGTTCCTGGTCAGCGAGTTTGACGAAAAGCTGCCCGAACTTCTGGATGGACCGGCCGTCCTTTACTACGCTTTCGGGCACAGCACTTCAGAGATCGACCAGAAAATCATTCGCCAGTTGACGCTGATGCGCGAGACGAATCGCAAGCCCCTGGAACCACCGCAAACAATCGTAGACCCGACTTCGATCATTCACGAGATGCGCGTGCTCAAGAGTAACGAAGAGGTAGAGATCATGCAGCGCGCCGCCGACATCGCTGCCGAAGCCCACGTCGAGGCCATGAAGGCCGTGCGCCCGGGGATGAAGGAATACGAAGTCGAAGCGCTGATCGAATCGATCTTTCGTCGTCACGGCGCGGCTGGCCCGTCCTACACTTCGATTATCGGCTCCGGCGCGAACGCCACAGTGCTGCACTACATTACCAACATGGACACGTTGCGCGACGGCGATCTGCTTTTGGTTGATGCGGGCGCGGAATACAAGGGCTACGCTTCAGATATCACTCGCACTTTCCCTGTCAATGGACGCTTTACGCAGGCACAGCGAGATATTTACGATCTCGTGCTGGAAACACAGATGTCCTGCATCGACATGGTGCGTCCGGGAGTAAGGCTTGAAGATTTGAAGACTCACTCAGTTGAAATGCTCACCGAAGGAATGGTCCGACTCGGCCTGCTGAAAGGCGATCCGAAAAAGTTGATCGAAGAGAAGAAGTTCATGCAGTTCTATATGCACAACCTCGGTCACTTCCTCGGTATCGATGTCCACGACGCGGGTCGCTATTACTTCAACGGCGAATCAAGACCGGCAGAGGCGGGCATGGTGATGACGATCGAGCCGGGACTGTACATCTCTCCGGACACAAAGAACATTCCCGAAGGCTTCAACAAGGAAGTGCCCGAAAAATATCTGGGCATCGGCGTGCGCATCGAAGACGACGTGCTGGTGACTGAGAATGGCGCGCGCGTGTTGACCAACAAAGTGCCGAAGGATCCGGGAGAAATCGAAGCGCTGATGGCGAAGTAACATCGCCTTCCGACGAATCACGAGAGACTGATGGACGACACCGATTTCGATCTTTCAAAGATGACGGTTGAGAATCTGTTTCGAACGAAAGAGGAACCAAGGCGGCGACTCGCCAATCTGCCTTTCGAGAAGAAAATTGAAATAGTAAGGAAGCTGCAATCTATTTCTCGCGAGGCTCTTAAAGAGAATACACCGGAACAATCCGAACACCTTCCGTCCCCTAAAACGTAGCGAACTCCAGAACTCTGCTTGTCTGAATCAAATCATGCTTGTGCGCCAGATCGAAATAGAGCTGTAGCCCTTTCTTCATTTCCTCATCCATCTGGAACGCTATGTTCCGAGTCAGGTAGTCCCTGATTTCGTTTCGCGATAATCCAATCCGATCCGCGTGTTGCGCGGCGATCTCCTCCAAATGGGCTAGCCCTTCATCGCGCGCCCCCGCGAAATCGTTCGCCCGAACGACCGTGGCATTGCTCGTTCGCACCATCCACATCGCAAACACAAATCCGAGGCCAGTGTAGTCGTGCCACAGCGTGGCTAAGTCAAAAACGCGAAATTTATCGCGTGGGATCTTCATTGCCGGATCGCCAATGATTAGGGCAGCGTCCGCGCGAGCCAGCATTGATTTGAGATCCGGCGGCGACGTTTCCCATTCCGGCTCAAATCCCAGGAACTCGCGAAAAATAATCTTAACCAGCGCCACCGAAGTGCGCGACGAATTATCGAGAGCGACGCGCCTCACCTTCTTCAGGTTGTTGACCCTGCTGGCGATGACGACGCTACGCACAGCCGATCGCGAGCCGACGCAAACGTCCGGGACTATAGCCACATTGGGAAGGCGGTGATACTCAATGACCGGAACCAGGGCGGCATCGACCTCGTCGCGGGCAAGCATTTCCGCGCAGCGCGCAGGCGCAGTATCGGTGAACAGTTGGACCGATTCGCGTTGAGAGCCGTAAATAAAACTCCAGATCAAAGGCGCCGTGTTTAGATAGCTCGAGGCCGCGATTCGCGGTAAGCGCTTCTGAGGGTTCTGATTCATGGATGACAAATCCTAGCTCACTTAAACGTGATGGCAAAAGGACCAACGAAACTGGGCCGGCTCAATTTGAAGAGCTTTGGCTTTGCCGCAAAGCTCAACGCTAAACTTGATCTGACAACTCAAACTGATCGGTAGCCGCCTTTGTCCTGCTTCAATTTCCGTTTATATTGTCCACGCGCCGAAAAAATACCATGCCAATCTACGATGTCACAGTTCCGATTCGGGCCGGGATGCCGGTCTACGAAGGCGACCCGGGCGTTAACATCGAAGCCTGGTCCTCGCTCGCGAAAGGCAATTCTTCAAATGTCTCGTTCCTGCACTTCGGGGCGCACACCGGAACCCACGTCGACGCGCCGGCGCACTTTATCGAGGGCGCGCGCAAGATCGACGCTTTGTCACTTGAAGCTTTGATTGGCGCGGCCCGAGTGGTACGCGTCCCGGACGAGGTCAACGAAATCGACTCGGACTTTCTCGCCGGGTGTGATCTGAACGGAGTCGAGCGCATCCTGTTCCATACGCGCAATTCAAGTTTCTGGAATGAAGGATTCCGCAAAGACTATACGCACCTTTTGCCTGAGGCCGCGGCGAAGCTGGTCGAACTTGGCGTAACACTGGTAGGCACTGATTATCTTTCAATTGAAAAGTTTCATTCCGGACATCATCGCACGCACTTAACGTTGCTTTCGCGGAACGTCGTTATCGTCGAAGGGTTGAACTTTAGTGATGTGCCTGCGGGCGATTATGAATTGATCTGCCTGCCGCTGCGGCTTGCTGAGGGCGTCGGCGACGGTGCGCCGGCGCGAGTAGTCTTGCGGACATTGTCCGACAAAATTTAGTTTTGTCGAACCTCATAGGGTGACCAATGGGACCTGGTCAATATGAAGGACAAGCTAAAGCCTGATCAGAAGTATCGCGAACGCGTCTATGAAATCGTTCGCCGGATCCCGCGCGGTCGGGTAATGACCTACGGTCAGATCGCGTACATCCTTGGGAAAGGGTATACGCCGCGGACGGTCGGCTTTGTCATGCATGGCGCCGACGAAAGCAATACCCCATGGCAGCGGGTTATTAATTCGCAGGGGCGTTGTTCGACGGGCCGCATTGTTTTGCCGTCAGACATGCAGCAGCGGCTACTGGAACGCGAGGGCGTGAAATTTGACACCGGCGGACGTTGCGATTTGGAAAACTTTCTCTGGCATCCCAATCAGGAAAAGGTCGCAAAGGCCAAAGCCGCTAAAGCTCGCACGGTCCTGTATCGACGTTAGTTGTTTGGAGTTCCGCCTTTAGACGGCCGCCTTAAGGTCGACCTCCAAACCTCAATCGGAAACCGAAGGAACGAAAAGATGAACAATGATCCCCTTTCCCAACGCGCGCCCTACCAGGTTAGCTCGCCCCGCTATTCGGTATCTCACCAAATGGCGACGACGGCTTTCGAGTTGCCGAACTTTCGCGTCACTCAAACTCTCGGAGTAGTACGCGGTATTGTAGTGCGATCGCGCAATGTGTTCGCAACACTCGGCGCGACGTTCCAACAATTGGCTGGTGGGAATATTACGATCTGGACAAAGATGTGTGAGGAAACCCGATCTGACGCGTTCGAGATCATGATTCAGCACGCTTCAGAAATCGGAGCCAATGCAATCATCGGCATGCGCTATGACACGACTGAGATCTCTACCGGAGTTACGGAAGTCCTCGCGTATGGCACCGCCGTCATTGTTGAGCCGACTGACCCTGGATACCGCGGATGAACGAAAACAAGTTGGACGAAGTTCGTTTGCAGCGAATCCGCAATGCCTTTGCGTCAGTTCCGTACGCAAAACTCATCGGCCTCGAACTCGGCGAGATGAAACCCGGCGAGGCCATTCTTCATCTCGACATTCGCGACGAGTTGAAGCAGAACCAGGGTGTAGTTCATGGTGGCGCCGTCGCGTCCCTGATCGACACCGCCGCAGCCTTCGCAGTGGTCACTCGACTTGAATCGGGCGAACGCGTAACCACGACCGACCTGACCATTCATTACCTGCGGCCGATTACGTCAGGCCACCTCACGGCCACCGCGCGCATCGTTCGGGGCGGGCGTCGCCTGTTCGTCCTTTCGGTGCAAGTCACGAGCGATCACGAGGTGCTGGTAGCAACGGCGGTCACAAGCTACCTTAAGCTTGTGCAAAACAGCCAAAAACCTCAGTAGATTAGCGGAAAACTCCTATAGACAAGCCTCGCTGGAAATGACAAAATAGCTTTGGCTCGTTTCTCAGGCGAGTTCTCATCTCATACCGGCCCCGGTTTTCCTATGCATTCACTCTACGACGTTTTGCTGACTCAACATGCTCGCCAACTGACGCCGGTTCGCTGCGCAGTTTCGACGATCGTCCAACTACATCGTTACTTTGAAGACGTCGTGCTCGAAAACAATTTGGGAGCGCTGGTGATTGAATCGCTGCCGCTTCAGACAAAGCGGCCGGCGCGAGAAAAGGCGCGCGTGCGCGAGTTGGCCCGCGGAGGACGCCGAGCTTTCTTCTTTGTCCGTCAGGCTGATGCCCTCAGTGAATTGGTTACCGGAGTGGGAGCGAACTCGGTGCTGGCGCCGGCAATCCTGCAACAGGCTGAGCCAAACCCTGTCGACGAGCATTTCGTGGTCATCGCCGACGCGCGCTTTTCCGCTTTGCTGGCCACCGTGCGCGGCCGGGCCAGCGATGCGGCGGGCGGCGATGAAGTTTTCTGGACCTTCGAACCGGACATCGTCTATTCAGCGCTCGAATATTTGATGGCCCGCGTGGGAGCTGAGCATCCCTACCACGCGGCGGCATTTGGTTCAGCCGTGCGCACTTCGATGCCCAAAGCTACTTCGCTGCAACTTACGTTGAGCGTGACGACGAAGCTGGCGCACCTGCTTCAGGAGCAGGCCGGCCGTGAGATCGCGGTGAATCGAATTGCCACGGCAATCCGCGAGTCGCTTGAGTTGGGTGTGATCCTGCAAAAGACCGTGGATGAGGTCGGCACCGCGCTGAATGTCGCGAGCTGCGCTTTGCGCGTCGAAGGTCAGACCTCAGAACAGGCTTTGAATTACTTCTATTTTGCTGACGACACCCAAGTCACCACGCCCAAAGAAAAAATAGTCGGTGATCTCGATGCTCATTGTGCGCGCTTTGCCGTACATCCGGACGTAATCACCCAAAATGGCGGCGACGATCCAGAGTCGAGCGTCGAAACATTGCCGCTGGCGGTGGTGCCGCTGATTTTTCACGAACGTTTGATAGGTGCGCTACAGGTAATCTCTGACGATCCGGCGCGCGTGTGGCAGGAGAACGAAATTCTCTTGGTGCGCACTGTGGCGAATCAGGTAGCTGTGGCCGTTAACCACGCCAACCTGTTCGCGCAGATTCAACAACAGGCTCTGACCGACGCACTGACGGGTTGCTATAATCGCCGCTCGTTTGAGATGCAACTTGAGAAGGATCTGATGATGGCCAGACGGTCGCATCAGCCGTTGTCTCTGATAATGTTGGACCTGGATCGATTCAAACAATTGAACGACACGGCCGGCCACGACGCCGGCGATGCAGCCCTGCGCAAGTTGGCTGAATGTTTTCGTCAAGAAATCCGAGGCGTTGACTCGGCTGCCCGCTTTGGCGGCGACGAGTTTGCCCTGATTTTGCCGCAGGCTTATTCCGAAGGCGCGCTGCTCGTCGCCGAACGCCTGCTAGCGCGCATCGGGCAGATCGAGATTCCAGGCTTCGGCAGCTTGAGTGCCTCTATGGGTATCGCGACGTTTCCCACGCACGCGCGTTCGCGCTCGGCCTTGATGTCCGCATCCGATGCCGCCCTCTACAGCGCCAAGCGCAGCGGCCGCAACCGCGTCTGCATCTGTGAGGCGGTGATCGGAAGTTCCGAGGCGGTTACGCCTTCCGGCGAATTGTTTTTGCCTGAAACCGTTGAGCGAACGATGTGAAATCGGTAAGGGGTCGAGCTTAGAGTTCAAGCTTTAGCTTGTGTGACCTATAGCAAACTAAAGGTTGAACTCTGAACTCAATCAAGACACGCGCAACCCGCGCCGCTTTGCCTCTATAATTAATCTCCCTTAGACTTTCAAGATTCAGAAGCTTAGTATCGATTCCTGCCAAATTCCGCAAGCCGCCTGGTCGGCCATGCTGATTTAGGGGCAAGAGTCTTTCGGTTTCTTTCATGAATGATCTAAGAAAATTAGTCCGCTATTTTCGGCCCTACAAGGTCTCGCTAATCACTGGCATTGCCTGCATCATGGCGGGCGTCCTCTTCAGCGTCAGTATTCCATTGATTGTCGGCGGCGCAATCGACGCCAAATGGGCTGACGTAACCTGGACAAAACTCACCATTGCCGCAATGAAAGTACTCGGCGCCAGCGCGATGAGCGGCTTATTTCTCTTTCTGCAGCGCCGCATCCTGATTGGAATGTCGCGTCACGTCGAATACGACTTGCGCAACGACTTTTACGCGCACCTGGTCGATCAGCCTCTGTCATTTTTTCAGGAGCATCGCACGGGTGACCTAATGGCCCGGGCTACGAACGATCTCGGCGCGGTCCGGCAATTGGCCGGGCCCATGATCATGTATAGCTTGCAGACCGTATTCGTCGTGATCGTGGTACTACCGCTGATGTTCCTCATCAATTGGAAGCTGACATTGCTGCTGTTTGTCAGCATGCCGCTCGTCTCGCTAACGGTGAAATTCTTTGGCCAACAGGTCCACATCAGGTTCGAGAAAATCCAGGACTTTTTCGCGCAGATTACCGCTCGAGCCCAGGAGAACTTTACCGGCGTGCGGGTAGTGCGGGCCTATGCGCAAGAAAACGCTGAGATTGCCGCCTTTAACCAGCTCAACTGGGACTATGCGCAAAAGAATCTGAGTCTGGTGCGGATCGACGCGGTGATGCGGCCCTTGATGGCCTTTCTGATCGGATTCGGGTTCGTGCTGATTGTTTGGGCCGGCGTGCCGTTGGCCGCGCGCGGAGAAATCACGGTTGGCCAGTTTACCGAATTCAACATGTATCTGTTCCGCTTAATCTGGCCGCTGATCGCCATCGGTTACGTGGTCAATCTCTATCAGCGCGGGTTGGCAAGCTGGAAACGCATGCAGGCGATCATGACGATCAAGCCGCTGATTGCGGACGCGCCAAACGTAAGAGAACAGCCGGCGATTACCGGCCGCGTTGAGTTTCGCAATCTAACCTTCCGTTACCATCCAACCAGCGAGCCTGAACTGCGGAACATCAATCTGACGATCGAGGCCGGTCAGACGATCGCGTTAGTCGGCCGCACCGGCAGCGGCAAGTCTACCCTCGTGAATCTGATTCCGCGCCTGTTGGAAGCTCCGGATAACAGCGTCTTCATTGATGGCGTTGCGGTCGGCGAATATCCCCTGTCTCAGCTACGCGCCGCAATCGGTTACGTACCGCAGGAGACATTTCTCTTCAGCAACACATTGTCGAAAAACATTGCCTTCGGCGCGAACCCGACCGGGCGCGCTGAAATTCAACGAGCTGCCGAGGTCGCAGGTCTGGACAACGATGTGGGCGAATTCCCGGACGGCTTTGACACGCTGGTCGGCGAGCGCGGCATCACCCTGTCCGGTGGCCAGAAACAACGTACGGCGATCGCCCGCGCGGTCTTGCGCCGTCCGAAGATCCTGATTCTGGATGATGCTTTGTCGTCGGTTGATACCTACACGGAAGAGAAGATTCTGTCTCAGTTGCGCGGCGTCATGCGTGAACGTACCAGCATCATCGTCTCGCATCGGGTCTCAACCGTGCGGGATGCCGATCTGATTTGCGTGCTGGATGAAGGCCGGATAATCGAGCAAGGCACGCACGAAGAGTTGTTGGCGCTGCGCGGAGAATACGCAGACCTTTACGAGCGGCAGTTGTTGGAAGAGGAGTTGGCGGCTACATAATCATGGAAGAGCCAGAACAAGTTATCAGCCCGCAGCAAGCAGAAGAGAAAGTCGCGGCGCGCTATCGAGTAATTCTTATTCTCTGGATTGCGATTCTGACAAGTGTGGGCGTTATGTTCGCTCTTGCGTTACTCATACCCAGTTCAGGCAGCGCCAATCAAACGATGAGTTTGGCTTTGCTTGGTATCGGCTTCATGACGGTAACAACCTCGCTAGTGCTTAAGCAGCAGATGGTAAAGAAGGCAATCGAAACGCAGCAGGTGTCAGCTCTCTTAAATGCTTATATCATCGGTTTCGCGCTCAGCGAATCGGCAGCGATCTTCGGCCTGATTGATCATTTTGCGACTGGCTCAGGCTATTACCGCTTCGCTTTTATCATGGCCGCGATTGGAATGCTGTTGCATTTTCCGAAGAAGGATCATCTGAGAGCTGTTTCATTCAAACGGTTTTGAAGTGCGGAATCGATCGTGAACAAAGACCTGGCCACAACAAGGCTCAAAACGCACAAAGCAAATCGGGTTCTACTTTTTGAGCATGTTTTGCCTTTTTGTGGCTGATACCGGTGATTGCGAATTTGAAATTTTAGATTGGAAAGTATGTCGACCGCAGTCAAACAATTCCATGAAGAGGAAGCCATCGGCAAGACTTATGATTTGCAGGTGGCGCGACGGTTGTTGCGCTATCTGAAGCCATATGTCCGGCTTCTAATTCCGGCGTTGATACTGACGCTGCTGCTGAATCTGCTCGGCATTTTGCAGCCGAAGTTCACCCAATACGCCATCGACTGGTTCATCATCCCGCGCGTTACTAAGGGAATCACACTGTTTGCGCTCGCCTTTGTTGGCGTGCAACTAGTCCGCTTTGTCTTCTCGTACTTCCAGGCGGTGCTCTTAAACAGCGTCGGCCAGTACGTGATGTTCGATCTGCGCCGCGAGATCTATCACAAGCTGCAGCACCAGGAGGTGGCTTACTACGATCGCAATCCTGTCGGCCGAATCATGACGCGATTAACTGCCGACGTGGATGCGCTGAACGAGTTGTTCACCTCAGGGGTCACCGACGTGCTCGGCGACCTGGTGATGATCGTCGCCATCATCGGGGTCATGGTCTGGATGGACGTGCGCCTGACGCTGGTGACGTTATTAACGGTGCCGTTGCTTTTAGTCGCGACCACCTGGTTTCGCAAAGGCGCGCGTAGTGGCTATGACCTGGTGCGCACGCGCATTGCACGCATCTACTCGTTTTTGCAGGAACATTTTTCGGGCGCGCAGACCGTGCAGATTTTCAACGCGGAAGCGAAATCGCTGCGCCGCTTTGCCGGGATCAATGACGAGCATCGCAAAGCGAACATCGATACGATCTACTACTACGCCGTTTTCTTTCCTCTGGTTGATTTCATCGGCGCCATCGGTATTGCGCTGATTATCTGGTACGGCGGCTATCGTGTCATGGGCCACGCGCTGAGTCTGGGCGCGCTGGTCGCCTTTATCCAGTACTCGGGATTTCTCTTTCAACCGATCCGGGATATCTCGGATAAATACAACGTGCTCCAGGGCGCCGTGGTGGCTTCGCATCGAATTTTCAAGGCGCTCGATCTGCCCATCCTGATCACGACGCCGGCAACGCCACTTAAGAAGGGAAGGGCCGAAGGACGCATTGAATTCGAGAATGTTTGGTTTGCTTATAAGGATGACGACTGGGTTTTGAAAGATGTTTCGTTTACGGTCTCGCCGGGACAATCCGTAGCGCTGGTTGGCCATACCGGCTCTGGCAAGACGACGATTACTAATCTGCTGATGCGCTTCTACGATGTGCAGAAGGGCCGGATTCTGCTGGATGGCGTGGACGTGCGCGATTGGGATTTGCGGTCACTGCGGGAAAACTTCGCCGTCGTTTTGCAGGACATCTTTCTTTTCACCGGGACGGTTGAGAGCAACATCCGTCTGGGCCGTAAAGAGATTTCCGACGAACGCATTCGTTGGGCGGCCACCGAAGTATGCGCCGACAATTTCATTCGCCGCTTGCCGCATGACTACAAATCGGAAGTGAGGGAGCGCGGCGCCGGGCTCTCGGTTGGTCAGAAGCAGTTAATCTCGTTCGCGCGCGCGTTGGCTTTCGATCCCGCCCTGTTGATTCTG
>Ga0137403_10006858_pt1 | contig 12972 bp, 13 predicted proteins | sample CZOMad2_1_16fung_FD_122057 | JGI IMG/M metagenome (GOLD analysis project Ga0137403, IMG submission 122057) | Vadose zone soil fungal communities from Angelo Coast Range Reserve, California, USA - CZOMad2_1_16fungal (Hybrid Assembly) | ecosystem: Environmental > Terrestrial > Soil > Vadose zone... | reverse complement strand
CGAGGCGAACGTCCCTACGTGGACGGGAGTGCTGCTACGTCAGGAAACAGGGCGGAACCCTTCGCGATTTTCGAGGTGGTGTTCGTTGGTCACATCCAAAGTTTCGGTTTCATCCTAAGCGTGTACGATGCCCAGGCGAGTTAAGCGGAAATTCCTTGCGAGCGCGACGCTCGGGGGGTAGACAAGAAGCGCTTTGGCGGCACGGCTGAAGCGGTGCCATTTCAAAGCAAATCGGGGCAGGTGGCAGAGGTCTCGGCGTTTTGGGAGACTCGGGCGGGGGCTGGATTGTCTCCCGGCTTTCGCGAAAAACATGCGGAACCTAAGGCACGGGACGTGATTGTGTCGTCCCTGCAGGACTCAGTCGTGGCTTATCTCTACCCAGCGCTCACGCGCTGGGCTGAAATATTCCGCTCCTGCGGAGCTGAAATGCGGGAAGTGGGACATAGCCCGGAAGCTTGAGTCAGACGGCCCTCGCGAGCGAGGTGCTCGCTCGGGGGAGTAAGCAAGACGTGCTTTGGCGGCACGGCTGGAACAGGCTGCGGAAAACTCGGGAAAGCAGATTCCCTTCGACTTCCCCTTCGCTCGGCTCAGGCCTTCGGCAAAAGCAGGGCAGGCTCTCACCGCTAAGGCGGTTCGGAATGACAAAAAGTACGGCGGCATTTTTGTGGGAGCCGTATCCTAGCTAAGAGCTGCCGGGCGTTACTCCGCCGAGCTTCGCTCGGCATGGACGGCCGGGGGCGGCCGTCCCCACGTGAGCAACAGTGCTCCTAGCGTTTTGCTCGGTCTGAACGGGTCAGAGACCCGTCCCACACAACCATCAGGGACCCGTCCTTCACGGCTGATCGCGGCGCGAGGGTGGCCGTCCCCACGCGAGCAAGGGTGCTCCTAAGCGTTTTGCCAGGTATGGACGGGTCAGAGACCCGTCCCCACACAACCATCAGAGACCCGTCCCTTCACACGGGCCGGATCGCGGGCGAGGGCGCCCGCGCCACATGATGCAGATAGATTCCCACCCTGGCGTAAGATGGATTTTCTCGGGCACGTGGATTTTGCATGTTCAGCATTGACCATCTAGGAATTGCGGTGAAGTCGCTGGCGGCGGCTAAAGGGATCTATGAGAAGCTCGGGCTGAGCGTCTCGCCGGAAGAGGTTGTCGAGGGCGAGCAGGTCAAGCTCGTCATGGTGCCGGTCGGAGAGAGCCGCCTGGAGTTGCTGGAGGCGACCTCAGAGAATTCGGCGATTGCCAAGTTCATAGCGAAGCGCGGCGAGGGACTGCATCACTTTTCGCTGCGCGTGCCCGATCTACAAGTGGCGGTCGAGCGGCTGAAGAAAGACGGCGTGCGTTTGGTTTCTGAGGAAATCAAGGTGGGCGCTGGTGGGCATCGCTATGTGTTTGTGCATCCTTCGAGTGCGGGAGGAGTGCTGTTGGAATTGGTGGAGGCGCACTCGCCCGAGCTTGGGAATCCATGCTTCTCTTAGCTATAGACACTTCAGGAAAGCACGGCAGCATCGCGCTGGCACGGTGCGAGCCGGACGGGGCTTGCGATGCACTCGAAGTTGTCGCACTCGCCGGCGGGACATTTTCCGCGCAACTTGTGCCGCAGATTGCGGCACTTCTGACCAAGCACAACTTCGACAAGCAACAAATTGACGCATTCGCGGTGGCGTCAGGTCCGGGATCCTTCACAGGGTTGCGCGTAGGATTGGCGGCGATTAAGGCGCTGGCTGAAGTGCTGGCCAAGCCGATTGCAGCGGTTTCGTTGCTGGAAGCCGTTGCCATGGCGGGAGGCGTCGAAGGCGATGTGATTGCCGCGCTGGATGCAGGGAGAAACGAAGTTTACGCCGGGGAGTATGAAGTACATACGACCAGCAAAAGGCACAGTGAGCGGCTGCTGACGCGAGAGGAGTTCATCGAGGCTGCAATCGCGAAGACGGTGATTACGCCGGACAAAACTGTTTCTGATGTCGCGCGTGGCGTCGCCTTGAAAGTTGCCGAAATCGAACACCCTCGAAGCGACGCTATCGCACGCTTGGGCTGGCACAAAATTCTGACCGGAGAAACAGTCTCGCCGGAAGCGTTGGACGCGAATTATATTCGGCGCTCCGATGCCGAGATTTTTTCGAAGACTAGCTATTAGCTACTAGCTGCTGGCCTCTAGCTTGTGGCTCTTAGAACCGGCTCGGGTTGTAATCTCTAAATAAGAATGAGGCTTTGAAACTGCGAATTCGTCCGGCGACTCCCGCTGATATTGCTGCGATGATGGCTCTGGAGAAGCTTTCTGCCACTGCTGCACACTGGTCCATCGCACAATATAAGGAGATATTCGAAACGGCAGTATCGATCCGAGCGCCCGTTTCGAGCGTATCGGGCGGCAGGCGGGACGCCTGCCGGACAGCCGGCGAGACGCCGGCGCTACGACTCGCTTCGGTCGTCGAGGACCAATCAGGAGTCCAGGGATTCGCGGTCGCGCGAGTGCTTGGCCGGGAGCGGGAGCTCGAGAACATAATCGTAGCGGATCAGGCCCAGCGGCGCGGCTTAGGCACGCGTCTTTTGGGTGAACTGGTGAATCTGGCACGAAGCCAAGGGGTGGAGTCTATTTTTTTAGAGGTCAGAGAATCCAATCGAGCGGCGCGAGATCTCTACCTCAAGTGCGCATTTGTCGAGAACGGTCACCGCAAGAGTTACTACCAAAACCCGCTCGAGACCGCGATCCTGTATAAGCTTGATCTTGTGTAGTTTGCACGAATACTAGTGCACATTTCATAGCTCAGAAAATGTGAATTTTCTATGAATTTCGGGATTGAAGCAGTGTAGGCTGTGTGATAGCTTGAAGGTCGAAAATCACAGAGGGGGGTCTACTGGATGACTCCAAAGGACCAGCTTCTGGCCAGTCACGACGAATTCCGCAAACTGGCTCAGGAGCACACGCAATACGCACAACGCCTCGAATCACTTACCCAAAAACGTTATCTCACCGAAGACGAAAAGCTGGAAGAAGTGCGGCTGAAGAAGCTGAAGCTTCGTCTGAAAGATCAAATGCAGTCGATTGAGCGCCAGTTCCAGCAAGACGTAGTGCAGAACCAGGTCGCTTAATCCTCACCTCCAATTCAGGGCGGCGCAGGCCGCAGAAGGGGTGGTGCACCCAACGGGGCGGCGCGTATAAGCGCCTTTTTTTATTTGCATTTAACCCGGGATCCTGCCGGGCACCGAAGCCCTGCACTATAATTGCCATAGCTCCCAATGGTTTCTGATGGTTACTATTACGCGGTGCCACTGATCGGGGCTGCTCTCCTGCTTTCCTGGATGACGAGCCCACTTTGGGCACTGCCTCTGCTGATTTTGGCAGGATTTTTCCTTTGGTTCTTCCGTGACCCGGATCGCGTCATCCCGGATGCCGTGGGCGCTATCGTATCTCCAGCGGACGGTAAAGTTACCGATGTCTCTCCCGCCGGGGACGGGAGCCGCCGGACTCGGATCAGCATCTTCCTGAGCGTGATCGATGTACACGTGAACCGCTCCCCAATGGAGGGCGTCGTTCGGGAAGTTGTTTACCAAAAAGGGAAATTCCTCAACGCGATGGGCGTGGATTGCGCTGAGCAGAATGAGCAGAATATCGTCACTGTGGAGGGCGGCGGTCAGACTCTGGTGTTCAAGCAAATCGCGGGATTGCTGGCGCGGCGGATCGTATTCACCAAAAAAATAGGCGATCACGTGCAGCGTGGAGAGCGCGTCGGCATGATCAAGTTCGGGTCCCGAGTCGATGTGATGCTGGATACCTCGGCGAGTGTGCAGGTTAAGGTCGGAGATCACGTAAAGGGCGGAGCCAGCGTCCTGGCGTATTTAGCGCCGGAACCTCAACAGCTTGCCTCTGTTGGCGCAGCCCAAACTCGGCAAGGAGCGCGGTGATGGATCGAGAGGTCCCCGAATTCCCGAGGCGCCGCAAAGAAGACAAGCCCACGCGGCGGTTTAACCGAGGCCTGTACATCCTGCCTTCGCTGTTTACCACCGCGAACATAGCGGCTGGTTATTACGCCATTTTGCAGGTGACGCATGGGTCGGTGGCCGAGCCATGGCATTTCGATTTCGCCGCTAAAGCAATCGGATTTGCGGTGCTGTTTGACGGCCTGGATGGCCGCATTGCCCGCATGACGCACACCAGCAGCGACTTCGGCCGCGAGTTGGATTCGCTCGCCGACGTGATCACTTTTGGCGTTGCCCCTGCCATGCTGGCCTGGATGTGGGGATTTCGCCAGTTGCCGCAGGATCTGGGCGAGATGCGTACGAAGTTGCTGCAGCTTGGAGCTGTCGCCAGTTTCCTTTTCCTAATGGCTGGCGCCAGCCGGTTGGCGCGTTTCAACATCACCAGGAATCCACAGCCCTCGAATCCCGGACGCCCGGGTAAAAAATATTTTGTTGGCATGCCGATTCCTGCGGGAGCCGGCGTGATCGCCGCCGGGGTTCACCTTTGGCTGGGAGACCCGATCACCTCATGGTGGACAGCGTTGACGTGGATCTTGTTGGTGGTAGCCGTCGCGTACCTGATGGTCAGCACCTGGCGGTTTTATAGCGGCAAGGATATCGATTTTCGGTCACGTCAGCCGTTTCGCCTTATTGTTCTGTTTGGCGGATTGTTTGCGCTGATCTGGTTCTTCTCGCGTTATGTGCTGTTCGCGATCGCGCTGCTCTACATGGTCTCAGGAGTTTTCTGGCGCTTGCAGTGGATTTTCCGGCGGAAGGGCAACCCGCCGCCCGCGTATCGTGAGGCATCGCAGACTTCATGAGCTCGAACCTAAAATCCGCCGTCGCGCACCCAGAGGCAGGGCGAACCAATCTGTACCGGATTGCTATTGTGGGCGCTGCGACGCTCAAGGGCAAAGAGATTGCCGAGGTGCTGAGCGATCGCAACTTCCCTTCAGCGGATATCAAACTGCTTGATGATGATGAGTCGCTCGGCCAGCTAGAAACTGCCGGCGAGGAGATATCTTTCATTCAAAGCGTTCGTGCCGAGCAGTTCGAACACGTCGACTTCACCTTCTTCGCCTGCGACCAGGATTGCACGCGGACCAACTGGAAAACCGCACAGAAAGCCGGCAGCGCGATTGTTGATCTCTCATTTGCGCTCGAAGACGTGCCGGAGGCTGTGCTTCGCGCGCCCTGGATCGAACGCCAGTTGGGCCAAGTGCTGACTCCGGAACTGCAGCCGAGACCGGTGGTAATAGCGCATCCGGCTGCCACAGTGCTCGCGCTGCTGCTTTTGCGGGTGCAGAAAGCAATCGCGGTGAAGCGCGTTGTAGCCACAGTTTTTGAGCCGGCTTCTGAGCACGGCCAAAAAGGAATGGACGAACTTCACGAGCAAACCGTCAACCTGCTTTCCTTTCAGCAATTGCCAAAGAAGATTTTCGACACGCAAGTCGCATTCAACATGGTGACGCGTTATGGGGAGCAGTCTGTCCCACCGCTGGGCACGGTCGAGAATCGCGTTCTGAACCACTACCGTCGTATCGCAGGAACCGAGGCTCCGGCACCCTCACTGTTAATGATTCAAGCGCCGATCTTTCATGGTCACGCGTTCGCCATTCATCTCGAGCTGGCCGCTTCCGCTGATCTGGACGCCCTCTCGCAATCCCTCGCGGGAGAGCACGTGACAATCACCCATCTCGCGGAAGACTCTCCCAGCAATGTGAATGCAGCGGGACAGAGCGATATTCTGGTCTCCATGGTCCCGGACGCGAATGCAGCGAATGGCGTCTGGTTGTGGGCAGCAGCTGATAATCTCCGCATTGCTGCCGCAACAGCCGTGGAGTGCGCGGAAGCGATGTCGGCTTCGCGGCCAACGGGAAAAATCCAATAATTCCGATTTGTTGCGCCGCCGTTCCGGCGGCTGTCGGGGCCCCCATCCGCACATCGGGAAATGGCGCGCGGCGAGGTCAAGGAGCACTCCGCAGTCTGACCTCTACGGTAAGGCCTCCAGCGCAGCGGCAAATTTTTTCGTCACGGCGTGAAATCCCTGGTCGCTAGGATGGAGCTCGTTTGCCCACCACGCCTTGTAGTCGTCATTCACCAAGTTGTTGGAAAGCGTCTTTCGCAGGTCAACATAATGAACATGGTCTAGACCTGGATGACCGCTGAGGGAAGCCACCATCTCATTGAACTGATCCATCAAATCTTTCATCATACGAACCCGCGGCGCGAGGTCCCCGAAATTCTTTTCTCGAAACCCTGGATCCAGCCACGGCCCAGGAAATGGCCATCCTCCCAGGAAACCCCGGCCGTCCGGAACCGGATAGTCATATCCGTGCACCAGAATAGGCAGTTTCTTGCTGAAATATTTTTCGCAGGAGGCAGTGATGCTTGCGAGCATTGAGGCATACGCAGCTATGATTCTTTCGTTCAGCACGCCATCAACTACCTCCTTGTCCAAGCCTGCGATCGGCGAGAACGCGTTATTCAGCAGCATGCCAAACTCATTTCCGGCCACATCGTCGCCACCTCCCGAGAGCAATACTGCCTTGGGAATCGCTCCATGCGCTTTGATCTTTTCCAGCTTGCGAGCAAAGCCGTCGATCTGGCCTCCGTGGTAAGCCATCTTCTCGATGGGGTCACCCTTGTGGGCGGTGGACTCCACGTTGTAACCGTAATCGTCTTCCAGGATTTTTAGAACATCGTGGAACGGGTAGTCGAACCAGGAGTCCCCTGCCGCCGCGAGAAATCCTGCGGTCTGCAGGGTTGCCACCGACTCCGCGGCGGCGGGCGCTGCAATGTGGACCCGCAATGCCAAGGTCTTGGTATTGGCCGCCAGAGACGCTGCCCTACGTTCGAGAGCTGCACTGCGAGATGCCAAAATCTCTTCGGCCTTCTTGCGTCCAGATTCGATCGCAGCGGCTATCGTGTCCTGGCTGGCCATAATCTTCCTCCTGAATTCCTTTGCTGAAGCTTCGGAAGACGCACGCGTTTCCGCACGCAATCTGAGCAGCAACGCGTGAATCAGCGCAACACTTTAATCAAAAGGCGGCAGGAAAGCAGTCACCTTCCAGAACCGTTCGGAAATCGTAACAACACGCGATGGAGGATTGCGCGGTAGTGAACCGCGAGTTCTCACGCTCGGACAATGACGCCCGCGCCTACATCGGCTTTGTTTGATCCGGCTTTTTTGCTGAGTTCTCCACAATCTCCTCAATCAAAGAGTATGGATCGCGCCGGTGTTCGGCTATTTCAGCGGCGTAGCGAAGCCTGTCACCATCGCTCATCTGCGCGCGAGCTTTATCCAACAAGGCATCTCGCAGCATTTCGACCAGGCGCTCCTGCCAGTTCTGGATATTACGCTTGAGGACCAGATTTTCCTTTCGCAAATAGGATTCGTAGTTCGCGATGGCCTCCGCAAGCTCTGCAGTGCCTTTGCCCTCGCTCGCGATCGTCTTCACAATGGGCGGCGTCCATTGGTCGCTGCGCACCGCAAGCGATTGCAACGCGCGAATCTCACGTTCCACGAGCTCAGCGCCTTCGCGGTCACTTTTATTAATGACGAAAATGTCGGCGATCTCCATGATTCCGGCTTTGATGGTTTGCACATCGTCGCCCATGCCGGGGACGAGGATCACAATGGTGATATCGGCCACGCGCACTACGTCAATTTCATCCTGGCCGACGCCAACGGTTTCAATCATGATGAGGTCGCGGCCGGAGGCGTCGAGCACAGTGGTTACGTCGGCGGTTGCGCGAGCCAGTCCGCCGAGCGAGCCGCGCGTAGCCATGCTGCGGATGTAAATGCCGGGATCGGAAAAATGCTCCTGCATGCGGATGCGGTCGCCCAGAATCGCTCCGCCTGTGTACGGGCTGGTGGGATCGACAGCAATGATGCCGACCGTGCGGTTTTCTTTGCGGTAATGCCGCGCCAACTGGTCGACCAGAGTGCTCTTGCCGGCGCCGGGAGCGCCGGTCATACCCAAAATGCGCGCGTGGCCGGTGTGGGGGAAAAGAGCTTTCAGCAGATCGGACCATCCGGGAGTGCGATTCTCGACCGCACTGATGACACGGGCCAGCGCACGCGGATCGCCAGCGCGTAGTTGATCGATTAAGGATGCGTGGGTATGGCTCAAGCGTTCCAGTGTAAAACATGGGTTCAAAGGCAGGAAACGGAACGGGATTCACTTTCACGCCGAGGCTCAGCACTGGCTAATGATTTTGAAGCCTTACCACACGACTGGACACGCTGCGGAAAAAATCTGGACGGAGACGATTCGCTCCCTCAGGGGCTAAAGCCCTCACTGATTTTGCGCGACTTACGCGGCGCTAAAGCGCCGCTCTACCACAGTGCAGCAGGCTTTCGCGAGTTTTGCTGCGGCCTGTGAATGTGCAGTAGGCTTCAGTCAGTTTCTCTGCCGCCTGCGAAAGTGCAGCAGGCTTTCACGAGTTTTCCTGCAGCCTGTGAAGTCGTGCCCGTCCCGACACCCAAACCAAAGTTTGTCGCGCCTGGAATGTACACCTTGCCACGAGCGTTCTACGGCGTCTGCTGGAGGAAGTCGCACACTCCGTCCTGCTTCTGGGCCGGCGGATTCGGCGGCGTCATCCAGGGTGGATTGGCGAAGTCGAAGAACTCAGTCATATCCATCTGTGCGGCATCGCGCTGGGTGAGGCTCGGAATTTGAAAGCGAGTTTCGATTAACTTCAAAATAGCGGTGTAGTCTGCGACCGTGTGCGACACGAACTGCTTCTTCGTGAAGGGAGACACCACCAAGAGCGGAATACGGTATCCCGTATGGTTGAAGTCGCAGTTGGCGCCGGTCTTCACCGTGCAAATATCTCCTAGATTCAGATCAGAGGGAGGAATGCCGTCGGGAGAGACCGCCGGCTGCGGCGGAACATGATCATAAAAACTTCCACCTTCATCAAATGTAAGAATAAATACAGAGTCCTTCCATGAGGGACTGTTCATCAGCGCATTGATTTCTTTCGACACAAAGGCCGATCCGGACTGAACATTCTTATTAGGATGCTCGTCGAGTCCCGACTGATAACCCGGTTCGATCAAAACCACTGAAGGAAGTGTTCCGTTGGCCACATCTTGGAAGTATTCGGACAAAGGCACAATCTTCTCGGGGTGCTGCGAACCGAACGGTTGAAAGTTGCCGATAAAAGCAGTGTTGGGATCGGTGAGATAAATCTTCCACGAAATATTCGCGTTCTCAAGAGCTTCAAATATCGTTTTGTTAGAAAGAGGGGTCTTGGGCGGATTGGCGTGGCCAGCCGAAGTTGCAGCAAACAGATACAGGCGATTGGGCTGAGTGCGGCTCATCAAGGGAGAGAACCAGCGATCCGAGGTCGCGAAATTTGATGCCATGAAGTAGTAGTAATTCAGATCGTCGCCGGTGTAGTAACCCATCGCGCGGAAGCCCTGGAGATCGAAAGCCGGCGCATCGCCGCCCGTGGCGGTTTGCGCGAAGTGCGCTGCCTCTTGCACAAAGCCATCCAATGTGGCAGTAGTCGAGACTGGATCGGTTCGATTCCAATCAACGTGGCTCTCGTTCCATCCCGGACTCATGTTTTGCATGCAGACGGTGCGGAAGTGATAGGCGGTGATCGTGCCCGTGCCATCTTGTGTGGGATTGGAAGCGTTCGCCGGCTCGGCATCGAATTGCACCGCGGGATAGCCATTCGCCGCCCAGTAGTCCGGCAGATGCCCGAAGTAGTGGTCGAAGCCGCGATTTTCCTGCACCAGAAAGATGATGTGATTAATCGACTGATTAAGCTGCGGATCAGGCGGTGGAGTTTTACTTGCAGGGCCGAGTCCGCCGCAACCACTGAGGAAAATGCTGGTGATACCTAAAACCGCCGGTGCGATGTTTCTTCGCGTCAATTCGCGTAAGCACGATCTGATCATCTTCAGGCTCCACGTTAAAAGCAGCAAAGTACCTGCTGATTCGGGTGCAGCTTGGATGAAGCGAGGTACTTGGGAGTTGGCCTGAATAAGGCGAAGACTGGGGCTTTAGATCTCTGGCATCAGACCTTGGCGAAGCTCCTATGTGGTTCAGGCGCAAGGCTTGGGGTGCCGTATATTACGCGGAAGTCGATTTCTAATCTTTTAAGAGCTGGCGCGCTATCACCAGCCGCTGAATTTCGCTGGTGCCTTCGCCGATAGTGCAAAGTTTTACATCTCGATAAAACTTCTCCGCCGGATAGTCTTTGATGAATCCGTAACCGCCATGGATTTGCACACCTTCATTGGCGCAACGCACGGCCACTTCGCTGGCATAGAGTTTGGCCATGGACGACTCCAGAGTCGTCTTCATGCCGGCATCCTTCATCGCAGCGGCGCGAAACGTCAGCAGCTTGGCAGCTTCGATTTCTGTGGCCATGTCGGCCAGTTTCCATTGAATGGCCTGGAATTCACTGATCGCTTTACCAAATTGTCTGCGCTGCTTGGAATATTTCAGCGCCGCTTCGTAGGCGCCTTCGGCCATGCCGAGCGAGAGCGCGGCAATTGAAATGCGACCACCGTCGAGCACCTGCATGGCGTCAATGAATCCATCGTTTTCCCTGCCCAGCAAGTTCTCAACAGGAATGAGGCAATCCTCGAAAATTAATTCGGCGGTGTCGCTGGCGCGGAGGCCAAGTTTGTTTTCTTTTTTGCCGGGACGAAAACCTTGGGTTCCCTTCTCGACAATGAAAGCGGAAAGGCCATGCGTGTGAGCAGCACGATCAGTGACCGCGATTACGACTGCCACGTCGGCGTAGTGGCCGTTTGTGCAGAATGTCTTGTTGCCGTTCAGCAGCCAGCCATTTTTGGTCTTCCGGGCACTCATGCGGGCGCTGCCCGCGTCCGAGCCCGATGACGGTTCGGTCAGGCCCCAGGCGCCGATGTACTCACCACTGGCCAGTTTGCTGAGATATTTGTTCTTTTGTGCTTCCGTGCCAGCGAGAAAAATGTGATTCGAACACAAGGAAGTGTGCGCGGCGACAATGATTCCGACTGATCCATCGACGCGTGAAAGCTCCTCAATGGCGGTGACGTACTCGACGTAGCCCATGCCGGCACCGCCGTATTCCTGCGGAAAGACGATGCCCATCAGCCCTAGCTTGCCGAGCTCCTGAATGGTGGACAGCGGAAATTCGCCAGCCTCGTCCCACTGCATGACGTGGGGCGCGATCTCGCGCTCGGCAAATTCGCCGATGGTTTTCTTAAGCTGGAGCTGTTCGTCGTTGAGCTGAAAATCCAAGAAGCCTCCTTCCGACGACCTGATCAAAGTGATCGTATTGACGATCGCTATTGTTGTGACCGAGCAATGTCACTTGGCAGCAGGGATAAACCCAAGAATCACTGAGCCGACAAGGCCCAAGAGGACCAGACCATATGGGCCATAAGCGCCCGTTCTCGGTACCACCAAAACATCGTAAATGGCCAATACAATCCAGAGAATCGGAGCATAAAACCACAAGTTCTTCCCGCCCGTTCTTACTGACCAGATAGCAACTGGTGTCATAGCAATTGCAGCCCCAGTGCTAATCATCAGGGCAACGGGAATCACACCTGGAAGGCGAAGCGTTCCGAACCAAAAACGTCCAGAAGCGCAAGCGGCAAATAGTAATCCAAGAGTCACAGAAAAGGTCCAACTAATACCCGCTGCCAACAATACCCTGTTCAAGATTCTCATTCTCCCCCTAATGACCAATCAACCATATTTTGGGCGCTGGCAGGTGTCTCGAGGCTTGCCCTACTCCTTTCTTGGACGACGAACTTTTGATTAGAACACAGGTATGAAACGCCGAAAAGTTACCGATAGAGCCGCGGACGCAACATTGTTGAGGACCGCAAGCCACCGGCGTTTTCGCTGGTTCAATCGCTCTGGACCTACCGACCGGATGGTATGAAAGGGATCTTCGGGCGGCGGCGAAAAAATCTTATGTTTGGGTTGCTAGGCTGATTTCTTGTTCGTCATGCCGAGAATTTTGCGCGCCATCCAAAGGGGCGCGACAAATACGTGCATAGGATTATTAAGAAATGCAGGCTTGTTGCCTTCGATCAAGTGCCCGAGCCAAGCGAGGGCAAACGCCGCGGGAATCAGCAGCAGGGCGATGATCCAGTGAAACCAGATCACGATGATAGAAGAGAAGCCAACGGGAATGGCGATCATGTGCAGGGCGCGATTAACGGGGTGGCTGTGCGCACCGTCATAATGCGAATACAGCCCCATAGAGCACCTCGCGGATAATGGCAGAAATTATAGTGCCAAACTGGGGATTTGCTAGTTTGAGTTTTCGAAGTCATCGATATCTCAGGAAACTGAAGCCGCCAGTTTCCCCTGACACTCGCTTACCGGGAGTCCGATAAACAAAAATCAGATTAAGTCTCGCTGAGAAGACCATCAACCGAATTACCCGATACACTCAGTAGGTGCAAGGAACCTGGCGAAAACTTCGTTCGACAGCAGGCGGCCGCGTGAGGTTAACCCGATTTTCTCATGGTCGCGTGCCAGCAACTCTTGCTCCATGCACTGCGCAATTGCCGAAGAGAACGCTTTTACAGCCTCTTCGCCGAACGAAGCAGCGAGGCGGCTGAGATCGACACCTCGGTTCAGCCGCAAGCCCAGAAAAAAGCTTTCCTCCAGCGAGTTTGCTGGGGATACAGGAGTGCGCAGCGGAGGGGCTCCCGCAAGAAACTTATCCAAAGAATCGGGCGTCGCGAACCGTACGGCCTCAAGTGGACCGCAGGGAAAGTCAGAAGAGCAGATTCCTCGCGGGCTGAAGCCCTCTCGGAATGACAAAGGGAAAAGGCTTGGCGGCACGAGTGAGCTCGCGCCCGTCTCGGCTATGCTCGGAACTGGCATTTGTTCGCAGTCTATTCCGTGAACTGACGTTTGTTCACAGCCCGTTAAGGCACGCCGCCCTTCCTGGTTCTCTGCTTTCATCCCAGCTTTGGCTTGCAGCATGGAATGCGCATCTACTCCGAATCCGAGATAGGGCTGACGTGTCCAGTA
>Ga0137403_10006857_pt1 | contig 12973 bp, 10 predicted proteins | sample CZOMad2_1_16fung_FD_122057 | JGI IMG/M metagenome (GOLD analysis project Ga0137403, IMG submission 122057) | Vadose zone soil fungal communities from Angelo Coast Range Reserve, California, USA - CZOMad2_1_16fungal (Hybrid Assembly) | ecosystem: Environmental > Terrestrial > Soil > Vadose zone... | reverse complement strand
AAAAGATCGAAAAGATAGGGATCTGGCAACGCTGGCCGAGGAAACCGGCGGCGTCGCGTTTTTCACCGGCGATATGCTTTCGCTTGAGCGGTCGTTCACGAAGATATCCAGGGAGCTGCGCGCGCAATATCTGGTGACTTATAAACCGCTGAACGATCGTTACGACGGCAGCTTTCGCAAAATTCAGGTCAAACTTGCTGCCGGGCACGGTGATCTGAAGGTAAGGACGAAGCACGGGTACAAAGCTATCGCCGATAGCATCAGGCCTTAACAAAATATGAAGATGTTGAATAAAGGATTGGGAAAATTCAGTTTGATGTTGGCCGTCACTGTTGCGGTGCTGGTGGCTGCGCTGATCACCAATCGATCCCTGGCACAGACGCCCACCGCTGGCGACCTTCAGAAATCGAGAAGCAGGCGCGCATCCGAGGTGCCATCGCCTACACCTCCGGCCAATCCAAAGGAAGACCTCCCGCAGGAATCGGAAGATGTCGTGCGGATCGAGACGAATTTGACCAACATCTTCTTTACCGCGGCTGATAGCAACAAAAGATTTGTCAACACGCTTACTAAGGAAAACATTCGCATCCTGGAAGATGGCCAGCCTCAGGAAATCTTCACTTTTCAGAAGAATGTCGATCTGCCGCTCTCGATCGGTATCCTGATTGATACCAGTCGTTCGGAAGAACGCACTTTGCCGGATGAAAAAGCGGCAGCCCGATCGTTTCTGGAAGCAGTCATGCGCCCCGACAAAGACGAGGCTGCGGTCGTTTCTTTCACCGGCGATGTCACACTGGAGCAGGGCTTCACCGGAAACGTTGATCGCTTGCGAAAGGCAATCGATCGCGTGGAATTCGTGCCGCCATCGGGTTACATCGGCGGTGGCGTAGTCGTGGGTGGTACGCCTCCCATTTCTGACACGAACCAGATTCTGGCAGGTTCGACCGCTATCTGGGATGCAGTCTGGGCCACTTCCAACGAACTGCTATCAGATTCCGCTGCCGAAAATACGCGCCGCACCATCATTCTGCTCACCGATGGTTATGACACGATCAGCCAGGTGAAGATGCGCGAAGCAATCGAGCGCGCGCAAAAAGCAGATGCGCTCATTTACGCGATCGGCATTGGAGACACCTACCAGGGTGGAGTTGATGTAGGCTCATTGAAAAAGATTGCGGAGCAAACCGGCGGCCGCGCCTATTTTCCCCGCAACGAACGAGAGTTGCGCAGCGCATTTGCCCAGATTCAGACCGATCTGCGCGAACAATATCTTGTTGCTTACTCACCGGCAAACAAGACTCGCGACGGTTCTTATCGGCGGATTCAGATTGAAGTGATTGATCCGGAAGTGCGCAAACAGAATTTGAAACTCAACTACCGGCCGGGCTACTTTGCGAAGACTGTCGATGGCTCGCTTCCCACGCGCCCGCGAACTCAGCCCGATTAGCGCCGACTGCTAATTTCGGATTATTCATCCGGCTTCTTGCGCGCCTTCACGTCCGTCATGATGATGGTGATGGCGAGACCGATGCCGGCGATGGCGGCAAGCAAGAAGAAGATCATCGCGAAGCCCGGATAGCCGAGGATGCGAAACGAAGTCTCGACGCGCATCAGCATCGAGGCTCCGACTATCAGGGCGGCGAGGACGAGGCCCAGGCTGATCCGGTTCGCGACTTTCTGAAGACCCTCCAGCACGATCTTTTCGTCAATCGCATCAACGTCAATCTTGAACTCGTTGTTGCCGATCGTATCCAGAATCTTATTAACTCGGCCTGGCAGTTTTTCCAGAAACTCCTTCAGCTCCACTACCTCGCCAACCAAATTCATCGGAGACAGACTCTGCGTCAAGTTGCGCTGAAGGATTTCGATTGCGCGCCGCCTAATAATTGCGGTTGGCTCAAAGTTTGGATCGAGGGTGAACACGATACGGTCCAGATTCAAGAGCGCCTTGGCCACCATGGTGAACTCAGAGGGAAGACGAAACCAACAGTCGGCCGCAATTTTGGTTATCTCCAACACCACCTTGCCGGAGTTGAGCCGCGTAAGACTTGCATCCGCATTCTCGGCGACCAACTCGGCAATGCGTTTGGTAAATTCAGCCTTTTCAAAACGGGGCTTTGGCTCACCCAGGCGAATCGTAACTTCCGCTGCCTCTTCGCCGCGCCCCTCGGCGATTGCCAACAAGAGGCGCAAGATGTTGTCGCGGAGGCCCGGCAGCACACGCGCTATCATGCCGAGATCCAGCAGCGCAATCTGATCGTCTTCAGTTATGAAAACATTGCCCGGGTGGGGATCGGCGTGCAGAAAACCGTCGAGCAGTATTTGCTTCAGGTAGGCGTGAAACAAATCGCGAGCCAGACCGGGTCCGTCAATTTCCATCAAGCGCAGCGGGCTTAGATCGGTGATCTTCTTGCCGGGAATATATTCCATCGTGAGGACGCGCGAAGTGCAAAAGTCTTCGATGGGATCAGGGATGATTATGTGGTCAAACTCGCGCAGGTTTTCAGCGAACGTGAGCAGGTTGTTGGCCTCCTGTTTGAAGTCAAGTTCGCGCAACAGACTGGTGCGCAGATCCTTGAGCATGTTTTCAAAATCGTAGCGCTTGCCGACTTCCGTGTGCGCGTCAAGGAAGTGTGCAAACTCGGTCAGCGCTTCGAGGTCTGCGACTATCAGCTCGCGAATGTTTGGGCGTTGCACTTTGACCACCACCGCGCGGCCATCACGCATGGACGCGCCATGCACCTGGGCCAGTGACGCCGCAGCCAACGGTTCCGGATCGAAGTGGCCGAAAGCCTTGGAGATGCGGACGCCCAGTTCGCCGGAAACGATCTGGTCCACTTCCTCGTAGGAAAACGGCTCAATGCGATCCTGCAAACGCGACAGTGATTCAAGGTAGGGCGTCGGTAATAGATCGGCGCGCGTCGATAACAGTTGGCCCAGCTTGATGAAAGTCGGACCTAGCCTCTCCAGATCCGCGGCGAGCTCTTCGGCCTGAGGCCGAGTTTCGGCCAGTTCCATTTCGTCCAGTTCGATACTGTCTTCCAGACCAGCCTGTTGGACCAGATCTGAGCGACCATACTTTACGAACAGTAAGGCCACATCCTTGTATCGTTTCAGGCGCTCCGGTTTAAGCGACACCATGCGTGGTTTAGTCCTTTGCCTTTGATTGTACTAAAAGTGGCTTCTATAGGGGCGCTTACGGCGTGCTTCCAGCAATTTGTGGGCCAGCTTTTGTCCGAAGCAGTGCGGAAGCAGCGCGCCGCGGTATTGTAAAATGAGGCGGTTTTCAAACTCGTAATTTGTTTGAAGTGAGCTAGGGCTTTGAGGTCTGGTTGGCCGGGACTTTCGCTGCGGTTGCTGCCAGGGCCTTATCGATTGCCGCTCGCAACCCTTCCAGACTCAGGTCAGTTAGTGCCTCGCCGTTAATAAAAATCGTAGGAGTGCTATCGACGCCGTACTTTTCCCCGTCCTCCATATCATGGCGAACTTCAGCGGCGTACTTGCCGCTGTCAAGTGCGGCGTCAAACAGCGTGCGGTTCAAACCGAGGTCGCTCGCGTACTTTTTTAGCGAAGGCACATCCAGCGCCTTTTGATTTTTGAACAGCAGCAAGGCATATTCAAAAAACTTACCCTGCGCATTAGCTGCGTTAGCAGCCTCCGCCGCCCGGTGTGCATTCGCATGGGCCGCCAAAGGAAAATCGCGCACAACGAAACGGACTCTATTGCCGTAACTCTTCAATCCTTCATCGAGGATCGGTTGCATAGCCGCGCAGGAAGGACATTGGAAGTCGGTAAACTCCACGATCGTAACAGGTGCGTTCGCATCGCCGCGCGAAGGGTCATCGTCAACGCTAATAGCCTGCACCAGCGTCTCGGGCTCAACAATTAACAGGCGAATGTTGGCTCGCTTTCTTAGTTTTTCCGCCAGCGCGCTTTCAAGCTTTTGCTGTTCCTGATCTTGTAAGTAGCCGGCAATTTGATTGCGAACGGAATCGAGTCCACCCTGAATGCTACTCTGGTTCTCAGTATAGAATTTCGAGATCTCAACCTCAGTCGGTTGATGTGTCTTCTCGCTGATTTCCGCGCGTACAATTTCTTCGGGTGCGACGTTGCGGCGATTGGCTTCCGCTAGCAATAACAAATTGTAGATTGCCTGATCAACCGCTTGTTTTTCCATCAGATAAGTATTTAAGCGAAGCTTATAAACCATGGGACGCAAACGGTCATCGATCATCGCGGCGGTTATCGGTTTACCCGCCACTGTTGCGAGCGTAGTTGCCGGCGCAAGCGTTGCCGCGTTGACGTCAGCGCCCTTTATTACCGGTATCGTTGCGCGCATTCGATTCACCAATTCTCCCGACAAACGCGTTTCCTTTTCGCCGAGCAAATAAGCTGTGACCTCTTTCTTCATCGCCTCAGGGTCGCTCTGATCGATTTTTTCGCGATTGTCCTCGATAAATTTGCTGACTTCGGCAGCCTTCGGTTCGGTTAGCTTTCGCCTTACTTCGATGTCGTACAACTGCTGCGCCGTCATTTTACGCCGGGCAGCCTCTGCATCCAGCAACAACGTGTTAACTTGGAGTTCCAATATTTGGCGGCGCGCCTCTGCAATCTTGTCATTCAGACTTTCAACTTCCTGGCGAACGTGTGGATCAATTTCGGCTGTGGTTACATTTTGCCCGTTCACCACTGCCAGCAGCACCGGCGCGGCGGGCGCTCGCACCGTAGGAGTGACTGGTGAAGGTTGTGCTAGCGGCCTGACAGCCTCAGGCTTCGCAACATTACGCCGAGCGGGACGCTGCCCGCGCGCCGTCTGCGCGTTCGTAAGGGTTGCGGCGAACAGCAAAAGAAGAAGCAGCGAAACAAACCCCAGGTTATTCATTTGAAATATTGGGTTGAATGATTGGGTACGGACGATCATCGAAGTGACGCTTAGAGCGCAAAACAACGGCCGAAGTTGCCCCCGCTCTGGGACTTCGAATCAGGATGGAGAGCTGGTTGGAAACGCTCGGCCTTCGTTGATTCAACGATATCGAATAATGCTGCGCCGGCGGCGTTTTACAGGCCTTCGCGCCGAGAGTAAATCCTTGTGCCGCCCATTAAGAATAAAAGCCAGACCCTGATGAGTAACGCCCAACATACGAGCGGCCCGCGTGACGCTGCCGTCGGACGCAGCCAACGCCCGACTAATCAAATCCGCTTCATAACGCAGCACGTGTTCTTCAAGCGAAACGCCGATCGAAAAACCCGGGGAGCCGGACACTTGCGGGGCGGGTTGGGAGGGGCCAGTCATCTCTGTGCGAGTGCGATCGTCTTTACTGCCATGCGAAGGCTCAGAAGCAACGTGGATCACAAGAAAGTGCCGCGCCGCTTTCCCGAGGCGATTTTGTATTCCGGGATGCTGCGAGTTTCCCAACTCCGACTCCGCAATCCGGTAGTATGCAAGCAGTTCGTCAAATGAAAGTTGACTGGCTAATTCTTCGACGATCGCCAATGCAGCAATTCCTCCGCTGTCCGGATCGCCGGCATCATGGCCCACGCGGATCGCTTGCTCCAGCGTTGCGCGGGCTTTGGAAAAGTTGCCCAAACGTGCCAGCGCCGTTCCGTGCGTAGTCAGTGCTTCGGAAAGCAGCGAGAGCTCATCCCCTTCCTTGAGCGCTTGTACAGCACCCCGTGCAACTGCCTCGGCCTTGGTAAAGCTGCCACGAGCAATTAGCGCCCGCGCCCGCGTGTCGTCGACCTGGGCCACCATCCCTTTGTCTTTAACTGCTTTGAATAGAGCGCGGGCTTGATCGAGATGTTTGGTGGCTTCCGAATAACGACCGAGGCGAACGAAAAGGTACCCAACGTTATTCTCAATCTTCGCGTGAAAGCGTTTGTTTCCCGCCTTTTCAACGTGGAAAAGGGCCGCGGAGTATTCAATCAAAGCCTGGTCTATATAGTCTTCGCGGTTGCTTGGAAGGCCGAGGTTCTTTAGTACCGTGGCGTACTCGTTGTGGAACTTACCTTTTAAATTATCGTTTGTGCTGGACTCAAAAAGCGGCGCTGCTTCCCGGTGGGTTGTTAGCGCATCTTCGTAACGGTTGGAAACTCTTTCTATGATGGCCCGATTCAGCAAAGCGCGAAGCCGCTGCTCGCTTTCCAACCCACCGAGCTGACGAAGCGCATCGTCAAGCGTGACGCGTGCTTCATCGATTGCGCCTTCGCGCCAATAACAAAGGGCCAGATCCACTCGAGCTTCAGCACTCTGCTCCGGCAGTCCCAACCGTTCGAAAGTGCGTGCCGCTTGTGAGATGAGGTCCTTAGCGATTTCCTGGGCCCCGGGTATTAGCCGCGCGCTTCCAATCCAGCCTGACAAAGTTCCGGCCCGCAACAAGACGTGTGCGCCTTCCAGCTCATTTAGTCCGTCTAGTTGAGGAGGGTCGCCAATGCGGTGCCAATAGGACCCCATCGCTTCGCGAGCAGCCTCGTATTCGCCAAGTTCTTCGAGTGCTTTTGCGCGCTGGCAAAGCTCCAAAACGGGCCCTTCAATCGCGCTGGAAACGTCGTTTTTCCGAGATGAAACCATGGATTCTATTTTCATGTGAGGCTGCTCCTTTGCTTGCGATGCAAGAATCCTTGCAAGAGAGTTGACATGTGGCTATGATGCGCGTCGTTTAGCGATGCCGCAGTTGGCCTCCCACCTTCGTGCTCAACTGCCTTTATCAACCGATTAACCCGAAAAAACCGAAATGGAGAGAAAAACCATGAAAACGATGAAAGCGATCTGCACCGCGACGGTCTTGGCTCTAACCATTAGTGCTCCCGCGTTTGCGGGCGATATTGCCACGCCGGGCAAGTCTTGTGTTGGCCCGTCCGTTGACGCTTCAACACAATCCGTAACTCTGTCGACTGAAACGACCATCATCGCTTCGGACGCCGAGACGAGCACATTAGGCGACATCCTAATGGCGTTCATTTCGATGTTCTGAAGTTCAACAGAAAGAGCGCCTTAGCAAAACTGGTTAGAGTCGCGCATTAGCGCATCAGGACTTGCCGGGTACCTTGCATGCCCGGCAAGCGAACTGTAACCAGACGAATGCTACCTTCATCGGTGACGGGAAAGCAAGAGCTAGTTGAACCTATTCCGCCCGGAGAGATAGGTTTGTTTGGCTCGATCACCAGGGGCGAGCGTCAATTCGTGTTATTGGCGACAAGTCTGCGGACCGTTTCCAGCGTGTCGATCTCGGAAGCTTTCTTGTCGGTACGTAAGCGCAGGATTCTGGGAAAGCGCAAGGCGTACCCGCTCTTGTGTCTTTTAGATGGCTGAACACGATCGAAGGTAACTTCAATAACAATCGAAGGATCAACCAGACGGACACGTCCATGTCCAAATTGCTGAATCGTGTGTTCAGTAAACCACCCGGTCATTTCCGTTAATTCCGCATCAGTCAATCCGGAATACGCTTTACCGATATTCAGCAATTCTCCATCATCCTCGGAACGGCGCACGGCAAACGTATAATCGGAAAGTAGGTGTCTGCGCTTGCCATGGCCTACCTCCACTGCCGTAACGACAACGTCCAGCGTCGCAATTGCTCGCTTTACCTTGAGCCAATCACGGCCGCGTCGTCCGGGCTTATAAAGTGATACCGGGCTTTTTATCATTAGCCCTTCGTTGCCACGGGCTCGTGCCTGATCAAATTCCGCGTCGACTGCAGCAACGTCAGTGAATAGTTTTGCCGAGGAAACGCGGACCACCGAATTCTGAGAGATGATTTCTTCCAGAATTCGCCGGCGTTCATTAAGTGGTTCGTCTGTTAGCACTCGGCCGTTGGCGTACAAAAGATCGTAAGCAACCAGGATAACTGGCACTTCCCTTAGCAGCTTTTCACTTATTGTTTTCCGCCCTAACCTTTTTTGCAGCTCGCTAAAAGCCAGGATTTGGTCGCCCTTTGCGGGTACTATTTCGCCGTCAATAACAGCGTCGCTTTTAATATCGCCCAGCGGCGCCTCTAACTCGGGAAAGCGATGAGTGATCTCGTCCATCGTCCGAGAATAGATGGACACGCGACCATCACGGATGTGTGCTTGCGCGCGGATACCATCAAATTTGTCTTCAACAAAGAACTCTGTCGGCATGGTGCGTGCTATATCTGCAAGATCGGCTGCCGGCGTGGCCAACATGAACTTGATTGGGTGAAACAGGCGCATGTTAACGTCAGTAAGTTCGTTGGCCCTGGCGCGGACGCCGGTTTCTCCGATGTCGCCCAAAAGCATGTTGACCTGCGACACGCGCTCGAGCGGTTGCGCGAAAGCGCGAGCTATAGCGTCCTCGACCAGACTCTCCCTCAGCCCAATACGCAAATCACCGGCGAGTAACTTAATCAGATACTTTGCTTCGAGAGGTGTGGCGTGGCGCAATATGGCAGCCAACAAAGCAGTCTTATTCTTGATCCCCCGGGCTTCACTTAAGCGGGTGATCAGCGATTCTGTTTCTGCAAGAGTGATCCTCGCGTTCTCAAATGCATGCTTTGTTGCTTTGACGGCCTCGTATGCAGCTTCACCGGCGTCGCCGAGACGCACATAAACCGGTTGCAGTTCTTGAAGACTAAAGCCCGTTGCTTCGCTGAGCGCGCTGCTGATGATGCTGCCGCCGACATTTGTGGTCCGCGAGTCATTACTTGGAAATTGATGTCCTGCGAAGTAACGCGACGCGCGTGCCAGGTCCGCGTCGTTAAGTTGCTTCAAGTAGTCTCCTACCAGAGCAGCCTTCTGGAGTTTTTTTGTGGTTGCGGAAACTTGTTCCGCTACTTCAGCCAGACTTTGTAGCGAAGCTACGGATTCCATCTTTGACCACCAGGTTGTTTTGTACTCGTCGAAGCGGTTATCGCGCGTAATGCGAGGTCCATCTAAACCCGACAGACGCATCTATCTCGAATTCAAGGCTTCTGGAACCAAGGTTGCGCGAGCATATTAGAGAGTGTCAAGGTCATTTTATTCAGCGTGACAACCGGCTCAATCTGGCTGACCAGAAAATAGCGAGGGCCGTATATTTCTGCTTTGTAGGCCTGCGGGTTACAATTGTTTTGGACAGGGCGGCGTTTAAAGAGCAAGCGAAAGGATTTTGCGAAAAGTGGTTCTACTAATTCTCGAGTCGCTAGGCAGTACCGAGCTGCTGTTCATTTTAGCTATGGCCCTGATTTTCTTTGGCCCGCGCAAGCTGCCGCAGCTAAGCCGTTCGCTCGGTAAAAGTATGGCGGAGTTTCGACGGGCCTCCGAAGACTTCAAACGAACCTGGGACCGCGAAGTAACCCTCGAAGAGGTGAGCACAAGCAACGCAAGCGGTAACCAGCCGATGAGTGGCTTTCAAGAGAGCTCGATAACGGCACCTGCCACGGTTGTTCAACCTTTGCAGCCTCCAATGATCGAGGCCGTCTCACCGGACCGAGTAATCGCGCGCCAGACAATCCAAAGTGACGATCCAAACTCATCTGTCGTTGATTATACTGAGCCCGCCTCCAGTCAAACCGAACCTTCTCGCAAGCGCGATTGGTTATAACGCGGCAACCCCTCGATAGCGATCATTGATGTCAACATTTCTAAAAGCGCGCGCTGCAAGCCGGGTAAAGGAAGAAGAACTCGGCGGGCAGATGTCTTTCCTGGAACACCTGGACGAACTCCGCAGTCGTCTGATGCGCGCGATCATATTCGTCTTTCTTGCGACGACGGTGTGCTGGTTTTTTTCGGATCGCATCTACGCATTTCTTGCGATTCCCGTTGAACGAGCGTTGGCCGAAGCGCAACGACGGCAAGTGCCTATCAATGGATTGACCGGCAACGAAAGAATACTGCCGCTGACTTCGGTTCAGGAAAATGACGTTGGCCGTTACATCTTTCCGGTGGAGACAAAACTGGGAGCCAGTGTAATTCCCGCCGGTGCATCCGTAATGGCTCGAGCTGTAAAAGATTCGCAGGGACAAGTCGGCCTGTTTACCGACGAGCCGTTGTACGCGGGGAACAATGTTATTCCCAAGGGCGTGCGTCTGCCGGTGGATTTCAAGGCCCTACCGGAAGCTTATTCCGGAATCAGTGACAAGCTAATCGTTACCAGCGCTATGGAACCGTTTGCGCTGTACGTGAAAGTGTCATTGTACGCGGCGCTCTGCTTGTCCGTACCTTTTTTGCTATGGCAAATCTGGGCGTTTGTTTCGCCTGGACTTTATCCTCACGAGCGCGCCTACGTCACACCTTTCATCGCTCTTTCGTCAATCTCTTTCGTCCTGGGAGCAATGTTTGCCTACAAGGTTATATTCCCGCCGGCTGCAAAGTATCTGCTGGGTCTGGGGCAGGATTTCAGGTTGCTGCTGAAGGCCGACGACTATTTTGATTTCATAATCATCGTGATGCTGGGCATGGGCGTCGTATTTCAAATGCCGGCAATTACGTATGTGTTGGCGCGTATAGGACTGGTGACAGCAGGCTTTCTTATCCGCATTTGGAAAACATCGCTTATCGTCATTCTGATTGCGGCGGCCGTACTTTCGCCGACGAACGATATTCCTAATATGCTTTTATTCGCAGCGCCAATGCTCGTTCTTTATATAGTTTCGATATTAGTGGCTTGGATATTCAGCCGGCCGCGCAGAGCCGCCTAGAAATTGACCCGGGCCGTCGCTCTTTTTAGCTAAAAAGGCAACGAAATTACGAATTTGCGGCATCTTGACTGTGTTCCTAGCGAGACTCTAGAATCCTTTGCTCTCGCACGGCCCCGATTTGTCGCGCAACTGTTTGAGTTCAAGAATTAACAGGAGTTTAGTTATGTCTTTTCCGAAAGCCAGGGTCCGCCTGATTCTTTTCCCCCTCTTATTGGCTGGCGCCAGTTTATTTGGCTTTGCTCAGGATCCTCGCCAAACTCAGGATCCAATGGAAAAGCCGCGCAACGTGAAGCCGGAATTGAAAAAAGCGTACAAGGATTGGTTAGAGAAAGATGTCACGTACATCATCACCGAAGAAGAGCGCAGAGCTTTCAAAAAACTCGCAACCGACGACGAACGTGAGAAGTTCATCGAGGAATTCTGGCGACGGCGCGATCCAGATCCGGATACGGACGAAAACGAGTTTAAAGAGGAATATTACGAGCGAATCGCATATGCCAACGAACACTTCGCTTCGGGAATTCCGGGGTGGAAGAGTGATCGTGGACGTATCTGGATTATGTATGGCAAGCCTGACGAGCGCGAAACTCACCCGTCCGGTGGTACCTACGATCGGCCTTCATACGAAGGCGGTGGCTCGACTACGACTTATCCGTTTGAGACCTGGTTTTATCGTTACCTTCCGGGGGTGGGCTCGGGAGTGGAGATCGAGTTTGTCGATCCGACGGGCAGTGGGGAATATCGCATTGCCAGAAATCCTAATGAAAAGGACGCGCTGCTGAATATTCCCGGCGCGGGGCTTACGCTCTCGGAACAACTTGGTCTTTCCAACAAGGGCGAGCGCATAACCGGCACCGGCGTCGGCGTCCCAAATTATTCTCGCGAACAAGACAATCCATTTTCGCGCTTGCAGTTGCTGGCCGATCTAAACCGGCCGCCGCAAATAAAATTTAATGATCTGGCTAGCGCTGTCAACACCGGGGTCATTGAAGAGAACCCACTCAACTTCGACTTGCGCGTGGACTTCTTCCGTCAATCTGACGAGCGAGTGATTACAGCGTTTACTATTCAAACCGAGAATCGGGAATTAGCTTTCACCGATAGCGGGGGATTACAACAAGCCCGCATGAATATTTTTGGCAGGATCACATCTGTTGCCGGCCGGCGGGCGGGAGTTTTTGAAGATCCGGTAATCACTACGGCTACAACACAAGAATTGACCGAGGCAAAGGAACGCAAGTCTGCTTATCAAAAAGCGGTAGCGCTGGCACCCGGCACTTACAAAATAGACGTAATTGTGCGTGACGTTGCATCCGGAGCTACTGGCGTACGTCATATGGGGTTTACTGTACCCAAGTATGATACGCAAAAGCTTTCGACCTCGACGTTGGTGTTGGCAACGAAGCTTGAAAGCCTTGGTGATCAGCCCGCGGTGGGGCAGTTTGTAATTGGCCAGACAAAAGTGATTCCCAATGTCTCGGGAATCTATCGTCGCGGCCAACCGCTGGGCATTTACTTGCAGATCTACAACGCGGGCATAGATCAAACAACGCTGCGTCCGGCCGTAGACGTTGAATATGTGCTGATGAAGGATGGTAAAGAGGTTGGCAAGCAACCGGAGAACTGGGCGGGCCTGAGTGATGCGGGCCAACGCCTAACGCTGGCGCGGTTGATTGATTCGCAACGTCTGTCGCCCGGCGACTATGAGTTGACGATTCGTATTCGCGACAGGGTTTCAGGTCAAGCGCTGACACCTTCTGCGAAGTTCTCGGTTATTCAGTAATTGATGTACGGTAAAGGTGAATGGTTAATAGTGGTGCGAAAACCACTAGGACGTTCACCTTTGTTTTTGCTTGCGCTCGTAGCTTTCCCTGACGGTTCCCAGTTTCGTGTTTCCCTGAACTGAGTTTCTACGCGCATTTACCACATCAACTTCAAAGCCCGGATAAGAGGGACGGAATCGTTGTGCCTTCCAGGTTTCGACGGTGATATCGTTTTCGGCGGCGCGGTGATACGCGTATTGCGGCAATCCCTCGCGGTCGCCGCGCACGTCGGCGCCTGTCAGGTGCAGAATGCGCACACGAAAGCCTTCAATGCGCCTGATCTTTCGCTCAACATTGGCAATCGATGACATTTTTGGTGGGCCTGATTATAACTTGAACAGTGGCGCAATGCTTCTGATTCACTCCCAGCTTTACGGCGAAGAATGCGCCCGGTTCGAGGCCGCGGATCCGGATGGTAGAATATAGATTCATGGAACAGCCGGTTAACTTGTTGACGTTCACGCAGGATGAGACCGTAGAGTTCTTCGCGCGCGCCGGGGAACCTGCCTATCG
>Ga0137403_10006855_pt1 | contig 12976 bp, 10 predicted proteins | sample CZOMad2_1_16fung_FD_122057 | JGI IMG/M metagenome (GOLD analysis project Ga0137403, IMG submission 122057) | Vadose zone soil fungal communities from Angelo Coast Range Reserve, California, USA - CZOMad2_1_16fungal (Hybrid Assembly) | ecosystem: Environmental > Terrestrial > Soil > Vadose zone... | reverse complement strand
GCCTGACCAAATTGATTGTCGCGCTTACGCCAATCCAGATCGGGTGAAATCAGCGTGTTGATGTCGGTGTTGATGGCAAAATGCCGGGCCGTGTAGAAGCCCGCAGCTATCGCCAGGATGAGCGCGATCAAAAGGCTGAGAGAGGCAAACCGCGTGCAAGCTTTAACAATCGAGACAACGATACTTGTCAGCACATCTTTTCTTTCTAATTCTGTCAGCTTGGTCTGCCGGCTTTGCCGAAAACGCCCGCTGTCTACCGGAGTTCCTGCCGCCGATCTAATGTTGTTTTTGAATCGGGCGCCGACAAGGAGCGTGAAAACATGCCGAAATCGGCCCATAGCCGTGATTAATCCGGGTAAGGTGACGAATGAATGGCGGTCCCCCCGTCCTCGTGGTTTTATGCCGCGCCGTATTATATTACCTTTACCGGTCAGGCGTATGGCTTATTCTCGGCGACCGGCTTTCCTAGCCGGGTGTTTTTTGACACAACCAGCGGGTTCCCAGCGCTTGGGTCAAGCGCTGGGAACCCATGGGCGACTGGGCTTGGCTTGAAACGGCACAATTTGAACCGGCCCGGCTTAAACTGGCACGGCTTGAACTGGTATGGCTCGGAACCGCATGGCTTGGATATTGCACGTATCGCGGCCGCAGGAGGTGCAGAAATGAGTTTGGTGCAACTTGCGTAACGAGCGTCCCATGGAAGTGTATCTCGCCCAGCCCCGCGGCTTTTGTGCCGGCGTCGTGCGTGCGATCGAGATTGTCGAGCGCGCCCTTCAGAAGTATGGGCCGCCGGTCTATGTCCGCCACGAAATCGTGCACAACAAATACGTCGTTGAAAGCCTCAAGAACAAGGGCGCCATCTTCGTCGAGGATTTGTCGGAAGTACCGCCGCACGCCGTCACGGTATTTAGCGCCCATGGGGTCGCCCGGAGCGTCGAGGAAGAGGCGGCGGCCCGCGGCCTGCCGGTGCTCAATGCCACCTGCCCGCTGGTGACCAAGGTCCACAATCAAGGCAAGCGCTATATGTCGAAGGGACGGGCCCTGATCCTGATCGGCCATGCCGGGCACCCCGAGGTCGAAGGCACCATGGGGCAGGTTCCCGGCCCTGTGCTGTTGGTCCAGAACGTCGACGACGTCGCGGCATTAACCCTGCCGAGGGACACGCCGGTGGCCTATATCACCCAGACGACGCTCAGCGTCGACGACACCAAGGACATCATCGCTGCCCTTCAGCAGCGTTTCACGGATATTCAAGGCCCGGACATCCGGGATATCTGCTATGCGACACAGAATCGCCAATCTGCGGTAAGGGACCTTAGCAAGCTCGTCGACGTCATCCTGGTGGTGGGGGCAACCAACAGTTCCAATTCGAACAGGCTTCGCGAAATCGGCACCGAAGTGGGCGTTGCGAGTTACCTTATTGCCGATGGCAGCGAGTTGAACCCTGAGTGGCTAAAGGATGCCAAGGCCGTCGGCATCACCGCCGGCGCTTCGGCGCCGGAGGTTCTTGTCGATGATGTGATCGAGGCTTTGAGGCGTATCGGGCCGGTTGCGGTGTCAGTACTTCCCGGGCGGGAGGAAAACATCGAGTTCCGGCTTCCAGTTGAACTAGCGGCGGGCTGATCTACCCATCCTTCTGAGTCAGAAAGAAAACTTGCAATGGCAATACCCTTCTTCAAGGAAATGCGTATCGGTAGCTATCTGCTCAAGCAGAAGCTGCTCGGCCGAAAACGCTACCCGCTGGTGCTGATGCTCGAGCCGTTGTTTCGCTGCAACCTTGCATGCGTGGGCTGCGGCAAGATCGACTATCCCGATGCGATCCTCAATCGTCGCATGTCGGCGCAGGAATGCTGGGACGCCGCCGACGAATGCGGCGCGCCGATGGTGGCCATTCCCGGCGGCGAGCCGCTGATTCACAAGGAAATCGGCGAGATCGTGCGCGGCCTTGTGGCGCGCAAGAAGTTCGTCTCGTTGTGCACCAACGCGCTTCTACTGGAAAAGAAGCTCGATTTGTTCGAGCCGTCACCGTACCTGTTTTTCTCGGTCCATCTCGACGGGTTGAAAGACCACCACGACAAGGCGGTCTCGCAAGCGGGCGTGTTCGATCGCGCGGTATCAGCGATCAAGGCCGCCAAGGCGCGGGGTTTCACCGTCAACGTCAACGCCACGATCTTCGACGGCCATGCGGCGGAGGATATCGCCAAGTTCCTCGACTTCACGACGGAACTCGGTGTCGGCGTTTCAATGTCGCCGGGCTACGCCTATGAACGCGCGCCCGACCAGGAACACTTCCTCAACCGGACCAAGACGAAGAAGCTGTTCCGGGACGTGTTCGCGCTCGGCACGGGCAAGAAGTGGAATTTCATGCATTCCGGCTTGTTCCTGGATTTCCTCGCGGGCAACCAGGATTACGAATGCACGCCCTGGGGAATGCCGGCCCGCAACATTTTCGGCTGGCAGAAGCCCTGCTATCTGCTCGGCGAAGGCTATGCCAAGACCTTCAAGGAACTGATGGAAACAACGGATTGGGACGCTTACGGCACCGGCAAGTACGAGAAGTGCGCCAACTGCATGGCACATTGCGGCTACGAGCCGACCGCGGCAAACGCGGCGTTCGCCAACCCGTTAAAGGCGATGTGGGTGGCGTTGCGCGGCGTGCGGACCACGGGTCCGATGGCACCGGAGATCAGCCTCGAGAAGCAGCGTCCGGCGCAGTACATCTTCTCCGCGGAAGTGCAGAAGCGCCTGTCAGAGATTCGCCGGGACGAGGCCCTCGCTGCCGAGCAGAAAGCTTCGACAGCCGCGTAGGCTGCGCAGCGCGCGATTGAAATCGATCCCTGTCGAGACCAGCGCGCGCAGCGTAAAGGGGTTGCGCGCGAGCCCGCGCAGCACCTTGCGCAGATCGATGTCGCCGTTCGGCTTGATCGCAGCCATCGCCAGCGCCGGTAAAGCGCGGCCGGCAGGGTCGCTGATGACCCGCAGTGCCGCAAATGGGAGGCCCGCCTCGGCCGCGTAGGCTGCGGCAATATGGCTCTCCATGTCGACGGCCGCCGCCCCCGTCTCCGAGCGCAGCGCGGCCTTTCCGTCCTGGGCGGCGATCACCTGCTCCACGCCCGCGAGCCCAGCCCTGATGACGCGCCGGCCCCCGAGCGGGATGCTGGCGAGCAATTCGTCGCTCAGCGTCAGACCGGCCAGCCATCGGGTGTCGCCGGCCATGACTTCGGTCGCCACCACCAGATCGCCCGATTTCAATGTGGGGTCGAGCCCGCCGGCGACGCCAAAGCTGATCACGCCTCGGATCGTCGATGGGTCAAAAACCGTCAGGAGTTCCCGCAATTGCTGCGGATCGCTACTGCTGCAGATCACCGTCAGCCCAGGCCCGGCCGCGATGCGAGCCTCCTGAATCAGACCAGTCACGATCAGCACCGGTCGCGGGTCAATCGAATTGACCGCACGAACGCCCCCCGCCCCCAAATTCACATTCCGACCCCTACCACCCTGTTATTGGTATTCTTCAGATTTCGATACCGCGCCAACGCCCAGAGCGGAAAGAACCTCGAATAACCATGATATCTTAGATAAAACACCCGTGGAAAGCCCGTCGCCGTATACCGCTGCTCGTCCCACAGGCCCTTTTGGTTCTGGTTGGCTACCAAATATTCCACACCACGCGCAACTGTCGGATGCCCGACCTCGCCCGCTGCCATCAGACCAAGCAAGGCCCATGCCGTTTGCGAGGCAGTGGAGGAGCCACCGTCGAAACCCTTGTCGAAGCCTTTATAATCGAGCCGATAACTGGTGGCCTCCTCGCCCCAACCACCATCCTGGTTCTGGATCGACACCAGCCAGTCCACGGCCTTGCGCATCACGGGATCGCCGTGGGCGACGCCAGCCGCGTTGAGCGCGCATAACACCGACCAAGTCCCGTAGATGTAGTTCAGTCCCCACCGGCCATACCACGATCCTTCCGCAAGCTGGGTCCGGCGCAGATAAGCAACGCCGGCCGCGACCGCCTTGCTGCTTTGGACGGTCTCTCCGAGTTGAACCAACATCGAGACGCAGCGGGCGGTGACGTCCTCCGTCGGTGGATCGAGCAACGCGCCGTGATCGGAAAACGGAATGTTGTTGAGATAATATTCGAGATTATTGACGTCGAAGGCGCCCCAGCCGCCGTCCCGGCTCTGCATGCCCTCGATCCATTCGCGTCCGCGGGCGATCGCGGCATCGTATTCATGACCCCGGGCGGCGCGCTGGGCGCGGTCCAAAGCCATGACAACGACCGCGGTGTCGTCGAGGTCGGGATAGTAGTCATTGTTGTATTGGAAGGCCCAGCCGCCGGGGCGAACGTCGGGCTGCTTCACGGCCCAGTCGCCCTTGCGATCCAAGATCTGCCTGGGCAGAAGCCAATCCAGCCCCTGCTTAGCCGCCGGCGTTGCCTCGCCGCCAGCCTCTAACATCGCATGGCACGCCAGCGAGGTGTCCCACACCGGCGAGACGCAGGGCTGGCAATAGGCCTCCTGCTCGCTGACGATCAGAAGCCTCGCAAGCGCCTTTCGTGTCAACGCGCGGGGCGGATAATCGGCGGGCTTGCCGAGTGCGTCATACATCATCACGGCATTCGCCATCGGCGGAAAGATCGCGCCCAAACCGTCTTCGCCGTTGATCCGTTCTTCGATGAACGCGACCGCGCTGTCGATCGCGCGGACCCGCAACTTTCCGGCAAACAGCGGCTCGATCAGCCGCAAAATGCTGTCCAGCCCCCGAAACAGCAGAAACCAGCCCCAGCTTTGATGCGGCGCCTTGGCCGTCATGCCAATCGAATGCGGCTTCTGCAGGAACAGCTCATCGACGCCAACGCCACGAGGATTCTTTGCGCGAGGTTTCAACGCCGCCAAAACCAATAGCGGCACCATCGTGGTGCGCGCCCAATACGAAATCTTGTTGATGTGAAACGGGAACCACAGCGGCAGCAACATGATCTCGACTGGCAGCACCGGCACGCTCCGCCAGGTCAGCACTCCGAACATCGCCAGCATGAAGCGCGTGAAGACGTTGCTGTGAATGGCGCCGCCACGCGACAGCATGGCCTCGCGGGCCCGCACCATATGCGGGGCATCCGGAGAATCGCCGATCATCTTCAGCGCGAAATAAGCCTTCACGCTGGCGCTCATGTCGAGAACGCCCTCGTGCACCAGCGGCCAGCCACCATGAGCGCCCTGTATCCGACGCAGGTAATTTGCGATCTTGCGTTCCAGTTCGCTATCGACCGGCTCACCGAGAAAGTGACCAAGCAGCACATATTCCGCAGGGATGGTGCAGTCGGCTTCCAACTCGAACACCCAATGCCCGTCCGACTGCCGGCATTCAAGCAAGGCGCGCGTCGCCGACGCGATGCTCGCCTCCAGGGCGCCACCGGTTTGAATCTCCGCGGTGCTGTTGCCGGAATGCATCTCGTCCGATTTCCTCTTGCTATCTGCCGTTCACGCCCTGCCGCATGGCAAGGACAAGATCGGCCGCGCGGTTCCCCGACCGGACCGATCCCTCGATGGTTGCCGGCAACCCCGTATCAGTCCAATCGCCCGCGAGAAACAGGTTTTTCCAGCCCGTGGCCGCCCCCGGGCGCAAGGCGTTTTGTTCCGGCGTAGCCTCGAATGTGGCACGGCGTTCCCGCACGATTTGCCAGGGCGGCAGATCGGCTTGAACACCCGTGGCCTTGCAGATGTCCTGCCAGATCGCCTGGGCGAGTTCCTCACGCGGCCTATCGACCAACCGGTCGGCATTGCTGATCGTGACAGACAGGCGCTGCGGAAACGCGAACAGCCATTCGACCAGCCCGCCGACAACCCCGAGGATCGGCGGCACGTCTTTGGGGGGATCGAAGCGAAAATGGGCATTCACGATCGCCCGGAATTTGGACGGCGTTTTCAGGCCCGGCAGCAGCGACGAGGCCGCGCGCGGCGGAACGGCCACCACTATGGCATCGCCTGGTTCGATGACAACGGTATCGCCGCCAAATTTCAGCTCGCCAACGCGGTCTTCCGACATCCCTAACCCGTGCAGCTCGTGCCCGAACTGGACGCTGGCGCCTTTGTCCAGCAGCAGCTTGATCGCGGGCTCGACCAGAACCGCGCTTAAGCCCTCGCGGGCGATCAAGGGCCGGCAAGCCTGTCCTCCCGCCAGCAAGGTTTCCCGCACCACGGCGCCTGCGAGCCCGGCTGAGCCCTCGGGAGGGTCGACGTTGAGCGCCGCTAGCAGCAGCGGCTGCACCAGGCGGTGGTAGAGCGTGCCCTTACATGGAATGCTATCGCCGACCAATTGGCTTGGCGCTGCCCAGATCAGGGGCATCAGCGCGAGATAGTCACGCAAACCGGTGTCAGGTACGCGGCGGGCCGCATCGAACACCCACAGCGGCAGCCGGCTATCTCCGAGATTGAGTTGCCAGCGCTTGCCCGTCGTCAGATCGACGAACGGAAATTGCGCACGCTCCGGCCCGACCAACCCTGCCTCGGTGCCGATCGATTTTGCGTAAGCCAGCGCGTGGCGATTGCCGGAGAGCAAAAGATGGTTGCCGTTGTCGATGGTCAAATTGGTCGCCGCGTCGAAATACGACCGGCAGCGGCCACCAGCCTGTTGTGTGGCTTCGTGGACATGCACTTTGAAATTCGCATTCGCCAGCCGAACGGCTGCCGAGAGGCCCGAAATTCCAGCGCCGACGATGTGGACGGTCTTTTGCATCAAATGAACGCGTAATGAAGAAGGATGGCAATGCGCGCCAATTTGTTGAGACGAACCGGCGCGCGCGGCAATGCGAACCCTCGATCGACCAACAACTCCAGAATCGCGCCGTAATATTTCGACATGATCCTTGGCGCGCGCACCAAACGCCGCGAATTGCGGTCCATGATTTCGTCGGCCTTCTCGAAATGCATCCGCGCCCGCTCGACCAAGGGGGCGCATACTTTCGGCAATGCCGGATCGGAAACGACCTCGCGCGGATCGGTCGAGACAATTCCCGCCTGCGAGAGGCCTTCTCGCGGCAGATAGAGGCGGCCGATGGCGGCGTCTTCATCGATATCGCGCAGGATGTTCGTCAGTTGCAGCGCCCGGCCGAGGTGATGGGCGAGAAAGACGCCCTCCTCGCGTGGCAGGCCAAACACCCGCACCGACAGCCGTCCGACCGCGCTCGCGACGCGATCGCAATACAGATCGAGCGTTGCTGAATCGGGCGCACGGATATCCTGCGGCACGTCCATCTCCATGCCGTCGACAACGGCGAGAAAATCTTCGCGCGCCAGATCGAATTTTCGAACGGAAGGTACATAGTCCCGAAGCCGCGCGGGCGGATGACCCTGATACAGCGCCTCGATATCGTCACGCCATTGTTGAAGCGCGGCGAGCCTTTGAGGCCGCGGGCCGTCGGAATCCGCGATATCGTCGACCTGCCGGCAAAAACTGTAGATCTGAAACATCGCCTCGCGCTGCTCGCGCGGCAAAATGCGCATCGCCGCGTAAAACGAACTGCCGGAAGCCGAGGCCCCGGTACTCGCGCTGGCTGTCGTCTCGAGCGTCATGCGCCGGCCGCCGGTCTGGACACGTGCCGCCGTCCCACCAGGCGGCGCGTGGTCTCGCTCGCCACGCCGCCGATGCTGTGGAGAAGCAACTCAATGGGCCTGAGATGCACCGTCTCGCTCAACGGATCGCGCACTTTTAGAAGCCGAACGATTTTGTCGGCGAAAGCCGCAATCACGGAGATTTCAAGCCCGAGGCGAAGATCCTTCACCTCAGCGCCGAGCGATTTGCTGTCATTGAGCAGAACCTCGTTCCGCACCGCCAACGAATGCAGGCAATTTAGCAGCGGCGCCGACGCCCTCGCCTCGCCGAGCGCTTCGACGGAAGCTCCATGCGCGGCGAGCGCATCACGCGGAAGATAGACACGGTTGAGGTTTCTATAGTCCTTGCCGCAATCCTGAAGATGATTGTTGATTTGCAAGCCCGCGCACAGCGCGTCCGAGGCGGCCCAGGTCGATGTGCTCTCGCCGTGGACGTCGAGCATGAACCGTCCGACCGGCATGGCGGAATACCGGCAATAGTGGATCACCTCGTCCCAGCTCTCATAGCGGAGCTTGGTGACGTCCATCCGGAAAGCGGTCAGCACATCGAGAGCGTGGCGCGGCGCCATCGAACGCTCCCCAAGCGCGCGTCGTAAATTGACGGCCTCGGGCTGGCTGTCGCCATGGCCCAGCAGCTCCGCTTCAAGCGAATCGAGGTAGCTGAGCTTGTCGCGCTCGCCGAGCGTTGCGTGATCGGCGATATCGTCGGCAGTCCTGACGAAATTGTAGAACGCAAGAATCAGCGCCCGATGACGCGGATGAATGATCCAGGACGCGACCGGAAAGTTCTCGTCGCGGTGAGTCTTGCCGGATCGCAATTCGCTCGCGCTTGTCATCAAGGACTGACTACATTCGTTTGGGCGTGACGGCTTTGCGTATCCGGTAAATCCCGCGCATGCGGGCGGATCGCGAACCCCATATAGGGGAATACCGCGCCAAAACCAATGCTATCTGCGACTTCCCGTACAACCCGCGCGCCGGATCGAGCCTATAGAAGTCGGCCGGCGGCGGGTGGCGGATACGAGCGCGCTTTACTGCCCGTGGTTCTTGAGCACCGTGTTGCAGGCGGTCGTCAACTTGGGCCGATTTTCCTGAAGACAGGCCAGAATGATGAAGTCGCCCTGGTCGATCACGGGGCGACAGAAGCGTTGAACGTCTCGCGAGCAAGCCTTCTGCTCTTCAGGCGTGCCGCTGCGTTGATGTTGTTGTTGGGCGAGGGCTCCGGTCGAAACCGAGAGTGACACCAGCGTGAGAGCCAAGAAAAATCTATGCATTGTGTTCCTTCATTCCGACGCAGACAATCCAACCCGAATAGCACATGGCGCGACCGGGGCAGACTATTCAGATGGTAAAGGCTGCGAACCGCAGCAGCCCGAACCAAAAGCGCCGGTAAATGCGGCCAAATTTACGGCGACGAAAACACCGGATACCGGGGGCTTACGAATCGACTTAATGATACAAGTAACCTTTTGATGTTCAAATATTATTTCGCGGCGACCCGCGGGCACCCTTTCTGACGCCCGCGGCGTTCACTTGAACCTAACACATTTGCGGCGACACTAAATGCTCGAGGCGGCGAGATTTGAGTTTGCAGAAGACCGTCAATTTGAACTGGAACCCGATATGAAAACATTCAATTCAGGCTTGTTTAGACAAGCAATCAAGGTGGCCGGCGCGGGTGCCGTATTTTTGCTGTCGGCGTCCGCGACCTACGCCCAATCCGGTCCATTTGCGGGCCTTAACGGAGCATGGTCCGGCCACGGCACCATTGCGCTTTCCGACGGATCGACCGAGCGCATCCGATGTAAGGCCGACTACAAGGTTAACGGCACCGGAATGGGCTTGAAGCAGACCCTTCGCTGCGCCAGCGACAGCTATAAATTCGAATTGAGCAGCGATGTGACCTGCCAAGGTGGCCAAGTCTCCGGCAATTGGAGCGAAATGAGTCGTAATATTTTCGGCAACCTGCAAGGCACCGCCGGTCATGGCCTGATCGACGTCGTCGTCGAGACCGTAGGATTTACTGCCAATCTGATCTTGCGCACCACCGGCACCAAGCAAACCGTGCAGATGAATTCCAAAGGCGAGATCCGAGGCGTGTCGATTTCGATGGTGAAGAGCTAGCTACTCCTTGATGGATCGTTTTAGCTTCGGGTTTCTTCCGCTGGAGTTGCGCCGATCGCCGCGCGAAGCCGCTGCGACAGGTTGATCAGGAACATCGACGTCGGCCGCAGGATAAAGAGATCGGCGACGAGGGCTGCGACCATTGAGAAAGCGCTGAGCCAGCCGAACAGTCGCAACGACGGCAAGTCGGAAAATACGGTCACCACCAGTCCGCACGCCAGCACCACGGTCGTCAGAATCAGCGCCGGCCCGACCAGCACGGTCGCGCGCTCGACCGCAAGTTCGGGGCTGACGCCCGGCTTTGACTCAAGTCTCAGCCGGTTGAGGAAATGGATCGTCGCGCTCAGTCCCAGACCAAACGACACCGTGAGCGCCACCACGCTGGCGAACTGCAGTCCTTCCCCGAGCAGCCACAGCACCGTGCCCGACAGCACCACCGGGAAGATGCCCGGCAGGATGCACGAGAACATCACGACCACCGAGCGGAACGCGAGCCCAATGAAGATCGCGACCAGGGCGAACTCGATCGTCAGCCCGCGGTTGAGCTTTTCGATCATATTGGCGCTGTTGCGCGCGGCGATCGCCGAAAGCCCGGTGACTGCAATCTCGTAACCAGGATGCGCCTTGCGCACCGCGTCCAGCCCGTGATCCAGCTTTTCGACCACGGGAAGAATTTGGCTCGAATCGAGATCGGGAACGCGGCCTGACACCACCACCGCATCCTGATCGGCGGAAATGAAACGCCGGACCAAATGCTCGGGAATCACGCTGACATATTCCTTCAAGGTCGCGACGTCGGAACTTCCGGCTTTTTCCGCAAGCCAGCGACGCAGCGTCTCCAGCGACCAGACATTGCCGACGCCGGCCTGTTTTTCCACCAGCGCGTGAACGTCGGCGATAGTCTTCAGCGTCTCAGGCGCATACAGCGACGCGCCCTTGGGAAATTCGGTCAGGAGGTCGATTGGATTTGCACCGGTGAGCTTGGCGTCGAGACGCCCGCTGGCCGCCACCGCCTGCTGCTTGTCCGGGACTTGGTCCGCGAGCCGATAGCGCGGCTCCAAATTGGCATAGATCACCGCAAGACCGCCGACGAAAATCACCGCGATCAGGCTGAACAGCCCGGGACGGCTGACCATCCGTACCGCGATCCAGTAGCAAAAATTGCGCAGCGCCTGAACGCCGGCGTCGGCGCTCTTGAACTTCACCGCGAAAAGCTTTTCGTTGCGCACAAAGAGTACACCGAACACGGGCACCAGCGAGAGCACGGCGATCAACGCGATGATGGTGGCAGCAAGTCCGGCTTCGCCGAATTTGCGGATCAAATCGGAATCCGAAAATTGCAAAGCGATAAACGATATGCCCGCGGTGCCATGGGTGAGCACGCAGGCCGGCCCGACCACGAGCACGGCGTTCCTGAACGCAGTAAATTTGTCCTGGCCCGCGATCAGACGGTCGCGCGCGGCGAAGGTGAGCTGCATCGAGTCCGAGAAGCTGATCACCATGATCAGCGGCGTCATCACGTTCAAGAACATATTGAGGTTGAAGCCGGCCCAACCAAGGCTGCCGAGCGCGAGCAAAATCGCGATCATCGGCGGGAAGGCGGCAACCACCATGAACGATATCTTGCGGAAGAAGATGATCGCGATGATGCAGCCGGCCAGAATGCCGAGGATGTTGTAGGTCAGCCCGTCGCGCTCGACCGCATTGCGGATTTCGAGCTGCATCACCGGAACGCCCGACAATTCGACGTTCAACCCGCTGTCGGCAAGGTCATCCGCCATCAGCTTGCGAATGTCGCCGGCCACCTTGCTGAGCTTGCTGCTGGCGACGATTTGCGGTTCGAGCGACAGCACGATCAGCGCCAGCGTGCCGTCTTCGGACAACAGCTTGCCGCGGATGATCTCGTTGGATTTCACGGTCTCGATGAACTTGTTATATTCGGGCCCTTGCGGCAGCTCCGAGGGGAACAACGCCGCCGGCACTTTGCCGGGCGCCGGGGCTTGGCGGGCCGAGAACAGCGAAATCAATCCGCGCGTGCCCTCAACGAGCTGCAAATCGGTGACAAGGTCGCGCAATTTCTCGAGATTGTCGCGCTCAAGCAGCGTCTTGCCTTCGACCACGACCAGCACGTCGAATTCGGTGGCCGGGAAGCGCTTGGTGACCGCTTCGTATTGGCGGTACTCCTTGGAATCGGACCTGAACAACTGACTGAGCGAATCGTCGATCTTGATACGCTGGATACCGAAGATCGCGCCGACGATCAGCCCGACAAGAACGATGCACGACAGGATCGGCGCTTGAACCGCAATGAGCCCCAGCCGCTCCAGGCCAAAGGCGATGCTCGCCGTCGGCCGCTGCTCGATCTTCTCGACGTGGACCTCGTTGTCGCTGTTCTTCTCGAGCATACCTTAATCCAGCTCTCTCATCGGCTCGGTTGTATCGGCTTAACTTCGAGGAGCGCGAATGCGGCCTCGATCGACCACGTTTGCTCGATGCTAACCTTTGAATCATAAGATAAATTTTGTGACACCTGTAGCAGGTCTACACAGATTCTCGCAAGCGCACGGCTTGGCACAAAATCGGCACATCTGTGACGATACTGCTGTATTTGTGACGTCAGCTCGAATTTGCAATGACGTGCCGGGGTGTTTGACCACCGCTTTCATCCTTTAGCGCGACGCCGGTGATCTGACGGGCGAGGCCCTCGCGAATCAGCCACGAAATCCGCAAGGCGGCTTCATCATAGCCGAGTCCCGCGCCGTGGATGTTGGAAACGCAATTTCGTTCGGCATCGGTGCGGCCGGGTCGTGGCGCAAACGTCAGATAGGTCCCGAGACTGTCGGACGCAGACAAGCCCGGTCGCTCGCCGATCAACACCAGGATCATGCGCGCCCCAAGAATAGCGCCGATCTCGTCGCCCAAGGCGACCCGTGCACCGGACGCAACCACCGCATGCCCAATTTCGATTCCGTCGACGGCCAATTGCGGAATGAGGCGCCGGACGAGTTGGACGGCGTGGGCTTGCACCGCGGCCGGCGACAGGCCATCGCCGATGACGATCGCCAGCTGGCACGAACCATCCGTGTAACTCGTCAGCCGGCGCTGCGATTCCTCATCGAGCATCCGTCCCAAGTCCGGGCGCTTCAGATAATCGTCCCGCTTGGGCGCGCGGCTTGAAACTTCAATGGCGTCGAAACCAAGATCGTTGAGACCCGAGACCAGGCTGAGAACATCGAAAGCGC
>Ga0137403_10006853_pt1 | contig 12978 bp, 8 predicted proteins | sample CZOMad2_1_16fung_FD_122057 | JGI IMG/M metagenome (GOLD analysis project Ga0137403, IMG submission 122057) | Vadose zone soil fungal communities from Angelo Coast Range Reserve, California, USA - CZOMad2_1_16fungal (Hybrid Assembly) | ecosystem: Environmental > Terrestrial > Soil > Vadose zone... | reverse complement strand
TGAACTCGCCCACGATCAGCTCGAACTCACGCTGATAATTCTCGTTCGAGATCCCCCCGGTGTCTCGGCGGTTGTTCAAGTCCGCAAACGCGGCCAACTCTTGCGCCTTGAGCAGGCCCGGCTGATCCCCCTTCAACGTCGCCTCGCGGGCATCGAGCGAGAGACTCGCTGCGGCGTCCCGTTGGCGGAGCGCGGTGACCTTGGCCAGGGCGGCCGCTTCCGTCTCAAGCCCTTGCACGTACTTCAGGTGCGCGAGGAGCGCATAGTCGATGTCTTTGCCCATCGACTTCTGGAGGTCATCGTACTCCCGGGTCTGCGCATTGGCCAATGCCATCGCATCCGCTTCGTCATTCAGGCCCTTGGCGCGGGCGTCCCGGACGGTCAGGTCTTCCCCGAGCCGCTGGTGTTCCAGGGCCACCCGGTCCCGGATGGCTTGGGCCGCATCCTCTTCCGCTTTCTTGGCCTCGAGGAGGCGGGCGACGTAGTCGCGTGAGGCCCGACCGCTCCCGCCCAGCGCGATCGCCAGGTTCTTGGCGTCCAGTTCGGCTTGGAGCTCGGCAGCGCTCAGGGCCCGTTCTTCCGCCTCCGTCCGCCCGCCGTGCAGACCCGGGTCGTAGTGCTTGCCCTGCGTGTCGCCGACCGAGTCAGGATGCACAATCGCGCCAAACGCCATCGGGTTCGCGGACCTGATGTGGAACGAAGTCGGCTTTGTACGCCAGCGACGCCGATCCTGCGTTGCCAAACCCCACGCGGTTCGCCGCGCAGCCGATCGGCACCGCCGCCGAAGCGATCAAAAATGATCGTCTCGTGAGTGTCCGCATGATCCTCCCATCACGTTGCGGCGCGTAGCGTGACCGCATCCCAGGCCGCGGGTCGATAAATGGTCACCCTTAAGATATATTAAATATTACACGGTCGCTCCGCGCCTTTCTACTCGCAGGAGCCCGGCCGGCCGTAAACTTCCGAACGGCCAAAGATTTGAGTGCATGACCGTACCCTCCGAACCGCAACCAAGAACTTCGAACGCCGCCATGTCGCAGAACCTGCCAGTGATCGCTCAAAACTCGGATATTCGATTCCTCGGTAGGTTGTTGGGTGATGTCATCCGCTGCCGCGGTGGGGAATCCCTGTTTCAGCGCATCGAAGCCATTCGAGCAGCCTCGGTCGATCGCCACCGTGGCATAGCCCAGCCGCGCGAACTTTCGGCGGGCTTGGATTCGCTATCGCTCGATGAGGCCGTCGCGTTCGTGCGCAGCTTCATGTTGTTTTCCATGCTGGCAAATCTGGCGGAAGACCGTCAGGGCGCCGTGGTCGAAGAGGAGAGCACGCTGGCGGCGACGCTCCGCTACTTGAGCGCCCAAGGCACATCACCGTCCGAGGCCGCCGCCCTGTTGGAGCGCGCCTTCATCGTGCCCGTCCTGACCGCGCATCCCACGGAGGTCATGCGCAAAAGCATGCTGGATCACCGGAATCGCATCGCCGCGTTGCTCCGCCGCCGCGATGCCGGCCTCGATGAAAGTGTGGAGGGCCAACCCATCGAGGAAGCCATCAGCGCGCAGATCACCTTGCTGTGGCAGACCCGGGCGCTGCGCCGCGAGCGTCTCTATGTGGCGGACGAAGTGGATACGGCGCTCACGTACTTGAGGGACATTTTCGTTCCGCTCATCCCGGTGTTGTATGCGCGCTGGGAGCGTGTGCTGGGTCAACGCCCGGCAAGTTTTCTGCGGCTCGGTAGTTGGATCGGCGGCGATCGCGACGGCAATCCACACGTGGTGGCGGACTCATTGCGCTTGGCCCTGGATCGCTCGTCGAAAGCGCTCCTGTTGGATTATCTGGAGCAACTGAACAGTCTCGGCGCCGAACTCTCGATTTCGAACGAGCTTGCCCCGGTGTCGGCCGCGGTCATGGCACTGGCGCTCAAGAGCGGAGATATGCACAGGGCGCGCGCCGATGAACCGTATCGACGTGCGATCACCGGCATTTATGCCCGGCTCGCAGCCACTTACATCCGCTTGACCGGCCTGGCGCCGCCCAGACCGGCATCGGTCGACGGAGAGGCCTATCCCGATCCGCAGAGTCTGCGCCTGGACTTGTTGCTGCTCGAACAATCGCTCGCCGGGGAGAGCAGCAGCGAGCCTGCGGGCGGCAGTGGCCTGGTGCGGCTGATTCGGGCGGTGGAAACTTTCGGCTTTCACTTGGCCACGCTGGATCTGCGTCAGAACGCCGACGTGCATGAGCGCGTCGTCGGCGAGCTGCTGCGGGTGGCCGGCGTGTCGGCCGACTACGGCAGTCTGAACGAAGCGGACCGGATCGCCTTGTTGCGCCGGGAGCTCGCCACCGAGCGGCTGTTGTCGAGTCCCTATGCCACCTACACTCCCGAGACCGCATCCGAGCTCTCCATCGTCGGCGCAGCGGCCCAGGCGCATCGCCGCTACGGCCCCGAATGCGTCAAGAGCTACGTCGTCTCGAAATGCGACAGCGTTTCGGATCTGCTGGAGGTGAATGTCCTGCTGAAGGAGGCGGGCCTCTACCGCGCGCAGGGCGCGCCCGCCGCCTCCATCATGGCGGTGCCCTTGTTCGAGACCATCGGCGATTTGCGCCGTTCGGCCGAGATCATGCGTTCCTGGCTGCAGCTGCCGGAAGTCGCCGCGATCACCGCGGCGCGGGGCTTTCAGGAAGTGATGCTCGGCTATTCGGACTCGAACAAGGATGGCGGATACCTGACGTCGGTGTGGACGGTGCACCAGGCGACGCGGGCGCTCGATGCTGAATTCTTGAGGGCCGGTACGGCCCTGCAGGTCTTCCACGGCCGCGGCGGCGCGGTCGGCCGCGGCGGCGGTTCGTCGTTCGCGGCAATTCGGGCGCAACCGCACGGCAGCCTGCACGGCCGCATACGCATCACCGAACAGGGAGAGATCATCGCCGCAAAATACGGCACGCGGGAAGGGGCCGCCGCCAATTTGGAGGCCATTTGCGCCGCCACCCTGCTGGCATCGCTCGAGCGCGAGTCCCTGTCCGAGACGGATCGCCGGCGCTTCTCGGCCGCCATGGACAGCTTGTCCTCGGAGGCTTTGAACGCGTATCGCGCACTGGTGTACGAAACCGAGGGCTTCACGGCATTCTATCGCCAGATGACTCCGGTGGTGGAGATCTCCGAACTGAAAATCGGCTCGCGTCCGGCCTCACGGTCCCAATCGACGCGCATCGAGGACTTGCGCGCCATTCCCTGGGTATTCAGTTGGGCGCAGGCGCGGGTGATGCTGCCCGGCTGGTACGGGTTCGGGCAGGCGCTGCAGTCGTTCCCCGACACGGGATTGCTGCGGGAAATGCTCGATGCATGGCCGTTCTTTCGCGCAACCGTCGACAACCTGGAGATGGTGCTGTCGAAAACGGATATGGGAATCGCTACCAGATACGCCGCGCTGGTCGAGAATCGCGCGCTCGCCGACGGGATTTTCGCGCGGATCCGCGATGCGTGGTGGATCACCCACGACAAGCTTCTTGCGGTGACGGAACAGTCGCGTCTCCTCGAGAATCATCCCGCGCTCGAGGTTTCCATCCGATTGCGGCTGCCGTACATCGAGCCCCTGAATCTGCTGCAGGTGGAACTGCTGAAGCGGCACCGCAGCGGCGAAGCCGATCCGCGCGTGCGCGAGGGCATTCAATTGTCGATCAACGCGATCGCGACGGCCCTGCGGAACAGCGGCTGAGAAGCATGCGCGCCGAGACCGAACGCCGGGTCGAGGAGGCGTATGCCAAGCTCCTGGCCTGCACCGACCATGAGTTGCGCATCGCCATTACGGCGGAGGTCATTCTCTGCGTGTTCGACGAGTTCTACTGCCAGCTCTGCGAGTATCCGTACCGCGCCAAGCGCGCCTTCGAAACCATGGACCCGCAGGCATCGAACCGGATCAGCACCGAGCGGCTTGGACTCTACAGTCGATTCATCGTGGAACACGGTCCGAGGATCCTGGCGGCGTTCCCCGCGCTCGCCGACCGCCACGACGTGTGGGATACGCTGGACCGGCTCTTTGTCGCGATGATCGTCGACCGCTATGAAGCGGACATCGCGTTCAGCTTCGCACACTCCTTACGCCGCAATATCTGCCATGAAATGTGGCGTCCCGTCGCGTACTCGTTCCCCCCGCCCAGCAAACTGCGCGCGCTGTCGATGGCGCAGGCACACCGGCGATTTCCGGTTCACGGGCGGATCAGCGTGGAGCTTTTATGCGAGGCGCTGCGCATGCCGGAATTTTCGGTGCCGTTCAGGGACCTCAAGGGCGACGCGGAACGAATCCTCGACCGGCTGCGGGACCTATTGCCCGCTACCGCCGGGGGCTCGGTGCCGCTCGCGCTCGACGTGGTGGATGCCGGATTCTATCGAGACCGCTCGGCGTTCTTGGTGGGGCGCTGGGTGTCCGCGGATGACCGGCTCATGCCCTTCGTGGTGGCGTTTCTGAACGGAGAGGAGGGTATCCGTGCGGATGCCGTGCTGCATCAAGTATCGGACATTCATGATTTGTTCAGTTCCACCCTGGCCAATTTCCACGTCACCACCCGGCTGTACTACCAGACGTGCGTGTTTCTCTACAGCCTCATGCCGCTGCGTCCCCTCGGCCATCACTACTCCACGATCGGTTTCAATCATGTGGGAAAAGTCGCCATCCTGGACGAAATCATCGAACAGATGCGCGCTTCCGGCCAGCGGTTTCAGCGTTCCCCCGGAGCGCCGGGTACGGTTGCGCTCGGCTTCACGTTCAACGCGTGTTCCTATCATTTGAAAGTGGTGCGTGATGCGCCGACCGTTTCCTACAAGTGGGGCGCCTTCCCCGGCGTGGCGGCCGTTATCGACAAATATCGGGTAGTTCATGAAATCAACCGCGCCGGCAGCATGCTCGACAACGTCATGTACTTCAATCTGCGTCTCGACCGCGAACTCTTCGACCCGGCCTTGCTCGAAGAGATCTGTCAGCAGGCGCCGGGCAGCGTGCATTTGGCCGAGAACGGCGTGTTCCTCCGATCCTTGATCGTGCAATTGAAGATCGTGCCTCTCCCGGTGTATCTGGAGACCTGCAGCGAGAGTGAAACGCGGGCGGTTACGTTAAGCCTCGGGCATTGCATCCGCAACAATGCCGCGACCAACATCTTCAACAAGGATCTCGACTGTAGAAATTACGGCGTGGGTCGGTACGGACGAGTCTTCCTATTCGACTACGACGCGGTGGAGAAATTGATCGATGTGAAGATCCGCACCAATACGGATCTCGAGCCGGGGGAGGAGGGCGTACCAGGCTGGTTTTTCGAGGATGGCGTCGTCTTCCTGCCGGAGGAGCTCGAGTACGGCATGCAATTCAAGAACGAGTATGCGCGGCGCTGTTTCCGCCGGGTGAATCGCGATCTGATGACTCTGGAATACTGGACCCGGGTGCAGGAGATTCTCAAGGCGGACGAACTTCCGGAGCTCCGGATGTATCCCGAATCCGCCAAGTTGCGGGACACCGTCAAGGCGGAGGCCTGAGTGACGATGAGCCGGGCGGCCGAACAGTATGGACCGTGGAATCCCGGGATTCAGTCGGTGGTGCCGAGGGAATTGCTCGCTCTGTCGACCATCTTTCGCCCCGAGAACGTCACCACGAGCGTTGCCGCGGCGCTCGAAATGCAGGGGCTGACGGGACTTTCCTTGAGCGATCTCGTGGTCTTCAGACCGGAGCGCCTGGCCCTCCACGAATTACTCATACGAGTCAGCGCGGATTTCGTGGTGCCCGACGGCTCGCGGGTCGAAGATTTGGGCATCAGTTTTCGCGAGATGACGAGCAACTTGTGGGCCCGGCATATCCAGCCGAACCTTAAGTCCTTGATCGACGTCGACGCCGAGGCACGAGTTCATCTCGCGGCGACCGTCAGTGCCGCGTTCGATGCCGTCGTTCCCGGCCTGGCGGCAAAACCCCCCGAGGCGGTACGAGCACCGGCCAAGTTGTTTGCGCGAAGGGGCCCGGGCCGCAAGCCGGATAGCGTCACCGCCGCAGCACGCAGTTGGGGCCCGCAGCAGGTTGACACGCTCACGCGGATGGCGGCTTCGTCCACGGATCCATTGCAGCAATCGGCCTGCCGCGCCTTGTCTCGCGTGATGTCGGCGCTGTTCACCACTCAAGGGTGTGCCTGGGGCGGCCGGGAACTCATCCTCTCAATCGCCAACGGCATCGCCGGCAATGCATATTGCGGCGATCGTATCGGCGCCGCCCTCGAACCGCTGCTGCGACAGGCCGCCATTGAAGAAGGCTATGGTCTGTTGCCGCGACAGGAACGGCCTGTGGTAATCAACACGAAGGGGCCGTCGGCTTCGGGGAAGAGCACGCTGCGGCTGTTGCAGCGGAAGCTGGCGAGCGATATCGGCGTCGATTGGCGGGACATCGCGCTCATCAGCCCCGATATCTGGCGCAAGCAGCTGCTCGACTACGGATCGCTGGGCCCCGCCTACAAATATGCCGGGGCGTTCACGGGCGAGGAGGTCCAAATCGTCGATCAAAAGCTGGATCGATACATGGCGCGCAAGCACCGGCTCGGCCACATGCCGCACTTGTTGATCGACCGATTCCGCTTTGACAGCTTCGCTCCCGGTTCGGACGAAGCGGGGAGCAATTTGCTGACGCGCTTCGGTCAGACGGTTTATCTCTTCTTCGTGATTACGCCGCCGGAGTTGCTGGTCGAGCGCGCGTGGAAGCGCGGACTGGAAGTCGGACGCTACAAGGCGGTGGACGATACGCTGGCGCATTCGGTCGAGGCCTACACGGGCATGCCGGATGTGTTTTTCACCTGGGCCCGCCGCCGCGACAAGCGCCTACAGTTCGAATTCCTGGACAACACGGTGCGCCTCGGCGATCGCCCGCGCACCATCGCCTTCGGCGACAGCTCGACTTTCAACGTATTGGACGTCGGCGGCGTGCTCAACATCGAGCGCTACGGCCGCATTACCGTCGAGGCCCCGGATCCGCAGTCCATCTACCCGTCCCGGCAACTGCTGGCGCCCGAGAAGAGCTGCGGCTTTCTCGGCCGTTGCCTCAAGGAATTCCGCAATGTCAATTTCGCCGATCAAGGCACCGGACGCATTTATCTCCATATCGAGGGCGGTAGAGTGGTCTGGATCGATCGTGAGCCGCTGCACTCGGCCTGCAACGATGTCGACGTGATGGCGAGCGTCGGAACCGTGGCCGCCGCGGCCCTCGGCGCCGAGGCCCGGCAGGTCGACGCCGCTAGATATTTGAATCACCAACTGGTCGCGCCCACCCTCGGGGAATGGGGAATGGGGATTTCGCGCCGGAGTCGCTAGCCCGCGGCCGGGATCGCTGCCCGCGGAAGGCTACTCGAGGAAGTCGCAGTATCGGTCCACGTGCGCCCCGAGGTCCAGCGTGTGCTGCCGCGTCAAGCGCTCGGCCAGTTCGGTATCGCGCTTCTCCAACGCTTCGATGATCTTCAAATGGTCGATGATCGAGCGTGCCGCGCGATCGCTCTGCGTGATCGTCGCTCTGCGGATTGCGCGAACGTGAATCAGCAGATTGCGCGTCACGTCAATGATCATTTGCGAGCCGCCGAGCGCGATGACGGCGGTGTGAAACGCAATGTTCGCATCCGAGTACTCGCACAGATGCTCGGACGGCGGCGAGTTCTGGAATTCGTCGAAGATATGCCGCAATTTCGCGATTTCCGCATCGGGCGCGCTCAACGTGGCGAGGCGCGCCGCCATCGACTCGAGCGCGGCCCACATCTGGATCATCTCGATCATTTCCCGCTTCGACTTGCGCACGATGTAGATGCCGCGGCGCGGAATCGTGCGGATGAATCCTTCTTGTTCCAGGACCGACAGCGCCTCTCGGATCGGCGTCCGGCTCACACCGAGTGCGGCCGTCAGCTGGCGCTCGTCAAGACGGAGCTCCTGCTTCGGATCGTAAATGTCGGTGTCGGCAATCGCGCTTTTAAGGAGCGCGTACGCCTGGTCTCGCAAACTGGTCGAGTTCAAGGGCCCGAGCGCCAGAGTGGCGGGGGAACCACCGGAGCGCTCAGCCTGCGCGGAACGCTCCACCAGAGTTGCAATTGTATTCATTGAGCCTCGTACACCTTCCTGGATAAATGCGCGCAACATCAATGCGCGCGTAATGTTCGCCGCCTTAGGCAGATTGTCCCTGCAGGCCGGCCACGGCGGTGATGGGGGCATTTCCCGCAGTGGAATCATCCAGCCGATCCGGCTGTCCGAGGCCAACATAGCGGCCGTGGCGCGAGGCATAGTCCAGCGCTGCGGCGGGCAGAGCGGAATACATCGCGGCTGAAAGGCCGATAAACAAGGTCGTTCCGATGAGGGCAATCATAACAAGTTCATAGGTTTGCATTAAGGTTCCTGACGACGCGCCACCGCGCTCCGCAATATTGAAGAAAAAATTCCAATCCGATTCTCAAGTGCACTCACATCACGATCGTGTACGAGATATATTAAATCTCCACAGACATTTTCATAACGAAATAAACTCATTGACGATCAAATTTTTTTCATTTGTCATAATGCAACGCCTGCCGCTGGGAGCCGTGAGCCAATAAGCTTCTATATATCAATAGATTATCTTGTTCCAGTCGAATGTGCCATCGCGCTCCGCCTAGCTCGCTCGCGCACTCGCCACTGCTGTCTTCGCCAAAATACTCGCCTGCCGGACGACTTGACACCCGGAAATCGAGTCATATATGGTATACCACGCTGAGTTTTCAAGGCTAGTGGAGCCAACGCGCCGGCGATGGCTCGAGGGGGGTCGATGAAAGAATTCACGCACGCTGGCGTTGGCTCTGACGCCCGATGACGCATCGTCTGCACAGGCGTCTTCCTATTCTTACGACCGTCACCGGTCATGATCATCAATTCAATGGGCCGAAGGCCGCAACGCGACTGTCGTCCAGAGCGCGAGTCTTTGCCATGCGCAGCGTTTGCGGACCGATTCGGGTTTCGACCATAGGGTCATCTTCTGCGACTGCCTGGATGTAAAAGGGAAAAACTATGAATACAAAATTGACCGGATCAAATCCCTCGGCGCTGGCGAATCCTTGGGTGCAACTCATCATCGGGGTGATTTGCATGGCGTGCGTCGCCAACCTGCAATATGGATGGACGCTCTTCGTCAACCCGATCGATGCGAAATACCACTGGGGACGAAGCGCGATTCAAATCGCGTTCACGATTTTCGTGCTCATCGAAACCTGGTTGATTCCCGTCGAGGGGTACTTGGTCGACCGGTTCGGGCCTCGCTGGGTGGTGCTCGGCGGCGGCATTCTGGTGGCGATCGCCTGGGTCTTGAACTCGATGGCCGACTCTCTCAGCCTTCTGTACGTCGGGGCGGCGCTCGGCGGCGTCGGTACCGGATGCGTTTACGGGACCTGTGTCGGCAATGCGCTCAAGTGGTTTCCGGGAAGGCGCGGACTCGCCGCCGGTGTTACCGCCTCGGGGTTCGGCGCCGGCGCTGCCCTCACGATCGGCCCGATCTCCACGATGATCAATTCAGCCGGCTACGAGCACGCGTTCCTGGTGTTCGGACTGATTCAAGGAGGCATCGTGTTCGTGATGGCGTGGCTGTTGCTGGCTCCGCCGGCCCAACTCGTCGCGGCGAAGGTGAAGCCGAGTCAGACGGCGCACGGCTACACGCCGACCGAGGTGTTGCGCAGTCCCGTCTTCTACGTTCTCTATGTGATGTTCGTGCTCATCGCCGCGGGCGGCCTGACCATGGCAGCCTCGATGGCGCCGATCGCCAAAGACCTCAAAATTGACAAAGTGCCGGTGGAGCTGTTCGGTTTCGCCTTGCCGGCGCTGGTATTCGCCCTGTCGCTCAATCGGATATTCGATGGTGTGGGCCGTCCGTTCTTCGGCTGGCTCTCGGACCAGATCGGCCGTGAATACACCATGGCGCTTGCCTTCTTTGTCGGCGCGGCTGCGCTATTCACACTGAACCAGTCCGGATCGAATCCGGTGATATTCGTTCTGGTCACCGCGCTGTACTTCGGAGTGTACGGCGAGATCTTCAGCCTGTTTCCCGCCACCCAGGGCGACACTTTCGGGGCCAAGTTCGCGGCCTCGAACGCAGGCATGTTGTACACCGCAAAGGGTGCCGGCGCGCTGCTCGTACCGGTCGCCGCGGGCATTGCGAAGGCCCACGGCTGGGCTGCGGTGTTCTCCATCGCGATGACGTTCAACGTCATTGCCGGCCTGATGGCGCTGTTCGTGCTCAAGCCGATGAGAGTCAAGCATTTCGCCAAGAGCCGCGACGCGTACCCAACCCAGGCGGCCGCGGCCGACAGCGTCACCAGCACCCGCGCCACGTGATGAGCATCGCGCGGCATATCACGTCCCAGCCGCAGCATTGGATGCTGCGGCTGGGAATCAAATTCATGACTTTGGAGGAATGATGGCAACCGCAAATCCTGTGTCGATTCAGCCCAAGACGTCCACCGCTGAGGACACGCTGCAGAGAAAGAGCCGCGACGCGGGTGTCATATCCGGCGGCCACCTGGTCGCGAAGGCCCTCAAGGCCGAGGGTGTCGACACCATATTCACGCTCTGCGGCGGTCACATCATCGACATCTACGACGGATGCGTGGACGAGGGCATCCGCATCATCGACGTGCGTCATGAACAAGTCGCCGCGCACGCGGCCGACGGGTATGCCCGCCAGACTGGAAAGCTCGGCTGCGTCGTCACCACCGCAGGTCCTGGCTGCACCAATGCCGTCACGGGGGTCGCCACCGCGTTCCGTTCCGAAAGCCCGATTCTGCACATTGGAGGGCAGGGCGCGCTCACTCAACACAAAATGGGATCGCTGCAGGATCTTCCCCATGTGGACATGATGAGTCCCATCACGAAGTTCGCGGCGACCGTGCCGAGCACCGAACGCGTGGCGGACATGATCTCGATGGCGGCCCGCGAGGCGTTCAATGGCGCCCCGGGGCCTTGCTATCTCGAAATTCCCCGCGATGTGCTCGATCGCGAGGTCGACATCGCCAAGGCCGTGATTCCGCAACCCGGGCACTATCGCGCATCGACCCGATCCATCGGCGATCCGCGCGATATCGAGAAGCTGGCCGACATTCTCGTCAATGCCGAGCGGCCCGCGATCCTGTACGGTCAACAGGTATGGACCGCGCGCGGTCACGTCGAGGCGATCGATCTGCTGCGCGGCCTCGACATTCCCGGCTACTTCAACGGCGCCAGCCGCGGTCTTCTGCCTCCCGGCGATCCGCATCATTTCGACCGGACGCGAACTCAGGCCTTCGCCAGCGCGGACGTGCTCGTCATCGTCGGCACTCCGTTCGATTTCCGCATGGGCTACGGCAAGCGGATCAGCAAGGAGCTGAAGCTGGTTCAGATCGACATGGACTACCGAACCGTGGGCAAGAACCGGGACATCACCTTAGGGTTAGTGGGAGATCCGGGGGCCATCTTGGGTGCCGTGCTTCAGGCGGCCACCGGCCGCATCAAGGGCGACAAGCGGCAGGCGCGCCAGCAGTGGCTCAAGCAATTGAGCGACGCAGAGGCGGTCGCCGCCGACAAGTTGATGCCTTTGTTCAAATCCAACAGCGTTCCGATCCATCCGTATCGCGTTGCGTGGGAGCTGAACGAGTTCCTGGCCGACAACACCATCTACATCGGCGACGGCGGCGACGTGGTGACCATCTCGGCCCAGGCGGTGCGGCCGCGGGGACCCGGTCAATGGATGGATCCCGGCGCGCTCGGGTCCTTGGGGGTCGGCACCGGTTTCGCAATCGCCGCCGGACTCGCAAACCCCAACAAGGAGGTGTTGTGCTACTACGGCGACGGCTCCTTCGGCATGACGGCGTTCGACATGGAGACCGCCAATCGTTTCGGCGTGCCTTACCTCGCAGTCATCGGCAATAACTCGGCAATGAACCAGATTCGCTACGGGCAGCTCGCGAAGTACGGCGAGCAACGCGGCAACGTCGGCAACCTGCTGGGCGACGTTCCCTTCGGCAAGTTCGCCGAGATGCTGGGCGGCTACGGGGAAGAGGTGCGCGACCCCGCGCAAATCGCGCCGGCGCTGCAGCGTGCGCGCGAGTCCGTTCAGAAGCTCCGGCGGTCGGCGGTCGTCAATATCTGGGTCGACCCGCGCGAGTACGCGCCGGGCACCAAGAACCAGACCATGTACAAGTGACGGCGGGAGCATCGAATGGGTAAAGCATTGGACGGCGTTCGTATCCTCGACTTCACACACGTGCAGTCGGGACCGACGTGCACACAACTGCTGGCATGGTTCGGCGCCGACGTGATCAAGATCGAGCGGGCCGGCGCCGGCGATATCACCCGCGAACAGCTTCGCGATATCCCCGACGTGGACAGCCTCTATTTCACGATGCTGAATCACAACAAGCGGTCGGTGACCCTCGACACCAAGAGCGAGCACGGAAAGAAGGTGCTCGAAAAGCTCGTCAAGTACTGCGACGTGCTGGTGGAGAATTTCGCCCCGGGCGCGCTCGATCGGATGGGGTTCACGTGGGAGAGGCTGCAGGAGCTCAATCCGCGCATGATCGTCGCATCGGTGAAGGGATTCGGTCCCGGCCCCTACGAGGACTGCAAGGTCTACGAAAACGTCGCGCAATGCGCGGGCGGGTCTGCCTCCACCACCGGCTTCGATGATGGCCCGCCGCTGGTCACCGGCTCGCAAATCGGCGACAGCGGCACCGGCTTGCATCTTGCACTCGGCATCGTGACGGCCCTATATCAGCGCAAGACCACCGGGCGCGGCCAAAGAGTGCTGGCGGCCATGCAGGACGGCGTGCTCAATCTGTGCCGGGTCAAGCTCCGCGATCAGCAGCGGCTCGCGCGTACCGGCGTCATGAAGGAGTATCCGCAGTACCCCAACGGCAAGTTCGGCTCCGCCGTGCCGCGTGCGGCCAACGCATCGGGCGGCGGGCAGCCCGGAACCATCCTCTAATGCA
>Ga0137403_10006851_pt1 | contig 12978 bp, 6 predicted proteins | sample CZOMad2_1_16fung_FD_122057 | JGI IMG/M metagenome (GOLD analysis project Ga0137403, IMG submission 122057) | Vadose zone soil fungal communities from Angelo Coast Range Reserve, California, USA - CZOMad2_1_16fungal (Hybrid Assembly) | ecosystem: Environmental > Terrestrial > Soil > Vadose zone... | reverse complement strand
CCATGCACTTCGAGCTATCGATCATCAACGGCAAGACCGTGTTCGACATCGTCCGCGCCCATCGGAGTGAATGCATCGAGATCGTTCGGGAGGCGTATCTCGCGCACGCGGACGGACAGTCCGTCAACCCCGACAGCTACTTCTTGAAATTTCCCGACAAACCCGATTGCCGGATCATTGCGCTTCCGGCCTACGTTGGCAACGGATTCGATGTGGCCGGGCTGAAGTGGATCGCCAGTTTTCCCGGCAATGTCCGGCGAGGCTTTCCGCGCGCCTCGGCGGTACTCGTGCTCAACAGCTACGAAACCGGGTATCCGCTCGCCATACTCGAGAGCTCGATCATCTCGGCCGCGCGAACCGCCGCGTCGGCCGTACTTGCGGCGCACTGGCTGAGCGGCCAATCGAGTCGGGCGCATTCGCTGGGAATCGTGGGCACCGGGTTCATCGCCCGGTACGTCTATGACTTCCTGGTCGACACGGGATGGGCGATCGAGGAAGTGCGGTTATACGACCGGTCGCCTCTCGAGAGCGAGAAATTCAGAGACAGCGTGTGCCGCCTCGAGCAGCACCGCACGGTGACGGTTGTCCCCGACGTGGAGCAACTTGTCAGGGCGTGCGATCTGATCGTTTTTACGACCGTTACTCCGACACCACACGTCTTCGATGCCGCCCTCTTCGAGCATAACCCGGTGGTGCTGCATATCTCGCTTCGCGATCTTGCACCCGAGATCCTCCTGAAATCGCAGAACGTGGTCGACGACGTCGAGCACGTCATGAAGGCCAACACCTCCCCCCATCTCGCCGAGCAGAAGACGGGAAATCGAAGCTTCGTGACCGGCACGCTTGCCGATGTCATGAGCGGACGCCGCTCGGTGAATCGCAGCCGTCCGATCATTTTTTCCCCCTTTGGCATGGGGATCCTCGACGTGGCAGTCGGCAAGTGGGTGTACGACCAGGCGGTCGCCACCGGCCGGGAGCTGCGCCTGTCCGACTTTTTCTACGACACCGTGCGATGAACACGGCGACGGCCGCCACGGTGATGGACGACCGGCGCGCCGCCGCGGCGACGACCGGCGTCGAAAGCATCTTCGCCGAGGTGCTGGCAGAGGTCCTTCGCGTCGACCATGTGCCAGTCGACAGCCACTTCTTCGACGAGCTCGGCGCCGACTCGCTGTTGATGGCCCATTTCTGCGCGCGAGTGAGGAAGCGAGGCGATCTGCCGCCGGTATCGATGAAGGACATCTACCGGCATCCGACCGTTGGCAGCCTGGTCGCGGCGCTCGCGGAAGCCGCGCCCGCCGCTGCCAAGCCGGCGACCGCAGCAGCGCTGGAGCTGCCGACGTCTACGAGCGCGCACGAATACGTCCTGTGCGGGGCGCTGCAAGCACTCTTCTACGTCGGGTATACCTATCTTGGCGTGATCGTCGGCGTCGAGGGCTATCGGTGGCTGGTCGCCGACGCAGAGGGGGTCGAGGGTTTCTTGCGCCTGGTGCTGTTCGGCGGCGCGGCTTTCGTCATCGTCGGCGCCATTCCGATCGCTGCGAAGTGGCTGCTCATCGGTCGCTGGAGGCCGCAGAAAATTCGCCTCTGGAGCCTCGCCTACGTCCGCTTCTGGGTCGTCAAGTCCCTGATCTGGTCGAATCCTTGTGTCTACCTGTTCGTCGGGTCGCCCCTGTACGGCCTTTATCTGAGGGCGCTGGGCGCGAAAGTCGGGCCGCGCGTCGTGATCCACTCGCTGCGCATCCCCGTTTGCACCGACCTGCTCACCATCGGCGCGGGAACGGTGCTGCGCAGGGAGTCGAGCTTCCTCTGCTACCGGCCGCAAGCCGGCCGCATCGAGATCGGACCGGTGACCCTCGGCCGGGACGTCTATGTCGGCGAAATGTCCGTGCTGGACATCGACACGTCGATGGGTGATGACGCGCAGCTCGGTCACGCCTCCGCCCTGCACAGCGGCCAGGCGGTACCGGCCGGCGAGCGGTGGCACGGATCTCCGGCACAGCGCACCGATACGGACTATGTGAGAGTCGCGCCGGCCCGGTGCGGCAGCCTGCGTCGAGCCGCCTATGCCGCCCTCACCTTGATCGGCATCCTGTTCCTGTGCGCGCCGCTGCTGGAAGGAGGCCTCAGTCTGCTGTTCCTCGGGGTGTCGTCGCTGGTCAAGGTGCTGGACCCGAGCGTGCAATCCAGCACCGGGGCGTTGACGCTGAGGGGGCTCCTGATCGAGGCGCTTGCGTTCTCGGTCGTTCTCTTTTTCGGCGCGCTGCTCGTCGGCCTGCTGGCCGTCGGCACGGTTCCCCGCATCCTGAGCGTATTCATCAAGCCGGACACGGTCTATCCGCTTTATGGCTTCCGCTACGGGGTGCACCGGATCATCGCGGGACTGTGCAGGCAGAAGGTACTCACGGTTCTCTTCGGTGACAGCTCCTACATCGTCCGCTTCCTGAGCTGGGTCGGCTTTCGCCTGTCTCCCGTCGTGCAGACCGGGTCGAATTTCGGCAGCGAGGTGAGAACCGCGAATCCCTTTCTCACTTCTGTCGGCAGCGGAACGATGGTCGCCGACGGCCTGAACGTGTTCAACGACGAGGTCTCGAGCAGCTCGTTCCGGGTGTCCCGGGCGGCGATCGGCCGGCGCAACTTCGTCGGCAACTACGTCAACTTCCCGGCGGGAGCAAGGACCGCCGACAACTGCCTCCTCGCGATCAAGGTGATGGTCCCGATCGACGGCGAGCTTCGCGAAGGGGTGGGCTTGCTGGGCTCGCCGCCCTTCGAGATTCCACGCTCCGTCGAGCGCGACGGCCGGTTCGACCACCTGCGAACGGGGGAGGCGCTGCGACGCGGCCTTGCCGCAAAGAACCGGTTCAACCTTCGGACGATCGGCATTTTCCTGCTCTCACGGTGGCTGGGCGTCTTCCTGATCGTGCTCATCGACCTGGCCGCCCTCGAGCTTTTCTACGACGTGCTGGCGCACGCGGTCATGGCGGCGCTCTTCGCGCTCAGCGCTGTCGTCGCCGCGGTCTACTACGCCCTGGTGGCGCGTTTCTTCGAAGCGCTCAGCCCGCCGCAGCCGGCCATCTGCTCCATCTACGACCCGCGCTTCTGGTGGGTCGAGCGCGTCTGGAAGCTGCATCCGATCCAGTTCTTCCACATCTTCAACGGCACGCCGTTCAAGAGCGTGATCTGGCGCCTGATGGGTGTTCGCATCGGCAAGAGAGTGTTCGACGACGGCGTCCACATCTCCGAGCCGCTGCTGACCGCCGTCGGGGATGAGTGTGTTCTCGGTCACGAAAGCAAGATCCAGTGCGACTCGCAGGAGGACGGCACTTACAAGTCCGGCCCAACCACGCTTGGCGCCGGCTGCACGGTCGGAGTCGGCGCATTCGTGCACTACGGCGTGACGATGGGAGACGGCTCGGTGCTCGCCGCGGACTCCTTTCTCATGAAGGGAGAGACTGTTCCACCACGCACGCGGTGGGCGGGGAACCCGGCGAGGGAGACCTGAGATGAGCAGTATCGCATTACAAAAAGCCGGCGCCGCGACCGAGCGCGGCCGGGAGTCCTCGGGCCCTGTCGCCGAAACAGAACGGATTTTCCCGATGGACGTGCTGCGTGGATTTGCGCTGCTCGGAATCCTGGTGATGAATATCCAATTGTTCGCGATGGTGGAGGCCGCTCACAACAATCCGACGGCGTATGGCGATCTGAGCGGCGCAAATTTCCTCGTGTGGCTCTTGTCTCATTTGCTCGCGGATCAGAAGTTCATATCGATCTTCTCGATGCTGTTCGGCGCAGGCATCGTTCTCATGTGGCAGAAGGCGGAAAGTTCGGGCGGCAGACCGACGCGACTGCATTATTGCCGAATGGGCTGGTTGATCCTGTTTGGTCTTCTGCACGCGTATCTGCTCTGGTATGGCGACATTCTTTTTACATACGGAATGTGCGGGCTTTTCGTCTATCTCTTCCGCCGCAAGAGCCCGAGAACGCTGATCTCGTCCGCTCTCGTTCTCGCCGCAATTGGATCGCTGATCGCAATCGGACTCGGATTGTTCTGGGTTCCGCACTGGCCTGCCGATATCCAAGCCGACTTCATCGTGGACTGGCAGCCGAGTCCGCAATCCATCAACGAAGAGCTCGCGGCGTATCGCGGCTCCTGGATCGATCAGATGTCGGACCGGGTGCCCAGCGCACTCGATATCGAGACCTCGGAGTTCCTCATGCTGTACGGGTGGAAAGCCTCGAGCCTGATGCTGCTTGGGATGGCGCTCTTCAAGCTCGGCGCATTCCACGCCCAGTGGAGCCGTCGCCAGTACTTGTCGCTTGTGGGAGCGGGGCTGCTGGTTGGGATTCCCATGATCATCTTCGGGGTCGTTCAAGACTTCGCAAAAAACTGGGACATTCGGTACGGGCTCTTGCTCGGAGCGCAATACAACTACTGGGGAAGCTATCTCGTCGCGCTGGGCTGGACCGGACTGGTCATGCTGTGGTGCCAGGGTTCGTGGGCTGCAGCGTTGAAGGAGCGGATGGCCGCGGTTGGCCGGACGGCTTTTTCGAATTACATCCTGCAAACCGTCGTCTGCACCACGATCTTTTACGGGCACGGCTTCGGTTATTTTGGAAACGTGCCGCGCACCGGCCAGATCTTCATCGTCTTCGCGATTTATGCGGCCCAGCTCGTGATTGCTCCCCTCTGGCTTCGCCATTTTCAGTTCGGGCCGCTCGAGTGGCTCTGGCGGAGCTTGACCTACGGTAAACGCCAGCCGTTTCGTTTACGGCTGCCCTGCGCGTCCTGGGCGGGGAACCCGGTGAGGGAGATCTGAGTTGAGCACTATCGCATTGCAAAAAGCCGGCACCGCGACCGAGCGCGGCCGGGAGCGCTGGCAAGGAGAGCACGAGGCGAGGATCCCCGACGAGCTCGCCTCGGCATTACGCCGCGTGCCACGGGAGGTGGGGCTACCGCTCAGTTCGGTGCTGCTGACCGCGCACGCCAAGGTGCTCGACGTGCTCTCCGGCGAGCGCGAGATGACCAGCGGCTCGTGGCGGGAGGCGCTGCTGGAAACGGCTCGTGGGGAGGCAAGACTGCTATCGCACAAAATGTCGGTCGACTTCGTGGAGCATGACAATCTCGTATTGCGCCTGCGGTACAGAACGGACGTGCTCGACGCGGAACGCGCCGCCGGGATCGCCGGCTATCACCTCGCCGCGCTCGCGTTGATCGCCGACGATCCGGCTGCCGAACACGAACGACAAAGCCTGCTGTCCGCCGACGAGTTGCACTTCCAGCTTGATAGCCTCGCGGGGCCGCGCAGGAAGCTGCCGAACCGCCGAGTCCATGAGTTGTTCGAGGAGCGAGTTCGAGCACACCCGGACGCCGTCGCGGCCGTGCACCGCGACAGGCAGTGGACCTACCGGCAGCTCAACGGCCGTGCGAATCAGCTCGCACGAGCGCTGCTGGCGCGCGGCCTCCGCCGCGAAGGCGTCGTCGCCGTGGTGACCGAGCGCAACCTCGACTGGATGGCCGCGGTGCTCGCGATCTTCAAGGCCGGCGGCGCGTATCTGCCGATCGAGCCGCGTTTTCCCGCCGATCGCATCGCGAGGACGCTCTCGCGCGCCGGCTGCCGCCTCGTGCTGACCGAACGCGGCAGCACGGCGACGCTCGACCACGCGTTCGAGTCGCTCTCTGAAATCCAGGCGCTCCTGATCGACGCAGCGTACGAGGAGGGGCACGCCGACGACAATCTCGGCATCGACGTCGCGCCCGACCAGCTCGCGTACATCTACTTCACCTCCGGTTCCACCGGTGAGCCGAAGGGCGCGATGTGCGAGCACGCGGGGATGCTCAATCATCTCTTCGCAAAGATCGACGACCTGGGTATCGCCGAGAACGATGTCGTCGCCCAGACGGCGCCTCAGTGCTTCGACATTTCGCTATGGCAATTGATTTCCGCGCCTCTGGCCGGCGGCCTGACTCTGATCATCGAGCAGGAGGCCATCCTCGACGCGAAGCGTTTCGTCGGCAAGATAGCCGACGCGAGGGTCGCCGTCGTCCAGGTCGTGCCGTCCTATCTTGAAGTGGTGCTGTCCTATCTTGCGCGGGAGCCGCGCGAGCTGCCGCACCTGCGGTGCGTGTCGGTCACCGGCGAGGCGCTCAAGAAGGAGCTTGCGCAGCGCTGGTTCGCGGCGCAACCCGGCATCAAGCTGATCAACGCGTACGGGCTCACCGAGACCTCCGACGACACCAATCACGAGGTCATGGAGCGGGCGCCTGACCGCGAACGTGTTCCGCTGGGTCGCCCTGTCAACAATGTGCACGTCTATGTCGTCGACGAGCACCTGTCGCTCGTGCCGCTCGGCGCACCAGGCGAGATCGTGTTTTCGGGCGTGTGTGTCGGCCGCGGGTACATCAACGATCCCGAGCGAACGCGACGAGCGTTCCTGGCCGATCCGAACCGCGAGGGCAACAGGTTGTACCGGAGCGGGGACTATGGCCGTTGGCTTCCGGACGGCAAGCTGGAGTTCCTCGGCCGCCGCGATTCGCAGGTCAAGATCAGCGGATTCCGGATCGAGATCGGCGAGATCGAGAACACGCTCTTGCGGCTGGCCGGCGTTCGCGACGGCGCGGTCGTGGTCACCGAGCGCGCCGATCGCAGCAAGCGACTGGTGGCCTTCTACTCCGGAGATCGGCCGCTCGATGTCAACGTAGTGCGTGACCGGCTGCGCGCGTCGCTGCCCGAATACATGATTCCATCAGCGTTCCTTTGGCGTGGAGCGCTGCCGCTGACGGCCAACGGCAAGATCGACAGGAAGGCGTTGACCGCGCTCGCCGCGGAACTCGACGTCGCCGAACAGGAGCGCGACGGGCCAAGTACGGAAACTGAGCACGGGTTGGCGGCCGCGTGGGCGAAGGTCCTCGGCATTCCGGCGGACCAGATCGGCCGGCGGGATAACTTCTTTGATCTGGGCGGCACGTCGCTGTCCGGATTGAGGCTCGCGATCGCCCTGGACCGTGCGGTGTCGTTCAAGGACCTTGCCGGTCACCCGATTCTCGCGGATCTGGCCGCGCTGATCGACAGCAGAAAGGCGCCCAGACTCGTGGCTTCGCCATGAGCGGCAGCGACTGAAAGGGAAAACGGGATGTCTTTCTCTTCTCCGACCGCATTGCTGGAAGTGGACCTGCGACCCGGAAGGCCACCGCTGCTGCGGGTCGAGGCACCCGGCGACGCGCCGGGCTGGGCGGCCGAGCACCGCGACGCGCTGCGCGCCGTCGTCGCCGAACATGGTTCGCTCCTCATTCGCGGTCTGCGGCTCCGCGACGCGGCCGGGACCGCGGCCGTCTTTCGGCGGCTGGGCAGTCTGATGAGCGAGAAGGAGGCGTTCGCGCCGCGACGTCGCTACTCCGAGGGCGTGTACTCCTCATCGAAGTGGCCGCCCAACCAGCCCATGTGCATGCACCACGAACTCAGCTACACGCTCGACGTTCCCGGCCTGATGCTGTTCGCGTGTCTCGTTGCGCCGGCTGACGCGGGCGCAACGCCGGTGGCGGACTCGCCGACGGTACTTCGCGAGCTGCCCGCCGAGCTGGTCGGGCGCTTCGAGCGAGCGGGTTGGCTGCTCGTCCGCAACTACAACGACGAAATCGGCGCGTCGGTTGCTGAAGCGTTTGGCACCGACGACCGTAGTGCCGTCGAGAGTTACTGCCGTGCCAACGCGATCAAGTTCGAATGGCGACCCGACGGCGGACTGCGAACCTGGCAGCGCCGCAGCGCCGTCGTACGTCACCCGCTCACCGGCCAGCGGTGCTGGTTCAACCAGATCGCATTCCTCAACGAGTGGACGATAGACCCGGAGGTGCGCGAGTACCTCGTGGACATCTATGGCGAGGACGGGCTGCCGTTCAATACCCGCTTCGGCAACGGCGACCCGATCGGCGCGGACGTCGTGCAGTTGATCGACGAGGTCTACGAGGCCAACACCGCACGCGAGCGGTGGCAGGCTGGCGACCTGATGCTTGTGGACAACGTCCGCACCGCGCACGGCAGGGAGCGCTTCGAGGGACCGCGCGAAGTACTCGTCGCGATGGCCGACGCGGTGCACCTGGCCGACTGCTCGCCGACGATCGAGGTGACCGCCAGCTGACAACGACCGCTTCCAAAATAACGGCGTCCGCAATGTCCGAGCCGAGCACGGCGCCCCAGTTCGCGGTGATCCCCGGTGTCCAAGTCCAGCAGGCGCTGCAGGGCTCCTCTGTCCGACGCGGACTGGTCTGCGACTTGTCGTGCTCGTTGACCTCCGGGACGGTCGGCGGTCTGCGCGATACCGCAGCAAGCCTGTTGCGTTGCGCATCGGTCATGGGCCGCACGGAGCAGAAAGCCGCCGAACCAGCACACCGGGGCGGGCCTGACTTTCTACAGAGTTCCACCGTTCCGCTGCCAGAGTTTCGCGCACGCCATCTTGAACGAATACCTGGCGAAGGAGCGACCGGCGGCGGCGAGTGAGCCGCTGTTCCAGGTCCAGTACAAGTGGTACGGCGGTGAGAAGAAGACCCGGCGCATGTCGGGTCAGCGCGTCTGGAAGATCATCAAGGATCTCGGCAAGCGCGTCGGCGTGGACACCATCCACCCGCATGCGTTTCGCCATGCGTGCGGCGTCGAACTGCTCAAGCGCTCCGGCGGCAACCTCCGCGCGGTGCAGGAGCACCTGCGTCACGCCGACATTCAGACGACGATCTACACGCGGCTCGCGCCGCAGGATCTGCGGAAGGTCGTGAACTTGTTCGATGAGAAAAACGGAGGTGCAACCCACTAGGGGTTTCCATCCCGTCCTACCGGGACGGAAATCTTTCACAGAAAACTTCAACGAAATCGAACTGGTGGCCCCAACGGGAAGCAACCACGAGTGGCAGTCTGGGCTCGCGTTTGTTCTTGAGGGTTTAGCGGCTTGATTGCTTCGAGCGCGTCGTCCAGATGTGTCCCCTTTATCGGCGCAGGAGCGCATCGCGGCTTCGTTGCGGGGGCTGGATTTGAACCAGCGACCTTTGGGTTATGAGGGGAAATCCGCCCCACGCACGGACCTAAAAGAACCAACAGGAACCAATAACGATGGAGCCTTACGAGGCGACGAGATCGTCCCGTGTTGGTTCGTTTCGGTCGGTTTACTTCATAGAAACTTCATAGCCGGCTCCGGAGCGCCGTCCGGATTTCTTCGGTTCACTGCGTGTAGGATGTTCGTGCATCCATATATACGCGTACCTGCCCCTATTCAGACCTCCCTCGTCGAGGTGAAGCTCAGGGTGAGAGCCGTATATCCTCTCGGGATGGCGTCGAGTCGCCTGACGGGTGCACGAGCGTCGATGACTGCGTGCCCATCGAGACGAGGTACGCGAGCAGACCGAGGCCCACGGCTCGACGCCTCACGGCGCGGCTCCGGGCAGTGCGGGCGCAATCTCCACCCGAGTCCCGCTCGTGAGCGAGTCCGAGGGAGCCGCGATCACCTGGTCGGTGGGCTGCAGCCCGCTGAGGACCTCGACGTTGGTGCCATAGTCCCGCCCGATCGTCACGGGAACGAGCTGCGCCCGGCCGTCCCGCACCACAGCGACCCGGAGTCCCTCGCCCCTGAAGAGCAGCGTGTTGGCGGGAACGGTGACGGACGCGACCTGCTTTGGAAGCTTGAGATGAACGAAGACGTAGGCCCCGGGCAGCAACTCCCCGCCGGGATTGTCGACATCAACTTCAACGAGCAGCGTCCGCGAGGCGAGGTCGATCGCGTTGGCGTTCCTCATCAGCGTGCCGTGGAACGTCCGCCCGGGGAACTCATCGAGGGTGAGCATCGCGGAGCTCCCAGGGCCGGCCGTGCGCGAGTAGACCTCGGGCACGGCTACGAACACGCGGAGCGTGTGGATGGCCGCCACGTGGAAGAGCTCTCGGCCCGAGGTCGTATTCGATCCTGCGTTGATCAAGACGCCGAGGTCTACGTTGCGCGCGGTGATGACCCCGTCGAACGGCGCGAAGATCTTCTGAAATCCCTGGAGCTGCTCGAGCCGGCGGACGTTCGCGACGTTCGAATTCACGGTGGCCTTCATCGCGCTGAGCGCGCTCACCGCCACGTCCGTCTCCTGCTTGGAGACCGAGTCGCTCTCGAGGAGCGCCTGCCAGCGGTCGGCGGTGATCTGAGCCTGCCGCAGATTGGCCTGCGCCGTCTCGAGGTCGGCCCGGGCCTGCTGGAGCTGCTGGTCGACCTCGGGGGTCTCGATCTCGGCGAGAAGCTGCCCTTGCTTCACGTGGGCGCCGATGTCGACGTACCAGCCCCTCACGTAGCCATTCGTGCGCGCAAAGATCGGCGCATCTGTGAAGGCCTGGGTCGTGCCAGGCAGCAGGATCTCCTGCGTCGGCGCGCCGGCCTTCGGTGACACCACGCTTACGAGCGAGATGGCCGCCTCGGCCGTGGTCTGCTTGAGCGCGCTGTCGGCCGCGCTACGCGAGCGGATCCCCCAGAAGATGCCGAGACCGAGCCCCCCCGCCATCACCGCGACCCCGAGGAGCGCCAGGTGACGGCGGTGCGATCGCACGCCCCCACGTTCGACGGCAGCTGGGGCGAGCCCCACGAACTCGTTCGTGGGATCGCCCGTCATCGTGCGGCACCGGTCGAGCGCCTGCCGTGCAGCAGGGCGAACACCGAGGGCACGAAGACGAGGGTCGCGACGGTGGCGCACAGCAGGCCGCCGATCACGGCCCGCCCGAGCGGCGCGTTCTGTTCGCCACCTTCACCGAGCCCGAGCGCCATGGGCACCATACCGATGATCATGGCGAGCGCGGTCATGAGGACGGGGCGGAAGCGCGTGTAGCCCGCCTCGATGGCCGCCTCCAGAGCATCGCCGTGATGGGTCAGCCGCTCTTTGGCGAAGGCCACCACGAGGACGCTGTTGGCCGTGGCGACGCCCATGCACATGATGGCGCCCATCAACGCCGGAACGCTGAGCGTCGTGTGGGTCAGGAAGAGGACGACGACGATACCGGCCAGCGCGGCGGGGAGCGCAGTGATGATGATGAAGGGATCGAGCCACGACTGGAAGGTCACGACGATCAGCAGGTACACCAGGACGACCGAACCGGCGAGCCCGGCCAGGAGACCGACGTAGGAGGTCCGCATCGTCTCGAGCTGGCCACGAATCGTGATGAAGCTCCCGCGCGGCAGGAGATGTCGATTCGCGTCGACGATGCGCGCGACGTCACGGCCGACGGCGCCGAGGTCGCGGCCCTGGACGGCGCCGTAGATGTCCAACACGCGACGGATGTTGTAGTGAGACACCACCGCCATCTCGCTCGAGCGCGTGACCGATGCGACGTCGGCGAGGATCCCCGGACGCGTCGCGGCCGGCCCGCTAATCGGGATGTTCTGAAGGGCCTGAAGGGATTGAAGGTCGTACTGCGGCGCCTGCGTGACGAGCTGGTAGTTGACGCCGTTCTGCCAGTTCAGGAAGAACATCGGCATGGTCTGGAAGCTGCCGCTCAGCGAGACGAGCAGGCTGCTTGCAACGTCCCGCATGGTGAAGCCGCCGCCGGCCGCCTTCGTGCGGTCGACGGCCACTTTGAACACGGGGTAATCGAAGGCCTGCTGCATGCGCAGGTCGACGAGGCCCGGCACCTCGCGAAGCTGAGCCAGGATCTGGTCCGCCAGCTGCCGGTTGCCCTCGATGTCCGCGCCCTCGAGCTGAACGTCGATCGGCGCCGGCAGACCGAAGTTCAGGATCTGCGTGACGATATCCGCGGGCACGAAGTAGAAGGTGGTCCCGGGGAAGGCGCGCGGCAAGGTCTTGCGCAGCTCCCGGACATAGTCGGCCGTGGGACCGTGATTGGCCTTGAGAGTGACCAGGATGTCGGCATCGCTTGCGCCTATGATGCCGGACGTGTTGCGTATGTAATTGAGCGCAGCATAGGGCAACCCGATGTTGTCGAGGATGTTGTCGATCTCCTCCGACGGAATCACCCGGCGAATGGAGGCCTCCACGAGGTCGGTCAGCTGCGCCGTGTCCTCGATGCGCGTGCCGGTCTTCGCCCGCACGTGGAGCATGAACTGGCCGCTGTCGGTGCTCGGGAAGAAGTCCTGACCGAGGAAGGGCACCAGCATGGAGGCCGAGAGACAGCCCAGGAGGAACACCGGGATAAAGAGGTACCGCCTGGAGACCAGCGTGGCGAGCAGGCCGTGGTATGTCGCACGAACCCGCTCGAAGCCTCGCTCGAACGCCCGCTGGAAGCGCGTGAACGGGTTGCGCGTCGGACCGGTGCGCCGGCCCTTCGCCTTCACCAGGTACATGGCCAGGGTCGGCACGAGCGTCCGGGACAATATGTACGACGCGAGCATGGCAAAGACCACCGCTTCGGCAAGCGGCACAAAGAGGTAGCGGGCGACGCCGCTTAAGAAGAACATCGGCAAGAAGACGACGCAGATGGCGAGCGTCGACACCAATGCTGGAACGGCAACCTGTGCGGCGCCTTCCAGAATGCCGTCATGCAAGCCCTGTCCTTCCTCCAGATGACGTTCCATGTTCTCGATGGTGACGGTGGCATCATCGACCAGGATGCCGACCGCGAGGGCCAATCCGCCGAGCGTCATGATGTTGATGGTCTCGCCGAGAAGGCTCAGGCCGACGATCGACGTCAGGATGGACAGCGGAATGGAGACGGCGATGATGAGCGTGCTGCGCCAGCTGCCGAGGAACAGCAGGATCATCGCCGCCGTCAGGCATGCGGCGATGACGGCTTCGCGGATCACGCCGCTGACGGCGGCCCTGACGAAGATGGACTGATCCGCCAGGGGCTGGATCTTCAGCTCGGGCGGAAGCGTCGCCGCGATGCGTGGGAGCATGTTGCGAACGCCGTTGACAACGTCGAGCGTGGAAGCTTCCCCGGCCTTCACGATGGAGATCAGCACGCCGCGGCGGCCGTCCTGACGGACGATGTTCGTTTGCGGCGAGAAGCCGGCGCT
>Ga0137403_10006850_pt1 | contig 12979 bp, 13 predicted proteins | sample CZOMad2_1_16fung_FD_122057 | JGI IMG/M metagenome (GOLD analysis project Ga0137403, IMG submission 122057) | Vadose zone soil fungal communities from Angelo Coast Range Reserve, California, USA - CZOMad2_1_16fungal (Hybrid Assembly) | ecosystem: Environmental > Terrestrial > Soil > Vadose zone... | reverse complement strand
GAGCACAACCTCGACGTCATCAAGACTGCGGATTGGGTCGTGGATCTAGGGCCGGAGGGCGGCGACGGCGGCGGCAGGATCATCGCGGTAGGCACCCCGGAGCACATCGCGGCGAATAAGGCTTCTTACACCGGCCACTACCTGCAAGCCACGCTGGGCCAACGACAAGCGCAACCCGCACGGCGCAAGCGCGCATGAGCACGGCATGGCGCCCGCTGCTCTCGGCGCTGCGTTCCGTCAGGCGCGTGCCCGGGAGGTTCTTGCCCCTGGCGGGCATGCTCGTCGGCGCCATCGGCGGTGCGGTCTACTGGGTCGCCGCACAATTCTGGCCGAGCAGCGTCGCAGTGGTTCTGTCCCTGTTTGCGACCGCGCTCATCGGCGGAACCGGGAGCGAGGCTTCGATCGCGAAATTCCAGCCGGCATGGTTGGACGTCTTCATCCTCTTGATCAAATACAACGCATTGATGGCCCTGACGGCCGCCAATCTGCCGTTCTCGGTGCCGGCGAATGTCGCGCTCGGATTGATCATGGTCTGTGGCCAGGCTGCCAGCCACGGTCTCCTGGTGTCGCTGTTGACGACGCGCACGGAAGTCGCGCCGCGCGTATCGAGCGGAGAATTGTTTTTCGCCTTGGGCGTAGGTTTCGCGCCTGCGACGGTGCTGGGCATACCAGGTTTGGCAGGGCTCGTTGCCGCCATCGTCGTGCGTCTCGGACTCGCCGCCTTCATGAATCGGCGGTCCGAGCCGCCGTCACACACTCTGATCAACAGGGTACAGCCGCTCACCGAAGCATGCTTTTACCTCGGAGCGCTGGCGACGTGGAAATACGTGTGATGAGGCGGCAGGTGGCATCCGTGATCGCGCGCGGCTCGCTGCCGATCCTGTCGCGGCTCGACCCCGAACGCGCGCATGATCTGGGTCTCGCAGGGTTGCGGTTGCTCCAGCCCCTGTGGACGCCCCGGGAAGTGCCGGCCGGCCTCGAGGTGCGCTGCCTTGGATTGGAGTTCGCCCACCCTCTGGGCCTCGCGGCGGGATTCGACAAGAACGGCGACTATCTGGACGCGCTTGGCGCGCTGGGGTTCAGTCACATCGAATTGGGTACGGTCACGCCGCGGCCGCAGCCCGGCAATCCCAAGCCGCGAATGTTCAGAGTACCGGCCGCGGATGCGCTGGTGAATCGCATGGGGTTCAACAACAGGGGCGTGGATCATCTTGCCGCCCAACTGGCGCGCAGCCGCTATCCGGGAGTTCGCGGGGTTAGCATCGGCAAGAACTTCGATACTCCCATCGAAAGCGCCGAAGCCGACTACGTTGCCTGCCTGCGAAGAATCTACGCGCACGCCGATTACATTGCCGTGAATGTGTCGTCGCCCAACACGGCGAGACTTCGGGAACTTCAGGGCCGCGACGGCCTGGAGAGGATTGTGGGCGCGCTGCACAGCGAGCGCATGCAACTCGAGAGGAGCCACGGCAGACATGTACCGCTGCTCGTCAAGATAGCGCCGAATATGGATCAGGAGCAATTGGCCGCGCTCGCCGCCACGCTGCGTTCGCTCGAGGTCGAAGGGGTCATTGCCACCAACACGTCCACCGACTTGAGCAGCCTCGGCGCCGACTGGCCGGACGCGCATCGCGGCGGGTTGAGCGGCGCCCCGCTGCATTCCCTATCCTTGAGCGTCATCCGGCAGTTGCGGTCGGCTTTGGGCCCGGCCTTTCCCATCATTGGAGTCGGCGGTATCGTGAGCGCCGAACGCGCGTTGGCCACCTTGAATGCGGGCGCGAATCTCATACAGATCTATACCGGTTTTGCCTTCCGAGGATATCGGCTGGTGGAAGAGATACTCGACGCGTTGCGCTGGGAGAACGCATGATGATTCCGGACGAAGGCAGCCTCGCGAATCTGGTGATCGCTTGTTGGGCCCGCGGCCACCGGCGGGCCGGTGAATTCCGCTTGTCGTACATATCAATCTCCCTTTTCTGCAAGCACCTTGAGCGAGGCAAGGCCTGCCTCAAATTGTCCGCCAACCATCTTGTCCATGCTGAAGAAGGTCATCATGAGGTTGTGCACATAGTTCGCCGGACCCGTCATCGCCCAAGTCACCCTGGTGGCGGCGCCCTGCGGCTCGAGTGTGAAATTGACGGTGTTATGCGCTTCCATGGGCTTTGAGAAATCGAGCCTCATCGTGACGCGCTGCGCCGGGACCGAATCGGTAATTTCCATGCGTCCAACGCCTGCTTTCTTGCCGACCCAGGTGTACGCCGCACCGTTGCCCGAGGTGACGGATTCGTACTGGATCTTGAGCTCCGGGTCCTGCTTGGCAAACGGGTTCCAGCGATTGAATCCCTGCAAATCATTGATGAGCACAAAGACGCGGTCTGGCGGCGCCGCGATCACGGCGCTACGCGACAAAGCAAATGACTTCGGCTTGAAGGCGGCGTAGATCAGTACAGCCGCGACGCCCATCGCGAGGACTAACAGAATGGTCTTGAACACGGGAATCTCCTTGTTGATGATCGTGGTGTCTTTTTAGCGTGTCGCGTACCCGCGCTCTCCGTGTGCGCTCTGGACTCACGTTTTCAGCCGAGGGCTTTGAAGAAGTCCATCGACTTGTCAAGATCTTTCACGGGTAGGTTGATGAAGATTTTGGTGCTCACGATTGCTCCTTTCGTTAAGTTCAAGCCCAAGGACGCGGGAGCGGCCGGCGAACCGACAATTCCCACTGGTAAAATTGCCCTCGGAGGGCGAACGATGCCCATTGCGACGATACGGCGCGGGTACTGCGTGGACGGAAAGACTCAGGACGCTCCGGTGAAGGCGGGGTCAGTGCCGCCGCCATCCGGGATGGTGAGGTGCGCAACTACCGCTACAGCTCGGGGTCGCGACGCACCGGTCGGCGACCCCCAGCCCCTCGCATTAGAGGAGCGAATCGGTCAGTTCGCTGCGGTCCAACGAAGTCTGCCTTTCTGATACGTCGGGTTGGTGCGGACTGGCTGTATATATCTCCCATCCTCGCCGCGCGCGTCAAGCAACTAAATGACGTATTCACCACGAAAGGCGACAGTGCCTATTTTTCAATTCTTCAGCACCGCACTGAGCGTAATCTCCGGCACACTGGCCAATGCTTTGGACAGGGGACAATCCTTCTTGGCGCCCGCCGCCAGCTTCTGAAAGGTAGGCTCATCGATCCCCGGAACACTTGCCTCGAGCTTGAGTGCGATGTGGTCGATCAAGAATCCGCCGCCCTTGGCGACCAATCTCACGCTTGCCCGAGTATCGATCGCGGTCGTGGCAAAGCCGGCGGCATCGCAGGCGAAGGAAAACGCCATCGTAAAGCATGCGGCGTGAGCGGCGGCCAACAGCTCCTCCGGATTGGTGCCGCGACGATCATCTCCGAAGCGGCTGGCGAATCCGTAGGGATACGACTTAAGGGCATCGGTCTCAGTGCTGATCTTGCCGACGCCTTGCTTGCCCCGGCCTTCCCAGTGAATCATTGCTGTCTTGTCAGCCATGGGAACTCCTTTGAATGTTTGAATTGCCTGAATGATTGAATCGCAGCGACGCCGCGGTCCTGCGTTTACGGTGAATCAATATCGTAGCCCTTTGCGCGCAGTTCATCGAGCAGACCGCCTTTCTCCAACAGCATATCCATGTTCACCACGGCTACGGTCACGCCGCCGGAGCGCAAATACTTCTCGATGCTGTCGAGCCACGTCCGTCTTACGAGAGCGATGAGATCGTTCGCACCCGCCCCCTCGTCCAATGCCGCGCGGCATTCATCCACCTCCGATGGCTCGTGCAGACGCTCGATGCGCTCGAGGTCACCCGTGGCCCACGCCCGAGCCCGGTCGACCAAGCGCGGCAGATCCTTTTCGACCGTGACGAGCGACGCCTCTACGCAGGCATTCTCGGTCGCCGGCGGCATGGCCTTCAGCGCATCCAATACATCATGAACGCCCGCAATCTTGAGTTCCTCGATGCGCACGTGATGCTTCTTGGCCAGGACGCGTACTGCCGCTCCAAGGTCCAAACGAGTCGACAAACCCACCTGATGGAACGCAGCTTGCTGCAAAAAAGCGGCGGCGATGATAGGACGATACCTCTCCCACTTGTCGGAATCGGCCGAGTACTTCGCCCGCTGCAGCGCGAAACGCGCATGCAGATCCGCCGGCATCACATCCTTGAGCCGCTTGCCGCCCCGGACCATCAGAAGGTCGCGCTCCGTGATCAGCAGCCACAACACGCGTGCGATACCGATTTCGAAGGGCTTGGGCACGACGATTTGATTCGTGCTGTCGAGAATCTGCTCCAATTGCTTCGATCGCCACGTGATCCCTTTGGGCAACGGCGACATGCTTCCCAGTATCCACAGATTCGCGGCACCGTGATGCACGTGCCACATTCCGGGACCCGTATGTTCGCCGGTCACGGTGAGTTCGTCCATCACCGGGGGCGGCTCGGCCGCCCGGCCGGCGGCAGCCGGCAGAACACCGGCCATCAGCCCCGCCGCGACGACCATTGCCGCCGCCGAGCGCGAACAGCGCGCTCCTTGGCAAATGCGCTCTTTCATTTGGGCGTCGTCAGCTTCTTCAGAAACGCGTAATAGAAGTCGACGCCAGTGTCATATGACTCGACGCTGACGCGTTCGTCCTTGCCGTGCATGCGAACATCGTTCCGATCAACCGCAACGCCCGAAATGCCGTAGCTCGGGATGCCCGCCATCATCGTATGGACGCTGTCCGAGGCCCACATCATCATGATCGGGACGACGGCAGCACCCGGCCAGAGCTTTCCGGCCACGCTGCGCAGCGAATCCATGACGTCGGCGCGCAGGGGCGGCGGCGCCATCGCCTTGCGATCCGAGCCATGATCCGACAGCTCGCCGTCATCGCCGCGGTAGCGAACGGTGAGCGCCGGATCGTTGAACAATGCCACCAGCTGGAGGCGGATCTCTTCTTGCGAATGTCCGGGGAATATACGGCAATTGACGTTGGCCTCGGCTCTCTGCGGCAGCGCGTTCGGCGCGAGCCCGGCGCTCATCATGGTCGCCACGCAGGTGGTGCGCAGAGTGGCGTTGTAGCGCGTGTCCTCCGACAGCCGCGCGACCGCCGCCGCGTCGGGCGGGGTCGCCAGCATGGCTCGAATGTCCGCGGCTGTCGGACCGCTCAACGTCGCGGCCATCTGCTCGAAGTATGCCCGTGTGACGCTGTTCAGCTCGAACGGGAACGGTGATCGTTCCAGAGCCCCAAGCGCGTCCGCCACGTGATAGATCGCGTTGTCCGGCTTGGGCAGCGAACTGTGGCCGCCCGGATTGGTGGCCAGGACCTGGTAATCCCCATACAGCTTCTCGGTCGCCACGACCTCCACGGTCAACGGCTTGCCGTGATCGGTAACGACGCCGGTCGCCTCCGTATTCAGGACGTACTCGGCATCGATGAGGTCGCGGTGATTCTTCAAGAGCCATTCCACTCCGTTCGACGTGCCGCCCTCTTCGTCGGCGGTGAGCGCGAGAATGATGTCGCGATCCGGTATGAACCGCTCCTGCTTCAGTCGAATGAAATCGGTGACCATGATGGCATCGCTTGCCTTCATGTCCTGCGTGCCTCGCCCATAGTAGTAGCCGTCCTTCTCGACGAATTGAAACGGATCGGTGGTCCAGTCCTCGGGTCGCGCTTCGACCACGTCGAGGTGGCCGATGATGAGAATCGGCCGCAGCCTCCTACCCGCCTTGCCGCGATAGCGGGCGATCAGGTTGCCCTTCCGCTCGTTGGGCCCCATCACGGCGACATCGGCCGCGGGGAATCCGGCATCGAGCAATCGTTGCGCCATCGCCTTCGCCGCCACGGTGGTGCTTCCGATAGAATCCGTGGTGTTGATCTCGATCAACTGTTTGAAGATGTCGTGCGCCATCTTGCGCGCGACTTCCTCGCGCTGCGCGGCGGGCCATGCCGGTTGCAGGCACACGGCACCGGCCAGGACGGCGATCGAGTTCAGAGACGCGCGGTATTTCAACTATGATTCCCCGATGAATTCCAAAAAGATCAGGATGTCGCCAATGCCTACCCGAGTCAATCGAACCCTGCATCTTCGCCGGGTGCTTGCGCCCCTTGTCTGCCTCCTGCTCGGCGGAGGCGCACTCGCGACACCCGTGACGGGCGTCGAACCGGCGCAGTTGGTGTTGTTCAATGGCCGGATCCTCACCGTCGATCCGCGCGATACCATCGTTCAAGCGCTCGCGATTCGCGATGGAAAAATCATCGCCGTGGGCGCCGATCGCGACATTTTGCGCTTGGCCGGCGCCGCGACCAAGCGCATCGATCTGCGAGGTCGAACGGCGACGCCCGGGCTCATCGACAGTCATGCGCACATCGCCGATGGGGGAGTTGAAGAGCTCTATCACGTGCACCTGAGCGATGTGTCGACCGTGGCGGAAGCCGTACGACGCGTGCAAGCCGGACTCGCCGTGCTGAGGCCGGGTGCGTGGCTGCAAGGCGACGGGTGGGACGAAGGCAAACTCGCCGAGCGGCGTTATCTCACGGCGGCGGATCTCGACCGGGTCTCCCCCGACAACCCGGTGTGGTTGATGCACACCACCGGCCACTATGGGGTCGCGAACTCGGCTGCCTTGCGCTTGGCGAAGGTGGGCGCCAGTACGCCGAATCCCACCGCCGGCACCATCGATCGCGACGCCAAGGGCATGCCCACCGGCGTCCTCAAGGAGGCCGCCATGGACGCGGTTCTCGCTCTCGCGCCGCCGCCGACGCCGGAGGAGCAGCGCAAGGGGATTTTGAAGAGCATCGACACTCTGCATCGCGAAGGCATCACGGCCGTCAAGGATCCATCGATCGCGCAGCCGGTCTGGGATGCCTACGTAAGCTTGTTGAACGAAGGAAAGTTGACGGAGCATATTTGCGTACTATGGTATGCGGGCAGCACGCTGGCATCGGCGCAGGCCGCTCTCAAGGCGATCTCCGCGCAGCCCAGACCTCCACAGTCGCTGGGCGACGGCAGGCTCTTGTCCTGCGGAGTGAAGATCTACATGGACGGCAGCGGCGGCGCGCGCACGGCGTGGTTGTTCGAGGATTGGAACAAGAACTCGACCGACCGGGATACCGGCAACTCGGGCTACCCATCGACCGAGCCGGAAGCATATCGACGGATGGTGCGGCTCTTTCACCAAGCCGGCATTCACGTCGGAACGCACGCGGTCGGCGATCGCGCCATCGATTGGGTGGTGGACACGTATGCCCAAGTCCTCGCCGAGAACCCGACGCCCGGACTCAGGCACAGCATCATTCACGCAAACATTCCCAGTGAGCACGCGATTCAGGTCATGTCGATGCTGGAGGGGAAATACGCTGCGGCATATCCCGAAGCGCAGGCGCCCTTCATGTGGTGGCTCGGCGATACCTATGCCGCCAACTTTGGGCCGGAACGGTCGCACCGCCTGTTGCCGCTCAACACGTACCTGAAGCACGGCATTCATTGGGGCGGCGGTTCGGACTATTCGGTGACCCCGGTCGCGGCGCGCTATGGACTCTGGGCGTCCGTCGAACGTGAGACCTTGAAGGGAACCTATGGCGCGCATCCGTTCGGGACCGCGGAAGCGGTCGACATTCACGCAGCGCTCCGCTCCTACACAATCTGGGGTGCACACCAGCTCTTCCTGGAGCAGCGGATAGGTTCACTCGAGCTCGGCAAGGATGCCGACATCGCCGTGTGGGATCGCGATATGTACGAAATCCCTTCGCCGGAACTCAAGGATCTGAAATGCGAACTCACCATCCTCCACGGCGAAGTGGTGTATGTCGCCCCAAGGCCGTAACCGCCGGCTAAGTGTTATCGTATGCGGTATTGGATCGAGACAGTGCGCGGGGGATGGCGAGATGAACGATGAGACCCACAACGGCATAACGCGGGAGGCCGCAGAAGCCGCAGTGCGAACCCTGTTGAAGTGGTCGGGCGAGGACCCGAACCGGGAAGGACTGCGCGAAACGCCCAAACGCGTGGTCAATGCCTACCGCGACTGGTTCTCCGGGTACACCGGCGATCCGGGCGAATACCTGCGGCGAACCTTCGAAGAAGTCGAAGGCTACGACGAGATGGTGGTCCTTCGCGATATCGCCTTCGAATCTTTCTGCGAGCACCACATGGCGCCGATCATCGGCCGCGCGCACGTGGGGTATTTACCCACGCGGCGGATCGTCGGAATCAGCAAGCTGGCACGGGTGGTCGACGGTTACGCACGGCGCTTTCAAGTCCAGGAGAAACTCACCGCGCAGATCGCCGCCTGCATCGACGAGACCCTGAAGCCGCGCGGGGTCGGCGTCGTGATCGATGCGGTCCACCAGTGCATGACCACCCGCGGCGTGCATAAGCTAGGCGTTTCGATGGTCACCAGCAAAATGCTTGGAACGTTCCGCGCCGATCCGAGCACCCGCGCGGAGTTCTTGCGCTTCATCGACATCGAGGGCATTCAGCGACGTTGAGGTCAGCTACGGCGACGGTCCCCGCCGAGAGTGCGCGTCGGAATCAATTCAACCGAAAAACTGTACTTGTGGCGTTCGCCTGGCTGCAGGGCCCCGACCCCGACGACCTGCCGCGCGACTTTCTCGCCCCGCTCGTTGGTTATCGAGACGACGACGCAATATTCGCATTGCTCGTCGCGCGCCGGGTGACCGATCGTGCCCTCGACCTTGAGCGCCGAGATGCCCTTGGTCTCCGGCTCCGCGTTGCCGGCATTGAATCGCAAGTGATGCTGGCATCCGGGGCAGATGCTGGCGCTTTGCAAAACAAGCGCCTTGCAATGCGGACATACTCGCGTAGCGCCCAGCGTACCCGGACGAACGGCGCTCATTGCCGGCTAGCTCTTGCCGGCCACGCTTGCGGCTGTAGGCACGCCGGTGGCGGTACCCGTGGCCGTGGTCAACCCGGTGGTCGCCTTCGCCGGCTTCTCGTCTGCCCAGCCGAATTCAACGTGTCCGCGCATGCGCGATCCGGCGGCGACGGTGATCGACCCGGCTTTCACATCGCCGACGATGACTCCGCCTTCCAAAACATCCACTCGCTTGGCGGACTCGATATTGCCCTGCAGTTCGCCGCCGACGACGACGATGCCGGCCAGAACCTGCCCGGTCAGATGAGCGCCGGGTTCGATGCTGAAATTGCCGTCGATGCGAACATCGCCTTTGAAGCGGCCCGCAATTTTGACGTTGCCGGTTCCCTCGATCTTGCCTTCGATCGACAGATTGGCGGCGATGACCGATTCTCCGCCCTCGACCCGGGGAGCCGGGGCCGGACGGCGCGGCGGGACCGCCAGCGCTGGATCACTCGTCGAGGCACGCGGTTCGGTTCGCTCCGTGAAAGTACGCTCCGGCGGCGCCTGAGAGGCGGCAGCAGGTCCCGCGGTAGCGGGTGTGGGTTTCTCGTTCCAAAGTGCCATGGCAATTGTCTCCCGCGAGTAAGGTCCTAAAGCCTACACGCTAACGCCGGAAGATGTCATCGGGGGAATGTCTTTTATTGGAGACGGGGCGGCCCGGCGCGGGCCTTTTCCACGGCCGAACACACCTCCCGGACGCCATCCAGGATGCGCGGGGCCATTCGGCCCATCAGAGAGGGATCTACCACAAAGACATGCTGGTTCCGGACGGCCCGTAGATTCGGGAATCGATTCCAATCGGCGGCTTGGGCGGAGCCGTCCGGACCGGCGGCGCCTATCAATATGACGTCCGGATCCCGCGCGAGAACCGCCTCGCGGTCTACTATGGGCGCCAGCGGCGTCAGGTCCGCGAAGATATTGCCCCCCCCGCACAGCGATACCATCTCGCTCACGACGTGTTCGCCCGACAGCGTGTACAACGGCCGGTCCCACACCTGATAGAAGACCTTGAGCCGCGCCCTGCCCGCATAGCGTGCCCGCAGTAGGGCGAGGTCGGCTCGATACCGGCGGGCTGCCTCGTCGGCGACCGGAGACGTTCCGGCGAGGCGGCCAAATTCGATCAGAACTTGTCCGATTTCGTCGAGCTTGCGCTGCTCGGTGACGAGCACCTGCAGATGCAATCGCTCGAGCTCGGCGCGTACCCGCGGCGGGGTACCGGTTTCCCAAACGATGATGAGCGACGGCGCCAGGCGCAGCAGCCCCTCCATATCGAGCGCCGTGACCTCCCCCAACCGGAGGATTTGCCGCGCGGCGGGAGGATAGTCGCTGGCATCGTCGACACCGACGATTCGTCCGCCGGCACCCGCGGCGAACAGCAGTTCGGTGATGTGCGGGCTCAAACTGACGATCCGCAGCGCGCTTTGCGCCGGTGCCGGTGTAGGTACCGGTGCATGCGCCGGTGTCTGCGCCGCGCATACCCCTGCGCACGCGGCTAGGCACGCGGCTAGCCACGTTGCCGTACACGCAGCCATCCGGCCGAAAAGATTCCCGCGGCTGATCCCCACCATGGTAGGACTATAATGGCTGTCGAATCGAACCGGGGGATAACACTTGTTCCAACCACTCAGCCGTCTCACTCCCGACACCATCCTCGGATTGATGGCGAAGTTTCGCGCCGATCCCTTCGCACAGAAGGTCGACCTTGGGGTCGGCGTATTCCGCGACCTCAGCGGCAACACGCCGATCCTCGACTGCGTGCGGCGCGCCGAGCAAACCGTACTCAAGTCGCAGACGACGAAGTCATACGTCAGCGCGGCGGGGCGCGAGGAGTTCAATAGCGCCGTCGAGGAACTCGTCCTCGGAAGCTCGCATCCCGCGCGCCGCGATCGGCGCGTGCGCACTCTGCAGGCGCCGGGCGGTTGCGGAGCCCTGCGCGTGGGTGCCGAGCTCATCCGAGCCGCCGCACCGTCGACGGCGGTGCATGTCAGCGATCCCACCTGGGGCAATCACGTGCCGCTGCTGGGGAGTTCGGGCCTGCGGCTACAGCGCTACCCCTACTACGATGCGGCCGCGCACGAATTGCGTTTCGACGCGATGCTGGAGCGTCTGGACCAAGCCACGGCCGGCGACGTGGTCTTGGTGCATGCCTGCTGCCACAACCCCACGGGCGCCGACTTGGCGCCCCGTCAATGGCAGGAGCTCATCGACGTGTTGCTGCGTCGGCGTCTCATCCCCTTTCTGGACCTTGCATACCAAGGTTTCGGCGAGAACCTGGCCGCTGATGCCGCCGCCATACGTGAGGTTGCCGAGACGCTGCCCGAAGTACTGATCGCGACGTCCTATTCAAAGAACCTGGGGTTGTACCGCGAGCGGGTGGGCGCCTTGATCGTCGTCAGCGACGACGAATCGCGCGCCGATGCCGTTTACAGCCACATGCTGCAGATCGCACGCAGCATCTATTCGATGCCGCCCGACCATGGAGCGGCCATCGCGGCCTGCATCTTCGCGGACCCGCAGCTGCGTGAATCTTGGATCTCCGCATTGGCCGCCATGCGGACTCGCATTCAGGACATGCGGTGCTTGTTGTCGGGAAAACTGCGCGCGGTCACGGGCGACGATTCCTTCGATTTCATTGAAGCACAGCGCGGAATGTTTTCGCTGTTGGGGGTGTCGACGGCGGTCGTCGATCGGCTGCGCGAGCAGCATCACATCTACATGACGGGCGACAGCCGCATGAACCTCGCAGGAATCATGCCTCACAACGCCGCGTACGTGGCTGAATCCATCGTCGCGGCGCGAACGGCGGTAATGCAGGCCGCGTGAGCGGCCGATTTAGTTAGTACTCGGCGCTCCTGCGCCTCGCCCTGAGGGCCGCCGCGTTCGCGGCGTTCAAGTCGGCTTCCTGCCGACTTAGTCGCCGAGAGCGTCGCCGAGGGCGGTCACTTCGGCCGCGCATTCCCTCATCATCAAGCGCGCACGCTCCTTGTTCAAGCCGAATCGCTTCGCGGTCGGCAAGCCATCCAGCGCCTCGTCGATGCCGTCGGCGTCCGCGTGGTGCGAGGCTAAGACGATGGCCATGGCGATGACATCGCGCAGATTCGGCGCTCCCGGGCCGTCCCTGGTGTGATCGTTCTGGTCACCGACAGCGGCGGCCATTTCATCGGAAAATTCCCAGTTCTCGAGAATGGCCTTGCCGATGGAGGCATGCCAGTCCTTCAATATGCCGTCGAGCATGGTGGTGTCGACGAACAACTCGGGATGACTGACTGCCCGCGTCAGAACGTAGAGTTTGCCGATGCCGTGCATGATGCCGGCCAACATCGCCTCGTCGGGATTCACCTTCGAGTAGGTGCGGGCCAACACCAGGGCATACGCGGCGACCACTGTGCTGCATTCCCAAATATCCTTCAGGTACCGCTCCAGTCCCTTCAGCTTGTTGGCGTTGCGGATCTGCGCCATGGCGAAGGAGATTGCCGCGCTGCGCACCATGTTGTGGCCGATTCGATTGATCGCGGTGCGCAGATCTCCCACCGCACGCCCGCTGCGATTGAGCGACGCGGAATTCGCAATTCGCATGAGCCGCGCCGCCAACGCGGGTTCCGAGCCCACCACCCGAACGACCTGATCGCCGGATGATTTGGGGTCCGAAAGAACCCGGCGCACCCGAATGGCGATCTCAGGAAAAGACGGCAGATCCACCTTGCCCGCGGTCAGTTCCCCGGCCAGCGACCGGACGAATTCGAATGCGATGTTCGGGGAGGTCTGGAGGGGGGTACTCGTCACATTCGCACTCTTGAGTTAGGGCAGCGGCCAACCTTTGCAACTTGCGGCGGTCTCCCCTTGTAGATCGACCGGGCGGCGATAGACTTGAGGCCGACCCGTCCGATGGGCCCAGGGGCGTCTCGGAACCGGCCCCGATCCGTCGATCAGGTATGCCGGACCGCCGGCGAATTCGTGAAAAGCGTGACCGCGTCGCTGGACGCTGGCCGCATGGTGAATTCAGCGCCGCGCCGACGGCCTGCTGGAAAAGCGCTGACGCACTTCACCATTGCGGGAGCGTTCGGTGAATTTCCCCTTCGCGTACGTGGTCAGGACCCGCCGCCA
>Ga0137403_10006848_pt1 | contig 12980 bp, 6 predicted proteins | sample CZOMad2_1_16fung_FD_122057 | JGI IMG/M metagenome (GOLD analysis project Ga0137403, IMG submission 122057) | Vadose zone soil fungal communities from Angelo Coast Range Reserve, California, USA - CZOMad2_1_16fungal (Hybrid Assembly) | ecosystem: Environmental > Terrestrial > Soil > Vadose zone... | reverse complement strand
CTATTGCTTCGTGACTTCCGTAAAGATCGTGGTGGCGGCCTGCTGAATGAGTGGCGTCAGCACATCTTCCCCGTCGGACTTGGCTTTGCTCTTCAGGGAATTTTCCAGGCGCGGCTTGTCTTGCCCGGTGAGGAAAAGATGGTATTCGACCGTGACATCGTCCTTCTGCTTAATCTGCCCATTGAAACTGGCGAGTTGGCTCACGGCCTGCTGCTGCGCCGTCTGCATGGCCGCGCTGGCCGCCTGGCTGGCAATTATTCCGGTAAGCCCCTTCGTCATTCCGATCATGGGGACCATGTTGCTCATGGGGCCGGCCGCCTTCATGAACTTGCCGAAACCGCCACTGCTGGCGTGTTTCACGGTGACTCCCGAAAACAAGATGTAGTCGCACTGCTTCTGTTGCGCTTCTGCCTGCACCTGGACCGGGATGCGCGAGTCGAGTGCGGCGATTTCCACCGCGGGCCCGCTCATCATTAAGACAATGGAGTTGCGGATGGGCGTGCCGTAATCGGCCTGGGCATCATTTCCCTGACCCATTTGCGCCTGAGCGGGCGCGACACCTATGCGGATTTTTCCTGGAGCTTTCGGCCCAAGCGCTTGCGGAACAGGGGCGGACGCTCCGCCTGCGTTCGGCATTCCGCCTTGATTGGGCATTCCACCCGCGAGTTGCGATGCCATGCCCGGCAAGCCGCCGTGCGTGAGTTGGGCGAACATGCCAGCTTTCTTGGCTACCCCGCCCGCGCCCATGTTCATGAGCTGCGACGATCCCATCGACGCGACAGTACTGCCCGCGGAGGGGAATGAACCGGCGGAAGGAGAGGCGGACGAATTGGAGGAGGATGAAGTCGAAGCCAGAGCCGCCGCCGCTGCATACTCCGCCGCGGGTTGTACAACCTGCGGTGCATGGTTCAGTTCCGCCAATGTTTTCACCTGCCGGAAGCTAGCCGGCGGATCGAACTGGTCCTTCGGCAAGACCTGCTTGGGCAATGCCGCCGTTGCGACATCGATCTTGGTCGTGGATGCATCCGCATTGTGCAGCGTGATGGTTTCCGCTAATGGATATCCCGATTTCGCCGTGCCTGTGCGCTTTTCAACAATGGGGTCGTTACATCCGTCGGCCTGACGGACAGGTGGCAGAAAAGCCTGACAAAGTCCCTGCTCCTTGGTGACATCCGCATACCAGCCGTCAATCTCGTATTTCTGGCTGGCCAATGAGCAGGAGCTAGCGGGCGATTCTACCTGTACGGTGGTTTTTAAGTGCCGCGCCGCGTAGCCGAGCAGTTGCTTGCGCTCCCCGGTGTCGGTGATGGTAGTGCTCAGAGTAATAGTTTGGCCGGCAGGGGCAGCAGGGGCGCCGCCCATCAGCGCGGCTGCTTTTATGGCGGCCTCGCCCCGGGCGTCGTCGGCGATGGCATAGGACTGGCTTTGCTCATTGACGGTGACCGTGCGTTTCAGATCGCATTGGCGGAGCGTGATGGTGTTCCCCGCAGGCGAACTGGTGACAGCGCGCTCGCGGGCGCCCTTGACCCATATTTCGGAGCTGGAAACGGCGTTCCCGCCAACAGAGATCGTCTTCTTAAAATGAAGATCGTCTGCTTGCGCTAATTCGACGCAGGTCATCCCAGCCAATACCAAAGCCCATATACGCAAGCCATTCATAACGACTCCTTGAACCATCGCGAATTAACTCAGTGAATTTACGGAAAAGCCGTCAGCAGGCGGAAGCAGCCAAAAACGGATTCAAGACGGTTCCCCCCAACCGCCTTGAATCTCGTCAGCGGGGCTTGATTTCATGGTCTGGGGTAGTCTCCAGGGCTTGGAAACCAGCAGACCGGCATCCTTCCGCCTACTGCTAGCCGTTATGCCCCTTCCCGGCCAGGCGGTCAATTTGGCCAGGATGAGTTTCTTCTGAGGATTCGCTGAGGAGGTGCAACACCAAGCGCAACAAGCACTTTCGGGTGGTCGCGTATAATACGTCCACCTGATTCGCGCCCGCGGGGAGGCGGGAGCGTTCCCATGGCCAGCTTATCGACATCGGTCCGTTTTGCCGATTTTGAGCTAGATCTTCGCTCGGGCGAAATTCGCCGTAACGGCATTGCGCAAAAGCTACAGCCCCAGCCGACCCGCATCCTGACCATTCTGGTCAACCGCGTGGGCGAAGTGGTTACTCGCCAGGAATTGGCGCAGGAGGTCTGGGGCTCCCAAACCTTTGTCGACTTTGAGCAGGGCCTGAACTTCGCCATCCGGCAGATTCGGACCGTCCTCGATGACGACGCCAACGACCCGAAATTCATCGAGACTCTTCCCAAGCGGGGCTACCGTTTCATTGGAGAGGTCAGTCGTGCCGTCGAAGAATCGAACGACTATGAGAGTTTGGCGGCCGTCCTTTCCTCCGCCGACCTCATTATTGCGCCTGCTACGCTCCCCTCGGCGCCACCCGCGAACGCTCTGTCGCGTTATGGGTTCCTTCTGGCTGCATTGGCGATCATCGCCGTGGTCTTCGGACTCGGCTGGGAGCGGCTACGCCACTCGACGGCCTCCGCCGACGCCGGGCATTTGCGCTCGGTCGCGGTGCTTCCCCTCAGCAATCTTTCCAACGATTCCGAACAGGAGTTTTTCAGCGACGGCATTACCGACGAAATGATAACGGAACTGGCCAAGGTTCCTAACCTGCGCGTCATTTCTCACACCTCCGTCCAGCGCTACAAAGGGACCAAGCTCTCCTTGCAGGAAGTCGCGCAGGAGTTGCATGCGGACGCGGTGATCGAAGGCTCCGTAATTCGCTCCGGAGATCGCGTCCGCATCACCGCACAGCTGATTGATGCCCGTACAGATCAGCATCTTTGGGCCGAAAAATACGACCGCGACTTCCGTGACATTCTGACCCTGCAAAGCGAAGTAGCACAGCAGATCGCGACTGAAATCGGCGTCAACCTTTCCGTTGGCGAGCGCGCCCGTCTTGGCCGCATACCGGTCGTCAACCCGGCAGCGCACGAGGCCTATCTCCGCGGCCGTCATTATTGGGACAAGTTAGGCTGCCGCGGTTTCAAGCAAGCCCTGGAGTATTACTCGCAGGCAGAAGCCAAAGATCCAACTTTCACAAGTGCGTTGGTAGGCATATCGAATACTTACTATCACCTCGGGGACTGGGGCTGTTCTCCGCAAGCGGAAGCGTTTGCAAAGTCGAGGGCCGCCGCGTTGAAGGCAATCGAACTCGATCCAACCGTTGCAGCCGCTCACACGCAGCTTGCCAATTTGGACTTTACCTCCGAGTGGAATTGGCCGAAGGCCGAGAATGAATACGCTGAGGCCATCCGTCTTGATCCCAACGACGCGGAAACTCACAGTTCCTACGCCATATTCTTGGCCGCAATGGGCAGGCGCGACCAGGCCATTGCAGAAATAGAGAAAGCACACGAGATTGATCCCGTGTCTGAAGTTACGAACATGCTCGAGACGTATGTTCTCTATCTCGCCCATCACCACGATGCGGCGATCACTCAAGGAAAAAAGACGCTCGAGCTTTACCCCAACTCGGGTGCCACGAACTACTGGATGGGACAAACTTACGAAGCGAAAGGTATGGCGCTGGACGCCTTTACGTCCTACCTCAAAACGAACAGTGGTACACCCGCCCAGATTGCAGGCCTGCATACCGCGTTCGAGACAGGTGGTCTGCGGGGCTTCTGGCAGGAACAGTTCAAAAGAAGCGCGAGCAAACCCGATTGGCCATGCTGGCAAGCCATCTTCTATGCCCACGTCGGAGACAATGGACGCGCCATGCAAAAGCTTGAACAGAGCTTTGACCACCATTGCGATGGGTTGCAATTCCTGAAAGCAAATCCCATTTTCGACCCCCTCCGAAACGATCCCCGCTATCACGAGCTTATTTCCAAACTGAAATTATGAGGGATGGCGGACGACCCCATTTTCCTCGTGGCGAAGAAGGAAAGTTCGAAAATCGTCTGCTAGGGCCGACCATTGTTTTCAAGCATTTGAAAATGCGTTTCTTGCTTTCTGACTCTCGTCGATCTCGGCCAAAGTTCTGCCTCCTAACGCTTATTGGGTTCTGACCTACAATCGCACTCCTCTCTCTCTCAAAAGCGCACTGACCATTCCCTGTGCTCATGGGTAAGGCCTCCACCTATCAATCTCTCCGCCCATCTATTTCGATAACTCGCGGATAACTAGCTCTCACCTTGCCTGCGTAGGGCAGCTAACCGCGGGATAGGTTTTTGATCTGCTTGGCAAGCTTTTCAATTTGCTGCGCTGTCTTCACCACGGATAAGGACAATGTGGAACTAGCGTCGGTCTTTTCTACTTCTTGTTTCAGTTCAGACGCCAGCTCATAGAGCTTGAGGACATTGCCTCTGATTTCCCTTTGAATTTGCGGATCGGCGCTCTTGTTGTCCGTGCCGGGTTTGATATCGGGTCCATCTAAGCCGGGCGGATAATTGGGGTTCGGAGCGTGCGGGGAGGGAATGGGTTGTGGACTGCGCTGTCCAAGGAGAAGGAACGGGTGAGCGGCAAACACTCCTGCCGCACTAGCCGAGATGGCCAACCATCGACGTCGTGATCCGAGCATAAGATCTCCTCGACTCCGCGCGAATGCCTACCCGCTGGAAGTGTCTGCGAGTGATCTTACGCTCGCCTTTCGCTAGATGACCACCCTATCCGCTCTTCGAGTTGTGAAATCCACGTCGAAGCTGAGTCTGTCTTAATTTCCGTATACTTTTCCCTGTGCCCGCGGGACCGGTGCTGAGGAGATGTGTGTGAGGTTTTGCGTATCACGACCGTTCCGTCGCCGGGCCTGGGCTGTGAGTGGGATCGTCCTTCTCCTCGGGTTGCAATCGGTGCTGCAACCGTCGGCGGCCTTCGCGCAACTCTCCACCGCCGATCATCTGGCTGAGCCAGGGTTCTGGCCCACTCGTTCCGGCGCCTCCCGGAGCGAGTACGTAGGCGCGGCGCAGTGTGCCTCGTGTCATCCCCAGCAAGTGGCTTCGCAGAAGAAGACTGCGATGGCGCAGACGACCGTGCACACTAGTGCCTCGCCGATTCTGGCCTCTCACCCTGAGATGAATTTTGCTATCGGGCGTTACCATTATGAAATTAAGACCCACTCCCAACTGAGCGTCTACTCTGTCACCGACGGAACCCGCACGCTCACAGCACCCCTGCTTTGGGCTTTCGGCAACGGCCGTGTGGGCCAATCTTATTTGTTCAAGAATCCCGACGGAAAATTCTACGAAGCGCGGGTCACCTACTTCGAGACGTTGGACGCACTTCACTTCACCCCCGCGCGCGCTCTTGACGCGCCAAAGGATCTTGAGGAAGCGATGTATCGGCCGGTGGACGCCGCCGAAATCGGCCGATGCTTTGCATGCCACAACACAGCGTCGACCATCGGTGAACAATTCGATGAACCGAATCTCATCTCGGGTGTGAGCTGCGAGGCTTGCCATGGACCCGGCGGCAAGCACATTGCCGCTGAGCAGTCCGCTCTGGCTAGTACGGGTCAGGTTGGAGGGGAGTTCATCTTTAATCCCGCTCGATTGATTCCTGTAGACTCCGTCGATTTCTGCGGTTCATGTCATGGCACGTGGTGGGACGTGAGGCTGTCTGACGCCAAAGGTGTCAACACCGCAAAGTCGCAGCCCTATCGCCTCGAGAGCAGCAAATGCTGGGGCAAGGGCGATGCGCGGCTGACTTGTGTTGCATGTCACAATCCGCATGCTCCGTTGCAAACGGACCCATCGGCGTATGACAAGGCCTGCTTAAGCTGTCATATAGCTACCGGAGAGAAGAAGACTGCGAGTCGCGCAGCGGCATTCTGTCCGGTGGGCACGAAGGATTGCGTCTCCTGCCATATGCCGAAGGTTAACGTGCCCGAAATGCATTACAAATTCACGGACCATCGCATTCGGGTAGTGCATTCGGACGAAGCATATCCGGAATGACGAAGCATATCCGGAATGGAGGTGCAGGGGCCGTTTCGAGTCCGCCTCTAAGGGTTTTACTGCCGGGAACCCTGCAGGCTGTTGGGATCGCGCGGCCCATCGTAGGACTGGTCTCCGCGCGCGCTGCGTTGCTGCTCTGCGAGAGCATTTAGCCTGTCGAAGATAGCCCGCTCCTCCGCTTCCTTGTCCGAGCGCTTCGATTTAGCGTAGGCCTTTGCCAGATTAAAATGCACTTCCGGGCTGCCCGGAACTAACTTTGCGGCCATTTCCAATTCCTGTACCGCCGGGTCCGTTTGGCCGAGTTCCAGATAGCTCCTTCCGAGCAGGTAGCGCGCTTCGGCAGAATCGGGAGCGAGCCCGACGGCACGCTTGGCGGATGGCAGCGCCTCCGCGGGTTCACTCACGCGCAGGTGGATCGCGGCCAACCGCACATCCGGCAGCTCGCTGGAGGGAGAAATCGTCCGTTCCTTGCGGAACTCGATTTTGGCCTCGTCGTACTGCGAAAGGGACGCCAGCGCTGTGCCATAGGCATAGTGAAGAAAAGGCACCGCCGGATATTGTCGCAGCAGTGCTTGAAACATCGGCAATGCGGCATCATACTTGCTGTCGAGAAGGAGCTCCGCGATTTCGCCTGCGGATTGCACCAACTCACGCCTCGACGGCTCCACATCCTCGGGCAGAAGTGGCACCCTAAGCAACGTCATCCCCAGCTCGAACCGGACTTCTTTCGCGCCCCCTTTCGTGCTGGTTTCCTGGGCCAGCAACTCACGGGATTTTTCGTATTCCCCGTTCTTCGTGAGCAGGGTCGCCAGCCGGTATCTGGCAAGCTGTACGGATTCCGCACCTCCCCTCAGTCCAAATTCCTGGCCTCGTTCCAGATGTAGAAGCGCGCTCTTGTAGTCTTTCATTTCGAATTCGCAAAGACCAAGGACCGCCCAGGCGCTCCCAAAATCGGGCTGGTCCCGCACAAAAATCTTGAGGGCCGTGATTGCATCGGGATAGCGTTTTTCTTCGTAAGCTTGCATTGCGAATCCCCACGCGCCACCGGACGGCACCGGACCCGCATCCGCCGCTACGGGCGGCTTGCTCGCCTTATTCCCGTAGCGCTCGATCATCCGAGCGTCTCGCAGAGGATTCTGCGGGGGAAGATCATCGGCACGGCGACGAGCTTCGGCAGCTGCCGCTTTGTTTCCTAACGCCTCCCGGCCGTTCGCCAGCGCCCGCCACGCATCGGAAGAGTCAGGTGAAATACGCGCCGCGCTTTCTGCGGCAAGAACGGCACCTTCCGGATGCTGCAAGGCGAGTTGAAGTCGGCTGATCTCGATTTGCACGAGAGCATTTTCCGGTGATATTCGCAATTCTTCCTGCTGCTGGGTCAACGCTTCCTTTTGCTGACCAGCTGACGCCAAAGCCAGGCCATAAGCGTAGTGCAAATAGGGAACCTCGGAGTAATCGCGCAACAGATTACGAAAAGAGGCTAGGGTCTTGTCTTGATCCCCCTGTACCAAAATCGCTGCGGTTTCGCCTGCCGCGCCTATCAGCGCGTCTTCGGATGGGTCCACCTCTTGCGGCACAAGAGGAATGTGCAGGAGAGCGAGTCCCAGGGCAACCTTGATTTGTGATGAGGCTTGTTCCGCAAAGGACTTTGCCAGTATCCCCCAGGCTTTGACGAATTCACCGTTTCGATTCAATAACAAAGCCAGGTGGTATTGCGCGACCCGCGAGAGCTCGGGATCATCGCTGGGGCCACCACCTTGTCCCTTTTGCAGGTGCTCCATCGCGTTTGGATAGTCGCCCGCTCCGAACTCGCACAGGCCAAGGAAACTCCACGCTTGGTTCTGAGCGGGATTGAGCTCGACGACTTTTTGGAATGCAGGAACCGCTTCCTTCAATTGATCGGCATCATATTCCAGGGTGCCGAGATACCACCAACCCTCTTCCCAGTCAGCACGAAGCGCCAAAGCTTGCTGGTAGGCATTGATTGCGTCGTCCGCTTTGCCCGCCTCACGAGCTGCGGTCGCGGACTCCGCCAAAGTCTTGAAGGTCGCCGGCTGGTTTTTCTCAGCCGCGGCGGCTTGGGAGTAACCCAAATGAGTGAAGCAGCCTATGACAATTAGTGCGAGGCAAAAAGCCTGAATCCAGCGGAGCCTGTGCATGGGCATGACGGATATCCCGTCGACTGTGTAGAGGCTCAGAATAACATGCCTTATCATGGTGCGGACAGGTCCGGCGTTGTTCAGGACTGCAAAAAATCAAGTGCTATCATCCTGCCAACGGAGGACGGGCCGTCCGGTTCCACCAACCCTTGACCTTTTCACTGCTTCCATTTTCTCGCCGTCGCTTCCTACAGGGGCTGTCCATTCTTGGCGGAGCGGCGTCGGCGCACGCCTTTCCTTTGTGGGCTTCTTCAGCCCCCGCCGCCTTCGAGGAGATTTCTCCCGAGAGCAGCGGCATCACCTGGGTGCACACTGCAGGAAAATCGCCGGAAAAGTATTTGCCCGAAACCAGCGGCGCAGGCTGCGCCTTTCTCGACTATGACAACGACGGCTGGATGGACATTTATCTGGTCAACAGCGGGAAGTGCGATTTTTTCGATCCCCCGCACCCGCTGCGAAATGCGCTTTACCGCAATAATCGCGATGGTACCTTCACGGATGTAACCGAGAAAGCTGGCGTGCCCGGTGGCGGCTACGGCATGGGAGTTGCGGTTGGGGATTACGATGGCGACGGCTTTCCCGACCTCTACGTAACCCAGTACGGCCGCAGCATTCTGTATCGCAACAACGGCAACGGCACATTCACGGACGTCACCGAAAAAGCCGGTGTGGCCGCTCCGGGCTGGAGTTCGAGCGCGGTTTGGTTTGATTACGACAATGATGGGCGGCTGGACCTATTCGTCTGCCAATTTGCCCAGTTCAACAAGACACTCAGCTGCGGGGTCGACAAGGATGGCCAGCACCACTATTGCATCCCGCGAATCTTCGAGCCCCGGCCCAGTTGGCTCTTTCACAATAATGGCGATGGCACATTCACCGATGTCAGCATGGCCTCCGGTATTGCTGAGCATCTTGGCAAAGCCTGGGGCGTCGTCGCTGCGGACATTAACAATGACGGCCGTACCGACCTTTTTGTCTCCAACGACACCGTGGCCAACTTCCTCTTCCTGAATCGCGGCGGCAGTTTTGAAGAAGCAGGTTTGACGGCGAACGTTGGCTACAACGCCGATGGCCGTGCGCGTTCGGGCATGGGCGTCGATGCCGCCGACTTCAACGATGACGGCTGGGTGGACCTTTTTGTGGCCAACATCGACGAGGAAATTTTTTCCCTCTACGAAAATAATCGCGACGAAACGTTTACGGACCGGGCCATGTCCGCGGGCATCGGCATGGCCACACGCTGGATGAGCGGATGGGGATTGAAGTTTTTTGACTTCGACAACGATGGAAACCTTGATCTCCTTCTTGCCAACGGCTTCCCCGACGATCTCGTCGACGAGATCTCGCACCGGGTCACCTATAGGGAACCGCTGCTGCTTTTTCAAAATCAGGGCAAGGGATTCAAGAACGTGAGCGAACAGAGCGGCCCCGTTTTTGCGAAACGCTTCGCGGCTCGCGGCCTCGCCATCGGGGACTTCAACAACGATGGCGCGATCGACGTGCTCATCTCGAATAACGATGGAGCTCCGTTGCTGCTGCGCAATCACGCGGCACCGCAAAATCATTGGCTGGGAGTGCGGTTGGTCGGCCGCCGAGCGAACCCCGATGCGATTGGCGCGCGCATCCGATATCAAGCCGGAGATCTGCAACGGGAACGCAGTAAGGTTGGCGGCGGCAGTTTTCTGTCCTCACACGATCCGCGCATGGTGCTCGGGATCGGTCCCCGTCCGAAAATCGATTGGCTTGAGGTCCATTGGCCCAAACCGAGTACATCCGTCGAACGCTTCAGCGAGCTCCCCCTTGACCGTTACGTGACGATTGTCGAGGGAAGCGGCAAGGTGAAGTAGGGTCTTCACCTTCCATTTTCTGTATCGCTCCTGCGCAGTTGGCGTTCTTGTGATTAGCATTGGAAGAGGATTGCTGCGGCTTTTCTCACGTACAATCGTTTCCACTCACTTCCCATTTTACGTAGCGGCCTCCCTCTCATTTTTGGTAGAAATCGAGACACGAAATAACATCAGTTTTACCTTGACAACGTTAAACCGCTGCCTATACTCATCAATTGTTAGTACAAAAGTACTACGCTAAACCTTGTGAGTTTAGCGCTAACCTTGGTGATCCCAGCCTCAATGCCAACTCAACGGTTGGCTCCAAGAAGAGCTGAGAAATTCTGGAGGGTGGAAGGCATGAAGATTCTAAATACGAAACATAGTTTAACCGGTGCGGCACGGGTTGCGATTTGCGCGTTGGCGTGTGTATGCGCTCTGGCCATGCCGCTGACGATGCACGCCCAGCAGTATTCGGGAACCATTACCGGAACGGTAACTGATCCCCAGGGCGCTGCCGTTGCCGGCGCTGCCGTGACTGCCACAAATACAGGAACGAACGCCACCTACACCGCGACCACCAGCGACTCCGGCGTGTACGCCCTCGCGCAGTTGCCTCTCGGTACCTATGATGTTTCGATCAAGTCCACGAGCTTCAAGGAGTCGATCACCAAGGGAGTCGAGGTCCACGGCTCGTCGACGACCGACTTGAACAAGAAGCTGGAGGCCGGAACGGTCAACGAGACGATGGTCGTCGAAGCCAGTGCCATTCAGGTCCAGACCACCACCGCCGCAGTCGGCGAGACCGTCGAAGGCACGCAGGTTCGCGAGTTGCCCCTTCGCGGCGAAAATTTCATGGGTCTGGTCACACTGTCTCCAGGCGTTTCCACAGCCAACAGCTTCAACGGCACAGACAAGGGATTGGGCGGCGGCAGCGACTTCTCCGTCAACGGTAACCCCTACACCAACAACCTGTTCCTGGTGGACGGCGTCAACAACAACGACGTGGGTTCGCAGCGCACCATCCTGGTTTACCCCTCGGTCGATGCCATCGCGGAATTCAAGATGGTCCGCAACTCCTACGGCCCAGAATATGGCCAAGCCTCCGGCGCCATCATCAGCATCACCACGCGGTCTGGAGAAAACCAGTTCCACGGCGGTATGTTCTATGAAGGACGCAACGATAAGCTGGACGCTTCAGGCTTCTTCAACAACAAATACGGCGTTACCAAGTCTCCGCTTCGCCGCAATGACTGGGGATATTACGTCGCCGGACCGATCAAGAAGGACAAGCTCTTCTTCTGGTGGAACGAGGAATGGAATCGCGATATTCGTGGCAACCTCATCACCACTTGCGCGCCCACTGCTGCGGAGCGCGCTGGCGACTTCAGCGCCGACGTGACGACCGCCCTTAATTCCCTAAACGCAGGTGGATCTGCCACGCAGAACACGCCCTGCACCGCCCCGCCACCGGCCACCTTTACGAATACGCCCACGATGACCAATCCGAATGTCTGGACTGCGACTTCCAATATTCCTGCCGGTTTTCAGGCAGCTGGCAACCAATATGCCATCGCCAATCCCGATGCTGCCGGGCAGCTTCTGGCTGCTTATTTTCCATTGCCCAATCGGAATGCGCCCAACTACACAACAGCGGGCGCTTCAGATATCAATTTCGCCCAAAACCAGAGCAGCAGGGTTCCTTGGCGGGAAGAAAACGCCCGCATTGATTACGACCTGACAAAGAAGAACCGCATCAGCTTCCGCTACACGCAGGAACACTGGAGTTTCCCCGCACCCAACAACGCTTTCGGATGGGGCGACGATAACTTCGCCACCTACCAGGGAAGCTGGGATCAACCCTCGAAGAGCATCATGGGCAAAATCAGTTCTCAGCTCAGCAGTTCGCTGACTAATGACTTCGAGTTCGGCTACTCGCACAACGCCATCATCGTTACTCCCGGCGGTACCGACCCGACGCTAAGCCAGCAGTTTGACAAGGCAATGCCTTCCGTCTGGCCCGCTTCAGGCAAGACTGCGGGTGGCATTCCAACCGTTTGGGGCGGCTTGCAAAACTACGGTAACTTCGCCTCCATCTGGGCCATCACCGGCTACGGTAACCACATGGATCTGTTTACCTGGCAAGACAACGTCTCCAAAGTCCAGGGCAACCATATTTGGAAGTTTGGCGCCCTTGTAAGCCACAACATTAAGCAAGAGAACCAATTCGGCGGCTCCGATCGTCCCACCTTCAGCATTGGTAACCAAGGCTGGGGACAAAGCATTGCCACAGGGAATGCACTGGCCAACGTTTTGCTCCCCGGCTCCGGAACTCCCTTGGCTTACAATGATCCGAAGTGCCTCGCGACTGCCAATAATGGTGCCGCCTATACTGCTGGCTGCCCTCAGTTCATTCGGAACATAGGCGAAACCAACGTTAACCCCGTCGACCAAGGCCGTTGGCACGACATCGAGTTCTACGTCGGCGACACTTGGAAGTTAACGCGCCGCGTCACTGTAAACTATGGCGTTCGCTGGTCGCTCCTGCGTGAACCTTACGATGCCAACAACCAGATGGCCTCCTTTAGCATGGCCGCTTACAACCCGAAAGCCAATCCTGGCGATGCCTGCAACGGCGTCGTCCTGGTGCCCGGCACCAATTTCTGCAGTGCTGCGGCGTCCGCCGTCGGACTGCCGTTGAGCGCCGGAACACCGGGTGTCAACAGCGCCCTAGTCACCAATAACCACCACAACATCGGCCCGCGTCTCGGCATAGCTTGGGACATCTTCGGCACCGGCAAAACCGCCCTGCGCATCGGCGGCGGTCAGTTCTTTCAGCGCGAGCGCGTCAGCCCGCAGGTAGGGCTCTCCAACACTGCGCCATTCTCGATCAACGCAGGGGGCGTCAGCCGGCCTCTGGACACTGCTGTTCCATTGTCGGGCGCATCCACTTCCCCGAGCGGCGGCAGATCGCCGCGCGGAATCGCTCCCAATACCTGGCAGTGGAACGTATCCATCGAGCAGCAAGTCGCCCGCAATAC
>Ga0137403_10006845_pt1 | contig 12982 bp, 16 predicted proteins | sample CZOMad2_1_16fung_FD_122057 | JGI IMG/M metagenome (GOLD analysis project Ga0137403, IMG submission 122057) | Vadose zone soil fungal communities from Angelo Coast Range Reserve, California, USA - CZOMad2_1_16fungal (Hybrid Assembly) | ecosystem: Environmental > Terrestrial > Soil > Vadose zone... | reverse complement strand
TCGACGGCCCTGTGGAAGAAGGGGCCGAGAAGGCCTGGGAGGAAGAGATCGCCCGGCGCATTGCGGACATAGACTCGGGAAAAGTGAAGACGGTGCCGTGGGAACAGGTTCGGGAAAAACTGTCGTCCAGACTCACGCATGACAAGTAAGGCTGTCGAGTTTCACGAAGAGGCAAGCCTGGAGTCTGCGGCTGCCTTAGAGTGGTATGTCGAACGGAGCGAGATAGCCGCTTCGAGATTTGTGGCTGAAGTCAGCCGGGCGGTTGAGCTGATTGCGGAGGCACCACAACGGTGGCCGACCGGGGTTCATGGAACCCGAAGATTCCTACTGCAGCGATTTCCTTTTTCAGTGGTGTACCGTGAGTTCCCCAGCAAAATCCAAGTGTTGGCCGTAGCCCACGGGCATCGACGGCCAGGCTACTGGAAAAGTAGATTGTAACTGGCCGTGCTCCATTCCCGAATGGTGGGCGACGCGGGCAGTCACAGCTGATTTAATACTGCGCGGGCTGATTTGCACTTTTCACAGCGGTGCTTGTGGAGGGATGAGATAATCGGGTAGCGCGAAGGAGGGCCGGAATGTCTACTGGAATTGCGAGCGTCATTATGAAGGATCCGGAGATCCTGGGCGGAGAGCCGGTGTTCCGTGGAACGCGTGTTCCTTTCAAGGTCTTGACGGACTATCTGGAAGGGGGCGACACGCTGGATCAATTTCTGGAAGAGTATCCTAGCGTGAGCCGCGAACTTGCCGTGGCAGCGATTGAGGAAGCACGGCTGAGCCTGATTGCCCAGCTGAAATGAGAATTTTGATTGACGAGTGCGCGCCGCGAGCGCTCAAGAGGCACCTCGTAAAGCAAGGCCACGTATGCCGTACCGTTCAAGAAGCAGGCTGGTCTGGGAAGAAGAACGGCGAACTCTTGCGGCTGGCGGAAGCTGATTTTGATGTGCTGGTCACTGTAGATACAAATCTCCACTACCAACAGAACCTAAGCGGACGCAGAATCGCCATTATGGTTCTGCGGTCGTCCTCCAACCGTCTGGAGCACCTGCGACAGTTCTTCCCCGCCTGCGTTACAGCCATCTAGAGCGTCAAGCCTGGGGAAACGGTTCATGTTGGTGATAGCGCCTGAGACCTCCAAGGGAGCCCATCGAGGCTCAGGCGGTGGTCAGTTTTCGACCAGAGGCGGGGCTGCGATCAGGGGCTTGTCGAAGAGGGCCATCTCGTCGGGTGTGGGGGCTTGGAATATCTCGAACCATCGGGTGACGGCGTCTCGTTGTATGGGTGGGTTCTCCAGGCCGCGGCGTTGAATCCTGTCGAAGAGGACATCGGCAGGCGCAGAGACATAATGCAACTCAACGGCAGCGCCAAGGGCGCGAGCGCCGAGCCGCAAGGTATCCCGCTCGGTCCTTCCCCAGGTGCCCCATTCGATAATTACAGTAAGGCCGAGGGCGAGGAGTTGCTGAGCGAACTTCCACTGCAGGGCCTCGATCTTGGCGCGCATTTCTTCATCCCAGAGGTTTAGGGAAAGAGCATCCATCCACTCATCGGGAGAAAAACGAACGGCGCGGAGCCTGGTTTCCAGCGCCTTGGCAAGCGTGGTCTTACCGGAACCCGGCAACCCGCACACAATGATTAGCCTCGAGCCGGTTCCGGTTCTTTCCATAGGTAGGTCGCTAAATCTCCCAGGGACTAATCACAGAGAGCGGCAAATCCTGGAAATGTCGGGTGTTGCGGGTGGCCAGCGTGGCACGGTTAGCGAGAACAATCCCGGCGATCATGGTGTCACGCACCTCTGCCGGGCGGCCTGCGCGTTTTCGTTGGGCCATTAACTCCGCGGCATGGATTCCGGCTTCGGTGTCAAAGGAAGCGATGCGGCCTTCAATAATGTTTTTGAGCATCAGATCGAAGGCCTTGAGCAAGGCATGCTGGCGGCGGCCCTTGGGCATGGTCTGCAAGCCAAAGCGAATTTCCATGACGGTGATGGAGGTGATCCAAAGGGAGGCTGCGGGCTGGGCGTCCAGCCAGCTCACAACGGGCTTATCCGGCTCCTTGCGCATCAGAGCGGAGATGACATTGGTATCGAGAACGATCATTCGTCGAAATCCGCTGGTTGGATCTCGATCTGGCGCAGCTCGGGGATTTCCTCGCCGGGTTTAAGGCCGGCGCGACGAAAGAGCCTGGCGATTTCCGTTCCCAGCAGCCTGGTGGTTTTGCCTTCGCGCTTGGTGGCATCGCGCAAGATTTCACGCACTTCTTCTTCGACGCTGCGGCCGTGGCGCTTGGCACGCCGGCTTAGTTTGTCTTTCACTTCGTTTTCGAGTTTGCGGACAATGAGTTGGGCCATGTGTAGAATGATATCATGATAGCATGCGATGGACAAGGCTCGGGGGCACGATCCCGACACGGCCGGGACAGGTGTATCGCGCCCTACGAAAGAAGGACGGCGAGGTAAACTCGCCGCTACAAAGTCATGAGACGTCGGCCAGAGGCCGCCGCTACGTCAGCCGAGATGGAGGGTCAGGGACTCGAGTAGTGCTTTGAGACCGTTCCAGGCGATTTGCACGCCGATGCAAACGAGGAAAAATGAGGACAACTGCGTGAATACAGTCATGCCCGTGGCTCCCAGGATACGCGCCAAGCGGTCGGCAAAGGCATAGCACAGGAAAATGCTGATGGCGATCAACACCAATCCAAAGAGAGCAGCCAGGACAGTCAAAAGGTGGAACGGGTGACGGTGAGCCGCGTTGGCGCCCAGGGTGATGGCCACGGAGATGGATCCCGGGCCGACGGTCAGCGGCAAGGTCAAGGGATAGAAGGCCTGGCGGAAGGTGTCCTGGGGTTGAACGGTTCGGTGTACGTCATGCTTTTCGTCGTCGCGCTGCTTGAGCAGGGTCCATCCGGCAGCGATGACGAGCAGGCCTCCGCCAAGCTGCACCACCGGTAGGGAGATTCCAAAAAAGGCGAGAATGTAGGTGCCGACAAAATAGGAGCCAATCAGCAGGAAAAAACTGTTCATGGCAATGCGCCAAGACAATGCTTTTCGTGCTTCCGGTGAGTATTCCCTGGTCAGGGCCAGAAAGAAGGGGCTGCCCCCGAGCGGGTCCACGATGGGGAAAAGCGCAACGAGAACCAGGAGCAGATTTTTCGCGGCTTCTTGCATGGGTTCGCTAACTGCTCTCCCGAAGTGAGATTCCGCTCATTCCCTTCAAAGGGCATCGTTATTATAACGAAGAAAGCCTCAGCCATTGCCGAGCTCGGCAGATTGCGATCGTTCCAGCATGCGGCTGCTGATCTCGGAGAATTCGGAGACTAATGCGTTTGTACTCCTGCCGGCCAGTGTGGCGGCGTCGATCTCAGTAGTGAGCAGGATGGCGGTTGCCAAGTCTGCGCTGCACTGCAGGCAGCATTTCTCTGTTCTTCCAGGAAGCTCGAATAACGCCTCGAAATGGCCGCAAACGCTACACTGCGCAATCGAATCCTGCTCCGTACCCTTTGGTCCCGTTGACATGATAGTTCCTCCCCTAACAACCATTTCAGATGGTAAGGAAAGGACTTGCAGGAAGTTCGGAGCCTTTTGTTAGGAAGACATAAAGCGAAAACGCGGAAGCCGCGGGTTGCCAACGAGAGGAGGGGAGCCGCCTCCGTGCCGTGGCCAATGGATCAGGGGTGCGTGGTAGGGGCCTTGGGCATGGAGGCGACCCGTTTGTCCCGATTGTGGAAGCATCGTGCATCGGAGTCGTGGCCGCCGGGAATCCAGCGATTACTCTAATTGGGTGTCAGGTGTTTCCCCTAATATCTGTGCCGAGAGAAAGAAGGATGCATCTTGCCTCGGGCGGGTCGGGGGTATAGGCTTTCGGGTCGCGGGACGTTTGCGTTATGCGGGGCTTGAGGGGTCTTGCCCTACATGCAACCTTTCGGAAAAGACCGGTCTTTCCGGTAGGAACCGGAACGCAAAAAAGCGCGAAAGACCGGCCACTACACAGAGGACGCGCAAGCGTGCTGTGCGGAGCCGCCCTAAAGGACGGCCTCTACTGAGCAGAAGAGAAGCCCCCGACACCGGGTCGGGGCCGCTACAACGGCACGCTCGGGCGGGGCATAAAGAGGAGGATTCTAAAATGGCTACGGCAACGGCGGTGTTGGAATCGAATGTCAAGATTGGGCCGACGAAACTACTGATTAATGGGAAGTGGGTGGACAGCGTATCGGGAAAGACTTTTCCGACGATTAATCCGTCGACAGGCGAGGTGATCAGGCAGGTGGCGGAGTCCGACGCGGCAGATGTGGACAAGGCGGTGGCGGCGGCGCGGGCGGCGTTTGACAAAGGGCCGTGGCGGAAGATGGCGGCGGCGCAGCGCGGCGTGTTGATGAACAAGCTGGCGGATCTTATTGAGAAGCATGCGGATGAATTGGCGCAGCTGGAATCGTTGGACAATGGGAAGCCGTATCATGTCGCGAAGGCGGCGGACTTGCCGCTGACGATTGCTTGCTACCGGTATTATGCGGGGTGGGCGGACAAGATTGAGGGCAAGACGATTCCCGGAAGCCGCGGCTACTTCAGTTATACCAAGCACGAGCCAGTGGGCGTAGTGGGGCAGATTATTCCGTGGAATTTTCCGCTGCTGATGCAGGCTTGGAAACTGGGGCCGGCGCTGGCGGCGGGTTGCACGGTGGTGATGAAGCCGGCGGAGCAGACGCCGTTGACGGCGCTGCGCGTGGGAGAATTGATGCTCGAAGCAGGGTTCCCCGAGGGCGTGGTGAATTTGCTGCCGGGATATGGGCCAACGGCGGGCGCGGCGATTGCGCGGCATATGGACGTGGACAAAGTGGCGTTCACCGGGTCGACGGAAGTGGGACATTTGATTATGCGAGCAGCAGCGGACACGAACTTGAAGCGCGTGACGCTGGAGCTGGGCGGGAAGAGCCCAAACATCGTGTTTGCGGATGCGGACATGGATGAGGCAATTGAAGGCGCGCACTTTGCGTTGTTCTTTAACCAGGGACAGTGCTGCTGCGCGGGGTCACGTCTTTTTGTGGAAGAAAAGTGCTACGACGAATTTGTGGAGAAGAGCGTGGCGCGGGCGAAGAAGAGGACAGTGGGCAATCCGTTCGATGCGAAGACAGAGCAAGGGCCGCAGGTGGACCAGGAGCAGTTCAATAAAGTGATGGGGTATATCGACTCCGGGAAAAAGGAAAAAGCGAAGATGCTGACGGGCGGCGGACGGGTGGGCGAGAAGGGATATTTTATTGAGCCCACGGTGTTCGCGGACGTGCAGGACAACATGAAGATCGCGCAAGAAGAGATCTTCGGGCCGGTCATGTCCATATTGAAGTTTAAGGACATGAGCGAGGTGGTGGAGCGGGCGAACAAGTCGCTCTATGGGCTCGCGGCGGCGGTTTGGACCAAGGACATCACCAAGGCACATGCGATTGCGGATGGAGTGCGTGCGGGCACGGTGTGGGTGAATTGCTACGACGTGTTCGAGGCGGGGGCGCCGTTCGGGGGGTTCAAGCAGAGCGGGCTCGGGCGCGAACTGGGAGAATATGCGCTGTCGAACTACACGGAAGTGAAGACCGTGACGATTAAACTATGAACGGGGCAAGTCGAATCGTAGTGAAAAGGGGGCACCCGCCGCGGCGGGTGCCCCTACTTTTTTTGTGGGCGGCAGGTTTCTCAATTGCGGCGTTGTTCCTTGTCACGCCGGCAGTTTATGGGCAAACAAATTCAGATGCGGGGGCGGCGCAGCGTCACGCGCAGCATTTGCGGCATGGGATTAATTTGAGCGAGTGGTTTGCGCAGGTTTACGACACGAAGGGATACACGAAGGAGCACTTTGAGGCTTGGACGACGGCGCAGGACATTGCGTTGATCAAGGCGATGGGATTTGATCACGTGCGGCTGAGCGTGAATCCGCAACCGATGTGGAAGCGGGGGCAGGCGGACCGGATTCCGGGAGATTACCTGGGATATCTCGATCGCGCGGTGCAGATGATTGTGGATCAAGGGCTGGCGGTGATCATTGATATTCATCCGGAGAGTGATTTCAAGCAGAAACTGGTGACGGACGATGGATTTGTGGAGCAGTTCGCGGATTACTGGCGGGCGCTGGCGCGGCATTACGCGACGACGAATCCAGAACTTGTTTCGTTCGAAATATTGAACGAGCCGGAATTTCACGACCGGTATCGATGGGAAGGCGTGCAAGGAAAGCTGGCGGTGGCGATTCGCGAAGGAGCGCCGCAGCATACGATTATTGTGGCGGGGGCGTACTGGTCTGGAGAGAATGAGCTGTTGTTTTTCGATCCCTTGCGCGATGGGAATATTATTTACAACTTTCATTTTTACGACCCACATATTTTCACGCATCAGGGAGCGACGTGGAGCACAAACTATGTCCACTACTTGAAGGAGATGCCGTATCCATCGACGCCGGAAAATGTGCAGGCGGCCGCGGCGCTGATTCCGGATGCGGTGAATCGCTTGCAGGCGATTCATTATGGGCTGGACCGATGGAATGCGGCGCGAATTGATGGAGAGATTGGGCAAGTGGCGGCGTGGGCCAAGCGATGGAACGTGCCGGTAACTTGTAATGAGTTTGGAGTGTACCGCAAGGCGGCGAAGCCGGAAGATCGCGCGGCGTGGATTTCGGACGTGCAAACGACGCTGGAGAAATATGGGATGGGGTGGACGATGTGGGATTACAGCGGCGGGTTTGGAGTAGTAGTGAAGTCGAACGGGCAGACGCACCCTGACGAATTGACGATCAAGGCGCTGGGGCGCAAATATCCCCCTCCGGAGATGTAAGACCGAAGCTGCCGCGGAGGTTGCTGTCTATTCACCGAAGCGGGTTTCAGCCTACAATCGCGCCATGCCGGTGACGCTACGGGACCACGAACCGCGGGACTTTACGGCCCTGCTGCGGCTGGACGAGGGGTGCTTCCCTCCCGGGATCGCGTATTCCAAAACAATGCTGCGATATTTTCTGAAGCTGCCGTCGGCGGACGGGACGGTGGCGGAGGATGGTGGGAAAATCGTGGGATTCATTTTGACGGAGGAGAATCCGCCGCTGGCGCACGTGATCACGCTGGACGTGGCGGAGTCGCACCGGCGGCAGGGAGTGGGCACGGCGCTGCTGGCGGAGAGCGAGAGGAATCTGGCGCTGCGCGGCGTGCGAACGATTTTGCTGGAAACGGCAACGGAGAATGAAGCGGCGGTTGCCTTCTGGCAGCGGCATGGCTATCGTATCGAAGCGACGTTGAAACGGTATTACTTGCGGAAGATGGACGCGTACGAAATGCGGAAAATCCTGCCGGGCGGCGCGTCAGCGAAGCCTGCGAAAAAGGAAACTTAGAACATATGCCCGTTTATCAGGCGATCATTCTGGCACTTGTGCAGGCGCTGACGGAGTTTTTGCCGGTGAGCAGCACGGCGCACTTGACGTTGTTTCCGTGGATGTTCCATTGGCAGGATCCGGGGCTGGCGTTTGACGTGGCGCTACATGCCGGCACGCTTTTGGCGGTGCTGCTGTACTTTTTCAAGGATTGGCTGACGCTGACATTGTGCGGATTGGGGATGAAATATCCGGCGGGAGCTCCAGCGGAGGAAGTGGCGCAGCACCGGCGGTTTTTCTGGTACATGGTGGTGGGGACGATTCCGGGGGGCGTTCTGGGATTTCTTTACGAGCACAAAATTGAAGAACATCTTCGCACACCCCCCATTATTGGCTGGTCAATGGTTCTCATAGCGGTGGTGATGTGGTGGGCGGATTCGCATGCGAAGGTGTCGCGGGAGATTGAGCAATCGAATGTGGGGGATGCGGTGGCGATTGGGACGGCGCAGGCGCTGGCGCTGTGCCCGGGGGTGTCACGTTCGGGGATCACGATTACTACGGGGCTGTTCCGGGGATTTACGCGGGCGGCTGCAACGCGGTTTTCGTTTTTGCTATCGACGCCGTTGATTGCGGGAGCGGTAGTATCGCATCTGCCGAAGTTGATCAAGATGCACAAGGCGGGAGGGCTGGAACTGCCGCTTTCGACCTTGCTGCTGAGCATCGCGGTTTCGGGGATTGCGGGATATTTTGTGATTGCCTTCTTCCTGCGTTATCTGCAAACACGCACGTTGAAAGTATTTGTTGTCTACCGGCTGGTGTTTGGTATGCTGATTCTCGTTTGGGCGTTCTTCCAAGCGGGAGTGCGATAGCGCCAGCGCCCCGCCGCGACACTCAGCCTTCCCCAAAAAGCTGAGGAGAGTACGTGCGCATTCTTACACCAACTGGAAATAAGCGGTTCAATGAGCTGATTGGATTTTTGTGTATCACGCTGGCGGTGCTGATCGCGCTGGCGTTGCTTTCCTATTCCCCGCACGATGCGTCGTTTAACGTGAGCGCGCAAGCTTCTGCCGGAAGCCCGACGGGCAATTGGATTGGGCCTGCTGGAGCGTATGGGGCGGACTTCCTGTTCCAGATCTTCGGATTTGCGGCGTTTTTGCTGCCGGCGGCGATTCTGGTGCTGGGATGGCGGTGGTTCCGCAGCCGAGCGATTGATTCGCCGGTTCCAACATTCATTGGATACGGATTACTTTTGCTCTCTCTGCCCTGCCTGTTTGCGCTTATGACCTTTCTTCCCGATGTGCGCGGAGCGATTCCAGCAGGGGGCTTCGTGGGGAAGCTGACCTCCGGGACATTGCTGGCAGGATTGAACCGCGGAGCATATCTGGTGACTCCGGCGCTGTTGGTGGTCGCGATTTTCATGACCACGAGATTCTCGTTTGCTGGGGCGCACGCCTGGGCCAGCGGTCCCAACGGGCCAATCAGCAAAGTCGAGAGGCTGGGCATACTGCAGAAGGCGCAGGCACGGTGGCATGCCTGGCGCGAAGAACGCGAGCAGCGACGGATGCGGCGTCGCGTGGAAGAGTCGCGATTGTCGGGGAGGAAGCCTGTTGCGCCGCAGTCGATTGGGAAGGCGGAGATTTTGAATGAGCCTCCCAAAACGATTCGACTGGCAGATGCGAGCGATATTTTCAAGGGCAAGACGGAGATCGAAGAGGAAGAGGACGAAAAAGAAAAAAAGGATTCCTCACGAAAGTCGCCGATTTTCGTCTTCAATCGTGAAACAGAGAAAGCCTCGCCTAAGAAGGCTGGGGAGCCCAAAATCGCGAAGGGCAGTCCGAATTACAAATTGCCATCCCCTTCCCTCCTGCGCGAAGGCGAACGCGGGCAGAAGCTGGATGAAGATGAGTTGAAATATCGGGCGCGCGCGATTGAAGCAAAATTCCTGGAATTTGACGTGCAAGGGCACGTGACGCAGATCAATCCCGGGCCGGTGGTTACGACATTCGAATTCAAGCCGGAAGCGGGGATCAAGTACAACCGGATAACCGGGCTGACTGAGGATCTTTGCCTGGCGCTGCAGGCGGAATCCATCCTGATCGAGCGCATTCCGGGCAAATCCACGATTGGCATTGAAGTTCCGAACGACAAGCGGCAGACGATTGCGCTGCGGGACATCATCGAGGCGCCGGAGTTCATCAATTCGCCGAGCAAGCTGACGCTGGCGATGGGGCGCGACTTGCACGGGCGCATTCGAATCACGGACCTGGCGGCGATGCCGCATTTGCTGATCGCGGGATCGACGGGCACGGGCAAGAGCGTGTTCATCAATTCGCTGATGATGTCGATTCTCTACAAGGCCAGCCCGGAAGAAGTGAAGATGGTGCTGGTGGACCCGAAGCGGCTGGAACTGAATCTTTACGAAAATATTCCGCACTTGATCGCGCCGGTGGTGACCGACCCAAAGATTGCGTCCAATGTGCTGCGAAATGCGACTCGGGAGATGGAAAACCGCTTGAAATTGCTGGCGCAGCGCGGCGTGCGAAACATCGACCAGTACAACCGGACGTTCAAGAAGGAACAATCGCTTTCGCTCTTCGACAATTTGGAAGAGACGGAGCACAAGCCGCTTCCCTACCTGATTATCGTGATCGACGAATTGGCCGACCTGATGATGGTGGATACCAATAACGTGGAAGAGTCGATTACACGGCTGGCGCAGATGGCGCGAGCGGTGGGCATCCATTTGATTCTGGCGACGCAGCGGCCTTCGGTGGACGTGATTACGGGATTGATCAAAGCGAACTTCCCTGCCCGGATTTCGTTCCGGGTGGCCAGCAAGGTGGACTCGCGAACAATTCTGGATTCGAACGGGTCGGAATCGCTGCTGGGGCGTGGCGATATGCTGTATTTGCCGGCTGGTTCGGCGCGGCTGCATCGCATTCACGGACCGCTGGTCAGCGAAGATGAGATTACGGCGGTTTGCGATTTCTGGCGCGAGCAGGCGCAGGCGAAGTATCAGGAAGAGTTGCTGGCAGCGCCGAAGGATGAAAATGGCAAGACGGAAGGCGCAGTCGATGGCGATGCCGACGGCGGAGAGGATGTTGACGACGATCTGTATCAGGATGCGATTCGCGTGGTCTGCGACGCGGGGCGGGCGTCTACTTCGACGCTGCAGCGGCGCTTGCGCATCGGATACGGGCGCGCTGCACGGCTGATTGATTTGATGGAGAAGGACGGCATCGTGGGTCCGCCGGACGGGACCAAGCCGCGCGAAGTCCTGAAGAATCGCAATTGGATGCACGAGCACGATCAGTCTGCGGATTGATTGTTTTAGTTGTGGAACAGCTTCCTGTCACCAGACTAACCAGGAGTTGCGGCCTGCAGAAAAGGCTCTTGGCTGTTACCCCCCTGTGCTGCTATTGTGCGTCCAATATGGTGGAGGTGTATTTATGCAAAGGCGTATATTCGGAGGCCTTTTCCTTCTCTCTGTCTTCATCGTGGCCGGTGGGGGTGCGCAGCAATTCCCCTCTGAACGCGAAAAACCGGTGTGGACGATGGATTTCATTAAAGTGAAGCCCGGAATGTTCGGGCTCACGCTCGGTTATTTGGATGACAACTGGATGCGCGTACGCGAAGAGGCCAAGCGTCACGGCGCCGTCCTAAGCTATCACCGCATCGCAGAAGAAGGCAGCCATGAGAGCGACGGAACCATGGTTCTGCTGACAGAGTTTAAAAATCAGGCTGCTTATGCCGCTCGCGAGGGGCTATTCGCCTCGATACGCATGCAGTTGCCCAACAATACCTCAGGAGTGTTAAGGCCAACTAAACAAGAGGACTTCTATCAATCCGTGAGTACCCGCGTTTTTCAGGATTACTCGGATATGGACAGCGTGCGGCTCCAACTTCTCTCGAAAAATTAACGTGTAACGTCGAACTTTGAGGAAACTGCCTTAAAGGATTTGGCACTAATTCGCCGCGCACATCTCATCGCCGGGGTGCTTGGGGTAATCACATTCGTGATTACCGGGCAGGTGATGGCGCGTCACGTCCCAGACGTGCACACGCTCTCTGCAGAAGTACGGTTAATGTATGTCTCCCGGCATATCTACCTGCTGGGGGCGGCGCTGGTGAATTTGGTGTTGGGGCTTTACCTCCAATTGAACCCGCGTGGCTGGCGAAGAATGCTGCAACAGATCGGTTCCGTGCTGATTTTCCTGTCCGTGGTGTCATTACTCATGGCATTTACTGCAGAGCCGTCGCGTGGAATTGCGGGGCGCAGTTGGCGAAGTTTTTTCGGCGTGATTGCGCTGTTCGCGGGCGTGGTGACGCACTTCGCGGGAACGATCACGCGTAAAAACTAAGGCGCGAAGTTGACAGACCTGGCCAGTGGCGGCATCATCTCGCCAACGTCTTCACAAATTTTGGAGGGAGCTATCTTGAAAAAAGCGCGACCCAGGCTGAGGGTGCTGTCCGCAGTGCTCGTTGCAATGCTCGCTATTGTCCTTCACGGACGGCTGGTGCGGGCGCAAGACGGGAACAAACCGAAAATCGGTTTTTCCATCGAGGCGATGAAGGGAGAGCGTTGGCAGACAGACAGGGATTCTTTTGAGGCGCGGGCTAAGGAGTTGGGGGCGGAGGTGATCTTCGCCGACGCCGGGGGAGACGATGCTCATCAATTGCAGCAAGTGAAGGACATGATCAAGGCAGGGATCAAAGTGCTGGTTTTACTGCCCCACGATCCCACAATGGCCAACCGGATGGTGGAGGCCGCGAAGGCGGCCAATGTTAAGGTCATCAGTTACGATCGCCTGGTGCTCAACAGCGATGTAGATCTCTACGTGAGCTTTGACCGGCTTGAGATTGGCTGGATGCAAGCGGAATATCTGGTGAAACACGCGCCCAAAGGGAATTATGTGCTGATCGCGGGTTCTCCAAGTGCTGAGGATGCGAAAACGTTGCATGACGAACAGATGAAAGTTCTGAAGCCATACGTCGATCGCGGCGACATCAAAGTGATCGCTGATGGATATATGAAGGACTGGCTGCCCTCGGAGGCCTATCTTTTTATGCTGAAGGCCATTGAATCCTCGCAAGGCAAAATCGCAGCGGTGGTCGCTTCCAATGACGGAATGGCGGGGGGTGCGATCCAGGCGCTAGGCGAGCACAATCTGGCTGGCAAAGTGTTAGTTTCGGGGCAAGATGCGGATTTGAGTGCGGTGATCAGCATTGCCAAGGGAACGCAAAGCATGACGGTCTACAAGCCGGTAGGAAATGAAGCGGCAGTTGCGGCTGAGGAAGCTGTTCGACTGGCCAAAGGGGAAAAGACGCGGGCGAACAAAGAAATAAACAATGGCAAGATTGGTGTACCCACCATCTTATTGAAGCCCATTGTGGTGACCCGGGAAAATATCAAAGCAACCGTGGTCAAAGACGGATTCCAGACATTGAAGAGCATTAATCAGGGATTGCCTGCAGACCAGCAGATCAAGTAAGGCGGATTCTGCTGAAGCGTCTCGCATCGTGCCGCGCAGCGAATTGACAGAGATGGGTATCGTCTCTAAAATTGAAAAGCTCCCCCAAGCCGGGGTAGCTCATTGGTAGAGCGCCGCCCTGAAAAGGCGGGCGTAGCCAGTTCGATTCTGGCCCCCGGCACCATA
>Ga0137403_10006844_pt1 | contig 12987 bp, 13 predicted proteins | sample CZOMad2_1_16fung_FD_122057 | JGI IMG/M metagenome (GOLD analysis project Ga0137403, IMG submission 122057) | Vadose zone soil fungal communities from Angelo Coast Range Reserve, California, USA - CZOMad2_1_16fungal (Hybrid Assembly) | ecosystem: Environmental > Terrestrial > Soil > Vadose zone... | reverse complement strand
GCTGACCTTAATCAGCTTCGCCTATGGATCGAATCGGTGCCTGAGGTGCCGGAAAGCGACTGGTACAAAGATTTCGGTTCGTTCAAGATCTGCGGCCACGGATCTCTTCCAAAGACGTTCCTGCTTCGCGGACAAGCACCTAAGGGAGCAGCTGTCTGACCAGAGATAAGCTTTTCTTTTTGCCTCCAAGCCTTCCTTCCTCCTCCGATTTCCGCTAGCATAGGTCATCTCCTGATAGGGGGACCTATGAGAATTTGCGCCGTTTTGCTGTTACTCGAAATTACCGGGCTGGCCGCTGGAGCTTCCAGCGACGACTACTACAAGGCCATCCGCTCGAATGATCTCGCGCAACTGAAGAGTCTGATTTCTGCGGGCGACGTGAATGTGAAAGACCGCCGCGGAGCGACGCCGCTGATGTATGCGGCTTCGGTGGGCAGCGTGGATGCTGTGAAATTGCTGCTGGCCGCAGGGGCGGATGCGAAGGTCAAGAATTCATTCGATGCCACTGCTCTGATGTGGGGCATCACCAACCTGGAGAAAGTGCGGCTGCTGGTGGACGCGGGAGCGGACGTCAACACGCGCTCGAAGCAAGGCATGACGCCGCTGCTGATTGCGGCATCGAACGCGGGCTCGATCGAGATCGTGCGGCTGCTGCTGGCCAAGGGCGCGGAGGTGAACTCGAAGGGCGATAGCGGAGCTGCGGCGGCAGCGACGCCAGATCCAAACGATCCGCTGGCGAAACGGCGGCGCCATTCCGGCGCCGAAGGCGGATACACGCCGCTGCTGACCGCCGCGTCCGCGAACGATCTCGAGATGGTGCGCCTGTTTGTGGAGAAGGGACTGGACGTCAACGCCGTGACCCGGCGCGGCGTCCCGCCACGGAAGTAATCCTGCCGAAGATATTAATTCGCGCTTGCTGCAAACCGCCGCTATCCTGAAACACTAAATCCTTGTTCTCAACCTGAATCGTGATCGCGGTGATTACGCGATCATCTGATTGGCGGAAGAAGTCGACGCGAATGTCGAAGTTGAGCGGATTCTCTTCGATGACGCCGGTATTAACCGCAGAGGCGAGGTCGTTAAACTTGACTTGCGGCGGACGGCTGAGATCGGCCAGCAACTGTAAACGGGAGAAAGGGCTGTCTTGTTCGCGCTGATAGTTTGCCGTCCCGACACCGCCGATGCCGCTGATGCGATCGGCTTTATCAGAAAGGCCGAGTTGTTCTGAAAGCGTTAAGCCTCCTCCCGGAATCATCAGGAGCGCGTCCTTCTCGTTCGGATTGCGCGCGATACGATACTCGCCGCTGCCGGTAGGATCAACAAACTCGATTTCCACTCCAGAGCCTACTCCCGGAAGGTAACGATAGAACCAGGTTTCAAAGGGATAGGTTGAGGTGTTACCGCCACCTTCGTAGGAAGGGCGTTCGTAGTTGCCTCCCATCGGGTGAGTCTCGCGCTCGTCAGGCTTGCCGTACATGATCCAGATGCGTCCCCGATCCGATTTCCAACCCGGCATCCCGGAAGCGAAGTGCTCGTTGGCATAGGCAATGCGCTCGTAGTACTCCTCCTTGAATTCGTTCTCATCAGTATCCGGGTCGGGGTCGCGGCGGCGCCAGAATTCTTCAATAAACCGTTCTCGCTCATCGTCGGTTGCGAGTTTCTTAAAAGCCTTGCGCTCTTCGTCCGTAATGACGTAAGTGACGTCCTTCTCCAGCCAGTCCTTGTAAGCTTTCTTAAGTTCGGGTTTCACATTTCGAGGCTTCTCCATCGGATCCTGCTGGCTTTGTCTGGGATCCTGCGCAACGCCAGACAGGCTGGCAGCGGCCAGGACGAGAGAGAAAATGGCCAGGCGAAGAGCGGCTTTCTGATAAGGCATAATTAAACTCCCAACGACACCAATAAGAACGTTGTATTGGAACTGAAGCGAAACACAGCAAAGAACCCGGAGCCGATGCGGAAAAGGATTCTAGGTCTCCCCAGGAACACAGTCAAGATGCCACAAATACGGCCGCAAGTTGCCTTTTTGCTCTAAAGAACGGGTCAAACTGTAGTTCTGGGACGACTAAAGATCCACGCCACAAATATCGACACTATGTAGAGAGCAATCATGGGCGCGGCAAACAAGAGCATGTTGGGAATATCGTTAGTGGGCGAGATAACAGCCGCAACAATCAGAATAGTGATCAGCGCCGTCTTCCAAATCTTAATCAGAAACTTCGCCGTAACCAGCCCAATCCGCGCCAGCACATAAGTAATCGCCGGCATCTGAAAAACTATCCCCATGCCCAACATCACAATGATGATGAAATCGAAGTAGTCGTCTGCTTTTAACAAGAGCCTGAAATCCTGACCCAAGCCGAGCAAGTATTTCGCCGCTGGCGGAAAGATTATCTTGTAGGCGAACATCGCGCCCAGCACAAAAGAGATCGAAGAGAGAGCAATGAAAGGGGTGACGTAAGCGCGCTCGTGCGGATATAGGCCGGGCGAAACAAATGCCCAGATTTGCCACAACAGGAATGGCACGGACAGGCAGAGTGCCGCATAGAGCGAAACCTTTACGTAGAGAGAAAACGGCTCAATTGCGCTGGTAACGATGAGTTTGTCGTTGAGACCTGCAATTGCGTCCGGCAACGCCGTGAAGTCGACTGGAAGACGCACGCCTTTAGGGATGATAGTAGCACCGGCATATAGCGGCTCATCTGTAAAAAGTCCCAACACTCCCTGAGAGTCTTTTGTGGCACGCGCCGTCACTGAAACTCCGGCGGGAATCACGCTGGCGCCAAACTTCGTTTCTTCCGGAAAGATGTAGCGACCGACGTCGTTTTCCTTAACCGAGGTCAATGGCAGGATTTTCTCGTTTCCCGTCAATCCCTTGATCGGTACCTGACGTCGCTGCGCTTCGGCAAGTGCATGCTCCACCGGCACAGCGAGGAAGCGATAGATGCGATCAGAAACAAACCAGCAAAGCGTTGCTGCAAGAAATACAAACGCGAGCGAACGAATCAGGCGGCTTCTCAATTCGTCCAGATGCTCGAGGAAAGACATCTGGCCGCCGAGTTCCTGTTCCTGATCCTTTCCTGTTCCGAGCGCTCTTAGAAACGTTGACATCAATTTATCCTGGTCTGACTAACTTATAACCAGTCTTGCTTCGGCGTGTGCCTGGTCTCTTCGGTAACGCCGTCAAACTCACTTTGGTCGGAAGACAAATCAGTTTTGTCGGCAGAAAGCCTTTCGACGCCGGCTGCCTGGCGCGCTATCACCTGGTCCGGCCTTACGGCTTCAATCATTGGCGGCTGTAATGGTCGCGCTGCTTTTTGGTTTAGTATCGAATTCTCCTCCGGCAGCGCAGTGTCATCGGCGACAGCTCGCGCGTCAGACTCTTCAAGACTCACTTCTTTCTCCCAGGTGCGCTTGAAGTCTTCCGAGGCCTTTCGAAACTCCGCCAGATTCTTGCCCAGCGAGCGACTGAGTTGAGGCAGTTTACGGGGGCCGAAAAAAACCAGCGCCATCACTAATATGAAGAGCAACTCGGTGCTGCCAAGCGACTCGAGAATTAGTAAACCCACTTTCTCACATCCCTTCCAACCTGAACATTTGGAAAAGCCCCTTCAAGGTGCACGATTGTAACCCGTGGCCTGACAAACCAGAAGGTAGCAGCCAGCTCGGGCACCGCTGTCCCCAGCTAATCCTGCTCGAGGGTGTCCAATTCGATGCTCGCTGATCCTTTTTTACTTGCTTGACACTCGCTCAGCCGTCCCGCAACCTTTTAAGAGACCACTGTAAATCTAATTTAATTGGGGAGTCTCTATGGTTCCCTGGAAGGTAGGTAAAGCCTCTCATGACAGCTTCGGTCGAAAGGGATGTAACTGCGACGTCGTCCGCCGACCCAATAGCTGGTTCCCTCCAGGGATTCGCGGAAGTGGCGGAGCAAGTCGCGTCCACGACAAAAAAGCTTGAGAAGGCTGCATTGGTTGGAAACTATCTCAAACAACTTGACGATACCGACCTGGGCCGCGCGGCTCGTTACTTCGCCGGCCACCAATTTGCTCAGAACGATGCGCGAACCACCAATGTTGGGGGCAGCATAATCAGCACCGCTTTGAGCGAGGCTACTGGTCTAAGCTCTGAGGAGCTTGGGCCCATCTACGTGCGGCTGGGAGATGCGGGCGAAGCCGCGCACGAAGCTGTTAGAGAGGCGAAGCGTTTCCAACAGCCGACAATTAGTCTTGCCGAAACAGAATCCATCATCACCCGCTTGAGTGAAACTCGTGGGATTAAGAACAAGACAGGCCTGTTAACAGCCGTGCTGAGCCATGCTACGCCGCTCGAGGCGAAGTACCTTATCAAGTTGTTGGCCGGCGACCTGCGAATTGGCCTTCGAGAAGGACTCGTAGAAGATGCAATCGCGCGAGTTTTCCAGCAGCCTTTGGCTATGGTAGCGCAGGTGAATATGCTGCTTGGTGACATTGGTGAAACGGCGGTACGAGCCAGGGCGAAGGACTTGGTCGACGTTAACATGCGCCTGTTTCACCCCATCAAATTCATGCTGGCAACGCCCGCTGCTGATCTTGCAGATATCGCGCGTACGATGCCCGGCGAGTTTTTTGTAGAAGACAAATTTGACGGCATTCGCGCTCAAGCACACACGAAAGACGGACGCGTCGCTATTTACTCGCGTACCATGGATGAAATCACGCATCGTTTCCCTGAGCTTGTGTCGCCACTCAGTGGAATCGGAATGGACGTCGTTATCGATGGGGAAATTGTGCCCGCCCGTGGCGAGCGAATCCTGCCTTTTAGCGAACTGCAAAAGCGCCTTGGCAGAAAAATCATTGGCGAAGATTTGTTGGTTGAGGTTCCGGTGATTCTAGTAGCGTACGATCTCTTGTACGCCGCGGGGCGCGTATTAACCGATGAGCCACTTGAAGAGCGCCGCAAACTCCTGGAACAAACGATTCCGCAGGAAGGCACTGTTCGCATCTCCCTTGCCAAGCGGTTCACAGAGGTTGCCGCCCTTGACGACGAATTCAATGACGCGCGAACTCGTGGAAACGAAGGTCTGATGATCAAGAGTCCGGCGTCCTTCTACAAGCCGGGAAGACGTGGGCGCGAATGGCTGAAACTAAAGCGTGCCATCGCGACGCTCGACGTGGTTGTTACGGCAGTCGAAGTGGGGCACGGCAAGCGCCGGAATCTGCTTTCCGACTACACGTTTGCCGTTCGCCGCTCAGAAGAAGACGATGAGTTACTGAACATCGGCAAAGCCTATTCGGGCCTAACCGATGCAGAGCTGGCGGAGATGACGGAATGGTTTACGCAGAACACAATCAGAGAATTCGCGCACGGAAGAGTGCGCCTGGTCAAACCCGAGATGGTAATTGAAGTCACCTTTGATCGCGTTCAGGAATCGAAAAGGCACAAAAGCGGATTCGCGCTCCGCTTTCCCAGGATTCTTAGGTTGCGGCCAGATAAGAAACCAAGTGAAATTGATACCTTAGAGACAGTTCAAAGGCTCGTAGCGGCGAACACAAACTAAATTTCCAGTCCTTCGACCCCGATCGATGTCAGCACGGCCCTTGACCCGGCCGCACCCGCCCGAGACTTCATCGAGGGCGATTCCACGATTGCTCTTGCCTTCCCGAGCAATATGAAGGTAGCATGCGCCCTGTCAGGGCCTCCTTGCCGGGCATACAAAGATACAACCCCGGCAAGTCGCATATTAACTCAAGGGCAGTGGCGTGACCCAGTCACCGCAAATTTGACATCTGAACCTGTTACGCGGCTTGTCTTAGAAGATCGAAGCCACTGTCCATAGCATGTCCGCGAGTGCTGAGAAACTGATGTTGCCTTCGACTGCCGTCGCTCCAGTTACCTCGGAATCTCCTGATGTTGTGCCACCGGAGATGGGGCAAGGGCTACCCGGGCTGTGACTGTCGCCAGGCGTGGTCTCGTCAGCGTAAGTGGCAACGCTAAGTGAAAGCGCGAGAACTGTTGCAGCGCAGATTGCTTTAAGGGTCTTCATTTTGTCTCCTGATTGTCTGGGGTTGGTACTAGATACCGTTGCAACGAAGATGGGTACCACATGCTAGTCTCTAACGGGCCGCATAATAGCCGTCCGGTAATTCTCTTGCAAGGTTTCTTGCAAGGTTTCTTGCACTGCCACAAAAGGGGTGACCTCACATGAAAATGAATCCAGTGGAATCGCTACAACATCAGGCTCCGGGGGCCACGGCCCGCCTTCAGGTGCGCGAGCTTCTCGCGAGGGCTAAGGAGCTGGAAGAAGCAGGAAAATTCGAGGAAGCCAGGCTGACCTTGGGCGAGTTCTGGCAAGGCTTGGGTGCTCGTCCACAGGTTGGGGGCTTGGAAGAGTCCCTGCGAGCTGATTTACTTTTGCGAGTCGGCACTCTATCAGGCTGGATAGGTAGTGCCCGTCAAATTCCTGGCGCCCAGGAAATTGCCAAGGACCTTATCTCGGAGAGTTCTGCCATATTTGAAAAGCTGGGGCAGATCGAAAAGGTAGCTGAGGCACGCGTCGATCTTGGTGTTTGTTATTGGCGCGAAGGAGCTCTTGACGAAGCCAGGATAACCTTTGACGATGGGCTGCAACGTCTTGGCAATCTCGACAGCGAACAAAGACTTCGTGCCCTTCTGAATAAGGCCATGGTAGAAGAGGTATCTTCCCGAACGAAAGAAGCGTTGCGAATTCTTTCCGAGGCGGAGGCACTGTTTGAGGCCAGCAGTAATCATGCTCTGAAGGGTAAGTTTCACAACGAGTTTGGTACTGTACTCAAGAATCTTGGCTTAGCCGGCCGCCGGGAAGACTACATCGATCGAGCGTTAATGCACTATACGGCGGCGAGTGTAGAACTTGAGCAAGCCGGACAGGACCGCGTTCGCGCCCAGGTTGAAAATAACCTGGGCTTCCTATTTGCTCACCTGCAAAGATTCGAAGAGGCACACGAGCATCTTGACCGGGCCACTCTCTCAGCGGTGCGGAACCTGGATGACAAAGGACTTCGAGCTCAATTCGAAGATACGCGGGCGCGGGTGTTTATTGCCCAGGGGCGTTTCGACCAGGCAGAAGGTCTTGCCAGGAGTACCGTTAAGATTCTTAGAGAAGGCGACGAGCAATCTCTTCTGGCGGAGGTGCTCACCACTCATGCTACGGCGCTAGCGAAGCTTGGGCGGCATGCCGAAGCTCTTGCAATGTTCAACGAGGCTGTTTCCGTGGCGGGGCTGGCTGGCGATCCTGAGACTGGAGGTATTGCATCTCTCACGATTATCGAAGAGCTGGCGCCAGTGCTGTCGCCTGACGAATTGCGAAGTTACTACAAGAGCGCCGAATCGGCGTTGGCCCAGACTCAACACCCGGGAATTCAATTTCGTCTCGGAGAATGTGCCCGTTCGGTGCTGGGTAACGAAGGACGTGCGGCCACGTCAGGAGCCGGATCTAAGCCTATTCAAACCGCTGCCAATAGCTCGCTCGAAGAGCAGGTGCTTCGTTATGAGGGTGAACTAATCAAGCGCGCTCTGGAAACGTCTGATGGCAGCGTTACGCGTGCGGCTCGCTTGCTTGGAGTCACACATCAGGGGCTCGCTTTCATTCTCAACGGCCGGCAAAAGAATCTGCTACCATCGCGAAAGCCTGCCAAACCACGAAGGCGCAGCATCATTCGCTATCATTGAGTCAAACTAAATCCAGGTTAAGCTCTCCCCGCCAGGTTTTCCCGCTTGCCACATCGCGGTATCAGGGCAACGTCGGTAGTCGCTTTGCGCTCTAAACGTCGCTGCAAATATTATTTAGTGTGTCAAATCTTGCGGGCCATTAATTCGATGAACATTCCTAAGACCCTCTTCCTAGTTCTCCTTTTGTTCTTTGTTGTGGGAGGATCTTCGGCCCAGACCCCGCGCCGGACAGGTGCCAGACGCCCGGTAGTCTCCAACCCGAAAAGTATTCAACCCATTTCTCAACCGACACCAACTCCAGCGACTGCGCCTGCCGTTGCCGGCACCAACTCTCCGATTCTGTTAGCTACTGTCAATGGGCAAAGCGTCACAACGGCCGATATTGATCCCAAAGTGCGGGCGGAAGTAGAAGCTCTCGAAGAGCGAATAGCCGAAGCTCGCAGGCAGATTCTGGCACTGCAAATCAACACGCTGTTGCTGGAGAGCGAAGCTGCCAAACGAAGGATCACTCCACAACAGTTATACAACCTGGAGATTGCCAGGAAAATTACGGAGCCAACGGACGCTGAAATCAATAAGTTTGTTGAGGACAACCGCGAGCAAATCGATCAAACGGATCCCGTGGCAATGCGCCAACAGGTGGTAGCGTTCTTGAAGAGTGAGCGCCAAGCGAAAATAACGGATGAATTCATTAAGCGTTTGAGCGCGTCGAATCCGGTCGCAAACGTGGCTGTCGCAAACGCTGCCAAACTGGCTCCCTCGGCCGTAGTAGTGACAGTAGCAGGACGTCCCATAACCGCGGGTACCATAGATGAGCGACTCAAGCCGATCGCTTACAAGCTGCGGCTTAACACTTATGAGCTTACCAAACAGTCTTTGGATCTAACCATCAATGATTTGCTTCTGCTTGCGGAGGCAAACCGCCGCAATGTTCCTCCGGAAGAGATCGTACGCAAGGAGATAAGCGAAAAAATACACGTTCCCACTGACGCTGAGGTCGCAAAATTCTACGCAGATAACAAGGCTAAGATCTCTGGCGAGCTCGCGGCGGTTAGTAATCAGATCGCTTCATATCTGCAGGAGCAGGATCGGCAGCGGTTGGAGCGAGCGTTGTCGGAAAGACTGCGTACCGGGGCCAACATTCGTTTGCTAATCTCTGAGCCTCCGCTGCCGATGCAGTCGATAAGCGTAGATGACGATCCCGTTCGAGGCGATGCAAATGCTGCGGTAACGATAGTCGAGTTTACAGATTTCCAGTGCCCTTCATGCGCGGCAATGCAGCCTATCCTCGACGAAGTGTTGAAATCCTACGGAACTAAAGTCAGGCTGGTGATACGGGATTTCCCGCTCGCCATGCATGCGAATGCCCGCAAAGCGGCAGAGGCAGCGAATGCCGCGCACGCTCAGGGCAAGTTTTTTGAATACACCGCGTTGCTATTCAAACGACAGAATGCGCTGGACGTTCCCTCGCTGAAAAAGTATGCGAGCGAATTGGGATTGGATCGTACGCGTTTCGACGCCGCACTGGATGGCGGTAAATACGCTGCGGAAGTGAAGCATGATATGGATGACGGGGAGATCTATGGCGTCGATAGCACGCCTGCCATCTTTGTAAATGGGATCGCCCTCAGAGAGATGAGTATCGAGGCCTTGCGCGCGTTAATCGATCGCGGCCTCGCCGGCGCCAACTCAAATCCTAAAGTCTCGGCCAGATAGCTCTCAGTTAGCTTTCTTCTTTTCAAACAAGTTGCAGGCCTGGTAAGCACCGGTGGGATCCACCGCCGTGCGACCTTCCTCGATGTGTTTGATAATCCCGTCTTTGTCAACCACGAAGGTCGCTCGGGTACCATATCCTGTGGCCTCGTTGTAAACGCCATAGTCTTTAACGGCTTTGCGTTTCCAGTCACTGAGCAAAGGAAACTTCACGCCAATGTCTTCCGCGAAGCGCCTGTTGGCGGGCGAACTATCCATACTAATCCCCAACACCTGCGTGTTTGTTTCATCGAATTTGGCGATATCAGCCTGATACGCCTTCAATTCCTTCGTTCAACCACCGGTGAACGCCAGGACGTAAAAGGCGAGCACCACATTCTTCTTGCCTTTGAAGTCGCTCAGTTTTACTTCCTTGCCTTCAGTGTCGGTTAGCGTGAATTCAGGCGCTGGTTGGCCCACCTTCAAATGCGTCCTGGGCGGAGCAGGTTGCGGTGCAGGCGCAGCCGCTGGCGGCGCGGGCGTGGTCGTTTGCTGGGCGAATGCCGAGACGGCGAGAGTGACCAGCAACAATAGCAACGAGGCAGATCTATTTAGCATTTAGCAAACTCCTTCGATTAAACTTGGGCCAGGGTTGTCCGGGCGGCCGAGTATCCGCCGAAGGCGCGTGATTGTTAAGTAAGACTTCCGCCTTCCCCCTGACAAACAGCTCACTTACAAAATCGGTGCCTGAGCCTCCGAAGCATAGACTTCGGAGCCCGAGCGAGCAAGTTTTAGTACAATCAGTTAACAAAGGAACTGAATCGAATGGTCTCGCTGAAACCCGAACGCCTGAAACGATACAAAGACGTGGCGCTGTTGCTCGTTAAATATGGGCGCTCGGATCTGGTTAAGCAAGCTGGCCTGGAAGACCACCTTGAGCTCGACGAAACGGCGTTGGCGGAAGTTGCACCCAAGGCAGAAGAGTTGGCTGCGGATCTCGAGAGGCTTGGTCCCACCTTCATCAAGTTGGGCCAACTGCTCTCGACGCGAGCCGATCTGTTGCCGACTCCTTACCTGGAAGCTCTTGCACGTTTGCAGGATCAGATTGAGCCCTTCCCGTTTGAGGAAGTCGATCGTATTGTCTCGGGCGAGCTCGGCGTGCGTATCTCAAAAGCCTTTACCGACTTCGATCCGCAGCCCCTTGCCGCTGCCTCTCTGGCCCAGGTGCACCTCGCGCATATGCGTGACGGCCGCGCCGTGGTAGTCAAAGTGCAGCGTCCAGACATTCGTGAACAGATAGTTGAGGACCTCGAGGCCTTAGGCCAGATCGCACAATTTCTGGATGCTCATACGGAGCTGGGCAAGCGGTATGACTTTGGGAACATGCTCCACGATCTGCGCATCAGCCTGTTGCGCGAGCTGGATTTCAAACTCGAGGCCAACAACCTCATCACCTTCGCCGAAAATCTGCGGGAGTTTGAGCTAATAATTATCCCCGAGCCGGTAGAAGATTTTTGCACCTCACGCATACTTACCATGGAGTACATACCGGGTAAGAAGATCACTGAGTTGAGCCCGCTGCGTCTGATGGAAATAGATGGACCGGGTCTCGCGAGCGAACTATTCCGCGCTTATCTGAAGCAGATACTGCTTGATGGTTTTGTTCATGCCGATCCACATCCGGGCAATGTGTTTCTAACTGAAGACGATCGGATTGCATTGCTTGACCTGGGGATGGTAACGCGGCTGCTGCCCGGCTTCCGCGATAACGTGCTGCGCCTCTTGTTAGCCATCAGCGAAGGGCGCGGAGAAGAGGCCGCTGAGGTGACCATTCGCATGGGCGAGCCCAAGTCTCGTTTTGATAAGACTGAATTTACGAAGCGGATTGCTGAATTGGTTGCGGAGCACGCGGATGCAAGTCTCAGTAGACTCAACTCCGGCCAGGTGGTGTTGGAGATAACCAGGATTTCTGCCGACTGCTGGTTTCGTCTTCCGTCCGAATTCACGATGGTCGCCAAGGCTTTGTTAAATCTTGATCGTTCGGTATTCACTCTCGACCCCAGCTTTGAGCCCACCACGATCATTCGCCAACGCGCCATGGAGATCCTGCAGCGCAACTTGATGCAGAGCATCGCTCCGGCAAACCTGATCGGCGGGGTAGTCGAACTCAAGGAGTTTGCGGAGAAACTGCCGGCGCGCATTAACAAGATCCTGGACACGATCGGCAACAATGAGTTCAAACTGGATGTTGATGCCATCGACGAAAAGATCGTGCTCGAGGGCATGCAGAAGGTAGCGAACCGGATTAGCCTTGGACTCATCCTCGCGGCGCTCATCGTGGGAGCGGCTATGCTGATGCGCGTTGAGACCTCGTTTAAGATACTCGGCTATCCCGGTTTCGCGATGATCTTCTTTCTCCTCGCTGCCATCGCCGGCATCGGGCTGGTCATCACCATCGTCATGACCGACGTCAAGGCGCGCAAGAAACCGGATGATTAGCCGAGATTCTTCTGTCGGCAGGACAATGTTTAGTAACGCCATCGTTCGTCCGCCCTGCGCGAGATTTGGCGAAGGGTTAACGACCATCAACCTGGGAGCGCCGAACTATGCACGCGCGCTTCAGCAATACGCAGCGTATTGCAAGGCGCTCGAGGAGTGTGGGCTAACGCTAACGCGATTGGAAGCTGACGAGCGTTATCCCGATTCGACCTTTGTGGAAGACACAGCTGTGGTGATGCGAACCCTCCCTCACGCGCAGGCTTCTGCCTTAGCTACTTCTCCCACACGCGCTATTCTCACGAGACCGGGTGCGTGCAGCCGAGCTGGAGAAGTGGAAAGCATAGCGGGAGTCCTGTCCCGGTTTTTCTCGGAATTACATTCAATTCAAGAACCTGGCACGCTCGACGGTGGAGATGTCTGTGAAGCGCAGGATCATTTCTTTATAGGCGTTTCCGAGCGCACCAATGAGGCGGGCGCTCACCAGTTGGCTAAACTGCTGGCCTCAGACGGTTACACCTCAAGCTTCGTCGACATACGAACTGTGAAGAACGTCCTGCATTTGAAGAGCGGCCTTGCCTATCTGGGCAATAATCGGTTGGCAGTAATCGATGCGTTAGCAGACCACCAGGCGTTTCGCCGTTATGATCTTGTGCGCGTGAATGCTATGGAGCAGTATGCGGCCAACTGCGTACGGATTAACGGCTATGTTTTAGTGGCGGAGGGTTTTCCGAAATTCGAAGGGGCATTGCAAAACCGGGGTTACCAAACCATCTCAGTTGAGATGACGGAATTTCAAAAGATGGACGGCGGGTTAAGTTGCCTATCGCTGCGCTTTTGATGTGGCAACGGCCCGCAACCAGCACGCCGAGGATCAGTGCCACCAGCACACCCACCACAAAGATTAGCCCACGCTTAACTTTTCCCATGGGTCACGTCCTCAAAAGTGTAATCCTAAACTGCAAACCTAACTGCCGTTCCCTGGACACTCGCCAGTCCTCTTGATGCTTGCAGACGTACCGACCGCCACTTGCGAGTCCTATGACGCCACCGATGATTCCACCAACTCTGGAAGATAGGTACCGAAAGTCCACATGTGACCTTCGGGATCTC
>Ga0137403_10006843_pt1 | contig 12987 bp, 12 predicted proteins | sample CZOMad2_1_16fung_FD_122057 | JGI IMG/M metagenome (GOLD analysis project Ga0137403, IMG submission 122057) | Vadose zone soil fungal communities from Angelo Coast Range Reserve, California, USA - CZOMad2_1_16fungal (Hybrid Assembly) | ecosystem: Environmental > Terrestrial > Soil > Vadose zone... | reverse complement strand
GCGTTCTTGGGCCGCACCAGGCCGCCATAGAAGAATGCGAGGCCGACCGTCATCACCATGACCAGCGCGGTGGAGGTGAGGACCCAGGCGGTATCGCCCGCCGAGATGGCGTTCATCACTCCTCCTGGCCGGCGACGGCGCCGGCATGCTGTGCGGTATTGAGCGCCGCGCGCTGCACGGCGTCCGCATTGACGGCGGTGAGCGCGGCGTTGTCGATCTCGCCCGTCCTGATGCGGATCACCCGCTCAATCGCCTGAACGAAGATCTTCCCGTCGCCGACTTCGCCGGTGCGGGCGGACGCCAAGATGGCCTTGATGCACGGTTCGACGAACGGCTCCGAGCACACCATCTCGATCTTCACCTTCTCGTGGAACTCCATGACGACCGTGGTGCCGCGGTACTGGCTCACGATCTCCTGCTCGCCCCCGTGGCCGCTCACGCGACTGAGGGTGATCCCGGTGATGCCGGCCTGGAACAGCGCCGCCTTGACCTCGGGCAGGCGTTCGGGCCGAACGATGGTTGTGATGAGTTTCATGATGAAAACCTAGCCCCGGTAACATGCGCTGTCAATCGAATCGTGCATCACATGCACGGATTGAACGTCACATCGACAAACTACAACCACAGCATACCGTATGCCGTCACAGAAACTATGCAAGTCGTGCAATCTGGCTGGATCACCCCATCCATTTGGGCTAACCGTTTGTGGGGGGCGCACGACACCTGTGTGGCAGCGGGATGGGGGCGGTCGGCTGACCCCGGGCGGGGACACCTCCGTCTTGCCCCGCGTGCTCGCCGCTTCCGGCATGGAACTCGCCCTCACCCCGTGCCGTCACCGGGAACGGGAGGGCTCCATGCACACAGCGCGAGTCGTCGGACTGCTCGCCGCGCTTTCCTGCGCGGCGGTCGCGGCCCAGGGGCAGTACCCGCAGCGCCGCGACGGCTTCTGGATCGGCTTCGGCCTGGGCTATGGCTCGGCCAACATCACCTGCGACGCCTGCGGCAGCGGGCCACGCACCGACGGCATCACCGGGTTCGTGAAGCTCGGCGGTGCACCCAGCCGCAACGTGCTGCTCGGCGGGGCAATCAACGGCTGGTCGCATTCCGACGGCTCGGCCACCGAGACCATGACCAACCTCACGGCGTCGCTGTACTTCTATCCTGCCGTGAGGAGCGGGCTGTTCGTCACCGGCGGCCTGGGATTCTCCAATTATCACGTCAATTCGGCTCCGTCCTTCGACGGTACGGGTTGGGGGTTCACCGCCGGCGCGGGTTACGACATCCGGGTCGGCCGGGACGTGTCCCTCACGCCGGTCGTGAACTACGTGTATGGCGCCGTGGGCGACGTGAACGAGAGCGGGGCGGGAAGGTTCGCCACCGGTTGGAAGCAGAACGTCGTCGAGTTCGGTCTGGGGGTCACGTTCCACTAATTCGGGCACGCTCCCGGCTTTTCATTATCTTGACCCACCCGTCATGCTCGTGTTGCTCGTGGCGCTCGCCTCGCAGGTCCCCCCGCCGTGCCTGCACGCCGCGGCCGTGGCTGGCGAGGCGACCGCGGGTTGGGAGGAGTACCGCCGTGGGGCCATCGCGCAGGCGGCGACGCACTTCGCCGTCGCCGATTCCCTGTGCCCCGGTGATCACGCCACGCAAATCGGGCTCGGCTTCGTCCGCCTGCGGCAGGGCCAGCCGGGCGCCGCTGCCGAGCGATTCCAGCGGGCCGTCGCGAGTGACGCGACCGACGCCGAGGCGTGGTACGGGCTCGGCCTGGCCCGCTCGCGCCTCGGCCAGCGGGCGGCGGCGGCGGACGCATGGCGCCGCACGCTACGCCTCGCCCCGCGGTACGAGGACGCCGAGCTCCAGCTCCTGGCGCTCGGGATCGACAGTGGGCTCGCCGTCCCCGCCGTCGTACGGCCGGTTGACCCTGATGTGCCGGCCCGGACCGCGGGGGACGGCTTCGAGATCCACACGACCGGCGGGTGGCGACCGTTTTATGTGAAGGGCATCAATCTCGGCGTCGCACGTCCCGGTCACTTCCCCTCGGATTTTCCCACCGACGATTCGACGTACGGCCGCTGGCTCGAGCTGATCGCGGGGGCGCGTGCCAACGCCGTCCGCGTCTATACGATCCTCCCGCCTGCCTTCTACCGGTCGCTCAAGGTCTGGAACGACGCCCACCCCGATCGCACCCTGTGGCTTCTGCACGGTGTGTGGGCCGAATTGCCTCCGGGCGACGACTACGATGCCGTGGACTGGAAGGCGGCGTTCCGTGCCGAGATGCGCCGGGTGGTCGACCTGCTGCACGGGCGTGCGGTTATCGCGGCGCGGCCCGGTCATGCGTTCGGCCGTTACGACGGCGACGTGTCCGAGCACGTGCTCGGATTCATCGTCGGCCGGGAGTGGGAGCCATTCTCGATCCGAGCCTACAACACGCGCCGCCGCGACCGGACCAGCTTCGCGGGCCGCTTTCTGACGGTGGACGTTGGCACACCGGCTGACGCGTGGATGGCGGAGCAGTGCGATTACCTGCTCACGTACGAATGGGACACCTATCACGCGCAGCGGCCCACCGCCTACACCAACTGGCCGACACTGGATCCGCTCGCCCACCCGACGGAGCCCACCCTGGAGGAGGAGCAGCGCCTGCGCCGCCGTTACGGCTTCCCGCCCAATCCGCGGCTCAAGGAATACGACAACGACCGCGAATCGCTCGACGCCATGCTGGTGCACGTCACCCCCGTGAACCTTGCCGGCTATTTCGCATCGTATCACGCGTACCCCTACTATCCAGATTTCATCGATCTCGACTCGGCCTACAGCGCGGCAGGGTCAGCCGAAGGCCGATCACGCTACTTCGGCTACCTGCGCGCCCTCAAGCAGCATCATGCGGGGCGGCCGCTGTTGATCGCCGAGTACGGCGTTCCCTCGTCGCGAGGCGTGTCGCACTTGCAGGGGGACGGGCTGGGGCACGGCGGGCATGACGAGCGCGCGATGGCCGACATCGACGCGCGGCTCACGCGGGAGGTGCGCGCCGCCGGGGCGGCAGGAGGAGTGCTGTTCGCCTGGCTCGACGAGTGGTTCAAGCACACCTGGGTCACGGTCGATCTGGAAGTGCCGGCGACGCGCGGCCGACTGTGGCACAACGTGGAGGACGCGGAGCAGCACTACGGACTCATGGGCGAGTACGGGGGCGTCTCGCCTGGCGCGACGCCTGAGCCCGGGGGCGACCCAGCCGTGTGGCAGGCGCTCCCGTTGCTCCAAAGTGGCGACTCGCTCGTATTGCGCGTCGGGGCCGACCCATCCTATCTGTATGTGGCGCTGGCGGGCCGACCGGGGTTCGACTCGGCGCGCTACGTGGTCGGGATCGACACGTATCGTCGGGATCGGGGCGGCTACCGGCTACCGGGCGTCGTCGGGTCGAGCGATGTCGGATGCGAGTTCGCGCTCGTCCTGAACGACACCACTGACGCCCAGCTCGTGGTGGCGCCGTGGTACAACCCCTTCCTGGGGCCACGCCAGGGGATGGGGCCGACGGGCCTCGATCTTTTCTATAATGAAGCGGCGACCGTCGACCGGGCCCGGCGCGACGGGGCGTTCGATTCGTTGTTCGTTACGACCAACCGCTGGCGGATCGCGCGGGGCGGCCGGACCTACCCGGCGCGGGGCGTGAATCGCGGCCGGCTGCGCTACGGCCGGGCGCAGGAGTCGAGCCTCGTCGACTGGTACGTGGACCGCACGGGTGGGGGGCTCGTGGAGTTTCGGATCGCGTGGGGGCTGCTGAACGTCACGGACCCGTCCTCGCGCCACGTCATGGTGCGCTACCGGCGGAGCGGGACATTCGAGACCGCCGTGACCGATGGGTTTCGGTTCGACGTCGTGGCCCTGGGCCGGTCCGGTGGCGGCGTGGTCGCGCGACTCGAGCCCCGTCAGACCTACGCCTGGCCGACCTGGGAGGTGCCGACGTGGCACGAGCGCTTGAAGCCCGCGTACGAGGCGATGCGCGACGTGTGGGGGTCCTGGTGACGCGCCACGTCGCCCTCGCACTCGGCGCCGCTTTACTCGTGCGCCCGCTGGCCGCGCAGCTGCCGGCGGCCGACCAGGCGTTCCAGCGAGGGGATTACGCTGCCGCCCGCGCCGGCTATGAACGCGTCCTGGCCTCCGACTCGACGAGCCAGCGGGCCTTGTACCGGCTCGCGATCCTCGACAGCTGGGACGGCAAGCTGGTCCGTTCGCTGGCGCGCTTCGTCAGGCTGCGACGGATCGATCCTCGCGACCCCGACGTCATGGTGACGCACGCGCAGGTCTTGGCGTGGGCGGGCAGGACGGCGGCGTCGCAAGCGTTGTATGACTCCGTCCTGGCGCGATACCCGGACCGCGCGGATGCGCTGGCGGGGCGGGCGCGCGTCACCGCCTGGGGCGGGGACCTGGACCGGGCCGAGGGTCTGTGGCGCACGGCCCTGGAACGGCATCCCGACGATCCCGAGCTTCTGGTCGGGCTGGCACAGACCCTCTACTGGAAGGGTCAACCCGATCTCGCGGCGGTCTATGCGACCCGGGCGCGCGCGGTCGCGCCCGAGGACCGCACGGTCCGTGATCTCGCGCGGGCGGTGCGCGCCGCACTCCGGCCGGAGATCGCGACGAAAGTGGACGGAGCGAGCGACTCCGACGACAATGCGTTCGTGGCGCAGGAGGCGACGATCTCGACGTCGCTCGGCTCGGACCTCCGCGGCACGCTACACGCGGGCTGGCGCTACGCGACGCTTTCAGACGCCGCAGGCAACGTCATCACGTCCGGCACCAGCTATGGCGGCGGTGCGTATGGGATTGCCGCGCTGGGGCAGGGCGCCGTGCTTCGCGCGGGCGTGGGCGCCCGACGCGTCGCGCCCGACGGCGGACGGGCTCGCACACCGCTGACTGCGCAACTCGGCCTCGGGCTGCGTCCCGGACGCTACACGGCCGTCAGCCTCGGCTACAGCCGCACGCCATTCGACGAGACGGCCGGACTGATGCAGCAGGACCTGACCATAGACGCACTCGACTGGAGTCTCGATGCGTCGCCTGGTGCCGGATGGTCCCTGTCGGCCGGGGGCGGCGGGGCCTGGTTCTCAGACGGGAACCGCCGCTACTCCGCGGTGGGTGCCGTGCTCGGTCGCGTGGCGAAAGGACTGCAGATCGGCCCGTTTGCCCGCATGATGGGGTATCGCGAGCCCAAGCCCGGTCTCTACTTCACGCCGGTCCGATTCAGCGTGATCGAAGGTCGCGGAGTGTACCAATGGCAGCGGCAGCGCTGGGGACTGCGAGCCGATGGCGGGCTGGGGTCGCAGCAGGTACAGGCATTCGCCGCGCCCACGGCTCCACGCCAGACGGAATGGCACGTCGGTGTCTCGCTGTCGCGCGGCTGGGGTGCCAACAACGAGATCGCGCTCGTAGGATCGATCACGAATAGTGCGGCGGCCGCTACCGCCGGCGTGGTGAGCGCGAGTTTCCGTTACCGCGCGCTGGGACTGCGATTCCGCCAGGGGCTCTAGCCCTCCTCCGCAGCCTTCAGCCGCCCGGCCGCGCCCAGGCCCAGCGCGCGCAGCAACCGGACGGCCCGGGCCTGCTCGCGCGGCGGGAGCGCCGCGACGGCTCGCCGCATGGCGTGCGCGTGCCGCGGGAAGATCTGCCGGATCAATCGTCGCCCAGCGGTGGTGAGCGCGAGGAGAATCACCCGGCGGTCGGTCCCGCTCTGGCGTCGCCGTACCAACCCGCGCTTCACGAGCTTGTCCACTACGTACGTCGTGCTGGACGACTCGACCAGGATGCGCCGTTGCACGTCGCACACGGGCAACTCCCCCTTGTGGTACAACACCTCCAGCACCCCGAACTCAGTCGTACCGAGCCCGAAGCGAGCGATGCTCGCGCGCGAGTGGCGTTCCACGGCGTCGAACGCCCGGGCGAGCACGACCCAAAGCTTGAGCGCCGCGTCGGAGCGCGGGGTGGCGGTTGCTCGCATCGTATCGTTGGAACCTCCTGCCGGCGCTGCGTGTTCCGATGTGGTCCCGATATCAAGTATCTCGAATTCTAGATAATTCGGAGGACGGAATGGCAAATCTCATCTTCCATACGGATGGCGGCGTGGCCGGGCTGCTGCTGCGCATCACCGTCGCCGTCGTCATCTTCCCTCACGGCGCCCAAAAGCTGTTCGGTTGGTTCGGCGGGTACGGGCCCTCGGGAACGCTTCAGTTCTTCAGGGCCCTCGGCGTCCCGCCGGCGGCGGGGTGGCTGGGGATTCTCACCGAGTCCGTGGGGCCGGTCCTGCTGGTGCTGGGCCTGGGCACGCGGATCGTGGCGCTGCTGCTCGCCGGCGTGATGGTGGCCGCCATGTTGCTGGTGCACCGGTCCACGGGCTTCTTCATGAACTGGGGCGGGCAGCATCAGCCGGGCAAGGAGGGGTTCGAGTACCACCTGCTCGCCCTCGGCGCGCTGGCGGCCCTGATGGTGACGGGCGGGGGGGCGTTCTCAATCGACGCGCTCCTGGCACGCTGAGGGAATCCGGGGCGGGCCTGTTAGATTCCGGCCTCGCGACAACCTCCTTCGGGGGGACGTTTGAACCGGCTCGTCCCTAAGCTCGTTACCACTCTTCAAGGCTACAGCCGCGACCAGTTCGTCACCGATCTGAGCGCGGGGATCATCGTCGGCATCGTGGCGCTCCCGCTCGCCATCGCGTTTGCGATTGCGAGCGGGGTCAGCCCCGAGCGCGGGCTGTTCACGGCGATCATCGCAGGATTTCTCATCTCCGCCCTGGGCGGCTCGCGCGTGCAAATCGGCGGACCGACGGGCGCGTTCGTCGTCATCGTCTACGCGATCGTGCAGCGACACGGGGTGGAAGGCCTCGCGCTGGCGACCCTCATGGCCGGCGTCATCCTCGTGGGGTTCGGCCTCGCGCGGTTGGGCGGGGCGATCAAGTTCATCCCCTATCCCGTCACCATCGGGTTCACGAGCGGGATTGCCCTGATCATCCTCTCGGGGGAGGTAAAGGACTTTCTCGGGCTCGAGGGCCCCGTGCCCGCGGAGTTCCTGGCGCGCTGGCGGACGGTCGTTGCTCATTTCGGCTCGCTGAACCCGTGGGCCGTGGCGGTATCGCTGGTCACGCTGGCCATCATCGTCTTCTGGCCCCGGCTCAACCGGCGCATCCCCAGTCCCTTCGTGGCGCTCATCGTAACGACGGCGGCGGTGCAGCTGCTACACCTGCCGGTGGATACGATCGGCAGCCGATTCGGCGTGATCAACGCGGCCCTGCCGGCACCCTCGCTTCCCGCGGTCACCTTCCACCAGATGCCAGGGCTGATGGGCGCGGCATTCACGATCGCGCTGCTCGGCGCCGTCGAGTCGTTGCTCTCGGCGGTGGTGGCGGACGGCATGATTGGCGGCCGCCACCGCTCGAACATGGAGCTCGTGGCGCAGGGCGTCGCGAACATCGCCTCGCCGTTGTTCGGCGGGATGCCGGCCACCGGTGCCATTGCCCGCACGGCGACGAACGTCCGGAACGGCGGCCGCACGCCCGTCGCCGGCATCGTGCACGCGGTCACGCTGCTTCTCATCACGCTGTTCTTCGGCCGCTGGGCCGGGCTGATCCCGATGGCGACGCTGGCGGGGGTCCTGGTGGTCGTGGCCTATAGCATGAGCGAGTGGCGCACGTTCCTGGCCGAGTTCCGGGCGCCGAAGAGCGACGTCGCCGTGCTGCTCACCACGTTTCTCCTGACCGTGCTGTGGGACCTGACGGTCGCGATCGAGGTGGGGATGGTGCTCGCGGCGTTCCTGTTCATGCGCCGCATGGCGGAGGTCACGAATATCAGCGTCCTCACGCACGAACTGCAGGATCCAAAAGACGATTTCGAGAACGATCCCAACGCGGTGCGGCGCCGGGTCGTGCCGCCCGGGGTGGAGGTGTACGAGATCACCGGCCCGTTCTTCTTCGGTGCGGCGGAGACGTTCAAGGAGCGGCTGGGGCGCATCGCGGTGCGGCCCAAGGTGTTGATCCTGCGGATGCGGCATGTCCCGGCGATCGACTCGACCGGCCTGCACGCGCTACGGGACCTGGTGCGGCGCAGCCGTCATGATGGCTCGCTGGTGATCCTTTCCGACGTGCACGCCCAGCCGGTGGTCGCGCTCGAGCGCTCCGGTCTCTATGACGAGCTGGGCGAACAGAACGTCCACGGCAACATCGACGACGCGCTGAACCGGGCGCGGGAGCACCTCGGGCTCCCGGCCTCGCCCGCGCCGGCGTTTGCGACGGCCACCGTGGCGCGGGAGGGGAAGAGCTGATCTAGGGTTTTCGGCGCGTCACTTTCCACACGCCCGTCTGGCTGTCGACACCGCGGCCGGCCCGGGTTGCGTAGGTCCCTTCGATCACGTCCCCCCGCAACAGCCCTTCGAATGCCGTGAACAGCTGTACGCCAGTCTCGGGGTCTGCGTACGGGGCGAGCGTCCCGGTCACCCGTCCCTCGGCGACCCGCACGAAGTTGATCGTCAGCACGGCCGGGCGGAGAGACGCTGCGTCGGCGGGCGCCGCGGCGTTGTTCCAGGCCTGGAGCGGGCGGCCCAAGCCCCGGGGGATCATGACCACGTCGCCAAACGCCGAATCCCCGGTCGCGGTGAGGGTGAAGGAAATGCTGCCGCTCCGTCCCGTGGCCGCACTGGAATAGGAGCCGTCCCACTGGCCCTCCAGCGCCGCCACGTCGCGCGCGGCGCCCACCAGAGGAACGGGGGTTTGGCGCGGCGGACTGCACGCCAACAGCAGCGCGCCGAGTGCCGCGACCGGAAACGAATGATGAGAGTGCATGGCCGAAATCTCGTTGCAAAAGCGCCCTGGCGGAACGGTGGGTCGCGGGGTGAGCGTTCGGGGAGGAGGACCGCGGATGCCACCCCCGATCATAGCCGAAGGAACCGGTTATGTCCTGTTCGCCTACGACGTCGCGCACGCCTTCGACCTCGCGGCGGCCGAGCGGCGCTTGGCCAGCGCCACACAGCGCCAGACGGTCAAGCAGAAGCGGCGGGCCCCGGCGTTCTTCGAGTACGACCCCGCTCCCCTGCGGGTGACCGAGCCGGCGGATTCGCTGGCCGTCGGCGAGCACGTCACCGCGCCCTACGTCGAGTTCGTGCTGTACGATTTCGGCGCGGTGTCGGTGAGCTATGCCATCCCGCTTCAGGGCCCGCTCACGGGGCTGCCGGCGCTCAGCACGCTGCTGTACGGCAACGAGCAGCTCCAGGCGGACTCCCGCAGCCGCGTGCAGCAGCTGATCGATGCGCTGGGCGATGCCGCGATTCGATCCCGCCTCGCCGATTTCGTCGAAGACTACGTGGTGTTCCAGATCGAGGCGTTCACCGAGCCGCTCGAGGCGTCCATGCTGTGGACCGAGCACGCACAGACGGTGGCCCAGGTGCTGCGCGCCGAGTCACGCCCCCTGTCGCAGCAGGAAGTGAGCGACGCGCTTGCGTCGCGCCTTTCGTTCGGGCCGAACGACGCGACGCTGATCGACACCGACGTGACCCTGTTGTTCGACCCGGAGGGGGAAGACGTACGCGCGGTGATCGAATTCGCGAACACCCAGCTGCTCGAGATGCGGTACCTGGACGCGCAGCTCGACGAAGCGCTCGAGCGGGCCTACGACCTGCTCGGCCGCTCCCCCGGGCTACGCCGCTTCTTGCCCAGTCCCTACGGGGTTCCGCTCCAGCGCCTCGGCCGGCTGCAGCTCGACGCGGCGGTCCTGTTCGAGCAGGTGACGAACGCGCTGAAGCTGATCGGGGAGCAGTATCTCACCCGCGTGTACGGTCACGTGTCCCGTCGCTTCCACCTGGCGGAGTGGGACGTCAGCATCACTCGCAAGCTGCAGACGCTCGACGGTATCTACGGAAAACTGGCGGACCGGGCGGCGACGCAGCGCATGGAGCTGCTCGAGTGGATCATCATCGTGCTGATCGCCGTGTCGATCGTCCTGCCGTTCTTCACCGGGCTCGTCGGGAAGTGACCTAGTAGGGCTTCTCCTGGAGACGCTGGTCGCGCGGCAGAATCATGGCCCGCACCACCGCGGTGGCGTCTACGGCGATGAGCAGCCCCTCTTGCGGCAACGACTGCACCCCGATCACGGTGCCCGCCGGGGGATTCCGCTGCGGGAAGAAGTCGGGCGCTGCCTCCCGAATCGCCTCGAGGTTCTTGGGGGAATAGTTCACCACGTAGATCGTGAGCTTGGCGACGTCGGCCGGGGTCGCACCGCCGATTCGTAACACGGTCGCCAGGTTGGCGAACGCCTGGGCGGCCTGGGCGTGTAGGTCGCCGGGACCGACCAGTCGGCCGGTGCTGTCGAGGGCGATCTCACCCGACACGTACAGGGTCGACCCGATGCGCACGGCGTGCGTAAATCCCGGCAACGCCGCCAGCGTCCCGGGATTGATGTAGCGCGTGGAAACGGGATCGGGCACCTGGCGGACGTTCCCCGGGGTCGGAGCGACGCAGGCGGCGAACAGTGGGATGGCAAAGACGCTGGGAAAAGCGATGCGCATGCGATGCTCCTCAAGAGGTCGGTAGACCGGACGTCACGCCACTCTGTATACGCCGTCCACCGGCCGGAGTTCAAGGGACAACCGAATCACCGCGCTGGAGCAGCGCCGCGAAGTCGCGCAGCTCCGGCAGCCCGAGATCGGACGCGACCCAGTAGCTGTAGGCGGGCGTCGTCCAGTGCAGCAAATGGTAGCCCTGCCGCGTGGTCGCGGGGCGCCCTCCCGTGGGGCCGCCCGCGGTGGGCCACAGGAAGACGTTGATAACGTGCTGACGCCGCCCATACACCAGGGCGGCGACCGGCCGGCCGGACACGTATTCGAGCCTTCCCCCAATGAGCGGGAAGCCACGACCGGCGAAGTCGTACACGGGTGGTGAGAAGTCGAGCTTGCCGTTGTACCACGGCTTCACCGTGTGCTGGTCGGACGACTGCACATCGATGAGATGGCCGGGCATGAGGGAGCGCACATGGCTGCCCAGCACTTGATCGGCGAGCGCATCGCCCGTGGCGCGGCGCAACGCCGCCTGCCAGGACCCGACGGCCACGACTACGAGCGATGCGGCGACGGCCAGCCCGGGCCAGTAGGAGCGGCGCCATGCCGTCCGGTTCACGTCCGCCCGCAACGCGGTGCGCACGCGGGCCCGGAGGGTGTCGGGCGCTGGGAAACGGAGCACGTGGTTGCGGACCGCGGCACTCACCGCGCGGCGCCGCCGCTCCAAGCGGGCGCAGTCGGGGCAGGCGCGGAGGTGCGCCTCGAGCTCGGCCGCGTCGGGCGCGGCGAGCTCGCCATCCAGGTAGGCGTCGAGCTGGGCTTCGAAGGCGGGATGCGTCACGTCAGCAGTCCTCCGTTTGCGCGCACAGCACCTCTTCGAGCCGCCGGCGGGCGCGCGACAGCCGCGACATGACCGTGCCTACGGGCACGCCCGCCACCTCGGCGATCTCCTTGTAGGACAGCTCCTCCAGCTCTCGCAGCACGATCACCTCGCGGAACTCTGGCGGCAGCTCATCAATCGCGCGATGCAGCGCGACGCGCTCGCCCTGCGCTACCACGGCTGCTTCCGGATCGTCGCCCGTCACTGCCTCGCTGTGCTGCTCCTCATCGAACGCGGTCGTGAGCGAATTGCCACGGTGCCGGCGCTGCCAGGAATACGCCGTGTTGCGAACGATCGCGAGCAGCCACGCCCGCCCCTCACCGCTTCCGGCACCTCGGAAGCTCCCGAAATGCCGGAACGCGCGCAGGGAGGCGTCCTGCACGACGTCCTGTGCGTCGTGATCGCTCCGCGTGAGATAGCGCGCCAAGGTGTACGCGGCGTCCAGATGCGGCAGCACGACAGCTTCGAATCGCTCGAGCTCGCTCGACTCCAACCGGTCCTCAGGGGTGCGCGGTACGCCATCGAGGGAGGACTCCGCGGGCGGCTGGTTTATTCCCCAAGGAATAAGCGCGGTGCGCGTGGAGTCTCCGCCATCGAGGGAAACTGTCGTCACACACTCGCAGGAGGAAGATCGCCATGACGCTCGCGCATGCCGTTCCGTCCCGCAACATCGCCGGGGCCTTGCTGGCTGTCGTCGCACTCGCCACAGCCGCCGCGCACCGCGCCCCGGGCGCACCCACCGCGGTGAGCGCCAAGCTCTCCGAGTGGAAGGTGGAGCTGTCGGAGGCCACGATCGCGGCAGGACCCATCTCGTTCACCGTCACTAACGCCGGAAGCATCCCGCACGGCTTCGAGATCGAAGGGCAGGGCATCGAGCGGGAGACGGCGCTCATCCAGCCCGGCTCGACGGCCACACTGACCCTCACCCTCAAGGTCGGGACGTACGAAGTGTATTGCCCCGTCGGTGAGGACTCGCACAAGAAGCTCGGCATGGAGACTCATCTCAAGGTTGTCGCGTCAGGGTATGACGCATCCGAGACGAGTGAGTCGCACGAGCAGGCGGCACGGTTGCAGGCGATCCGGGTCACGGGCGGTGGGCCCGTCATCCAGATCCTGCCTGGGCCGTTCCCCTTCCCGGACAGCGCGGCCCCGATCCTCAAGGCCTTCGGCGACGAGCGCGAGGGACTCGAGTCACAGGTGAAGAACGGGCCGTACTCCGACAACGTGACGCCGATCTCCGGGACGTTCACGTTCAATGCGTGGGATAAAGGCGCCACGCGCGATTCCGTGGACGGCACGGCGGAATTCGTCACCCAAGACGGCGCACGCTGGAAACTGGTGATGGACCGCGTGCAGACGAAGGACGTGCCACACCATCCGCGGTTCGGCGGCGTGATTATGGGCCTGTACTACCACGGCGTGACCCAGGTGCACACGCCGCTCGTGCCCACGATCAACAGTGCCGTGGCGCTGTGGGCGTTCGCGCACCTCTACAAGAACGACGCCCTGGTCACCGACAACGCGATGGTGCACGTGATGCTGCTGTCACGTACGCGACGCGACGGCGATTTCGCGCTCGA
>Ga0137403_10006842_pt1 | contig 12989 bp, 13 predicted proteins | sample CZOMad2_1_16fung_FD_122057 | JGI IMG/M metagenome (GOLD analysis project Ga0137403, IMG submission 122057) | Vadose zone soil fungal communities from Angelo Coast Range Reserve, California, USA - CZOMad2_1_16fungal (Hybrid Assembly) | ecosystem: Environmental > Terrestrial > Soil > Vadose zone... | reverse complement strand
GAGATGACACGATCTAGCAGTACCATCGGCCCGGCGTGCGGAACCAGCGATCGGATATCCGGCATGCCCATGTCAGTCTCTCCCAAGCACGAGGGTGGCATTGGCGCCGCCAAAGGCAAACGAATTGCTCAAGACCCAACACAACGGCTTCCCGAGACTGCTTCCGGGTTCGGCTACGCTCACCGCCGGCAAGGCGGGGTCGGCCATGCCATCCCACAGATGCGGCGGCAGCTTTCCCGCACGATTATCATCCTGCATCGCCAACCAGCACAATCCAGCCTCGATCGCACCAGCCGCGCCCAACGCGTGGCCGGTAAACGGCTTGGTCGAGCTCACTGCAACTTTGGCACCAAACAGCGCATAAATCACGCGCGATTCCATCGCATCATTTTGTATCGTCCCGGTGCCATGCAGGTTCACATAATCGATCTGCGCAGCGGGCACACCCGCGCGTGCCAAAGCACGCTCAATCGCCAGTCGCGCCCCCACGCCGGTCGGATCGGGCGCCGACATGTGATAACCGTCGGACGACTCGCCCCAACCGCGCAGCGCAACGGTCGCAGGCTCAGTGCTCATCAGAAACAACGCCGCCCCCTCGCCGATATTGATGCCGTTACGGTTCCGACTGAGCGGATTGCATTGCGTCTCGCTGATCGATTCAAGCGCTTTAAATCCAGCGACCGTGAAAGCGCACAGCGAATCCACTCCGCCCGCTAGAACCGCATCGCAAACACCCATCCGGATCAAACGCGTCGCGCTGGCGAGCGCCTTCGCGCTCGACGCACAGGCGCTCGAATGAACATAGGCTGGCCCGCCGATGCCAAGCGTGGCGGCTAACATAGCCGCGGGCGAACCCAATTCTTGCTGGCCATAATGAAATTGGTCCGGCAGCGCACCCGTAACGGCATATTGGCGCAACGCAGATTCGCCCTCCGCAACTCCAGAAGTGCTAGTACCAATCACAATGCCGATCCGGTCCGCGCCATAGCGTTCGATGGCCGCATCCACCGCGGGTCGTATCTCAGTCAGCGCTTCTAATGCAAGCTGATTGTTGCGGCTACGATCACGCAAAGGCAACTCATTCACAGGCGCCAACGGCAGCGCGGTATCGACCTGACCGAGCGGTAGGGCGCGTCCAGGCGAATAGGTGTCACTCATGACAACACCAGTCTGCGCTAGATCCAGCATGCGCCGCTTTATCTCATCGCGCCTGTTGCCCAACGGGCAGATCATTCCTAGTTGGTTAAGATAAAACATACTTAAGGACCGGTAGAAACCGACTGAATAGTCAGCCGGTAGTGATAACGCAGGTTGGATAACTCTATTTTGCCGATCCAGCGCGGCTGACCGCTATAGTCGATCACGATCACCGGCATATCATCTATGAAGAGAGTACGGCGCTGACCACTTTCTTCGATACGCCAGCGCGGCGGCAAGGCGGATCGAATGGTGTCAACCGGCCAAAGTGTGAGTTGAAGGTCTTCGAGCACATCTTCGTCACGCAGTTGAGTCGGTAGCATCGAGTGCCGCCAGGACTGTAGCGTCTCACCATCGTAATGCAGTGTCAGCACACGCTGGCCGAGCGCGAGCCCGACCAAGTCAAGGCCCTGGGGATCGACTTCCAAGGCAGCATCCAGCTCGTCTATACGCCCCCCCCGCGCCACAATGAGATGCTGCTGCAAACTGATCGATGAGCCCAGAGCAGCCGGCGGCAGCTTCAGTCCAAGCCGCGCGGGCTGAGATACTGCGGTCGCGCAACCACTAAGCCCCAGAGTGAAGAAGCCAAACGCGACAAGACTCTTGATTACTCCTGGTAGCACAGTTCCTCTAATGCCGCCAAGCGCCGTTTGGGTTCACGCACGTAGGGGTTGCTTTGATCCCAGGCATAGCCGGCCAGAATGGCTGAAATCATGCGCCGTATGTTTAGCGGTGGCTGCGCAAGGAAGATAATCTGCTGGAAGACACCAGCATACCAGGATTCGACAAATGCGCGGAATGTATCGATGCCCGTTTTAAGCGGGCGTGCGTACTCGTTATGCCAATCGACGATCTCCCCAGCGAACTGCCGCTGCAGCGCTGCGGCGGCAAGGCTGGCCGATTTAAATGCAATTGTGACCCCGGAGGAAAAAATCGGATCGAGAAACTCGCCCGCATTGCCCAACAACGCGTAGCCTTTGCCCCATAGTGATTTGACATTCGCGGAATAGCCAACGACATGGCGGGCCGGCGTATCCCAACGCGCGTTCGCGAGCAAGTTGCGCAACGACGAATCTTCGTTTACCAAGGCCTGCAACCGTTGGGTATCCGTACCGTCGTAGCCTGCCAGGAAACCGGTTTCAGCCACCACACCCAACGAGCAGCGGCCGTCGGTGAACGGAATCAACCAGTACCATACATCGCAATGTTCTGGATGCACCGTAACCCGAATCTTGTTGCGGTCGAATCCCGACAGCGGGATACCGTCTTCGATGTGCGTGAAAATCGCTTCGCGCACTGGGAAACCCGATGGGGTTTCCAATCGGAGCAAGCGCGGCAGAACCCGGCCAAAGCCGCTGGCGTCGAGCAAGAACCCGGCCTCGATGACATATTTTTCGCCCTCCAGGTCTTGCACCGTAACCCGCGGCTTATCGCCGTTGAGATCCACCGCGACCACTTCGTGCCGATAGCGCACCTCGACACCCTGACGCTCGGCTTCCAGCGCCAGCACATGATCAAAACGCGCCCGTTGCACCTGATAAGTCGTGGCCCAACCTTCCGAATGTTTATCGCGAAAATCGAATGCCGTGTACTGTTCGCCGCGCACGAAGGCGGCGCCGTTCTTGAACTGGAAGCCTGCCTCTACCACCGCCCGCAGCATGCCGGCCTGTTCCAGGTATTCCATGCTTTGCGGCAGCAAGCTTTCGCCGATGCTAAAGCGCGGAAACTGTTCACGCTCGAGCACCAACACCTGCCGGCCTTGCTGACGCAGCAAAGCAGCCGCTACCGAACCGGCTGGCCCGGCGCCAATGACCAAGATTTCCACAGACTTTCTATCTTTCCTTTTCAGACTATCCAACATCACAGGGCCACCCCACATCGTTCATGGTTCTGTTCTATATTCACTTGGGTGTGTTGGGTCATTCCTAAAACAAGGAACGATGAACCACACCATGATTGTTCCGATTAACATCGTTAGGCCGAACGCTTGCAGCGCCGGTGTCTTGCTTAAACTCAGTAACCCGAAGGAAAGTAAAGTACTCAATGCCGACAAACCTACCGCAAGCCAAGCAATGGCGTCGCGCCGACTGGGATGCTCATGTAAAAAAATACCGTAGTCGACACCGACCCCGAGCAACAGCATCAGCGCCAACACATGAAATAACTGCAGATTCTGGCCGGCCATCCCCAGCAGCGCAAGCGTAGCCATGCTAGCCAGCGCAGTGGGCGCCAGTACGCGCCAAGTCCTACTGCGATAGCGCGGGTAAAGCAAACCATAGACAGCGAAGTAAGAGAGCAACACCACCCAGCTCATATATTTCCGATAGCGGCCAAGCACAGAGGAAATTTCACCGACCTTGTCCACCCACTGCACGCCATCAAGCCCGGTACCGGCATGCTGCAACAGGGGCAAGCTTCCATGGGTCAAGCCGCGCAAGGCAACAATGCTGCCATGACCGCCGTCCACCTCCCCCAACCACAGATGGCGCCAGGGCTCACTGGCCGGAGTCTTCAAGAATTCGCCGGGCGTCAGAGACGAAGATGTTGCGCGTAAGTGCGCGCGCGTTGCCGCAACCCACTTGGCGTCCTCGCCGATCCGCGCAGCCACCGCCGCCAGTGGCCCGTTCGCGTTCAAGAGCGTTTGGTCGATCAAGTTGCGACCTGCCGCCTGAGCCCGTGATGACGGCACCCAATTTGACAGCGCTTGATAGCCGCTGATGACATGCTTTTCGATGAGTGGATCGAGCCGCTCCTTGAGCATCTCTTCGCGCTGCAGCACCACTTCAGATGTGGCGCCGCGAACTATGTAGAACTGCGCCGGCGTCGGCGCATCCAGCAGCTTGCCCAGTTTGATCTGGTCGTCGATCAGATTTTTCGGGGGGTTCTGAAGTAACCGGATGTCATCCTGGACACCCAGCCGTGAGAAGCCAAAAACAATGAAGACGATGAACAGCCCCGCCACCCACAGCCCCGATCGCTGGAGGCGCAATAACGGCCAACGCTCCAAACTGATAGCGCACCAGTTTACCACTCGCGCGCTTTTGAGCGTGCCCGTGAGAACCAGTATGGGAAACCAAAAGACCACGGTCAGCCAGGCAAATATCAGCCCCATCGCGGAAAATATCGCCATTTGCCGCAAGCCCGGAAATGGGGTCAGCGCGAGGCCCATGTATCCGATCACTGTCGTGACCAGCGTCAATACCAATGCGGGCAACAAGCGCCTTAGCAATTGCCACGAATCGAGTGCGGACGTATCCGGAGCGATTCGATTGCAGAGGAAATAAGTCCCATAGTCTTGGGCCCCGCCGATAAGGCTGGCGCCAAATACTAAGGTCAGCAGATGGATGCGCTCGAACAGCAACCAGCACACAGATAAGGCGCCGAGGCAGCCGATACCGATGGATAGCATGACCAATGCAATCGACTTGAGGGAATGAAAAGTAACCCACATCAACACTATGATGCCGAGGAGTGAGCCGAAGCCAATGGTAGATAATTCCAGGCTTGCTTGCGCGCCGGCAGCGGCGGCGTACAAGATCACACCCGCTGCCACAACCTCAACTTGCGGAACAGCCTTGTGGGCCGCTTGTCGCGCTTGCTCCAGTAAGGGAATGACAGCTTGCTGCGCTGCCATTGAAAACGCCGGAACGCGCAATGTAAACGGCATAACCACATATTGGCGTCGCCCGTCGCCGACGAATAGCCGGCCGTCGCGCGGTCGCACCGGCGTCTCCTGCGCGCGGGCTTGCACCCAACGCCCAAACAGACCGAAGGGATCATCCCGCCAAGCACCCAGCTGAACTCCAGCGAACGGGCTGTATAGCTTGGCCAATGCGATATCGACCCAATACTGTTTGGGTTGGCTACGCAAATCCGCTTCCGCTTGTGGCGTAAGTAGGTTGAGCCGATGCGATTGAAACAACGCCAGCCAGTCACGGTGATCGGTCATAGGATCAGTAGATTGCAGTAGGTCAGGATGGTGCGCCAGCACACGGTTGTAGGCGTCGGCAGCGCGGTTAGCCTGTGCCCAATCATCTGCGCCCACAAGCACGATCAGTCGCTGTTGAGCCGAATCGACCATGCGGTTGAAGGCCTGCTGAAGTACGGGATCGCGTTCTTGTACCGGCAACAGCGCAAGAATATCGGTATCGGGGGCGATGCGCTCACCGAGCCACAGATAAGCGATATGGACCAGTAAAAAACCGACAACTAATGCCCAGACCCAGGCGAACACAACCCGTTGGCTCAAAACAAAGCCGCCTCATCAACACTCATCGCGGCGGCGCCCGTCTGGATCTCCGAAAACACGATGCTAGTGCGGTCGCCGCTCGCCTCGCTGATCGTGATATTCTTGACATATGCGCCGCCGTCAAGGGCAATGCTCGAGATGGCCTTGGCCAAGAACGGCTCATGCGGTTTGAGAGTCACTCTCCAGCTGTTGTCGTGAATGGTGCTGTCGACTGCAAACAGTTTTTCGATTTGGCCGAGATCGCCCGCCAACAAGGCAAACAACACGCCGTTGATCATCCGCACCGCCGGCTCCTGTTTCGCGTCTAGCCGCATCGCCACCCGGTCTCCTTGCAGTTGGACGATTTCATCCCGCGTGAGCCGCACGGTATTGGGGAACGGCTCCAAAGTCCGCCACAACACCCCCTTGTCGGCGACGACGCAAAAGCGACCATTAGAAGCCAGCGGCTTCTTCAAGCCGGCCAGTTGTTTCCTCTGATCGAACCGCCCGCACAACACTTTCGGCTTGGCAAGCATCGATTGAATTTCTGCCACCGGGGCGGCGGCCCATAACGGCATCGAAGCAAATACAATGCTGCAAGCCATGAACCAAAATTTCATTAGGCTGAAATTCCCAATTTTTGAAAAAGCACCGCCGGCGATACAAAACACATCTCGCGCGTAAGCATGTCGACGGCAACTTGCGTGGTGCTGCCACGGAGAAGCCGGCGTCCGCTGGCGGCATCGGTGATCAGATAATCGATCTTGAGGCGGTTTTCCCATTCGACAATCTCCGCACGCAGCTTGAGCCGCTGCCCAAACGTGGCCGAATCGATATAGCGCAAACGCATATCGATCACCGGCCACGCATAGCCCGAGTCCTTCATCTGCGCGTAGTTGTAATCGATCGTATCGAGCAAGGCGCACCGCGCAAGTTCCAAGTACTTGACATAGTGGCCGTGCCAAACAACCTCCATGGGATCTAGATCAAAGAACTGAACTTGTATCTCGGCCTCGGCAGACCAGCGACTCGGGGACTTAGTCATACAATTTCCAGACACGGTCACGGATGCGCTCCAGCAGTAATCGCAAATCTGGCTCTAGTCTGCGATCCTCCTCAATCTCAGCGATATCAGCGCCCAAGGCGTCCATCATGTTCTTCAACGTCGCCTCGGGAGCGACGGATCGATTCACTCTGCAACGGAGCCAGACTCCCTGTCGCACGGCGATCAGCAGCGCCGCGGCGACTTGCTCCGTCAATTCGAGCACACGCAAACAATCGCGTGCCGCAATGGTACCCATGCTGACTTTGTCCTGGTTGTGGCACTCGGTCGAACGCGAGAACACCGACGCCGGCATGGTCAACTTGAGCGCCTCTGCGGTCCAAGCCGAAGCACTGATCTGCAACCCCTTCAGCCCATGATTGATCGCTGCACGTGGCCCTTGAACCCCAGACAAATTGGCCGGCAACCCGTTATTGTAGCGGCTGTCGACCAGCAGTGCCATCTGCCGGTCAAGCAGATCCGCCAGGTTTGCGACGGCATTTTTCATGCTGTCCATGGCAAATCCAATATGCCCCCCATAGAAGTGACCGCCATAGAGCACGCGTTCGCCCTCCGCATCGATGATCGGATTGTCGTTGGCGCTGTTGAGTTCATTTTCGATGGACTCGCTCAACCATGGCAGCGCATCGGCGAGAACACCGATCACGTGGGGCGCGCAACGGATCGAGTAGCGATCCTGGAGGCGCTTTCCGTTGGGGTCCAGCTGATCGCACGCCAAGTCTTGACGCAACCAACCGGCCACCCGCTGCTGGCCTGGATGCGGCTTCACTGAGAACAACGTAGCATCGAAATGGTGCGCATTGCCGTCCAGCGCAAACGACGCCAATGCGGTGATGCGAGTGACTAGCCGCGTGAGGTAATCCGCCCGCGCATAAGCAAGGCACGCCAAAGCGGTCATGACGGACGTCCCATTCATGATGGCCAGTCCTTCTTTTGGCCTCAACCGCAGCGGTGCGATACCGGCCTCAGCCAGTGCGTGCGCGGCGTTCGCATGGACGCCGTTGCGCCAAACTTCGCCCTCGCCGCACAACACGGCAGCGAGATAGGATAGCGGAGTGAGATCGCCGCTGGCGCCCACCGAACCTTCAGATGGAATCAATGGCAATAAATCGTACTGCAGTAACCTCACGAGTTGATGCAGCAGCTCCAGACTGACGCCAGAGAGTCCTTTGCACAACGATGTGAGGCGGGTGGCGATCACGGCCCGCGTCTGTACCGGACTTAAATACTCCCCCAGCCCGCAGCCGTGATAAGTGTAGAGAAGGCGCGGCAGCTCGGCGACCAACTCAAGCGGGACTGTCACGGTGCACGAATCGCCGTAGCCGGTGGTGACGCCATAAATCGTGCCCTCTTCGCGCAGCAGACGGTCCAGAAAGTCCGCCCCTCGCGCAATGGCGGAGCGGAATTCAGAAGCATCGGACAGTGCTACGCTAGCCGACCCTTCCGCGATATCGACAATGTCCTCGATTTTCAGCCGTCCATCGTCGAATTGAATCCTACGGACTGAGGTCGAGGTCTTCTTCAAGTCAACCGGATGCATCAGGTGTATCCAACTCAGGTAGATACCAAAAATCGTAAAAATTGAACCATTGCAATGGCGCCCGCAAGCAGAAATGCTCGAGCCGGCCGGCATATACGGCCACCAGTCCGGTGAGCGCTTCATCGCGCCTCTGCCGCGGTAGACGAATCGACTCACGGAACAATTCGAAGTGAATTTCCGAGGTGTGCCCGGTACGCATTGAAAACATTAGATAGGTTGGGCATTGCAACAGACCGGCCAGAATATAAGGCCCAACTGGGAAGGGTGCCGTCGCACCGAGGAACTGTGCCAAGGCAATCCGAGGATTTCGCGAGACTGGAATGCGGTCACCGGCAATCGCAACAAATTCTCCCTGCGCGATTTTGTCCGATAACAGCACGGCTGTCACGGGAGATAGCTCGGTGACTTCCATCAGGTTGAGCTGACTTTCGGGATCGAGCTGCGCCAACAAGCGATTGAATCTCGCCGCATGCTTGGTATGGGTCAGCACGGTCAATTTAAGGTCGGGCATCTGCTTGGACAGTACGCGACATAATTCCAAATTGCCAAGATGGCAACAAATCAGTAGCCCGCCGCTCTTCGCCGCGATTTGAGCGGCGATCAATTCTTTACCCTGTAACTTGACCAGATCGGTTCTGAACAATCCGCTCCAGAGGAGCATTTTGTCAAGCAGGTTTTCGGCGAATGACGCAAAATGGCGTAACACGGTAACCATGCCGGGTTTGATGTGAGAAGCACTTCGATACGCAGCGACCCGCCGTAGGTAATCGCTCGACGATGCTCGCGCCTCTGGTTTGGTGACCACGTACCAGAGCAAGACCGGGTAGAGCACGATTCGGAATGGCCAGCGCCCCAGTATACGACAGGTCAAAAACAGCAGACGCATACCGGCAACAAAGCTAAACTCATTAATTTGCGCCCAATGCTGTCGTCGGGTGGCCGGCATGGGCCGCGTCATCGAGCCCTCCGGTTGCGCGCAATCAGCATTGGCAGCCGCAGCAACATGCCGAAGAATAATGTAGTGTGCATTCGCGAAATCAAGAAGTTATCCAACAAGCCCCGAAAATGGGAGACCCCGTCGCTGGGATAGCTAACCGGCGTATGAATATTGATGATCTCCAGTCCATCCCAATATAGCCGGACCAGTACTTCGATATCAAAATTCATCCGCGCGCCAAGTTTTTGCCGCCGGTCTAGCGCGATGACGGCCGGAAGCGGGTAGACTCGAAAGCCGCACATCGAATCCTTGATTTGCCGCGACAACGTGTTAATCCAAACCCAAACGTGGGTCAGATAACGCAGATAAAGACGCAGCGATGGTACCGTCCTGGCGTACTTCGGCCAACCGACAATGAGTGCCTGCGGATGCGCAGCGGCTTGCTCCAGAAACCGTGGAATATCGGAAACCTGGTGCTGGCCGTCGGCATCAATCTGCAGCGCGTGAGTATAACCCGCTTCAGCGGCGAATCGAGCACCCGTAAGCACGGCACTACCCTTGCCGCGATTGACTGGGTGCCGAATCAAGGTGATGTGGGTTGGCGCCCCAACAACCAGTGCATCCAGCATGCGAGCGCATCCCGGTGAGCTGCCGTCATCCACAAGTATGCACGACAAGTTCTGTGCAAGGACCCCATGGACTACGGCATCGACCGCATGTTCGTGGTTGTAGACCGGGATCACTACGCAGGGTTTAAACATCCGACGCTCCAAACATTACTCTTCCGCTGGTATGCGTGCCGACTCGCGAAGTGATCTTGAAGGACAAGCATGACTTGGCGGGCTCATGGACAAGCTCCAGTGTAAACGGTTTTTCCGGAGTTATTATGCGTTGAAACTTGAGCGCATGGATGCCCAGAAAGACTGGCGGCAAATCAAAGCATTGCCGCCCGTAAGCAATCACCCAATGGATTTGGACTACACCGGCTAAAATTGGCACGCCTGGAAAATGGCCGTCAAAATAAAACAAGTCGCTGGGAGCGGTCAACTCGAGCACGGCACGCTGGGTGTCCCTTTCGAGTAGACGCTCGAAGGGAAACGTCGGACGCGAAATCTCGCCGTCGAGCAATGCAATCAGATCGCCATGCGTCGTCTTGCCCTGCGCGTTCGTTGGCAACGCATCGAGATAACGCCAGATCCTGGGTATTCCAACCGGTTCAATGGATTGACTGAGCGTATCACGCAGGGTTCGATTGAAAACTAGCTTACCAAAATCCGCCAGCTTCCGACGTCCGATCACCGAGGGCACGATAAAGGCGGCGATTCGCGGGCGTCGCCCTTCGATTACAATCACGCGGGCATCAGCCACCATGAAGGATGCCGTCAGCTGACGCTCGATCGCAGCCAGCGATATCCGCTTCTCCTCGATCTTCACGATTCGATCGACGCGTCCCTTGATCAGGAAACGATTGTCTCCCAGGGATATGGCACGATCCGCCGTGCGAAACCAGTTTTCGTCAGGCAAATGCGGCGATCGGATTTCCAACACGCCTTCTTCAGACTCGATACGACAAGTAATACCCGGCATGGGGGTCCATGCTTCATCCATTCTGGTATGCTGCTGACGCCAGGCAATTCCACCAGTCTCAGAGCTTCCATAGACTTCAATCGGCACCAGACCCAGGAACCGTTTCGCATCACAGGCAACGTCGAACGATAAAGGTCCGCCGGACGAAAACGCCGCCCGCAATCGGTTCGAGGTCGTCGCCCACGCGGGATGTTCAGGCCACCTTTTCAGATGAGCCGGGCTGGATACCAGTAGACCATCGCGTTCCACGAGCACCGCCATGAGCTCCTGCGGGAATAAAAAGCCTCTCGCGTGGATGGGGCGACCCGCAGAGAGCGGCCACAAGACGTTGAAGAGTAAACCGTAAATGTGTTGATGGGACACGGTAGTTATTACGTCGACGGCGCCCAACAACTCACCAAACTGCGTTTCAAGGGTCGCCACCTCTCGCGACATCTGTGACAGCTTTTTCGGAATGGCCTGCGGCACACCGGTACTTCCAGATGTGAAGAGTACCAAACCAACAAAGTCACCATGCAAACAATCGAAGGCATCACCGTGAGCCTTTTCCTCTTGCGCTGCCGGCATAATGGGATTCCATTCGGATGCGAACTCGCCCAAATAGCCATCCACAGTTTGACGCAGGTGCGCGCAGGTAGCCGGCAACGTATCACCTGGTAGGTAAATCGTCTTTCCGATCGACCAAGCTCCAAACAGCGCACTAGCGAACTCGACGCTATCATTGAGGTAGAGTGCGAATGCTTGGCCGGATGTGCGCCTCAGTAGCTCTTGCCATGCTCCCACGCGGGCAAGGAATTCCTCACGCCCAATCGATTTTCCAAACCGCCAACCCACCACGTGGCCAGGCTTTCTTGCGGTGGTTAGCATGCCCAACATATCGAGAAGTTCAGCCATTCAGTTGCCGTTTGAAATGCCAACGAACGACATACTCGCCGGCGAATAAAAGGCCCATCATCACATACGCAATGAGCCCATTGTACAGCGTCCAGGTAGCCGGCGACGCCCATAGCGCGGTCATGAGCGCAATGGCGCCATTGGCGCCGAAAAAAATGCACCAGACTTGTGTCACCCGTCGCGTATAGTCGATGGCCCGCGCGGGAAGATTTGGCTCGTGAATGCGGGCGAAACGCTCGATCATCGAAGGAGGGGAAATAAGGCTGTAAGCGAATACGCTCAAGAGCGCTGCATTCACCAACACCGGGTAAAGTTTTAACGGAAGCAATACATTGCTCCACACCGCCAATATGAAAAGGAGCAGCGTCCCTCCCAGCCACCAGCGCCCAGCCTGGCTAATTTTTAGCATATGCACCCGTGTCAATCCGGCAAGCACCAACAAGCCGGCGAGGAATCGGGGCTCGATTTGTCCCTGCCCGAGCCAGACAGCCAGCGGGTAAATCAAGGTGATGAACATCATTACTAGAGTTGACACAGACATAGGGGATTATTTTCCCAGGAGTGCGGCTAAAGCGTCAACGACATCCTGGACGGTGCGCACGCTTTTGAAAACCTCCGACTGCATTCTCTTGCCCGTAAGGTCTTTTAGCCTCACCGCAAGATCAACGGCATCGATGCTGTCGATATCGAGATCAGAGTACAGATTCGCATCAAGCGTTATTTTCGACCTATCCAACTCGAACATCTCATGCAAGATATCGACCAACATCGGGTAAATGTCCTCTTTAGTCATCGCATTGGATAAAGTCATAGTTTGTCCCCCTTCATTTCGTCCTATGACTGGCGATCATGGCGGCGAGCGAACGCACCGACGCAAAGTGGCGACGAACTTCTTCCGCATCGCCCGACAGGGATATCCCATAACGCTTATGGAGGGCCACCCCCAATTCGAGTGCGTCGATCGAGTCTAACCCAAGGCCATCGACAAATAATGGCGCGTCAGTATCAATGTCGGCCGGAGTGATGTCTTCAAGTTGAAGAACATCGATGATCAGTTGTTTTACTTCGTCCTCAACCGACCCCATGACGTACTTTCTCCTGAGTAAAATAATCCTGCAAATGGTCGGTAAGGCGCCGCGCGGCTAAAACATTGCTGCCGGCTTCAGCGATAAAAGGCCGGATATCGATGTCCTCTTGCACCTCAATCCTGTAACGCGACGGGCAGGATGGCAGCCGCCACCATTTTTCTCCCTTGATTAGCATTGGAGGAGCGCACCGTATGAGCACCGGCGTGACGTTGCACCGAGCGCGCACCGCAATATTGGCCGCGCCCCGCTTAAGGATAATCGTCCCGTTCGCAGGCGTACGCGTACCTTCAGGAAAAATAATCAGATTGCCTCCACGGTGAAGCGCTTCGACGCAGTCGTCAATGAACTGGACGCCATAATCATCATTGCGGACGTAGGCCGCGGCACGGACTGTGGCACGGGTGAACGGGTTGCGCCAAAGCCTGCTCTTGACGATGCAGTCGGCTCGCTTGACG
>Ga0137403_10006840_pt1 | contig 12989 bp, 11 predicted proteins | sample CZOMad2_1_16fung_FD_122057 | JGI IMG/M metagenome (GOLD analysis project Ga0137403, IMG submission 122057) | Vadose zone soil fungal communities from Angelo Coast Range Reserve, California, USA - CZOMad2_1_16fungal (Hybrid Assembly) | ecosystem: Environmental > Terrestrial > Soil > Vadose zone... | reverse complement strand
GAGCCGATCCACGCCGGCGCGCTCGTGCCCGTGTACTCCAGCACCGAGGGGCTGCCGCAGCAGGCGCTGCGCTCGCTCCTCTGGCGCCTCGTGGAGGCGCACGCCCACGAGATCGAGGAGACGCTGCCCGAGGCCGTGCGCGCGCGGCGGCGGCTGCTCCCGCTGGCCGAGGCCGTGCGCGGCGCGCATTTCCCCGCGAGCGAGAGCGCGCGCGCGGCCGCCGTGCGCCGCCTGGCCTTCGACGACTTCCTGCTCCTGCAGCTCGGGCTCGCGATCCTCCGCTCGCGCACGACGCGGCAGCGCGGCGTCTCGATGCGCCCGCGCGGCGAGCTGATCGCCCGGCTGCGCGCGAGCCTGCCCTTCTCGCTCACGGCGGCGCAGGAGCGAGTGTGGGACGACATCCGGCGCGACATGGCCGCGCCGTACCCGATGCACCGGCTGCTGCAGGGCGACGTCGGCTCGGGCAAGACGGTGGTGGCGGCGCTTGCCGTATGCGCGGCGGTGGAGGCCGGCTATCAGGCGGCCGTCATGGCGCCCACCGAGATCCTCGCCGAGCAGCACCTCGCGACCTTCCGCCGGCTGCTCGAGCCGCTGGGCATCGGCGTGACGCTGCTCACGTCGGGGCTGAAGGCGCGCGAGCGGGCGGCGCGGCGCGCGGCGATCGCCGCGGGGGAGATCGGCTGCGTCATCGGCACGCACGCGCTCGTGCAGGAGCCCGTCCAGTTCAAGCGCCTCGGCCTCGCCGTGGTGGACGAGCAGCACCGCTTCGGCGTCCACCAGCGCGCGCGCCTGAAGGGCAAGGGCGAGCGGCCCGACGTCCTGGTGATGACGGCCACGCCGATTCCGCGGACGCTGGCGCTCACGCTCTACGGCGACCTCGACGTGAGCGTGCTCGACGAGCTGCCGCCGGGCCGCAAGCCCGTCCTGACCGTCGCGCGCACGGAGGGCAAGCGCCCCGGCATCTACAAGTTCCTGCGCGACCAGATCGGGGAAGGCCGCCAGGTCTACGTCGTCTACCCGCTCGTCGAGGAGTCGGAGCTGATCGACCTCAAGGCCGCCACCGACATGGCGCATCATCTGCAGCACGAGGTCTTCCCGGACCTCACCGTTGGCTTGCTGCACGGTCGGCTGTCGAGCGAGGACAAGGACGCGATCATGCAGTCGTTCAAGGCGGGCGCCATCCAGGTGCTCGTGGCCACCACCGTCATCGAGGTCGGCATCGACGTCCCGAACGCCTCCGTCATGCTGATCGAGCACGCCGAGCGCTTCGGGCTCTCGCAGCTCCACCAGCTGCGCGGCCGCGTCGGCCGCGGCCCGTGGAAGTCGTACTGCATCCTGCTCACGAGCGGGCGGCTCGGCGACGAGGCCCAGCGGCGGGTGGAGGCGCTGGTGGAGACCAACGACGGGTTCAAGATCGCCGAGGTCGACCTGCAGCTGCGCGGTCCCGGCGAGTTCTTCGGCACGCGCCAGTCCGGGTTGCCGGAGTTCCGCGTCGCCGACCTGCTGCGCGACGGCGCCATTCTCGAGGAGGCGCGGCGGGAGGCGCAGACGATCGTCGCCGAAGACGCCGAGCTTCGCCAGACGGTGCACCGCGGGCTCCGCCAGGCGCTGCTCACGCGCTGGCGCGGCAAGCTGGACCTCGCGAGCGTGGGCTGACGTGCGCATCATCGCGGGGGCGTACAAGGGCCGCCGGCTGGCCACGCCGCGCGGCGACACGACGCGGCCGACGGCCGATCAGGTGCGCATCGCGCTGCTCGACACGCTCATGCCGTGGCTGCCCGGGGCGCGGGTGCTCGACCTCTTCGCGGGCGCCGGCGGCGTGGGGCTGGAGGCGCTCTCGCGCGGCGCCGCCCGCGCGACCCTCGTCGAGCGCGACGCGCGCGCAGTGGCGGCGCTGCGCGCCAACGTGGCGACGCTGGGCGTGGAGTCGGAGGCCCGCGTCGTGCGCGACGACGTCGCGCGCGCGCTCTCGGCGCTGGCGCGCGCCGGCGAGAGGTTCGACGTCGTCTTCCTCGACCCGCCGTACGACACCGACGACGTCGCGACGACGCTCGACGCCCTCGGCGGCGCCGATCTCCTCGCCGCCGGCGGCGTGGTGGTGGCGCAGCACCTCACCAAGCGCGCGCCGGCGGCGACGGCGGGGCCGCTGGCCGCATTCCGAACGCGGCGGTTCGGCGAGACGACGCTGACCTTCTTCCGTCACGGCGCGTCCGGCGCCGGCGCCGATGATCCTGCGACGCGCGCGGGATGCGAGTGAGCGAGGTTCGCGCGCGTGGCGGCGAGGCCCGGGCGCTCGTCGACGCGCTGGCCGCGTGCGCGCCGCGCTTCGGCGCCGAGGCGCGCCTCGAGAAGCTGCGACTGTTCGGGCGGCTGGCCACCGCGCGCATCGCGGGCGCGCGGACGCTCGAGCGGCTGCACGAGACCCTGTGCTTCGTGCGGGCCTACCCGGACGACGCGGCCGTCCAGGATGCCGCCGAGCGCGCGCTGCGGGAGTTCGCGCAGCGCGTGCGCCGGCTGGCGCCGCCGGCGCGGGCCCGCCTGCACGACTCGGGCATCGCCGGAACGGACCTGGACTATCCCTTCGGCCTGCCGATGGCGCGCTGGTTGGCGACGCGCTTTCCCGGCGACGTCACGATCGCGTGGCGGAAGTTCGACGGCGGCGAGAAGCTGGAGGAAGCGCTGTGCCTGCTCGTCACGCCGACGGAAGGCGAGGCCCTCACCGAGGGCGGCCTCGGCTGGCGGCGCTGGCTGCGTCTCGCGAGTGGGGGGCGGGCGAGCGACCTCGAGGTGCTGTTGCGGCTCTTCGGGGCGGCGCGCATGTCCGACGAGACCCGCGAGTGGCTCTTCGAGTCCCTGGAGCTGCCGATCGCCTGGCGTTTGCGCGGCGCGGCTCCCTCGCGCACGCTGCTGCGCTTGCCTGGCGCGCCGGGGTTCCACCAGCGCGAAGGGCTCCGGCGCGGCGGCTTCGACCTCGCGCGCGAGATCACCCGTCCGCTGCCGGCGCCCCGCCGGGTGGACCGCCCGCGCGCCGAGGCCGTCATCGAGGCCGCGCGCGCCTCGATGGCGACGCGCGCGCGCGAGCTGCACGCCTTCGCGAGTCCGAACCCCGACGACGTGCTCGTCGCGGACCCCGGTCGTGGGCTCCGGATCGCGCTCGTGGGGCTGCAGCCCGACGACCGTCTCCCGCTCGACGCCTACTACGCGTACCTGGCGTTCAAGAATGGGGTGCCCGTCAGCTACGGCGCGGGCTGGGGATGCCTCGGCACCCTCGAGTTCGCGCTCAACATCTTCGAGTCGTTCCGCCAGGGCGAGTCGGCGCTCGTCATCGGCCAGATCCTTCGCGTCTACTACCAGCTGTTCCGCATGCGCACCGTCGTCGTCGATCGCTCCCAGATCGACGACTCCAACCCGGAGGGGCTGCGGACGGGCGCGTTCTATTTCTACGCGAAGCTCGGGTTCCGTCCGATCGACCCGGAGGTCGGCCGGCTCGCCGACGCCGAGCGGGCCCGGATCGCGCGCGACCCGGACTATCGCTCGCCGCTGTCCATGCTCAGGCGCCTGGGGCGCTCGAACCTCGCCCTGACGCTCGACGGCGGCGCACCCGCGACCGCGGTGACCGGCAGCCGGCTGGCCGCGCTGGTGACGGGCCACATCTCGCGCGGCTTCGACGGCGACCGCCGAGCGGCGAGCGCCGACGCCGTGGCGCGGGTCGCGCGCGCGCTCGGCGCGAGCGGGTGGCGCCGCTGGGCGCCGCCGGAGCGGCGGGCGTTCGAGCGACTGGCCACGGTGATCGGATTGATCGCGGATCTCGCGCGCTGGCCGGCCCACGAGCGCGAACGCCTGCGGCGCCTGATGCGGGCCAAGGGCGGCGTGAGCGAGGCGCCGTACCTCGCGCTGCTCGACGGCCATCGGCGCCTGCGCCAGAGCCTCCAGATGCTCGCGCGCGAGGCGCCGGCGCCTTGACTTTCTTTCGAGCCGGCGGCTACGATGCGGCGTCGAAATTCGCGACCGAGCGAGGGTGAGCGAGTGGCCAAGCGCGCCGTCTATCCCGGGATGTTCGACCCGCTCCACAACGGCCACGTGGACGTCATCCAGCGCAGCCTCGCGATCTTCGACGAGGTGATCGTGGCCGTCGTGGCCAACCCGTCGAAGCAGCCGCTCTTCACCGTCGAGCAGCGCCTCGAGATGATCGACGAGGCGACGACGAACCTCGGCGTGGGTCCGCACCTGCGCATCGTCTCGTTCGACGGGCTCCTCATCGACCTCGTCGCCCGCGAGCGCGCCGACTGCATCGTGCGCGGCATTCGCGCCGTGTCGGACTTCGAGTACGAGTTCCAGATGGCGCTCATGAACCGAAAGCTGCGCTCGACCGTCGAGACGGTGTTCCTCATGCCGCACGAGAAGTACACGTACATCTCGTCGAGGTTGATCAAGGAGGTCGCCAGTTTCGGAACGTCTGTCGCAGGAATGGTTCCACCGGTCGTAGAAAAACGGCTCACCGAAAAATACCCGTTGAAATGATGGGGGGCTCCGAGCGCCCCCCATACCCCCCAGTGCTGGCCGATCGCCTCAAGACGCTGGCGCCGTCCTCGACGCTCGCCGTGCAGGCCAAGGCCCGGGAGCTGCGCGCGCGCGGCATCGACGTGATCTCGTTCGGAGCGGGGGAGCCGGACTTCGACACGCCCCAGCGCATCAAGGACGCCGCCGTCGAGGCCATGCGGCGCGGCCAGACGAAGTACACGGAGGTCGGCGGCATCGCCGAGCTGCGCGCCGCCGTGTGCGCCAAGCTCAAGCGCGACAACGGTCTGGACTACACCCCGGCCGAGGTGCTGGTCTCCTGCGGCGCCAAGCACACGCTCTACAACCTCGTCACCGCCCTGCTGAACCCCGGTGACGAGATGCTGGTGCCGAGCCCCTTCTGGGTCTCGTATCCCGAGCAGGCGCGGCTGCTGGGCGCGGTGCCGGTCGCCGTCGAGACGCGCGAGGCGACGGGCTTCGACCTGGACCCCGACCGGCTGCGCGCCGCGGTGACGCCGCGCACGAAGCTGATCGTGCTCAACAGCCCGAACAATCCGACAGGCGCCGTCTTCTCGCGCGCGGCCCTCGAGGCCGTCGCGCGCCTGGCCGTCGAGCGCGGGCTCTGGGTGGTCGCCGACGAGTGCTACGAGTCGCTCACGTTCGAAGGGCGGCACGTGTCCGTCGCGTCGCTCGGACCGGAGATCAAGGCGCGCACGATCGTCGTCAACACCTGCTCGAAGGCGTACGCGATGACGGGCTGGCGCATCGGCTATGCCGCCGGCGCGCGCGAGCTCATCCGCGCCATGACGGACGTCCAGAGCCAGGTCACGTCGAACCCGTCGTCGATCGCCCAGTGGGCGGCGGTCGAGGCGCTGTCCGGCCCTCAGGACGAAGTCGCCAAGATGGCCGGCGAGTTCGACCGCCGGCGCCGGCTGATCATCGCCGGGCTCAACGCGCTCCCCGGCGTGTCGTGCGTGATGCCGAAGGGCGCCTTCTACGCCTTCGCGAACGTCTCGGGGCTCTTCGGCCGGACGTGGGCGCAGGGTGACACGCGCACGACGCTGAGGGGCTCGCTCGACGTGACCGGATTCCTGCTCGAGGCGGCGCGCGTGGCCGTCGTTCCCGGCCTGGACTTCGGGTCCGATGCCCACGTGAGGCTCTCGTACGCCACGAGCGACGCGCTCCTCGGCGAGGGCCTGAAGCGCATGCAGGCGGCGATCGCCACGCTCGCTTGATGAGATGGGGGGCCCCGAAATGGCCCCCCAGCTTGTTCAAGCGAGAGGGCTACGCCCCCTCGGACTCCCCGGCCAGCACTCGGGGCGCCACGGCGAGGCCGTGACGCCGCTCGATCATGCACTCGAGGCGGCGGCGCGGGCCCGCGTCACGCTGATCCTCGGCACGAGCGACACCGGCAAGACCTCGTTGACCGCGCGCCTGGCCGGCGCCCTGGCCGCGCGCGGCGAGCGCGTGGCCGTCGTGGACGCCGACGTCGGCCAGTCGGAGATCGGCCCGCCCACCACCGTCGGCCTCGGCCGCGTGCCCGGTGCCCTCGCCCGCCTCGGCGAGGCCGAGGTGCTGGCGCTCGAGTTCGTCGGCGACACCTCGCCCGTGCGCTACATCCGCGAGACCGCCGCCGCGACCGGACGGCTCGTGCGCCGGGCGCTCGGCGCCGGCTTCGAGCGCGTGCTCGTGGACACCGGTGGCCTCGTCGAGGGCCCGCTCGGCCTCGCGCTCAAGCGCGCCAAGGTGCGCGCCGCCGATCCCGATCTCGTCCTCGTGCTCCAGCGGCGTGAGGAGAGCGAGCCGATCGCGCGCGCCCTCGAAAGCGGCGCGCGCCCGAGCGTCGTCCGCCTCGCCCCGTCGCCCGCCGTCGTACGCCGCTCGGCGGCGCGCCGGCGCGAGCACCGCGAGCGCGCGCTGCGCGACTACCTCGCGCGCGCCGCGACCCTCACGCTCGCGACGGCACGCGTGCCGCTCAGGGACCGGCGGGGTGAAACGCTCACGGAGGTCGCGCAGGGACTGCTGCTCGGCGTGCTCGGCGCCGGCGGCGAGACACTCGGCATCGCGCGCGTCAACGCGTGGGACGCCGGGCGCGGCCGGATCACCGTGGACACGCCCGTCGCCGCGGAACGGATCGCCGCGCTGGTGGCGGGACGCGCGACGTGGCGGGAGTGAGGCGCCGGCGCGCCGGGGACGAGCCCGGGCGCGCCGGCGCGGCGGCCGTTACTTCGTGCTGGTGCTGGAGCTGCTGCTCCCGCTCGGCGACGTCGTCGCCGAACCGCTGACGCTGCCCGACGCGCTGCCCGACGGAGCCGTCGTGTCGGTCGTCGAGGAGCTCGAGGTGGTGTCCGACGAGCGCGGCGTACTGGGCGTGCTCGGAGACGCGGACGGACTCGTCCGGTCCGGCACCGTGCCGACCTTGTCGGTCTCGGTGCGATTGCACGCGATGGTCATCCCGCCGGCCAGCGCGAGCGCGCAGAGTCCTGATAGCAATTTCTTCATCGCCGATGATCCTCCCTGTGGGGTGTGTTTCGACCCTCCGCGGAGGGCTGCAACGGCCATGCCCGTGGTACGATGCGAGCCCGCGTCCGTCACATCGGTGCAAAGGAGACTCACGGCATGAAGCTCGAGGGCTCGCACGACGTTCCCGCCCCCCGTCAAAAGGTCTGGGACGCGTTCCTCGATCCCGCGCGGCTGAAGAAAGCCATTCCCGGCTGCGAAAAGCTCGAGGCGGTCGGTCCCGACGAGTACAAGGCCACGATGAAGATCGGCGTGGGCGGCGTGAAAGGCACCTTCGAGGGCAAGGTCAGGATCACCGAGAAGAAGCCACCCGAGTCTTACAAGCTGGCCGTGGAAGGTAGCGGCGGCCCCGGGTTCGTCCGCGGGGAGACCGTCATCACGCTGAGCGACGCGGAAGATGGCGGCACGCGAGTTGCCTACAATGCCGACGTCCAGGTCGGCGGTCTGATCGCCTCCGTCGGCCAGCGTATGCTCGGCGGCGTGTCGAAGATGATGGCCGACAAGTTCTTCGGCAAGATGTCCGAGCTGCTCCAGGGCAAGTAGTCCGTGGCCTCCCGCTATCTCGAGCCTCGGCTCGAGCGCGCCCCGCGCGCCGACATGCGACGGCTCCAGACCAGGCGCCTGCGCCAGCAGCTCGCGCACGCCCGCGTTCACAGCCCGTTCTATCGCCGTAAGCTGAAGGGCGCCGCGCGCGTCAAGACGCTCGACGACCTGCGGCGCCTGCCGTTCACGACCAAGGACGAGCTGAAGGAGAACCAGGCGGCGAAGCCGCCGTGGGGCGACGTGCTCGCGGTGCCGTTCGAGGATGTCCTGCGCATCCACATGACGTCGGCGACGACCGGCCGCCCGCTCGCCTTCCTCGACACCCGGGACGATTGGTACGGCTTCTATCACTCCTACGCGCGCGCGCTGCACGCGTTCGGCGTCCGCAAGGCGGACATGGTGATGGCGGCGTTCTCCTACGGGCCGTGGATCGGCTTCTGGTCCGGCTTCTACGCGGCCCACGACCTCGGCTGCCTCGTCTTCCCGGCCGGCGGGCTCTCGACGGAGCAGCGCATCGACGCGCTCACGGCGTGGCCGATCACCGTGCTCGGCTGCACGCCGTCGTACGCGCTGTTCCTGGCCGAGCAGGCGGCGAAGAAGGGGATCGATCTCGCCAAGGAGACCAAGATCCGGATCACCTGGCACACCGGCGAGCCCGGCGCCTCCATTCCTGCCACGAAGGCGAAGATCGAGGCCGCGTTCGGCGCGCGGGCGTACGACCTGCCGGGATTGACCGAGATCGCCGCCTGGGGCTTCGAGTGCGACGCGCGCGTCGGCCTCGTGCACGTCAACGAGGACTACGTCTACCCCGAGGTCCTCGACGAGGGCGACGAGCCGGCGAAGCCCGGCGAGCGCGGCGAGCTGGTCTTCACGAGCCTCTATCGCAAGGCGATGCCGCTGATCCGCTACCGCACGCGCGACGTCGTGCAGGTGGCCGACCGCCGCTGCCCGTGCGGGCGCACGCTGCTGGCCCTCGAAGGGGGCGTGCTGGCGCGGCTGGACGACATGAAGAAGGTGCGCGGGATCATCGTGTACCCGCGCCGCGTCGAGGAGCTGGTCCGGCCGTTCGCCGGCGTGGACGAGTTCCAGATCGTGTTCCGGCGCCGCGACGGCCTCGACGACATCCTCATCCGCGTCGATCCCTCGCCCGCGCTCGGGCGCAGCGAGCGCGACGGCCTCTGCACGGCGCTGGACGAGGCGCTGCGCGTGGGGCTCGGCATCCGCGTCACCGTCGAGGCCACCGAGCCCGGCGCGCTGCCGCGCTGGGACCACAAGGCGCGGCGCGTGAAGGACGAGCGGACGGAGGTCCCGTTTTGAAGGCGGCGTTCTTCAAGGAGCACGGCGGCAGCGACAAGATCCTCTACGGCGACTACAAGGACCCGGCGCCCGACGCCGGCGATGTCGTCGTGCGCGTCGAGGCCTGCGCGCTGAATCAGGTGGACATGCTCCTGCTCGATGGCCGCTTCCCGCCGCCCGAGGGGCTGCCGCACGTCAACGGGTGCGAGGTGACCGGCGTCGTCGAGACCGGTCCCACGAAGGGCCGGCGCGTGATCGTCTTCCCCGGCTTCTCGTGCGGGACGTGCGAGTTCTGCCTGCGCGGCGAGCGCACCGTCTGCCTGCGTTACGGGTATCTCGGCGCCCACAAGGATGGCGGCTACGCCGAGCTGGTGAAGGCCCCCGCGGCGAACCTCCTCCCGCTGCCCGACGCGATCGGCTTCGAGGCGGGCGCCGCCCTCCCGCTGGCGTTTCTCACGTCCTGGCACGCGCTGGTCGCGCAGGCCGAGCTGAAGCCGGGCCAGACCGTGCTGGTTCAGGCGGCGGGCAGCGGCGTGGGCAGCGCGGCCATCCAGATCGCGCGGCTGATCGGCGCGCGCGTCATGACCACCGTCGGCAGCGACGACAAGATCGACTTCGCGAAGTCGCTCGGCGCGGAGCACGTCGTCAACTACCGCACGCAGGACTTCGTCGAAGAGGCGAAGAGGTGGACGGGCAAGCGCGGGGTCGACGTCGTCGTCGAGCACATCGGCGGCGAGACGTTCGAGCGCTCGTCCTACGCGCTGAGCCGGCTGGGCACGCTCGTGTCGATCGGCTCCCACGACACTCACTGGGGCAGGCTGGACCTCCGTCACGTCTATTCCAAGAATCTGAGAATCGTCGGCACCAACCTCGGCTCGATCCCCGAGCTGCGCACGATTCTCGACTACGTCGCGGCGGGACGCCTGAAGCCGGTGATCGACCGCGCGTTCCCGCTCGAGGACGCGCGCGCGGCCGTGCAGCACGTGCTCGACCGGAAGAACAAGGGAAAGGTCCTCCTCGTCCCTTGACGCTGGCCGCCCTCCTCGAGCGCGCCGCCCTCCGACGCCCGCACGCCGACGCCGTCGTGGACGGCGACCGCCGGCTCACCTACGCCGAGCTCGCCGCGCGGGCCCGGGCCCTCGCCGAGGGCTTCCGCCGGCTCGGCGTGGGCCGGGGCGACCGCGTGCTCCTCGTGCTGCGCAACCGGCTGGAGCACGTGCTGGCGTACTGGGGCCTTCAGATCCTGGGCGGCGTGCCGACGCCGGTGAACTTTCGCCTGCCCCCGGGCGAGCTGCGCTACCTGCTGCACGACTCGGGCGCGCGCGTCGCGCTCTGCGAGACCTCCACGGCGGCAGCGCTGGGCGAGGCCGCCGACGGCGCGGCCGTGCGTCTCGTCGCGGTGGGCGAGGGCGGTCCCCACCGCGCCATCCCGTTCGATGAGGTGGCGGCGACGCGGCCTGCAGCGCCGGCGTCCGTCGCCGCGAGCGACCTCTCGCTCATCCTCTATACGTCGGGCACGACCGGCCGGCCCAAGGGCGTGCCGCGCACGCATCGCAACCACCACGCGGGCGCCATTGCCCACGTCGTGCAGTGCGGTTACACGTGGCAGGAGCGCACGCTTGGCGTGATGCCGCTGTACCACACGATGGGCATTCACGCGCTGACGAGCATGGCCGCCATCGACGGTTGCTTCGTCTGCCAGCCGGAATGGAGCGCCGCCCAGGCGCTGGCGCTCATCGCGCGCGAGCGGCTGAGCGCGCTCTACCTGATCCCGACGCTCTTCTGGGACCTCGTCCATGCTGCCGGCTTCGCGCACGCGGACGTCTCGAGTGTTCGCAAGCTCGCCTACGCCGGCGCGCCGATGCTGGCGCCGCTCACCGAGGCGTGCGTGCGCGCGTTCCGGCCCGACGTCTTCGTCAACCATTACGGCTCGACCGCGATCTACACGTTCAGCGTGCGCTCCGACGTCGGCGCCAAGCCCGGCTGCGCCGGGCGTGCCGGCCTGCACAGCACGATCCGCGTGGTGGCGGCATCCACCGAGCGCCGCGTCGGACCCGATGAGATCGTGGCGCCCGGCGAGAAGGGCGAGATCATCGCGAGCCTCGCCTCCGACGAGGCCTTCGCCGGCTACTGGAACCGCCCGGACGCCGACGCCGGGGCGCTGCGCGACGGCTGGTATTTCACCGGGGACATGGGCTGGCTCGACGCCGAGGGCGAGCTGTACGTGGCCGGTCGCGTCGACGACATGATCATCAGCGGCGGCGAGAACGTTCACCCGGTCGAGATCGAGGACGTGCTGGCGCGGCACCCGGACGTGCGCGACGTGGCGGTGGTCGGCGAGCCGGATGACCGGTGGGGCGAACGGGTGGTGGCCTTCGTGGTGCCCAGGGTGCCCGGCCTCACGTTCGAGGCGCTCGACGCGTTCTGTCGCGCCGCCGCCGATCTCGCGTCGTTCAAGCGCCCGCGGCGCGTCGTCTTCGTGCGCGAGATCCCCAAGACCGCCTCCGGCAAGATCTTGAGGCGCCTGCTGCGAGACGGCCAGTACGCGGAGATCAGAGTATGAGCGAGTTCCTCCGAGTGGAGCGCAAGGGGCCGGTGGCCACGCTGTGGATCGACCGGCAGCCGAAGATGAATACGATGACGGTGGCCATGCGCAACGAGTTCCCCGGGATCTTCGCGGGCCTCGAGGCCAACGAGGCCGTGCGCGTCGTCGTCGTGCGCGGCGCGGGCGGCAAGGCCTTCAGCGCGGGCGGCGACGTCGCCGAGTTCCTCACGCTGGCGCCGGCCGACCTCGAGACGTGGGGCGACACGCTCACCTCGGCCGAGCGCTTCCGCAAGCCGGTGGTGGCCGCCATCGACGGGTATACGATGGGGGCCGGCCTCGAGCTGGCCGTCGCGTGTGACTTCCGGATCGCGACACTGCGCTCGGAGTTTGCGTTCCCCGAAGTGCGGCTCGGCATGATCCCGGGCTCGGGCGGCACCCAGCGCGCGCTGCGGTTGATCGGCATGACGCGCGCGAAATTGTTCATGATGACGGGCCAGCGCATCACCGCCGAGCGCGCGGAGGCCTGGGGCCTCATCACCTGGGCGGTGCCCGACGACAAGCTCGACGAGGCGGTGGACTCGCTGACCGGCGAGCTGGCCGAGCGCGCGCCGCTCGCCCTGCGCACGCTCAAGATGGTGCTCAACCGCGGCGCCGACGCGCCGCTCGACACCGCGCTGGAGCTCGAGCGCAAGGCGTACGCGTGGCTGCGCAGCACGCACGACTACGAGGAAGGCGTGAGGTCCTTCGTCGAGAAACGACCGCCGAAATACCGGGGGCGATAGCCATGGCGCACACGCTGGGTCTGATTCTCGCCAACCGCGCCGTTGTGCTGGGCGCGATCAAGGCGCGCGACCTGCTCGAGCAGACGTCGACGGCGGAGGCGTCGGGCGTCTTCGACGCCGTCTGGGTCGGCGACAGCCTGCTCGCCAAGCCGCGCCTGGAGTCGGTGGCCTTGCTCTCGGCGCTGGCCGCCGTCACGCGGCGCGTGCGCCTGGGCGTCGGGTGCCTCGCGACGTTCGTCCATCGCCATCCCGTTCTCTTCGCCCAGCAGTGGGCGAGCCTCGACGTGCTCAGCGAAGGGCGCGCGTGGCTGGCCGTCTGCCTGGGCGGGCCCGACAGCGCCAACGCCGCGCAGGCGGCGGAGCATGCGGTCATGGGCATCGCCTCGGCCGACCGTGTCGGGCGGCTGGAAGACGGCATCGTCATCCTCCGCAAGTTGTTCGGCGAGACCAAGGCCTCGCACGCCAGCCCCTTCTACCGATTCGAGAACGTCTCGCTCCAGCCCAAGCCCGTGCAGACGCCGCTGCCGATCTGGATCGCCTCCAACCCCACCGCGCTCACGTGGAAGCAGGGCGCCAGCGCGCCCGACTCCATCGTGGAGCGCTCGTTCCGCCGTGTGGCGAAGTACGCCGACGGCTGGATGACCAACAAGCTGAGCCCGTCGGAGTTCGCCGAGCAGTTCGGGCGCATCCGCGCCATGGCGAAAGAGGAAGGCCGGGATCCGGCGGCGCTCGGCAGCGCCCTCTACCACAACATCAACGTCAACGAGGACCGGCAGGCGGGGCTG
>Ga0137403_10006839_pt1 | contig 12989 bp, 13 predicted proteins | sample CZOMad2_1_16fung_FD_122057 | JGI IMG/M metagenome (GOLD analysis project Ga0137403, IMG submission 122057) | Vadose zone soil fungal communities from Angelo Coast Range Reserve, California, USA - CZOMad2_1_16fungal (Hybrid Assembly) | ecosystem: Environmental > Terrestrial > Soil > Vadose zone... | reverse complement strand
TCATGGCACTTCTCTTACGGCATATATCTTTTCTGCGCCAAGTGGGGCATCACCGTGAGTGACAGATCGCGCAAATGGTCAGGACGCGCGTGCACGGTGCTTGCGCTGACTTTGATTGTCGTAGGCTGGGTGACGATGGCGGCGTTCTTCCGTCCGCAGTGGCGCAACACACCTGCTGAACTGCCGGCGCAGCAGAACGTGGAACAAAGTAGACATTAGAAACTCAACCACAGAGGACACGAAGGTACCCAAGGGATTTAGAAATTGCGCGACCGAATTTTTCAAAAGGCTGGTCGTCAATGAAACTACACGAACAATTCGTCTGAAAAATCGAACAGAACTGGAAGAGGTTTTCTTCGTGTTCCTTCGTGACCTTTGTGGTTAAAAGATTTTATGGCAACGACACCTAAAATTATCGTGGTTGGCGGCGGGCTCGCTGGGTTGGCGGCAGCTATCAAGATTGCGGAAGCAGGCGGTCACGTCGATCTTTTTTCCATCGTCCCGGTCAAACGATCGCATTCTGTATGCGCCCAGGGCGGGATCAACGCCGCCAAGAACCTCAAGGGAGAAGGCGACACCACCTGGCAGCATTTTGACGACACCATCTATGGCGGCGATTTTCTGGCCAATCAGCCTCCGGTCAAGGCCATGTGTGAGGCTGCGCCGGCCATTATCGATCTGCTGGACCGCATGGGCGTTACCTTCAATCGCACACCCGAGGGTCTGCTGGATTTTCGTCGTTTCGGTGGCACCCTCTACCATCGCACCGCGTTCGCAGGCGCTACCACCGGTCAGCAACTTCTCTACGCGCTGGACGAGCAGGTACGCCGTTATGAGTCCGAAGGGCGGGTGACGAAGTTCGAGCACTGGGAATTCCTGAGCGCTGTCCTGGACGCTAACCGCGTCTGTCGCGGCATCTGCGCCATGGACCTGCGTTCGATGGAAGTACGGACGTTCCCTGCCGATGCCATCATCATGGCTACCGGCGGCATTGGCGCGATCTTCGGTAAATCGACGAACTCCGTCGTTTGTACCGGCTCGGCGCAGTCCGCGCTTTACCAACAGGGCTGCTTCTACGCCAACGGCGAATTCATCCAAGTCCATCCGACCTCCATTCCTGGCGAGGACAAGCTCCGATTGATGTCCGAGTCGGCGCGCGGTGAAGGCGGCCGTGTCTGGGTGCCCAAAACTAAAGGCGACAAACGCGACTGGAAGAGCATTCCCGAATCCGAGCGCTGGTACTTCCTGGAGGAGTGGTATCCGAAGTACGGCAACCTGGTACCGCGCGACGTGGCTACTCGCGCCATTCACAAAGTGGTTTACGAATACGACCTCGGGATTGACGGCCAGCCCATGGTCTATCTGGATCTGACGCACATCGATCGCGAAACGCTCAATCGCAAGCTCGAAGGCATTCTGGAGATTTACGAAAAGTTTGTCGGCGACGATCCTCGCGACGTTCCCATGAAGATCTTTCCCGGAATGCATTACACCATGGGTGGCCTGTGGGTGGACTTCAACCAGGCGACGAATATCAAGGGCATCTTTGCCGCCGGTGAATGCGAATATGGCTATCACGGCGCAAATCGTCTGGGCGCGAACTCTCTGGTTTCGTGCATTTATGGTGGCTTCGTTGCGGGCCCACAAGCCATGGTTTACGCCAAAAACAATACCAAGTCCACAGACGGCGTGAGCAGCACGGTGTTTGACTCTGAGCGCAAGCGCCAGGACGAGGCAAATGCTGGCCTGTTGACCTCGAACGGCACAGAGAACCCTTTCCGCCTGTGGCGCGAATTGGGCGAGTTGATGACCCGGAACTGCACCGTCATCCGCTACAACAAGAACCTGCAGCAGACTGACGCCAAGCTGGTTGAGTTCCTGGAACGCTTCAACCACATCAACTTGAGCGACAAAAGCCAGTGGGCGAATACGTCGTTCGTCTTCACCCGGCAGCTTTACAACATGCTGCAACTTTCGCGCGTGATCGCGCAGGGCGCTGCCATGCGGAATGAATCCCGCGGCGCGCATTACAAACCCGATTTTCCGGACCGCGACGACAAGAATTTTCTGAAGACCACAAGGGCTTACTTCGCGCCGGACGCCGACGAGCCCAGATTTGAATTTGAGCCGGTAGATATTTCTTTGCTGCCGCCCAGGCCGCGGCGGTATGACATGGCAAAATAGCTCAGAAACCACAAAGGGCACGAAGGATCACGAAGGGCTTCGTTTCGGGGGTTCACGAGGAATCTCATGTTTTGCTGGATTTGACCTTTGTGCTCCTTCGTGTCCTTTGTGGTTAAAGGTTTTGTAAATGGATCAGCAACAGGATCGCAGCACATCGCCGAAGTTTTACCAGAATGCCGCGATCGTTTTCTTTGTGATCGGCTGCATTTTGATATGGCAGGCGGTTGTGCACCGTGATTGGGTCTACGGCGTATTTGCGGGAATCACGCTCCTGAACGCGCTTATGACTACGCTGAAGCTTATTTCGCTACGGGAGACAAAATAATAATGGCCCAATCCGTTACAAAGACCGTCATTCTCAAGATCAGACGCCAGGAAAATCCCAAGTCGAGTCCACGCTGGGAAGAGTTTGAACTCACCTGGAAGCCGGGAATGAACGTTATCTCGGCCATGATGGAGATCGCCGCTAATCCCGTGACGCGTGACGGTAAAACCACCACTCCCATTGCCTATGATTCCAACTGTCTGGAAGAGGTTTGTGGCTCCTGCGCAATGCTGATCAATGACAAGGCGCGGATGGCGTGTTCCGCGCTGGTCGATAAATTGGACCAGCCAATCCGGGTAGAACCCTTTAGCAAGTTCCCGATCGTGCGCGATCTGGCGGTGGATCGCAGCGTGATTTTCGAGAATTTGAAAGCCGTCAAGGCCTGGGTACCGGTTGACGGCACCTATGATCTCGGATCAGGTCCGCGGATCTATCCCACTGAACAGGAAGAGGCATACCCGATCTCGCGATGTATTTCCTGCTGTTGCTGCATGGAAGCTTGCCCGCAGTTTAATGAGCAGACCGGCTTTGTGGGCGCGGCAACCATCGCGCAGGTACGGCTGTTCAACCAGCATCCTACCGGCAAGGCGCTGAAACACGAGCGCCTTCAGGCGTTGATGGGTGATGGTGGCATTCAGGAATGCGGCTTCGCCCAGAACTGCGTTGAGGTCTGCCCCAAGGATATCCCTCTAACCAAGGCCATTGCAGACACGGGCCGCGAGGTAATGAAGCAGGCGATCAAAGATTTCTTCCGCGGCTAACTGTCAAAAAAACCAACTTATTGCGTGACTGATGCTGCCGCAATGTCCTTGATCAGGCTCTCTGTGTTTGCCGCCACATCTCCGCCGGATGGAAATTTATTCGTCTCATAATCTGAGAGCACGTTAATGTCATTTACAAATTCGTTATAGTCGGCGGCCGTGGGATGCAGCCGCAACTGTGATTGGACAAGTAGGCTGGAGCTCTGGCCGAACAGGGCACGGTAATATTCAGCGCGCTGGTTAATCGGAATGACCCTAGGAACGCCGACCACACACGTAACAATAATCGAGACGATACCGGCAGCGATGCTTTTGCGCATGAATCCGGCAATAGCGGAAGCCGCGGCCAGCAGAATGCCAGCCAGAAGCAGCGTTGTGGCAAGCACGCCGTAATGGTTCATGCTGCTCTCATAACGGTTTTTGTAAGTTTGCAATACACTTTGTATCTGCTTCCAGTCCTGGTTCGTCACAGATTGTGACTGCACTGAACTTGCCTTTTTCTGTGCATCGTCAGCGGCATTTTGCGCGGAGGCGACCTGCTGCTGCGCATTGGCAGCATCTGCCTGGGCCGCCGGACTCTTGTCCGTCTCCGCTTTTGCAATTGCTTTCTGCACGTTTTCATTGACAAGCAAGAGACGCTTGCGGGCATCCACAGCCTGGTTCTGCGCCGCCTGAGCTTCAGGATTTACATGGATTGTGCGCAGTTGCAAAGCCGGAGGCGCTTGCATGGCCAGGGCCACCGGTCCGGAAATGGCGAGCAACAGCAAAATTGGGAGTCTAAGCTTCATGGTAATTGCAGCCTTTCTGTGGCGAGACTTGGAATGTGCCGGACATCTATCACCAGAATAGTGCCGGAGAGTAGCACATCGTTTCACCCTGGCGGATATAGCTTGTCATCAGTGAAACCAGATGGGATGCGGGGATACCAAGATCCATCGCGTGAGATGAAAGAAGAGAGGCGCTGAAAAACAGATAGAGTCCACGCGGTCCAGTATTCCGCCTTCGATCGTACTGCCAAAATCCTTGACCCCGCGGTCACGCTGAATCGCTGCCATAGTGAGGCTGCCGGCAAAACCCATGAACGCGGCCGCAAGAGATAAAAATAGCGCCTGAATTGGCGTGAAAGGAGTCATCCACCATAGAGCGGTACCAAGAGCCACCGCTGTTAGAACGCCGCCCATAAATCCCTCCCAGGTTTTATTGGGCGAAATATTGGACGCGATTTTCCTTTTGCCTATTAGCTTGCCCCAGGCGTATTGAAACACATCGCTCAGTTGCACCACAATCACCAGGAACAACAAGAGCTTGGCATTCTGCCTTTGATAGCCGGGAATGTTCAGGGTAAGCAGTGCGGGCGCGTAGCTGATGCAGTACACGCAAACCATCAGCCCCCATTGAATGCGGGAAGCCCGATCAAGAAAGCCGGTAGTCTCCCCAGCCAACGCCAGTCGAATCGGGATAAACAGGAAGGCATAGACCGGTATGAGAATCACGGCTAGCCCATACCAACCCTTGTACCAGAACCAGTATTGCAACGGGGTAAACACAAAGAAGGACCAGAAGAGCGTGCGATGGTCGGCGCGCGTGGTGCTGATGAGGCTTACGTATTCCCGCAGAGCAAGCACCGATACAAAAGCAAACAGCAGCATGGACCCGGCAGGGCCGATCAAGAAAGAAATGGAAAAGATTCCAACCATGATCCACCAGGCACGGATTCGGGCATTCAGATTGTCGATTTCGGCTTTGCGGTCTTCTGACTTCACGCTGCGGGAAAGCGCGAAGCCAATCAGACTGGCCACTACCAGACCGCCAATAACGCCGTTCAGAATAAGGAACATCTGGTGATCGAGCTTAAAGTTCATGCTTCCCTCAATGCGCACACCGCCGCATGGGCTTTTTGCAGAAAAGATTCCTTCGTCTCTTCCTCCTCCAGCTTCAGCCCCGGCCCAAAGACGACGCGGCTGATCACGGGCACCGGCAAGAACTCTCCTTTGGGCAGAATTCGGTTCAAATTCGAGAGATGCACCGGCACAAATTGCACGTCCGGCCGCTTTGCCCACAAATGATAAATTCCGCTCTTAAATGGCCCTACTTCCAGACCGTTGCCGCGCGTGCCTTCGGGAAAAACGATCAATGAGTTTCCCTCTTCCAGCGCTTGAAAAAGTTGTCCCAGCGTATTGCGAGCAGCTGTAGCACGGTCACCTTCGACATTCTTCCCACCACGTTCCACCAGGACTGCATGGAATGCATTGACGGCGATTCGCTTCCTCAGTCCGGAGTTCCAATAGTCTTTAGCGGCAACCGGACGGGTCATGGAGCGTAGTTTTCGCGGCAGGACGGACCAGAGCACAACGAAATCAAGATGGCTGGTGTGGTTAGCAAAATAGACACGCTGCCGGGTAGAAGGTCGTACATTCACCCAGCGGACAGAGGGACCAGCCAGCGCCCGCGCGCATGCCGCAATAATACTTGCAGATATCGCGCTCAATGGGCCTCTAGCTCCCGCGCAATTCGCGCCGTGTCGCAGACTTTCCGTGGCCTTCTGGCATCTTCTGCTTTCATAAATATTGTGTGAGAATACTCTGGTTATAGCATTGAGAAAACAAGAAGCCGCGCTCCACCCAGGCATTTGATTTGTCGGCTGCGACTAGGAACTGGGATAAGATGCTCAGAGTCGCTCGTCTCAAAGAGAGACATTATTTAGCGTTGTTTCGAAGGCCCAAATTGACCCATCCAAAAAATTTTTGGCGAACAGATCAGAAAGCTACCAATTTTTGTCAGACAGTCTAAGCTGTTGATTACGAAAGTCTCTTCCAGCGAATGCCCCAGTGTTCCGTAAATTCATGAAAATTCAGGTAAATAGCTGGGTACAGATACGGCAGCTCTGGTTTAGAATTTGTCATCTAATGCCGATGTTGTATGTGTCTGACCTTTTGTACCGGAACGGGACCCGATGAGCGCTAAGAAGATTTTCATCACTTCGTCGATTTTCCTGATGGCGCTAGCCGCCACAGTGCCGGCTTCGGCCGCCAGCCGCTATACCACGCGTTATCGGCATCACCGCGGACACGTTCGCCGCGTGGCGTGGAACCCCGTTCTGCGTGGCTCCATGGATTCCATGGTGCGCCAGAATGAAGAAATTGATCGCCTGCAACTGCCGCGTATTGCGGACAACGATCAACTCCTCGAACTGGAACGCACGCAGGAACTGGTTCCGATCCAGGAAACCCGGGCGCTGCACGTTAATCCTTCACTTCAGTCCGACAAGAGATATTGCCGTCCGTGGTGCAATCAGTTTCTCCAGGACATGAGCGAAGCGTACTTCAAAGAGTTCCGCACGCCGATGCAGGTAACTTCCGCTGTCCGGACCATGGAACAGCAGCAGAAGCTCCGCCGCCATAATGGTAATGCGGCTCCGGAAGTGGGAGAGCATGCTTCATCCCATCTGGCAGGAATTACCTTTGACCTGGCTAAGCGCGGATTGACCCGCGCCCAGCACGCATGGATTGAAGAGTACCTCAAGAATATGCGCGACCAGGGGCTTGTGGAAGCTGCGGAAGAGCGCCGGCAGGCGTGCTTCCACGTGATGGTTTCAGACCGTTATACAGAATGGCGTGAGGCGAACCTACTGGCTGATAAAATTGCCAGAGAATGAAGCCAAAACGTTCGCTTGTATACTTTCTCCTGCTTTCAAGCTTAGCGCTCGCACAACATCCATCTACACATAAGAAAGCCGCCAAGGCCGCGCCCGTTACGCGGCCTAAGGCCGATCCAGCCCTGACCATCCACCAATCTGCCCTGATCGTGGATACGCACGCCGACACGCCCCAACGCTTCCTCGACGAAAACTTCGATCTGGGCCAGAACACGCCCGTTGCAGAAGGCCATATCGATCTGGACAAGATCAGGCAGGGCAACCTGGGAGCGGAGTTCTTCTCCATCTGGGTTGAGCCGGAATTCAAGGGACATTACTCCCAGCGCGCTATGGACTTGATTGACAGCGTGTACCAGCAGGCGGCCCGGCATCCCGACAAAATGACCATGGCGTTCTCAGCCAACGATATCGCCCAGGCCCACGACCAGCACAAGTTTGCCGCGCTGATGGGCATTGAAGGGGGCCACGCCATTGAAAATGACATGCGTCTGCTGCGTGATTTTTACCGCGTTGGCGTCCGCTACATGACCCTGACATGGTCTAACACAAATGAGTGGGCTGACTCTTCCGGCGACATCCAGGACCCCAACGTCAAACACCATAACGGCATGACGGATTTCGGCAAAGATGTAGTTCGCGAGATGAACCGGCTGGGCATGATCGTGGATATTTCCCACGTTTCAGACGCCACCTTTTATCAGGCATTGCTGGTCGGCCAGGCGCCGGTGATCGCTTCGCATTCTTCGTCGCGTGAACTGACCAACCAGCCCCGCAACATGACCGATGACATGCTTCGTGCTATGACCAACAACGGCGGCGTGGTGATGGTGAATTTTTACTCTGCCTTCATCGACGAAAATTACCGCAAAGCGTCTTCCGATCCGGAGAAAATCAAGCAGCGCGACGCCGAAGTGGATGCTTACAAGAAAGCGCATGCCCATCCAGATGGAAGTCCGGTGACGTATGACGAAACGGCGGCTATCGAGAAGAAGTGGGCAACACAGTTCCCGCGTCCACCGCTGAAATCGCTGATCGATCACATTGACCACGTTGCTAAGGTAGCGGGGATTGACCATGTGGGACTGGGATCGGATTTTGACGGAGTTACATCGCTTCCTGAAGGCATTGATTCCGTGGCGGATTTACCCAAAATCACACAGGCGCTTTATCAGCGAGGTTATACGCGCGAGCAGATCCTCAAAATCCTGGGTGGAAACTTTATGCGCGTCATGCGCGAGGTTGAGGCTACGGCCAAACGGCTCCAGTCGGAGCGCAAAGAGTCCGACGCGTTGAGCTTTGAAGATATCGAACTAATGGTGGGAAACCGCGTGAACTCAGCTCAATTGACCGATCGCATCAAGCAGCATGGCATAAATTTTGAATTGACGCCGGAGCGGCAGACACGACTTAAGAGTGAGAAAGTGGATGATTCAGTCCTGGAGGCGATAGTAAAGGCAAGGAAAAAGTAGAAGTTTTACAAGCTTTTTATCCTGAACCGCAGGTGAGGGGATCTGCTGGGCAAAAGCAGATTCCTCGCCTCGCTCGGAACGCTCTTACGGGTTAATCTAGAGCTACTTTCCCCCTGCTTTCCTGATGTAAATATTGCCGTTGAAATTCTTGAACTGGATTTCCTGGCCACCGCCGTTGATGGTCCCGCGCACATTCTTATCGATCTTCACTTTGTACTTTCCGCCGTGTCCACGGTTGTCTTCCACGGTCTGCTGCGGAGCGTTGGGCAGCACTTTCACTTCGAAGTCGCTATAAACCTCCCCATTGTCCGTGCGCAAGCTCACATTAGCCTTGAGATCGGCGGGAAACGTCACGTCGATATCGCCATTCAGCGAGCTAAACGCCATCGGCTTTTGGGGATCAATCCGATTAAACGTTGCAACCACATGGCCGTTCAGCGCATGCGCAATCACGCTGCCGCCAATGTTCTTTAGATCGACTTCGCCATTTACATCATTGATATCCAATTCCCCGTCGATACCGCTGACGAGAATGTTGCCGTCATTCACGGTGTGCAAAGAAACCGAGGTGTGCGTGGGAACGGTGATGATGAGATCAATTGTCCTTTGGTAGGAATCCGTGCTCACCCGCACATTGTTATTTTCCGCCTCAATGTTCAGCCCAGTGGAGGTCATGGGAATCTGCTTCATGCCTGCCGCCCGCCCACTCGTGTGTGACTCTTCACCACCCCGCGCTCTGGCTTCCACCACCACCTCTTTTACGTCTGCGCCTTTTACGGTGATGCTGCCACTCACCAGGTGAGCACGGAGCGTAACCGGGCGAGAAGGATCACTCAGTGGGACAGTAACTTTATTGTCCGACTGCGCGCTGAGCGGCTGTACTACCGCAAATACAGCTGCAGCAGCGATCAAAACAATGTGTGTATAAGACTTAAAGTAATAGTTCATATATTTGGTTTTCATTGGTTTACTCATGGCGTTCGAGAACGCGTATGTCTCCATTCAAATTTTCTGCCTTGATTTCCGGCCCTCCGGAGCCTACGCGGCCTCCAGTAAACCGGTCTGACCGAAACACAAACTTGGTGCCATGCCGCTCACTGCTCACAGGTTGGGCCGGCAGCGAGGTCATTTCAAAATCGCTATACACCGCCCCGTTCATGGTCTTAAATCGGAAGTCGCCCGATAAGCCGCGGACAAAATAAAGTTCCACATTGCCATTAATGGTCGCGAAGTCAGACTTCTCGCGGGGGTTATCCCGGAACGAAACCTTCACTGGACCGTTGACGGTCTTGGCCACTCCCGAGCCGGCGATATTCTTCATATCAATGCCGCCATTCACGTTGTGGACAGAAAAGTCACCGGTTACATCCTGCACGCTAACGTGGCCCGAGTTAACGGTTTTTAATTTCACTTCAATGTTCCGTGGCACCTGGAGCTGGAAATCCATCTTCACCCTGTAACCGCGATCGCCATGCCAGTTGCTGCATCCATCGTTGCCGTTCTCGCACTTGCAACGGAAGGGCCCGTTCACATAGAGCTTTAAGAAATCCGGCTGGTCTGTGATATCAAGGGTGACTTCTTTCTTAGCGGCATCCATTCGGTCCTTGGACTCAGCGGAGATCGTTTTATTAACTACCATTTGCACCTGATCGCCTTGTCCGCCTGTTACCTCAATGGAGCCAAAGATATTGTCGACTTCCAAAATCTTGTGGGCTGCCGTGAGATTGAAGGTTTTTCGAATCATCTCTTTCTCCTCAATACGCATGCCTGACTCGGAATCATCGTCATCGCCCGCTCCATGAAACGGACTAGCGAGCGCGGGCAAGAACATCAAACCAACGGAATTCAACAGAATGAATACAAGAAACTTTTCTTTAATCACGGTCCCTCCGATTCTTTTCAGTGATAGCGATCCCTCGCTGCGCTCGGGATAAAAATACTCAGTTCAGCTGCTGTATTCCCCAATCGACGCGTTTCTTTACCGTGGGATTGACGTGTGGATCTTGTTGGAACTTTTTGAACTGCGAGACCGCGCTTTTGTCATGCAGGTCCACCAGCAGGTCGATTAACGCCACTTGCACCATGGGGGACTGCGTGGTCTGCAAAACGTCCACCAATTCGCGGCGCACCTCGGGCTGGTCGGCGTAACGGCCCAGCGCATCCAGGGCCGCCAGGCGGACGTCCACACTATTGTCAAAACGTACCGTGTGCATTAAAGCGCCCATCACTTTAGGGTCTGGCTCGGGCAAGCGGGTGCTCCAGCTCACGCCTTCCAGCCGCTGGCTGGCGGACTGTTGCTGCAACATGGAGAGCGCAACCATCTGCCGCGTAGCGCCGAGTTCCTGCCGCATTTCATTTAACTGGGCCTGGGCCACGGCATCGATACCGCGATCAGCATGTTTGCCAATGAAATATCCACACGCCAGGAAGAGACACGCCCAGACAATCCCTGCGGCCGGCAATTGTCTCCAGTTGCCCAACCCCCACAGCATGGGGACGGGAGTCTTAATCTTCTCCGCCGCCAGACTGGTCTTTTCCCAGCGGCCTTCCTGGTAACTCTCAAGCATTGCTTTAAAGCGCGATTCCAGCGCCGGACTGGGCTGCTCTTCCGGCAGCAATGCCAGCTTCTTCCACAAAGCAGCTTCTTCGCCGCAGGCGGCGCACTCCGCCAAATGTTTTTCCACTACCCCCGCACGGTCAGGACTGAGCCTGCCTTGCAGACAATCCGGTAAAAGTTCGCCAATTTCTTCGCAGTTCATTGCACACTCCCGGGCGCGGGCCACGTTCCGTGTGGTCCCTTGCCCCGAAAAGCTTTTCCACTCTCAAGCTGCTGGAATATTTGCCGCAGGTCCTGCAGCGCGCGATGGACCCTGGTTTTCACCGTGCCTACCTCGCACCCAAGCAGCTGAGCAATCTCTTCGTACTTCAAGTCCTGAAACCGGCTAAGAATCAGAACCTCGCGCTTGTCTTCCGATATTTGCATGAGCGCGCTGTGCAGCAGCCGTGCTTCCTGGCTCTGCTGGGCCGTATCCATTGGCGCGACGGCGGGAGACATTTCAGGCTCCAGGTTCGTCTCCGGCCGGTGCTTGCGCAGGAGGTCGATGCGCGCATTCCGGGCGATCTGGTACATCCATGCGCGGAATGCCGTATCTGGCCGGTAGCTGTGGCGATACTTCAAGATGCGAAAGAAAACTTCCTGTACCAGGTCTTCACTCGCCGTTCGGTCGCCCGTCAACTTCAAGTAAAAATTGAATAAAGGCACGTGATAGCGCTCAAATAACACACCCAGCATTTCGCCCACGCCGCCGCGTACCTGCGCCATTAGTTCTTCATCGGACATCGAGTTGGCTATTGGCGAGGGCAGGCGGTTATTTGTCCTTTCAAGGATGATTACCGCGGAAACGGTAAAAGGTTCCAGAGAAACGAAAGCAATCCGGCCGGCGAAAAACCGGGATTCAAGGGGCCTCAGACTTTACTTCTTACAGCTCTCCATTTCTAATATCCGGTTATGTTCCATCAAGGAGAGACGAATGGTGACTCGTGCAGCGTTGATTCTACTGTGTTTGGGCCTTGCCGCTGGGGCGCAAAGTAAGCCGAAGAACCCGGCTTCGGGAACTAGCCCCAAGACGGCAAGCAAAGCGGCGCCCGTGAAGGCACCCCCCACGGCCGTCATCCATACCACCGCTGGCGACCTTAAATGCACACTTTTTCCGGCCCAGGCCCCCAAAGCCGTCGCCAATTTTGTAGGACTTGCCAAAGGCACTAAACAGTGGAAAGACCCGGCAACCGGCAACACAGAGCACAAGCCCTTGTACGACGGCGTGATTTTTCACCGCACGATCCCGGAATTCATGATTCAGGGCGGCGATCCCTCCGGCACCGGAAGCGGCGATGTCGGTTTTGAGTTTGAAGACGAATTGCATGCCGACCTGCTCTTTGACCAGCCTGGACGCCTTGCCATGGCGAATCGCGGGCCTAATACCAACAGTTCTCAGTTCTTCATTACTGAGAAAGAAGTTTCCTTCCTCAATCCATGCCTGGATCCCAACGGATGCATGGGCGGACGCCGCGCACCGAACAGCGGCTATACCATCTTTGGCCAGTGCGACGAAAGCAGTGTGGAGCTGGTGAAGAAAATCGCCCGCATGCCCTGCAGCGGCGGTATGGCTTGTAACGGAAATAACAGCCGGCCCCAGAACCCGGTCAAGATCACGCACATTGAAATCCAGGGCGCAGGTGGCGCGCTCACAAAGCCGGCAACCAAGAAGTCGAGCAGCCCGAAGGCCACCGCAACTCCAAAGAACTAAGTAAGATGTTCGAGTAACCGCAGAAAATCACCGAGAGGAATCATTCATGACACGCCAGCCAGGTACATACGCAATTTTCGATACCACGGAAGGCAAGATTGTTTGCCGTTTGTTTGAAAAAGAAGCGCCGATTACCACCAAGAATTTCACCGATCTTGCCGAAGGCAAGCGAAGCTGGAAAGACAGCGTGAGCGGCAAGAGCGGTGACGGGCCTCTCTACAGCGGCACCATATTTCATCGCGTGATTCCGGACTTCATGATCCAGGCAGGCGATCCCAGCGGCACCGG
>Ga0137403_10006836_pt1 | contig 12990 bp, 8 predicted proteins | sample CZOMad2_1_16fung_FD_122057 | JGI IMG/M metagenome (GOLD analysis project Ga0137403, IMG submission 122057) | Vadose zone soil fungal communities from Angelo Coast Range Reserve, California, USA - CZOMad2_1_16fungal (Hybrid Assembly) | ecosystem: Environmental > Terrestrial > Soil > Vadose zone... | reverse complement strand
GTAGGGCTGTATTACCTGGTGAGGAGTTTATCGATTACTCCGGCGTCGGCAATTGGCGGCCTGCTTTGGAGAGTGCGTCCGGAAATTCCATTCGTGGCCGCGGGGCTCATTGGAGCTGTAGGAACGCTGCTGTTTGCGACAACCGTAGAGGAACAGCACGCGGGCTAGATAGAATCCGCCGTCGATTCCGGAGATTGGATGCCGTCGCTGGACGGTGATCTGTGAGCGGCACGGTTTGCTTTATCACCGAGGAAATGTAATCCGGCAGAGGCCGGAGCGGTTCACCGTGTTCTTGTGGATGCGGGAAGTTGGCGCAGCCCCATCACGCGCATAAGCGTTTCCTGGACGTGGACGAGCTCGCTCTGGCGCTCATGCTCTTCCTTGGAGCGGTCGGTGAGAGCTTCTTTCAACAGAATCAAGTTGCGGCGGAATTCGAGCTGCGCCAGAACCAAGCGGCTTAAAGCCTTAAGTGCTTCCCTCTGATCGGGCGCTAATTCCCGGGGCGCGCGATCCACGACGCAGAGCGTGCCGAGCGCGTAGCCGTCTTCGTTGATGAGGGGAGCGCCGGCGTAGAAACGGACGTGCGGGTCGGAGAGCACCAGAGGATTGTTGCGAAAACGCTCATCCTTGAGCGCATCGGGGACGACGAAGACATCCGACTGCAAAATCGCGGTGGAGCAAAACGCGATGTCGCGCGAGGTCTCCGAAGCATCGATGCCCACGCGCGATTTGAACCATTGACGGTTCTCATCGACGAGAGAAATGAGGGCGATAGGGGTATTGCACACGAACGATGCAAGAAGTGTAAGGTCGTCAAAGGGCTGTTCGGCGTCCGTGTCAAGGATGGCGTATTTATCGAGGGCAACGATGCGAGCTTCTTCGTTCGACGGCTTGGCGATGACCATGGGCAACCCCCTAGGCGATACTGCCGTCAGGCGTAAATGATGGCCGGAGCGAAATCATACTCCAAATCGGGGAATATGACTCACCAGATGAGTTCATGCCAGGGCGGGCCGGGCAAAGGCCAAAAGTTGCGGCGGGACTCTTTGAAGTAGGACGACCCGAACGGCGGCCATCTCGATGGCAATATGACTCGACTTTCCGCACGTATTCGCTAGAATCCATCCGTTTTGATGCCAACCGAATCACCGTTTCCAATTGGAGACTGACATGAAGATTTCAACACATGCGCGATTCTTTGTTCTACTAACTGCGTTATTTGCGGCTGCCGTTGCCGCGCGACCATTGGCAACCACGCAAGAGAACTACACGCCGACACCTGAAAATCTGAAGGCGCGCGCTTGGTTCCAGGATGCCAAGTTCGGAATGTTCATTCACTGGGGTGTGTACAGCGTGCTAGGCGACGGGGAATGGATCATGGAAACGCGGCCAATCAACAGGACGGACTACGCGAAGGTGCCGGCGTTTTTCAATCCGATCAAGTTTGACCCGGCGGCGTGGGTATCGCTGGCAAAAGCCGCAGGAATGAAATACATCACCATCACTTCAAAACATCACGATGGATTCGCGATGTTCGATTCGCGGCTGACCGATTGGAACGTTGTGGCGCGGACGCCGTACGGCAAAGACGTAATCGGGATGCTCGCGGCGGAATGTCGTAAGCAGGGCATCAAGCTGTTCTTGTACCACTCCCAACTCGATTGGCATTCGACGGATTATTTCCCTCGCGGGCGCACGGGGCATCGCACTGGCCGCCCGGATTCAGGGAATTGGGATGCCTATCTGAATTTTATGGACGGTCAATTGCGCGAGCTGTTGACGAACTACGGAGAGATCGGAGGCATCTGGTTCGACGGGATGTGGGACAAGCCTGAAGCGGATTGGCATCTTGCCCGGACATACGCGCTGATTCATCAACTGCAGCCGCAAGCCATGGTGGGCGGCAATCATCATAAGAGTCCATTCCCAGGCGAGGACTTCCAGATGTTTGAGAAGGATCTGCCGGGCCAGCACACCACCGGCTTCAATCCCGAACAATCGGTCAGCACGCTGCCACTCGAAACGGCCGAGACCATGAATAACTCGTGGGGGTTCAATCTGACGGACGAACATTATAAGAGCACCGCTGATCTGATTCGCTACCTGGTGCGCGCCGCGGGATTGAATGCCAATTTTCTTTTGAATGTCGGGCCGATGCCAAGTGGCGAGATCCAGCCCGAGTTCGTGCAGCGCTTGACGGAAGTGGGGAAGTGGACCAAGCAATACGGGGATTCCATCTATGGAACACGTGGAGGTCCGGTCGCGGCGGGGCCCTGGGGCGTGACGACGCAACGCGTGTCGACGGTTTACGTTCACGTCCTCGATTGGAATCAGCCGGTGTTGGCGCTGGCTGGATTGCCGCGGCCCGTTCACGCGGCGCGGCTGCTGCGCGATGGAAGCAGTGTCGAGTTCAGCGCGGTCAAAGGAGGTCTGGTGCTAAAACTGCCGGAGCCGCGACCTGACGAAGTGGATCGCGTAATAGTGCTTGAATTGGAGCCGGCAAAATAGAAAGTGGAGCAGAGGCCGGCTCAATTCAGGGCTTTGCAGGGGACTCGTCGAGCTTCAGGATAAGAACCTGTCCGTTGGAATGGAAGGTGCCGCCAGTCGCGGTCTTGGCTTCTTTCATGGGATTGTCGGGTGTGAAGTGGGTGACGTCGGTGACCAGGCCCGTGCTTGAGAGCGTCTTTTCCACGTAATCTCGCTCGAGGTCGATGTCGGGATCGATCTTGTGGGTGATGCCGTTGTTGCGCTGGTCGCGCTCGAAACCGATATCGTGGGTAGCAGCGCCAACCCACAGCGTTTCACCATTCACTTGGAACGGCGCTTTCCAGACACGCAAATGGTTGCGCGATCTGACGACGCTGATGGGCTCGGCATGAGCCCAACCGTAATCCTGTGGGCGGCCAAAAAGGTAGAGCTCACTCATGGGCATGGTCAGGTAGGACTCTTTCGAGAGACTGCCAAGGATGCCATGAAGAACGGTGCCCTTGACGTCAGCGTCCACTTTCACCCAGCCAGCAGTCGTGAATACGCGCTGCATGGCGTCCTCGGAGCCAATGATCAGGAAATTGACCATGTCGCCGGGATTGCCCTCTTTGTCGCCGACGCGGCGCGGGATCTTCGAAAAGAGATGATTGTCGATGCCCGGGATTGAACTAACTTGCCTGGCAACCATGCGCGCCGTGCCGCCTTCGTGCGCGTAAATCTCGACTCGGACAGCGTAAGTGCCGTCGCCCGTGTCGTCGGTAGTCTGATTGATGCCGACAGAAAGCCGACCAGAGACTGGCGCAAGGACATCGCGGCGCGCCCCAATAACGAAAGGCTGAGCGATGTCTTTATCGCCGATGCGCCCGATGAGCGCGCCGCGGCCCGCTTCATTGAAGGGCAGAACTCGGAGCAAGTCCTTGAAACCGCGTGGGAGGCCGTCCGGCCCGTTGTCTTCCTTCACGTCGGCGTAACGAAGCTTGCCAGTGGCCGTGATGAGCGCGTGCTCACCGGCTTGAATGTCAACGCCAGTGTCGGTCCAGGATTCTTCACCGGTTAGCTGGACTTCCTGGGAGAGCCGCTTCTTGCCCATGGGCGCTTGCGCGGATGGTGTATTCGGCGTGTCTTTGGCAGGGACTTCTTGCTGGGGTGGCGCCGGAGTTTCGCGAACGAGTTGTGCTCGAAGGGCATGCGGAAATGCTACTGCCGAGAGCGAGAATCCGAGAGTCAAAGCCAGTCTTAACGTGAGAAATCGAATCATGAATACGGGCCATCCCGCCCAGGGTCAGGAAGCATCTTCACAGTTAACAGATGCCCGCGGAAGGCACAAGTGTTGTCCTGGCGGAGCGGCGGAGTTGGTGCGAAGAGCATTTTACCGCAGAGACGGCGAAGCCGCGAACCGCTTTGCTGCGAAGGACGGGATTCCTTGACGGAGAGTGTTAGGGCTTGTAAATTGGCAAGATGCCGTGGCATCGAGAGAGGATATAGACCGCTACCTGACATGCCCTTCCGTGCAGAGAACCGCGACAAGCGGCGATAGATTCAACGACTGGCCCGAGTGAGGACTGCGGCAATTGGCATGAAAAAAGTTCAACGACACATTGCATGGATTGGATTGTGCGCGATAATGGCGCTTCCCGCGGCTGGTCAGGCCCAAGCCCCCGTGCCTGCGCAAGTACAAAAACCAACGCCCCCACCTGGGGGGCAGTCGCCTGCGCCACGGCCGCGCACAAGGAACGCTCCGCAAAGCACCGTAAGCGTGGACGGCAGCGAGGCGATGTTCACGACGATGTGCGTGCTGCTTGCGTCGGGTTTCGAGTCAAACGTCAGCTCCGACAATTGGACGGCGTTCCGGGCGCAGATGCGGGAGCGCCTGCGTCAGCAGCAGGGTCCGGCCGTAGAAGCGGCGCGGGAATTTTACCGCCAGCACGAGTTGCGCGATCCCGGAGCGACGCTTTCCAGGTATTTGTGGTTTGGACTGGTCTCGGGGCCCGCGCCTGGGTTTCAGCCGGTCTTGAGGCGTGACGAGTTACCGCCCGAAGTAATCGCGCTCGAGGGTTTCAGCGAAATCCTTTCAAACTACTATCAGGAACAGAAAATCGGACAACTGTGGCGGCAAGTGCAGCCGATTTATAGCCGCGAAGTCGTGCGTCTCCACGATCCGGTGTCAGAGATTGTATTTGTCGCGTCGGCGTATCTTCGTGAAATCCTCGATCCGTCCGGACCGCGAACATTTGCAATTGTCGTCGAGCCGCTGGTCGGGCGCATCACCAACGTAAGAAATTTCGGGGATCACTATGCGCTGGTGCTAAGCGGAGGAGAACAAATACCGACGGACGTGGTGCGCCACGCCTTTCTGCACTTCCTCTTGGACCCGCTGCCCCTCATGTATCCCCACGTGACTGCTGTGAAACGTCCGATATTTGAGAAAGCCGCCACCGCTCCGCGCCTTGCCCCCGAGCTTAAGGACGACTACGCGTCCTACTTTGCGGAGTGCACGGTTCGCGCCGTGGAACTAAAACTCAAGCGAATCTCTCCCGGCGAACGGGAAGCGGCGATGAGCCGGGACGATGAAGACGGATACGTACTGGTGAGACCGCTTTTCGGCGCGCTGCCCAAATTCGAAAATTCCGAACCGTCCATGAAGCTCTTTTATCAAGATTTGGTGCGCTCCATCGATATGGGAGCCGAGTCGAAGCGGCTGGCGGCGGTGAAATTTGCGCCAGCGGATGCGGCCAGGGTGGAGGATGAAACAGCGAATGAAGAACTGGCGCGCCGGAGGCGTGCGGCGCCAACAACGGTGCCAAATGATGCCGAAGTCATCGCTGCCCTGACGGAAGGAGAACGGCGCCTTGCGGAAAAAAATGCGCGCGCGGCGGAGGCTTCCTTTCAAAGAGTCCTGACCAAGTATCCGGACCAGGCCCGGGCGTGGTTTGGAATTGGAGTGGTGGCGATGCTGGATCACGATGCGCCAAGAGCCAAGCAGGTATTTGGGCGCCTGACGGTCGGCGAGCACGCCGCGAATCAGGACCCCATGGTGTTGGCGTGGTCCCACGTTTACCTGGCACGGATTTATGACGATGAGGGAAATCCGCAAGTAGTCAAGGCGGAGTATGAGTCCGCGCTGGCTGTGGAAGGCGCGCCGGAACAGGCAAAGCAGGCGGCGCAAAAGGGGCTCGCGGCGTTTGGCGGAGATAAAGCTACGGCGCGACCGTAACAGAAGTGCCTTTTTTGCCAGGCATGATTGGCTGGGGAGCTGCCGTGGCTCATAGCGAGGACGGAGTGAAGTAAGAACGAAGGAGGACAAAAGGATGAGAAAGAAGTGGAATATTGGGTTGGGAGCGGCAACCGTCGCGGCCTTGCTGATCGGCGTAGTCGCAGCCGCGCAGGGCTCGCAGTATGGTCAGGCGGGCCAGAGCCAGCCTCCGGCGCAACAGACCGACAAGCCGAAGACTCCGGAAGTTACGCCGCTGACGCTGGACGCTTCGCCACCGGTGAGCGCGGAAGAAGATGCCGCGTACAAAGCGTTTCAAGTCATTAACCCGAATGACGCTGCCAAGAAGATTGAGTCCGGCGAGGCCTTCCTGCTGAAATATCCCGGGAGCCGCTACAAGTCTCCCGTGTACGGCGCTTTGACGTATGCCTACCTACAGGCCGGAAACACGCAGAAAATGCAGGAGTATGGCGAAAAAGAAATCGCGATCGTGCCGAACGATGTCTCTACGTTGGCGCTGCTGGGGCAGACGCTGCCTCGGACCTTGCATGGGAGCGCGAATACGCCCGAAGCCGTGCTGGTGCTTGCCAAAGCGGAAAAATATTCCAAACAAGCCATTGAGATTACGCCAACACTTCCCAAGCCTGAGAACCTGACCGATGAAAACTTTGCCTCCGCCAAGAATCAGACGCTGGCAATGGCCCACAGCGGGTTGGGATTGGTCTTCGTGCGCCAGGGAAAGAATGCAGAAGCGATTCCGGAACTCGAGCAGGCGATAAAGATCGATCCCAATCCGGATCCTGTGAATTACTACTTGTTGGGAATGGCGAATAAGATCACGACCCACTTTGACGATGCGATAACGGCCTTTAACAAGTGTGCGGCCATGACAGGGCCCATGCAGGGGACCTGCAAGTCGCAGGCGGAAGATGCGAAGAAGCTTAGCACGACGCAACTGAGCGCGCCCAAGTGAGTCAAGCCGCCGGCTCGGCGGAATTATGCCAGAGACCATCCGAATCGCGGACGAAATCTTCGAGGAGCGCCTGGGGTACAAGTTTTCCGCAAGAGAACTCCTCGAGAGGGCGCTCACTCACAGTTCGGCAATACCCGAACTGCGGGCAACGGGTGCAGACGAGGCTGTTTCCGCCGTGCTCCCCAGGGACAACGAGCGGCTGGAGTTTCTTGGAGATGCCGTCCTTGAGCTGCTTACCAGCGAGCATCTCCTGGTCGCTTTTCCGGATTGGAGCGAAGGGCAGCTTTCCAAGAGCCGCGCGCGGATTGTAAATGCAGGCTCCCTGGAATCGGCTGCGCGGCGGCTGCGCCTGGGAGAGCACTTGAGGTTGGGGCGCGGGGAAGAGAAGACCGGCGGGCGGGAGAAGCAGACGCTGCTTGCCGATGCGTTCGAAGCCGTGGTCGCCGCGGTCTACCTCGATGGCGGACTGGGTCCCGCCCGCGAGGTTTTGCGGCGGGTTCTGTTTGAGCAGGCGCTCGAAGAGCGCGGCGAGCGCATTTCAGAGTCGGATCGCAAATCGGCTTTGCAGGAACTTTTACAGGGGCGGGGACGAGCGCCGGCAGAATACCGCGTGGCTGGAGAGAGCGGCCCCGACCACCAAAAGGTTTTCCAAATCGAAGTTTGGATTGACGGGGAATGCATGGCGACGGGCGAAGGCAGCACAAAAAAAGAGGCGGAACAACGTGCAGCGCGGAGCGCTTTGGAACAACTGGAACGCGCGGAAGCGAAAGGCTAGGGCGGCATGTCCGAAGAGATAGTGACAGAAACGGAAGAACAGGCGCCGGAAACTAAGCAGGAGCATCGCGCGGACCAGACCACGATTTCCGAATACCTGGAATCGCTGCTGGTGACGGTGATTCTGGCGCTCTTCGGCACAAGCTTCATTGTGCAGGCCTTCAAAATTCCTTCGGCTTCCATGGAGGGAACGCTGCTCATCGGCGACCATTTGCTGGTGAACAAATTTATTTTCGGTGGAACCGGGGCCTGGTACGAAAAAGTGCTGCCCTATCGCCAACTGCAACGCGGCGACATCATTGTTTTCAAATATCCCTATGCCGATCACCAGCATTTCGTGAAGCGCGTCATCGGTCTACCGGGAGACCGCCTCAAGGTTGTTGACGGAGACGTTTATATCAATGGCAAGCGCTTAAATGAGCCTTACGCAGTCCACGACTCATCGGTATTTGCCGACCCGTTCAACTATTCGTTTCCTCCTGCGCGGGGACAGATGATGTCTCCCAATGCGATCCCCGAATGGAAACCGGAGATTCGCAAATATGTTCAGGGCGATGAGATCGTCGTTCCGCCGGGAAAGTATTTCGCCATGGGCGACAATCGCGATCACAGCCAGGACAGCCGCTACTGGGGATTCGTGGACCGCGACGCCATTATGGGGCGTCCTTTCCTGGTTTATTGGTCCGTGGACGCAAAGAGCAGCGACTACACCGGGGACAGCACCTTCTGGTCGCGTTTGTCCGGTGTTTTCCAGACGCTGGTGCACTTGCCCTCTCGGACGCGATGGAGCCGGATGCTCCATACGGTGCATTAGGGCTTCCATCGGGGGCAAAGCAAATAAGTGCAAGCGGCCTCTTCAGCTCGTTTACGGCACGGGCTCGCCTCTACCTTTTTCCGCATGACTCTGCGAGACTTCCGAGCGGGATGATCTACCTGCAAAAGTGGTGGAAGCTGGCGCTGGCGATCGTGTGCACCGTCATCGCCTTGCAGGCTGGTGTGTCTTTCATGGCGCGCACCCACAGGGTGCATGCGTACTTGGTGGCCCATCTGGAGAGAGCGTTCGGACGCCGTGTGGAAGTCGAGAGTTTCGACGCACGCATTCTGCCCAGTCTGCGACTGGACGCCGCCGGTGTAAGCGTCGGGGAAGATCCCTCGTTCGGCCAGGAGTACTTTCTTCGCGCTGAACATCTGAGCGCCGGGCTGCGATGGACGGGCCTGCTGCGGGGGCATTTTGAATTTGGCACCATGTCGCTCAGCAAGCCGAGCCTGATTCTGGTGCGAAACTCGGAGGGCCGCTGGAATCTGGAAAGGTGGCTGCCGCCGGCAAAAGTCAATCCTATGCAAAACGCGCGCGTCTATGGGCCGCCCTCTCCTGTCGCGCCCGTCAATCGGCTGGAAAAAATCGAGTTTGATGACGGGCGAATCAATTTTAAGACTGGGGATGACAAGCTGCCCTTTGCATTCACGAATGTTTCGGGCAGCGTCGAGCAGATTTCGCTGGGGCGCTGGCAATTGCAGTTGGAAGCCCAGCCATGGCGAAGCGGCGTCTCCCTGCAATCGGCGGGAACGATCCGAGTATTTGGCGACGTTGCCGGAACTTCAGCGCGTTTGCAGCCCGCGCAGATCACCCTCCATTGGAGCGATGCCTCGCTCGCGGACGTCTTCCGCCTCTTCCGCGGGCAAGACTACGGTGTACGCGGCGTGTTTGCCCTGGACGCCAGAGCGAAAAGCGCGACGGCCATAGCGGAAGCGCCTGGGGACTGGACATTCTCTGCCTCGGGGCGCATCACGCAAGTCCATCGCTGGGACTTGACGGAACGCGCCGATAACCCGCGTCTGAATGTGAACTTGAAGGGACGTTGGAATGTGGGCGCGGGAAGCCTGGTCGCGGAAGAAATCGCCGTGGAGGGTCCGAGATCGAATCTTCGTGGAATGGTTCGTCTCGCTGGCGGAAGCACTCCGTCGATGGAATTGCGCGTCGATTCCATGGGAATTCAGGCCTCGGACTTGTTGGCTTGCTATAGGGCGTTTCATCCGGACGTGGTGGAAGGTGTGACGGCGGAGCAGTATTTCACCGGTGGAATGAACCTGCGCGGGTGGCCCCTGGCACTGCAATCGGCGGCGCTTTCAAGCAGCGGCGGAATCGTGAAAGTGCCGGGCTTCGCGGAGCCAGTGCGAATTGGTCCGTTGAGCGGAGGGAGCGAGCGAGGGCTGCTTGCTCTTGGGCCCGTGCGTGTCGCTCTTGGCGGCGAAATTCGTGACGTCTTGGCGCCGAAGCGCCGCCGCGTCGCGCTGGCAATGGAAAACGCCGCGGACCTTATGTTTGTGCACGACCTGAACACGCAAGCGGGAAACATCAGCGTCGAAGGAAACTTCTTCGAGGTGGAGGATTTTCTAAAACTTTCTGCGGCGTTTGGCCACCAGCTGAATCATGGCTGGGAACTAAGCGGGCAGGCGACTGCCGTCACGAAGTGGGAGTGGAAAAATCCATTCGCCGGCCGCTGGAACGGCAGGATTGGTTTTAACAAGGCGAGTTTAACGGTGGCGGGATTAAACCAGCCGCTGAAAATATCCGAAAGTGCGCTGGACTGGATCGACGGACGGCGCATCGCGCGTGTGATGAGAGTCGAAGGGTTTGGCGGAATGTGGACGGGAAATATCGAGGAGAGGTCTCAGACCGGTCTAGAAGATGGGCCGCAATGGAATTTTCATTTGCACACCGACCAATTGAAGGCCGCGGACCTCGATCGCTGGGTTGGCCCCAGAGCTCGCCCGAACTGGCTGCAACGGCTGCTGCCCACCCTCTTGGGAGGATCGGCCCCGAGCGTGCCGGCGAGCGAGCTCGTCCGCCGCGTGAATGCGGAAGGCGAACTGGGCATAGCGCAATTGACGATAGAAAAATTGAAGCTGGAACAAGTTGTAGCCAAGGGCTCGCTCCATGACCTGCAGCTTGACGTGCGTGAAGCTCAGGCACAATGGGCGGGCGGCAAAGTGCGTGCAAAAATAAATGCGAATTTCTTGCCGCGGCCCGTCTATGAGATTGCTGCGGAACTGGATCGTGTCAACCTGGCGCAACTGCCGGGAGCGGGCCGAATCGCAGAGCGATTGGACGGCGTAGCGTCCGGGATATTGCAGGTGAAAACCGAAGGCGTTGGCCGCGACGAACTCCTGGGAAAACTCACTGGCCGAGGCGAGTTTCATTTGAACAACGTTGAGTTTCGCGGGTGGGATGTGAACGCAAGCGTCGCGGACGGAGAGGCGCATGCCGGAGTCTCGCGCTGGGCCTCAGGGGAAGGCTCCCTGAGTCTGCGGGACAGCAGTATCTTGCTGGAGGACTTTCGTCTCGATGGCGGCAAACAAGTGACGCTCGTAAATGGAACACTCAGCTTCGGGCGCAACGCCGACTTGTCGATCGAAACGACCGGCGCGCGAAAAGGCAAAGATCGCAAGACCAGTGAGTCCGCAACGGGGCGCGTGTTGAAGATTTCGGGCCCTCTCGATGGACCAAAAGTTTCCGTGGAAACATTGGCTGTCCGGCAGCCTGCGGATTGACTTTCTTTATTATGAGCCAATTGCGATTCGTCACTCTTGGAGGAAAATAATCGATGAAGCGTCTGGCGATGTTGTTGGCTGTAGCCGTGCTGTTTCTGATGCCGCAAGCGAACGCGCAGAAACCGTTCACCCTGGAGCAAGTGATGAGCGCACCGTTCCCTTCCAGCCTAACCGCTTCAAAAACGAACAACCGCATCGCTTGGGTGCTCAATCAAGAAGGCCGCCGGAATATCTGGGTAGCAGAAGGCCCGGGATTCGCTGCCAGACAAATTACAAAATACAGCGAGGATGACGGCCAGGAGTTATCCGATCTGAGTTTTTCTTCCGACTCCAGCACGATTGTATATGTTCGCGGTGATGGAAAGAACGCAGCCGGACAGGTGCCAAATCCCACCAGCAGTCCAGCGGGCGCGGAACAGGCGGTCTGGACCGTCGCATTCAGCGGCGGTGACCCCAAGCGCGTGGACGCCGGCCATTCTCCGCAGATTTCTCCGCGCGGCACGATCGCCTACGCGAAGGACGGACAAATCTGGATCGCGCCGCTCGACGGCGCCGACAAGCCACAGCAGTTGGTTGTGCGTGGGCAAAATTTCGACCCGCGCTGGTCTCCCGATGGAAGCCGGCTGGCCTTTGTTTCCGCGCGAACGGATCACGCGTTCATCGGCGTTTACGACGTTGCAGCGAAGTCCGTTCAATTCGTGTCGCCGTCGGTGGACTCCGACGGCATTCCCGCATGGTCACTGGATGGCAAGCGCATCGCCTTTGTACGCCGCCCGGCAGAGGCGCGAGACGCACCGCAGGGCTTCTTCATCGCGCCTGATAAGCCACATCCATGGGCCATCTGGATCGCTGATGCCGCGATGGGAGCGGCGAAGGAAATATGGCACAGCAGCGCGGCGCCGCAGGGCTCGTTTCCATACATGGCCGAAGACACAGGCGGCGGCGTAATCAACTGGGCTGCGGACAACAAATTGGTAATCGCTTCAGAAGAAGACGGCTGGCAGCATGTCTATGCGCTCTCCGCCGAAGGCGGCGCGCCGAAGCTACTTACTCCAGGTAATTGCGAAGTAGAGCAATGGTCGTTCACTCCTGACAAAAAAACGATCCTGTTCAATTCCAATTGCGGCGACGTGGATCGCCGCCACATCTGGAAAGCCAGCGTCGATGGAAAAACTCTTCGGCAACAAACCTTCGGGGAAGCCACACACGGGATCGAATGGAGTCCTGTGGCGCTCGCGAATGGATTGAATTATTTCTATATTGCTTCAGATGCGACCCACCCGGCACGCTTTTTTAGCAGTTTGCTAGCACCGGACACCGCCACATTTGGTGTAGCGCAGGACACCTGGCCGCGCGACTTTCCCTCAGACAGGCTGGTCGTTCCTCAGCAAGCCATTTTCAAATCGGGAGACGGTCTCGAGATCCACAGCCAATTATTTGTCCCTTCGGGAGTGAAAGCGGGAGAGAGGCGGCCCGCGCTGATATTTCTTCACGGCGGCCCAATCCGCCAAATGCTGCTCGGCTGGCATTACATGTACTACTACTCGAACTCCTATGCCATGAATCAGTATCTCGCGAGCCGCGGATACATTGTCTTGGCGCTGAACTATCGCAGCGGGATTGGCTACGGCCGGGCGTTTCGGGAAGCCCAAGGCCGCGCGGGGCGCGGCGCAACGGAATATCTGGACGTGGTGGCAGCGGGCAAATATCTTCAGAGCCGCAACGATGTCGACGCAAAACGCATCGGACTATGGGGTGGAAGCTATGGAGGCTATCTGACGGCGCAAGGCTTGGGGCGCAATTCCGATTTGTTCGCGGCGGGCGTCGATCTCCATGGCGTGCACGACTGGCCCACCGATAACTGGGATGGAAAGAATGTCCCCGCGGACCTGAACAAGCTGGCGCATGACTCTTCGCCCGTGACCTCAGTGAACACGTGGAAGTCGCCCGTGCTCTTCATTCACGGGGACGACGACCGCAATGTCTACTTCAC
>Ga0137403_10006835_pt1 | contig 12991 bp, 17 predicted proteins | sample CZOMad2_1_16fung_FD_122057 | JGI IMG/M metagenome (GOLD analysis project Ga0137403, IMG submission 122057) | Vadose zone soil fungal communities from Angelo Coast Range Reserve, California, USA - CZOMad2_1_16fungal (Hybrid Assembly) | ecosystem: Environmental > Terrestrial > Soil > Vadose zone... | reverse complement strand
CCAGGAGCGCCCGCGTGAACTAATAATAAAAGCGCACCCCTAATCGGTTATCCACAGCGTGTGCGCCAGCTGCGAATGCGTCCTTCTCAGCGCGAAAATAGTCCTGCCAGGAATCGGCAGTGCCCGTCATAATTGCCACGCCATCCTGGACCGTGACATGGATCCCAAAATGCCTTAGCAGCTTGTCCGTTGTGAAAATACTGTGGATGTACCTTTGGATAACGATGTCATTCGGCATCGATATTTCGGCGGCGTCGCGGACTACCGGCGATGCCGGGGGCACAGGCGTAAACGGCGGCTGCATCGGCCGGACCGGGGCCGCTAACATGACCGGCGGCGCCTGAGCCTGCAACGGCGTGGCGAAGCCAATCATTGCGCTCAACACGATATCTTTCCGTTTCCAGCCATTTCAACCTGGGCAATACGCCTACCTCTTGCAACTTGTCAATGTTGCAAGACTGCGCGGCGCGTTCTAGTCTTCTGCCGTGATTGCGTTGATCGATTATGGTTCGGGAAATCTGCGTAGTGTGCAGAAGGCCCTGTTGAAGATTGGAGCGGACGTCCAGATTGTGAAGCGGCCGAATGAAATGGCAGCCGCTCGCGCTGTGGTCCTGCCGGGAGTGGGCGCTTTTGACGATTGCATACATGCGCTGGAAAAACAGGAATTGCTGGAGGCTTCGCGCCAGTTTATCAAATCAGGCCGTCCGTTTCTGGGAATCTGTGTGGGTTACCAGGCACTCTTCGAAAAAAGTGAAGAATTCAACAGTTGTGCGGCGGGGCTCGGAATTTTTGGCGGAACCGTCGTGCGGTTTTCGGAAGCAAACGGACTGAAGATACCTCAAATCGGGTGGAATCAGATCGAGATCGTCCAGGCAAATTGCCCGTTATTCCGAAGCATTCCTTCTGGAAGTTATGCTTATTTCGTGCACAGCTTCTTTCCGAAGCCGCTTGATGAATCGCTCACCGCGACCCGAACGAGTTATGGCGAATCGTTTGCCTCCGCGATCTGGCGTGACAACGTTTTCGCGACACAATTTCATCCAGAGAAAAGCCAGAATGTCGGATTGCAATTGCTCAAGAATTTTGTGGAATTGGCCAATTAGGCCAAGCGTCCACTCGTCTGTGACCGGCATCTCCTTTTCTGTGGGCCTGTCAATATACATAGGCTCTTCCCCCTCACCCCAGCCCTCTCCCTTGGGGAGAGGGAGAATCGCCGGCTGCGCATTTGTAAATCCGGCATTTCGCTCGTGCTATAGAGCTGGGAAGGTTCACCCTCTCCCCAAGGGAGAGGGCAGGGTGAGGGGGAAGAGACTGTCCTTAACGGCTACGACTCAATAACTGAGATGCTCACCCTCGGTGATCCATTCCTGGCGTTTCGAATTTGGAGCTTTTCAGAACCGTGCTATGTTACTACGTTTTTGTCGTTCACAGGAAACCTAGGGTATTGATTCATTACGGAAAACAACCAACTCAGGAAAAATTATGGCATACGAACTACCTCCTCTTCCTTATCCGAAAAATGCTTTGGAACCGCACATTGACGCGCAGACGATGGAAATTCATCACGACAAACATCATGCCGCTTATGTCACGAACGTGAACAAAGCCATCGCTGGCAAGGGCGATCTCGAAAAAAAATCCGTCGAAGATCTAATCAGCAGCCTCGATTCCGTGCCGGCGGACATAAAAGGCGTGGTGCGCAATAATGGGGGCGGTCACGCAAACCATTCGATGTTTTGGAACATGATTGGTCCGGGTGCGGGTGGCGAGCCCAGTGGCAAACTCGCTGACGACATCAAAGCCACCTTCGGGAGTTTCGAGGCCTTCAAAGAGAAATTTGAAGCAGCAGGGGTTGGCCGGTTCGGCAGTGGCTGGGCCTGGTTGGTTGTAAATCAAGGCAAACTCGAGATCGCCTCCACCGCGAACCAGGATAATCCGCTCATGGGCAAAGCAATCAGCGGCGCTGAGGGCAAGCCGGTTCTCGGCTGCGACGTATGGGAACATGCCTATTATCTGAAATATCAAAACCGCCGCGCTGATTATCTGAAGGCCTTCTGGAACGTAGTGAATTGGACGGAAGTCTCGAAATATTACGACGCGGCGAAGCGGTAGAGTCATTGACCTCCGTTTTTCTGCTCCGTTGTGGAAATCGTCTGGAGCTGGCGTTTGGCTTCCGTGTAGTCGGGTTTGAGCCGTAGCGCTTCAGCGTAATGGGTAGCTGCTTCCTGACGCCGGCCCAGACGCGCCAAGGCAATTCCAAGGTTGAAGTGCGCTTCGGGATTGTCCGCCTTCAAGCGCAGCGCCTGCTCGTAATGAGCGACCGCCTCGGCTAGCCTGCCTTGCTCCGACAGAACGTTGCCCAGATTGTTGTGCGACTGAGCGTCGTTTGGCTGAAGCCGCAGTGATTCCTGGTACTCCCTGATCGCATCATCGAACTTGTGTTCCGCGGCCAGTGCGTTGCCCAAATTGCCATGCGCGCTGGCATAGTTTGGTTTTGCCCGAATTGCTTCATGAAAGTGGCTGATGGCATCTTCTATCTTTCCTTGCATTGCCAAAGCAATGCCCAGGTTATTATGCGCGTCGGCATGGTCGGATTTCTGCTCGAGCACGAACCGATACTGTGAAATCGCTTCATCGAGCTTGCCCATTTCAGAGAGCGCGTTCCCAAGGTTATTGTGAACCTCGACGTGCTTGGGACGCACGCGCAAAGCCGCTTCGTAGTACTGAATAGCCTCTGCATATTTCTTTTGATTCGCGTACGCGTAACCCATGTTATTGAGTGCATCTTCGTAAACGGGATTAATCTTTAGGGCCAAACGATAGTTCTCCATTGCTTCAGCGGTTTTGCCAGCGCCTGATTGGTAGAAGCCAAGGTTATTGTAAGCCAAATAATTGTCTTTCGTGACCAGGACCGCGTGGGCAAAAAGGGTTTCACTATTGCGCCAGTATTGGACCTGGCGGAGTGTGAGCAGCGTGCAACAGAGGAGGAGCAGCCCTGCTGCGAAGCCCCAAGCTCCAAGCTCGAAGCTCCAGGGAACTTCCCAAGTCCATTCTCCAGAAGTTGTCGGCCCGCCGGCCTGCTGTTTGGTATGGCGTGCTTCTTTGAGTCCGGACGCTTCGTGCCTGGGGCCTCGTTTGAAAAAAAGTCTGGCCATGACTAAATCACCACATCCCCAGACCAGCATGATAAATAATCCAATCAATGGCACGTAGGTGTACCGGTCCGCCATTGATTGCACCCCCACCTGGACCAATCCGATCACTGGCACGAGCGTTCCGAAAAACCAGAGCCAGCCCACCACGAGATAGGGACGCTTTCTGGCTAAAACTGCCATCGCCAGGAAAATCAACAGCAGCAACCCACCCGAGGCCGCGACCTTCCCAGCCGGCCAATGACCTGGATGCGGATAAAGCACCGACAGATTTCCTGGCCAGAACATTTTACCGATATATCGGCAGTATGAGATCAGGGCATTGGCTAGCCGCGCGCCGAGAGAAATGCTGGTGGAAACTGCTCCGCCCTTTCGTTGAACTAAGAATGTGATGTAGCTGGAGAGCAGGCTCAATATGAGGAAAGGGACTTTCTCAACAATGAGGCGCAGGACCGTTGACGGTATCGCGTATTGAATGTGTGTCGGCGAAGTCGCCCAGGAACTGGGGCCGGTCAAGGCCGGGCTGGAGATCGAAAGACGCAAGCGGTTCAATGGCCAATAATCGAGCAGTAAAAGCACGAATGGTAAAGTGACGAGCATAGGTTTGCTCATCAGGCCCAGGGCGAAAAAAAGGAGTGTCAGAGCGTAATAGCGTGAAGAGTGAGAGCTGTCCTCTCTCCCCTCGACCCTCGACCCTCTCTGACCGACGTACTTCGAGTAAGCCCAAACTGTCAGGAGGAAAAATAAAGTGCTTAACACATCCTTGCGTTCGGAAATCCAAGCCACCGATTCGACATGGAGAGGATGCAGCGCGAAGAGTGCCGCCACCAGGGCGCTGCGCCATAACGCGCCGGTGAGTTTTCGGAGGAGAAGAAAGAGCAGCACCGTATTGATGATGTGAAAGCCCGCACTAATCAGATGCTGCCCTCCCGCTCGCTGCCCGAAGAACTGGCAATCCAGCATATGCGACAGCCATGTCAGGGGATGCCAATTGCTGGCGTGGCCTGTCGTGAAGGCCCAGGGCACGTTGTCCCACTTCAATCCGCTCTGCACGTGGGCATTGGCGGTGACATAGTCGGGATCATCGTAATTAACGAAATCGTGCCACTCGAGCGGCAGAAAAACGGAGAACGTGGCCAATGCCAGAACAAGTGACAAGAAACCCGGGCACCTCAGTTTCGCTTGCCAAAACGAGCCACGCATCGGCGCTCGGGCACCGCCACTCAATGCTGTCGTTGATGATGTGAACATCGTACAGGCAAAAGCATAACGTGGTAATCGCAAGTCCTAAAGTTCAAAAAATGGGTGTCCTGTGCCGCAATCGCCCAACGCGACAACGCGGACCCTGGATCTGGCAGAATCTGTCTCTCGTCTGCGTCTTCGCCCTCAGACGCTGTGTGCCGCGGCGAACAGGGGAAGTATGAACTTCTCCTGCGATGGCTGGGCAGGCGCTTGCTTGGCTGCGAGAATCAGAATTGTTTGGTCATCAGCAGGAGGCGTGGCTGATTCATAACGCTTAAGCTCGGCCTGAACCTCCTCGGTCAATTTCGCTGCGCCCTGGTGAGCCTGCACATTCCTAAGCAGCCACTCAATAAGACGCTTCTGTCCGAATAGTTCGCCACCTGGATTGCGCGTCTCGGTTACCCCATCGCTATAAAGCAGCGCGCAACTGGTCGGCCACAGAGGAACGACTTCCTCTTCAAATTCAACGTTGGGCACAATGCCCAGCGGCATGCCTTCAGGCGAGACGGTCTCGATCTTTCCGCTGGCCTCGGCTAGCAGTAGCGGACAATGCCCGGCGCTGGCTACCACAAGTTGTCCAACGCGCGTGTCGGCCAGAGCCAGTTGGGCTGTGATGAACATATCCACACCGGAAAGGTCCTCAAACATAAGCCGATTAATCCGGCGCAGAAGTTTGGCCGGGCGGCGGACCCATTGAACAGTCGTCCGCAAAAGCGTGCGCAGCGTGGCTGCAAATAAAGCTGCGGGCACGCCCTTGCCCATGACGTCCGCTACTACAAGCAACACAGTATCTGATGAGAGTGGCAAAACGTCATAGAAATCCCCGCCGACCTGCCGCGCACTCAAGCAGAAACCCGACAGACCGAATCCCGGCAAGGCTGGAAAGGCTTTGGGCAGCAGAGAATGTTGGATCTTGCGAGCAATTTCCAATTCATGGGCCAGTAATCGACCATCGACTTCTTTCTGCTGCTCGCGCGCGGAGGCAATTTGCGTATAAAGCTCCCGCGCCATGCTATTAATTACTTGTTCGGTCAGGGTGAGCTTTTCCCGGGTTTGCTACAGTTCCGCCGAAATCAGAGTCGCGTCGGCATTCCAGAACATACGGCTTTTACGCATGATGAGATGATTCTCATTTTGACCGCGCAAGTACAGCACCTCGTCCATCAGCGATTGAATGATAAACAGACCACGTCCATGCTCGGCTTCTGTATCTGGGAGAGCGAGCTGGCCAGGCCATTCAAATCCCGAGGTGTGATCGATGACGTGAATTTCCAAGTCGGGGCCTGCACTCAGGAGTTGAATTTCAATAGGTTCCTGCCGCCCAGAGTTGCTGACGTACAATATCGCGTTATTACAGGCTTCGACTAGCGCGAGTTCGCAGGCCGAGAGATCCTCCTCGGCTGCGCCTTGACTTGCAAGGACTTCGCGGGCCGACAATGCAGCTTGACGCACCGCTCCCAAATTACAAGTGAGCATCACGCGGAAGAGAGAACCCGCGTCTCGTTTGGAACCACGGTCAGCCATGGATCGTCAAAGCGCTTCGATTGGAAACAGAGAGTCGAGACGTGTGAGCCGGAGCAGACGCTGCGTAGAAAGCGTTGGACCGAGCAAGCGAACGATCACCTGGGCATTGCGTTGTCGTGCGGACTTGAGGAGAGCTATGAGTGCGCCGACCCCATTACAATCCAAAAACTCTGTCTGCGATAAGTCAATGTCGATCCGATTCGGCCGACGCGGCATCGCCGCGCGAATAAGGGACTGAAAATCCGCGGCATTGCCGGCAGCGAGTTGCTGAACATCGCTGACGTTAACAGTCTCTCCTTGCTGAAGGATTTTCATGATGAACTCTCTTTGTTGATCAGGAGATCTTTCAGCAAGACCTCGCTCTCCTCTTTGTTTCTCGTGCAAATCTCGGCCACACGCTCCAGCCAACCTGCATTCTTCGCACGTTTGGGCCGTCGCAATGCGCACAGAATAAATGCGTCGTGGATTGTGACCGCCGAGCCGGTTTGCCAGTTGATTAGCGTGCCACCCCAGGCAAGCGAATTCTTTATTGCGGCGCATTGACCGACGAAAGTGTCAGGCCGGACATAGCTTTCGACGATTTCTGCATCCGATTCGACAAATGAGCCGTCCTCGATAATCGCTCCCGGCCCAATAACCGTCCGCGGTCCAATGAAGACATTTTTGCCGATCCAACAAGGTGCAGTAATACGTGCTGCGGGCGAGATCCGGGAATGGAGACCAACCCAAACGCCCGCACAAATCTCGCGAAACCCGAGCCGATCAGGCATGATCGCACAAGGCATCCAGGCACGAACCGAGTCGAACCAACCGGCATAGCTATTGAAGAGCGGCTTTTGTGGGTTGCCCGGGAAATGATCGAGCATAGCAATGCCATTTTGAACGGGTGCAGGACCGCATTGCTGATCGTACTTGATCAGCAACTCGGCTGGGGTTAGTTCGCTAGCTTCGTTAGTTATTTCTACGGTTAAACCCCAACGGACTCCGTTACCAACCAGCGCGCGCAGGCATTCCGGGCGATCATGGACCAGCAGGTGAACCTGTTTGACGCCCGAGCAGGCCAAATGGGTGAGCCAGTATTCAACCAGGCCTTGACCGAACATGGGGACCAACGCCAGCGGGAAGGCTTCTGCCAACGGCCGTACCGATGGACGTGGAGATGGGCATATCAGCAGCGTCTTCATCAGCACGCGCCCTTTCCCGAGAGCACGGCTGGAACCGTCCTCGCCAGAATCACGAAATCAGTCCAGAACCCCTGAGTCTCGATATAATTAACATCGAGCTGAACCTGCCCCGAAAAATCAATTTCGCTGCGGCCACTGATTTGCCATATGCAAGTAATCCCTGGTTTGATCGCGAGCCGGCGCCGATGCTCCAGCGAATACATTGCGACCTCGCGGGGGACTGGTGGTCGTGGGCCTACCCGAGACATGTCGCCCTTCAATACGTTGAAAAGCTGCGGTAATTCGTCGAAGGAAAATTTCCGCAGCCATTTGCCGACGCGCGTGATGCGAGGATCATCCTTGATTTTGAAGGTAACTCCTTCTTTATGGTGGTTTTGATCGAGCAGTGCTTTGAGCCGCGCCTCAGCGCCCAGACACATGGATCGAATTTTGAATAACTTAAATTCGCGTCCGAACCTGCCCACTCGGGTCTGCGTGAAGAATAACGGCCCGCCGTCCTCGATTTGGACTAACACCGCGATGACTAGAAACAAGGGGCTGAGCAAAATTAAAAAGGCGAAGCTGACGAGGATATCAGTTGTCCGTTTGACAATATCCGTGCCATGGGCTCGCCAATGCGAGCGCAGCCTCTGCTGCTGTACATGGAGATTTAACAGCAACCGACCGAACGGATGCTGAGCCGCGGCGAAGCGGGGAAGGAGTAATTTCGAGATCTCTTCGTTCCTGATAGTCTAGCGGAGATAAAATTCTTCACGACATGGGGGAAACGGAAATCCGGGGCGGAACGTTGATGAGCGAACAAGCAATTTCATGGAGTGACTCGTTGCCTCTTCATCCATCCGCATAAAGCTGTGCCTTCCTTGTTATTGCTTTCCTTCCGATAACCCGGTTTCCGAGTCCGTGACTCACATTCGAAAGGTTTGGTTTCCCCGCATTTCATTGCAGCCGTTTCCAGCGAAATCTTAAGCTTGGCACCTGGTGCATAAAAGTGGGTGAAGCCCGCAAACGCAAGCCGACCAGGACCCCAAGCAGGAAATCTCATCTTACCAGAGGAAAATTCGTGCTCGCGAACAAACGCCGGCCGTCGGGCAACTGGGCTTCGGCTTCCAGCCAAGTCGTCGCAAGTCCGGCTGGAGTGAAGGATAACGTACTGCCGAAAGACGGTTCCTGTCCGGCAGTCTCCCATACGATGCGTGCCGATCGCAAATCAAGGTCACGGGTGGCGATTATTGCAGCCACGCTTGTATTTGTGCCGCCTGTGCCTCTAAGGAGTTGGACTTGAGCGGCGCCGCACTTCCACGGTTGGTCCTTAAGGGGCGTTTGCGCCATGAGCCATGCCCAGATAGGCTAATGCTCGGGCCTGATTCGGTATGACAAACTCCTGCGACAAGTTGAAGCTGTCTCCCCAACGATCGTAAACCGGATACGGTAGATCCTGCGCGCCGTCCGAGGGGAAGCTCAGTTGGCCCAGCTGCTTCTGGTACAAATCGAGCCAACCAAATCCGCCTTGAATGTTTCCCAGCGGAATTCCGGTCGGCGGGAGAATACGGCGATCATTTTGAGAATATTGATGAACGATCTCGCGCTGCCGCCACCAGCCCAGGCCGGTGACGTAATCCACATTGATCGGATTACATCCTTGTTCGTAATTAAGATTAGTTAACAACGCCTCAAGCATCTTGGGGCGCGGATCATTTTTGGGAGGGTACTCCAGTTGGGAGGCGACGGCTAGATCGAAAGCCGCGTCGCTGGAAAAATACCAACCGGCGGTCCGAGAGCGCTTGGTTTCTTCCGGGAAGCTCGTGCCGTACGCGCAGTTTTGAGCGCGACGAAGTTGCTCCTCACCGGCAGTGGCAATTTCATTTTCGCATTGGTCCAACAGGAGCGGCTGGAGCGCCTCATGTTTGACTTTGCCCGCTTTGGCAGCAAAGGCATAGCTGCGAATTGCGGCCCCATAAGCATCGTAGAGCCGCAACCAACCCCACTTGCGCGTCGTGGCATTTGAAGGATCAAGCCAGGCGATCAATTTTTTCTGATACTCCGGATCTTGCGTGGCGATAAAGAGCTCGCAAGCAGCCCACGCCAATTCGTCATTGTGCATGAACTCATCTCCGTAATGAGTGATTTTCTGGTAAGCGCCATCCTTTCCGAACTTCGCAATCGCGCGCTCGAGAAAGTCCCAGCCCTTCTTGGCCCTTGCCAGATAAAGGGACGCCGCTTCGGGAAATTGTCTTTTGAAGGTCGGCGAGGAAGCGCATTGAGCGAGAGCGGCAGTAGCGGCTGCAGTGGCAGATGTTGTCTTGGGAAACACGACCTGGGGATCGCCCGCATCAGGCCTCACATTATCCTCGTAAGTTCGATCACGCGGATAAACCAGAAAATAAAACCCGCCATCTGCATCCTGCATTTTGGCCAGGAAATCTGCTTCCCATTTTGCTTCCTGCAGGATGTCACTCTTGCCGTCACCTATTTCGGGCAAACCGAGATTATCCAGATCGCTGACGCCGGGGAACACGTCAGCAGCGAAAATGAGGAAGTGAATGAAGGAAGCGCTATTGATGGTGTATTTGCTGTAATCGCCGGCATCGTGATGGCCGCCGCGGAGATCGATGGGTCCCTTGTTGATAAACGGATAAAGACTTGAGGCCACATTCTTCAACTGAGGCGCGATATGGCGCGGATTGTCTTTGTAATTCGCTGACTCGTGCTCCAATTCGTGGTTCACATGTTCGAACTTGCGAGACATGTCAGGAACTTCAGCCGGCGCTGCGTGACATTCTTTGTGGACAAAGCGAGTGAACGGCAGGTCATTGGCAGCGCCGCAACGCTGGTGGTAAATCCCCAAAGCGTAGGCACGCGCGAAGGCGCCCGCCACAGCATCGTCGATTAGAAACCGAAATGAAGCTCCCAGGCCCGGAACCAAAAGGCGGTATTCACCGGTCGTTTTTAACCCGCTGAAGTCAGCTCCCAGAACGTTCTGATAGCAGACAAATGGGAAACCGACATCATGCCGGGGCAGCAGCGGCCCTTTAAACACGTCGTTCCCGGACTGCGCATCGATCACGTGAAACTGAATATTGGATACAGCGCTCTGGGCCGTGGAAGAAGTGGACGAAACGTCCAACTCACCGAGTGAGCCCAGAAAGAATCCTACCATGGCTTTCTTCGAATAGTTGAGGAGATAACCGACCTGATTGATGTGAATTGCAGGACTGTAGCGAAGAAGGCCAGCTTTGGCTTTGAACCGCGTGGTCGGAGGCCACAACTTTTTGCTTGGATTCCTTACTTCGACCGTCTGGCCATCGGTAACCGGCTCGGCGAGTTGTAGATAGAGGCAATTGGCGATTCGCAAATCGCGCTTTTTCAGAGGAGCGTAAAGTACCCGCCGTTTGAAGCTGACCGCTGTCGCAGCTATCGTTTTATCCCCCCGCACTCACCAAGAATTCCTGGGGAGCGGGCAGCCGGCAATCCCCTCGCTCGTTGACAAAGTCCCATTCTTCGACTTTGACCGTGTCTGGCTTTTGTGTCGTGACGAGGCTCAATTCCAGCATTGTAGGGGTCAAAATGCACAATTGGGCTGAGCCGACGGCGCGAAGCTGCAACGAGGATTCCTCGCAGGGCTCAGGTTCTGTTGATCGACAATTAAGAGCCAGAGCAAGGTAGAGCATGGCTAATACGATTGAAGAAAGAAGACGCATTTCTCATGAACATGCCCCTGACTGTCATCCTCCGGCAATGGGGCCTCAACCGGTGTCTTGGTAAACTCAAGCAGGATCGCAAAACCTGGATCTTTTGAAACTCTACCACGATAGCACTTTTGAATTGTGTTTTTTCCGATTACCTTAGAAAATGAGTGGCGCAAACTGCGATTCGGATTATTGTGAATGGTTCTTTTGTGAACGATCAATCCAGGGAAGTGTTTTATGGAAAAGATTCGGGTTTTGTTAGCAGATGATCACACCGTCGTGCGGCAGGGACTGCGGGCGTTGCTGGCGGCGGAGGGGGACATTGACATTGTAGGGGAAGCGGAAAATGGGCGGCAGGCGATTCAACTCGTGAAGAAGCTTCTGCCGGACGTAGCAGTGATCGATATTGCCATGCCAGTGCTCAATGGGCTGGAGGCGACAAGGCAGATAACCAGGAGCGTGCCGACCACAAAGGTGCTGATTCTTTCCTCGTATAGTGATGATGAGTACGTGCAGCAATTGACCGAGGCCGGCGCCGCAGGTTATCTGGTAAAACAAACCGCGGCCAATGAACTGTTGAAAGCCATCCGAGAGGCGCAGCGTGGTAATGCCTACTTTAGTCCAGCGATCGCCAAGAGACTACGCGACCAGTGCCGCGAAGCATTCGTGGCCGGCCAGCCTGGTCACAAAAGAACCGATTACTTAACGACGCGTGAGGCGGAAGTGCTGCAGCTTATCGCCGAGGGGCGGGCGAACAAGCAAATCGCAGCCGAATTGTGCATCAGCATCAAGACGGTGGAGAAACACCGTCAACAGGTGATGAATAAGCTCAATATCCACGACGTGGCGGGACTTACTCGGCATGCCATTGCCAAGGGGATTATAGAGAGCAGCGTCGGACTGAGGGCGATCTAGCCAGCTGCTGGCTAGAGGTGCGGCATAACTGCGTGCGAGTTTCCGCACCGCTCACCTTTAACGACCACGGTCTTCTAATGCTAATATCACCCATTTGATGAGTTTGGGTGAAAAACCCCAGTGTCAGGCTGATTGCCTTCTTTTATTGTTCATCAGGTCACTTTGAGGTCGGACAAAGGAAGCCGGAATAAAACACATAACGAAAGGAAAACGTCATGAGCCTGGGAACGATCTTAATCATTCTGCTGATACTCGCGTTGGTCGGCGTCTTGCCAACCTGGGGATACAGCAATTCCTGGGGCTACGCCCCTGGCGGCATTGTTGGTCTGTTATTGGTCATAATCATTATCCTGGCTCTGCTGGGACGAATATGACGACCTGATTGACAGTACCACTTTGGTCAGTCAGGCAACTAACTCACAGGAGAACGATATGAAACAATTGAAAAGAGCCATTCTATTAACGTTCTTCGTCATCTCATGTATGACCGCCATCTTCGGATGCCAGACCGCGCACGGTTTTGGCGAAGATGTCGAGCACGCAGGCGAGAAAATCCAGGAAGGCACGCGGTAGTCGCGGGAATTGAGAGCCAGCGAACGCTACTCATTACTGGACTCCCCAGCGATCCCGGTAAAAACCCTATTAAGAGCGATGGGAAAAAAGACATCGCTCTTTTTTCTTTTAGGCAAAAGACCCCAATAGCTTTGGAAGTGTTCTGCAAACGATATTGGTTCGGAGGTAAACCATCATTTGTAGCAACCTATGAAATTTACAAAACTTTCCCGCATGTCGCTGTCCGTTGCGCTGTTGTGCGGCTGTGTCTATAGCCATCGAAATGGCGTGGTGTACGGTCCTGAGCCGGTGGTAGTAACGCCGACCTCGGAGCGCCCGCCGTGCGTGTGTATCTAGAAACCTCTACATTGGTGCCGAGCACTATTGTTCCAGTGCCCTCAACCACTACGGTAGCCCCCGGTGACTTGGCCACAGCGGATGCAATTAGAAAAATGTTTGAAGTAGATGGGGCACTGGCCGCCATTGCGCGCAACGTGCGCATCACAGTTCTAAACGGTCAGGTGACGTTGACCGGCACAGTTGTGACCCAAAATGATCATGAAGCGCTCCACAGCGCGATTAGCACCACGCCCGGAGTATCAAGTGTGGATGATCGAGTGCAAATTGATCTCAACCGCTAAGCACAGCGACCAGCGTGAAGCGAGGTCGGTTGGCACAATCTGAGGCGTCGTCTTTAGATCTTTACTGGCTTGGGTGAAAGACCCCATGGCAGCTC
>Ga0137403_10006834_pt1 | contig 12992 bp, 14 predicted proteins | sample CZOMad2_1_16fung_FD_122057 | JGI IMG/M metagenome (GOLD analysis project Ga0137403, IMG submission 122057) | Vadose zone soil fungal communities from Angelo Coast Range Reserve, California, USA - CZOMad2_1_16fungal (Hybrid Assembly) | ecosystem: Environmental > Terrestrial > Soil > Vadose zone... | reverse complement strand
CGCCGCGAGTCCAGCGTGGCTCGATACCGGGGCCGCCCGGCGCGACAGTTGGAGAACCTGGATTGGTCATCATTTATTTTGTGTCGTTCGCTCCGTTGGATTGCTAGTACGTCGCCGATCGGATGGTCCAACACCTGTGATTTCCTCAAGCAGGCGTGGAACATCGCGTATCTTGCGCAACCAGGAGGGTACGATTCGATTGCGGATTAGGGTTTCGATCACGCGAACAGGATTGCCTAAATCTGCCCATCCCGAGACTTCGTCTTGAATCACCAATAACTGTCGCTGATCCTGGCTCAATACATGTTTTGAAAAATCAATCGCTCCCATATCGCGATAGGCGGCATCCGGGTCTCCTTGCGTGAGCGCCTTCGAAATGTCAGAGACTGCCGATGGCACCGTACGGGTCAAGAGCTTCAGAAATGCACTTCCATATCCGATCGTCACGAATGTGTTCCAGAGACCACCAGTTTTCATCAACTGATGCGCTGTCGCAAGGGGAGGCTTTTCCCAAAATCGGTTCACGTTGAATAATGGGATCCCGCTGCCGGTCGTCATCGAAGCTCCCGGTTCAATCCAACCATATTCGACTTCGGGCCATTGAGGCTTCGAGCCGATCAAAACTATTGAGTCGCGGTGCTTTCGACTGACTTCAATTGCCGATCGAATTGTCGCACCAAATGCTGCGTCGTTAGCGAAGTAATGGTCAGACGGAAAGAAACCGACGATCGCTCCAGGCGCAAGTTTCAACAACTGGAGCAGTGCCGCGATAATTGCGACTCCGGTTCCTCGATTTGATGGTTGTGCCACAATCCGTGAAGCGTCGACGTCAGCAAGTTCGTTCGTGTAAAACCGCTCGTGATCTCTTGTCACTACGAACGCGACCCGGTCATCGGCAAAAATCGGACGCAGACGGTCTCTCGTATGAGTCAGCAAGCTCTTACCGCCGAAAATTTTGCTGAACTGCTTCGGTCTCCAATCGCCCTCGATCTTGTGCGTCAAGTTTTGCAGGCGAGTTCCGTCGCCCCCGGCCAACACGAATGCCCGGAGGTCTGAACCATCTCGCTCTGCGACGGAGTGTTTCTTAAACATCATGCCTCACTCGTAAACACCGCGATACCACGCTATCGCCGCAGTCGTCACCAGCAATACGATTGCGAAAATCGGAGGTGGGCCAACGATGAACAGATGCGTCGCAATCGCAGCAATCATCGTTGTAGCAAGCACCGCCGCCGCCAGTGCAGCCGTTCTTGGCACCATGATCAAGATCGCGCTGATCACTTCCAGTCCTCCGATGAAATACTCGAACCATTGGCTCAGTCCGATCTTTTCAAACGTCGCGAGATTTATTGCGCCCGCATGTTTAGTCACGCCGGCGATCAGGAATGCTGCCGCTGCAAGAGACTGCAGCACCCAGAACGTGATGTTAAGTGCCTTTGACCGTCGCCTTTGCTGCGCGTAAAAACCGATTACCGAGTTGTCCGCCACGTCAAACATTGTTGATTCTCCTTCCACCGCGGCCGCTTTCCACCAAGGCCGCGGAACTCTGTCAACGAATACGTACCAAGTTGCTCCGTCACAGTTTCGTCGTTACTCAGCGAAAGATTTTGCTCCTTTGCGGATTGGTACCAGTGCAAGGGCTATTCCAATCTGGTTCTCGATTGAAGGAAGGCTGGAAACGAGCGAATTAAATAGAGGACAAGTTTTATGTGGCTGGGACTTGAGTGAATTCGGCGGGCCTCGCTCTTGACTACGCTCGTGATTTCGCGAACGCATTCGTAAAATCACGAAGGGTTAGTATCGGGGTCGGCACACAAAAAGAAGTCGGTGGCTCTGACACCACCGACCTCACAATGTGCTACCAGTGAAATCCGCGTATTCCGCGCCTCCTCAATTTGCAGCCAGCGGTACGGATTGCGACTCAGGCGCTTTGTTATTGCTCGCCAGTCCGCGTCCCATTCCGCGTTCCTGCTTAGAAGGCTGCAGCTCACGCGAGATCCCCTCATACCGCGACCTGATCTCGGCAAGGAAGTAGACGTCGCCATAGCGGTGAAATACTAGTGCGTTCTGACGAATCGAATCCCCTTCATCAAGGATACCGGTAAAGAAGATCGCTACGTACCGGCGATCGTCCACGTTTTGAATGCGAAGTAAATACGGGTCATCGCCGAGTCGTCTTACTTCATACATACCCGCGGGAAGCGTTTGCTCGCCGACAATAAAATCAAATGGAATCTGTGCGCTCGCCCTGGTTCCAGGCAGTTGCGCCGAAGCAGTTGCCACGGCGACGACCGTTAGGATGGATAGAGCCAAGATTGTGTTAAGAAGTTTCCCTCGCAAATTATTTCTCCCTTTGTGGGTCAGCGACCGAAGCAAATCGCCTTCCGGGTTATTCGAAGGGAGCCAGTCATCGCCAGCAGCTTCGCCCTTCAATGAAGAACTACTAAGGCAGTTCATCGTTACTCAGCGAAAAGATTTCTCCTCCTTCGCGGATTGGCACGAGTGCAACGGGTATTCCAATCTGGTTCTCGATTGCAGTGAGGCCTTGGAAACGACTGAATTCATTGGGGAACCGATTTTGATTCCGCTGGGACCTGAGTGAATTCAGCGAGCGGCTGCGCCCTGAAAGCGCTCGTGATTTCGCGAATGCAATCGTAAAATCACGAGGGTTGCGGTCACGGAAAACCCTTCGCCTTTTTGCTAATACTCGGCGGCTAACAACTCAGTCAATCGGTTGCAGTCGCTCCTTGATCACTGGTAGGCTCCGCCCATGAGTTCGGCTCTCCCTGAGACAACTGAAGCCAACGCGCAAATCATTCTTGAGGTCGCCAAGGCGATCGGCGCCCACCTTGAGATGCCGGAAGTGCTCGCAGCTCTGAATGAAACACTTGAGCCGATAATTCATTTCGATGCGGTTGGTGTCAGCGTAGTCGACGGTGATCTCTTAAAACCATATTCTGCGCATATCGAAGGTTTTCCACGGATGCCGGGCGAATCCCTAGCCAGTCTCATAAAGCGTTTCTCTCCGAACATTGATAACCCGTTAAAGCATTATGTGTGCGACCATCCGGTAAGCGAGATGTTCGCCTCACGCAAACCTTATGTTGCTACGGACCTCAAAACTCAACGCCGCTTTGCCTATGATGAAACTTGTTTCGGTAATGGATTTCGCAGCTACATAAGCCTCCCGCTACTCAACAATCGTGGCGAACTGTTCGGCGATCTAATCTTTCTCTCAAAAGAAGAGGGGAGTTACACCAGCGAGCAATTAGATTTGTTGCAGAGCATCGCAGAAATCGTGTCGATCGCAGTCGCAAACGCTTTGGCCTATGAAGAAATCAAGGCGCTCAAAGAACAACTGCAGTTAGAAAATCGTGCCCTTCAGGAAGAGATCGTTCAGCGATCGATTTACGAAGAGATTGTCGGTTCGTCGAGTTCGTTACAGCGAGTCGTAGCTGCAATTGAAAAGGTCGCGCCGACTGACTCGACCGTCCTGATCACGGGTGAAACGGGAACCGGCAAGGAATTGGTCGCGCACGCCATTCATCGCCGCTCTGACCGTTCTGCTCGGGCACTGGTCAAAGTGAATTGCGCCGCGTTGCCGGCTGAGCTGATTGCCAGCGAATTGTTCGGGCACGAGAAAGGCGCTTTCACCGGCGCGCTGCAACAACGGATTGGCCGGTTTGAAGCAGCTAACGGCGGCACGATCTTTCTTGACGAGATCGCAGAGCTGAGCCCGGAGATACAAGTGGCGCTCTTGCGGGTACTGCAAGAGAGGGACTTTGAACGCGTCGGGGGAAACCGAACGATTAGGACGGACGTTCGGGTCATCGCAGCTACCAACAAAGATCTTGAACGGGAAGTTAACGATGGGCGATTTCGCATTGACCTTTTTTATCGACTGAATGTCTTCCCGATTGAGGTTCCACCTTTGCGCGAACGCGTTAATGATATTCCAGTGCTGGTAGATTACTTCGCGACGCGGTTGGCGGCGCGCATGGGAAAGAAGGTTAGCCAAATCGAGAAGCGTTCGCTGGAAACGATGCAGCAATATTCGTGGCCGGGAAACATTCGTGAATTGCAGAACGTGATCGAACGCTGCGTGATACTCGCCGAGGGCGGAGTACTGCGTCTCGAACCAGGTATGCTTCAGAGCAAAGCGCAACCTGCAACCAATACTGCTCCGCAGGAAGCAATCAACGGCGGTCACGATCGTAAGGCTCAGATCGAATCAGTCCTGCGCGAGACTCATGGCCGCGTCTATGGACCAAGCGGCGCCGCCGCCCGGCTGGGCCTGCCGGCGTCGACCCTCGAATCCCGCATCCGCGCGCTGAAAATCAATAAACACCTGTTTAAGTAATACTCATGGCACGCGACATGCCGGGAACCTCCAGCGGAGTTAACGCTAAGGAGTTCTGAGCGCGTGTTAAAGATTACGACGGATAACGGAAACCCCAAATGCATTACAGTGAATCTTTGCGGTCGTTTCACTGCCGAGTATGTTCCCGAAGTTGAGAAGGTGTTGTCGCGAACCGGTACTAGACGGAAGAAACTGGCTCTTGACTTGACTGAGGTTACTTTTGTAGATCGCGCGGCAATGACGTTTCTCTGTGGTGCGCGCTTCAGGAATATCGCTATCCAAAATGCTCCTTTGTACGTCGAACTATGGATGGAGCAGGAGGAACGCAAAGATCCTCCTCATTCAGACTGAGAAGTCTCTCGCCTTATTTCCGCAGGTAGACAGAACCACACCTCCAACCGCACAACGAAAGAGAGTGACCCTCCTGGCAACTAAATGTCGATTAATGCTCTTGCTCAGTTTGTGATCTTTTCAGGATATGCCCCACTATTTTCGTGGTTTCACGAACGTCTTCACGAAAACCACGAAGCTTCATCGCGTAACGATGAATCACGAATAGCACCTCCGAAATCAACGTCTCATTTTCTTCAATAAATCCGTCATTCTCCCGGGAGAAACAGAAGCTCAAGGCGATACAGGCTTGTGTCGAAGTCTCTGGCAAAGCTTTTGCACTAAAGGATTGATGCATACGGCAGAGTTAAACGGCGGAGGCGACAGAGCAATGAAAAGACGAATTGTGGAAATCCGAAAGAGATTAGCGGAACAGCGAAGGTTATGGCGCCACAACCACATGCAGCATCGATGGACCGCCGAAACAACGGATGATTCGGGATCGAGGTTGCGTTAATGATTTCTGACATGCCTACCACACACTGATTCAAGTGTTACCTCTTTCCCTGAGGTGGAAACTTCTCGAACATCTTCTTCATCACGTTATCGATTACCTTCGCGTTCTTGTCAGGTTTGCTGCTGATCGTCTTAGTGGCAGTTCCGCGCCAAATGTACCTCTTGGTAGATGAGTCGCCGATATCGACGATGAGAGTCCCAACAGGAATTTGCTCCACTTCAGTGATCTCTGTTCCGCCTCCTCCCCAACGTCTCCAGCCGCGTCCCCAACCCCAGCCGTCCAGGTTCCTAGTGCTGAACTGTGTTCGTTCGGTGACGGAGCAGTGGAAGACCACAGTTAAGTCGGCATTGCTTTCAACTCTCGTCAGGCCTTTGGCGGTAAGCTGAGCCTCTATGGCCTTTTCTATTCGTTGATTAGTTAGCGTGACCGGCGTTGGCGTGCCCTCCGTAAAGGCGTAGGTCTTGTATTTTGAGAAATCGACGTCCCTATCGAAGTCCACATCTACTCTTTGCGCAAACGATTCGATGGCAGTGAGCAACAAGAAGAGGACAACCACCACCCGCATACCGATTGTGACGTGCCGATTAGATTTGATTGGTTTCATTCCAAGTCTACCTTTCTTTTCTTGTAGTCCAAGTCGACCTTCAAAGCTGTGTTCGTTTTCGTAAAGGGCAAGAGGTGTTCCAATCGGCCGAATCAATGAACTCTTGTGAATGCCGAGCTCTTATTCGAGCGTGCTGCTGAAACACCGCCCAGTTTTTCGTCATTTGCCGAAATGGCGGCAGATCTGGTAACCGACCATGAGGCAGCGAAAGTAACTTGCAAATTGAAAAGCGCTGGAAAACAAGCAAGAGACCATCTCGCCGGTCACAATTTGCTTTGGCATCCCAGGTGCTTCAGACAATTGGCATTGAGGCTGGGAAAGATCTTCTCAATGAGTATTACCAGAAAGTCTCGATGATGAGATGAAATGGCTGGCGACGATTTCGCGAGGCTAAGAGATGTTTCCCGCACCAAATTATTGGGGGTGAGGTAATTCCGACGTGAGTTCCAGAGTGAGAATCGTAAAGCCGGGAAGAAACGAAGGTTTGAAAGATCCTCAAACCTACAAGCTAGAAAAGACGGACCAGCTGAGCACGCGTGAAATCGCTGCAACCGTCAAAAGTTGGGTAACCGAATTGCAGCAACGAAAGCGTGCTAGGAGGGATGCGTTTCCCGCATTAACAAAATGAATTTCAGGATAACACTTGGCCTCGGTCTCCTGATCCTTTCAGGAGTCTGGAACCAGAGCCATGGTCAGCAACTTCGAGAGGCGTTTCGTAAAGTCGAACAAGCCGTTGTCATCGTCAGAACTGCGCAGAAGGAATTAGCACCCTTCCCTCAGGAGCGAATGGTCAGTTTGAACGGTTTGGGATCAGGTGTACTCGTTTCAAGTGATGGCAAAGTGCTCACAGCAGCACATCTGGTGCAGGCAGCTGACGCGATAGTGGTCGAGTTCGCTGATGGTACGGTGATTCCCGCACACGTTGTGGGCACGACCGTCTCTGCTGATGTCGCATTGCTGCACCTTGAGCGCCCGCCTCTGAACCTGGCGCCGGCCACGCTTGCCGATTCGGACCGCGTCGCGGTGGGAGATGAAATATTTGTAGTGGGGGCTCCCTACGGCTTGAGTCATACATTGACTGCGGGACACATCAGCGGGCGATACACAGTCAACAGAGGAGTCGAGAACACCATAGTGGAGTTCTTACAAACCGACGCCGCTGTCAACCGTGGCAACTCCGGTAGCCCGCTGTTCAGTTTGGACGGCGAAGTCATTGGAATTGTCAGCAAGATTATGAGCACTTCCGGGGGCTCGGAAGGCTTGGCCTTTGCTGCAAGCTCAAATACAACACGACGGCTCTTGCTGGAGCAGAAACCGTTCTGGTCTGGTATCGAAGGTCTTCTCGTAGACGGGAATCTCGCCAAGGCACTTAATCTGCCGCAGCCGGCAGGTGTTCTTGTTCAGCGGGTGGCAGAAGGGTCGATAGCCTGGCGCTGGGGAATCCATGCAGGCACGCAGCGAGCGAACGTCGAAGGGCAAGAGCTGGTTCTTGGAGGAGATATTATTCTGGGAGTGAATGACGTTCCGGTGGAAGAAGGCGGCGGCAGCTGCGGTGATATTTACGCCAGCATCATCAAACTCAGACCGGGCGACAATTTAGTGATCAAGGTCTTTCGACAAGGCCAGATCGTCAAGCTGTCAATTCCGGTAGCACCGTAAGTTCTCGCGATCGTATTGAAAGGAAGTACAACTATGAGGAAGACCATCGCAATCATTCTTGGGCTCGCCATTGTGCTTTGGCTGGCGCAGCCTGCCTCTACGGTCGCACAGCGGATCGTTTCTCTCCAATCGCTAGCCCATGGCACGGGTACCCTCATCACGGACGGCGATGAATACAAGATCACCGGGGTTCTGGTTATCCTAAGGGAGAACGGTGAAGCGGAGTTTACGCTATACACTGACATGCAACTTTACGAGCAGGGCCGGTGGTCCGCCAGCAAAGATCTCAGCCAGGGCATTTACCTGAAAATTACGGGCGGCGTTGTCAAGAACGCGAAGGACGCGAAGGGCACGGGAAAACTGTTTCTGCGAGCAGACGGCAAATCCATTGCCACCTTAACAATGCAAGGCGCCAGTGACACGGGAGGAAAATTTGCAGTAAGTTTCGTGGCCGAAGACAAGAAGGAGTCGCAGCCCTGATTTAGTTTGGAGCCAGACACCTTACAACAGAGCAAACTCCGCCGGACGGATAACGGCCACTTTCCTTGGGTCCGATCCCACCCTAGAACTGACAACCTTCCATCCTGGGAAGCTACAACGCCAATGGCATCTCTCTGATCAAAGACAAATTGCGCCGCCGACTGATGCCGTGTGCCGCCCAGTTCGGATAAACCATAATTCGGGTCGTCTCAAGTTGGTTGGTAAGCTGCTTGGGTCAACGAATTCTGTTCTCGAACCTGAAATATATGCGGTGAAACCCGCCACGCCAAAATCAAACGCCACCAGGAGTTGACCGGGCTCGTACTCTAACCGCCAGCGTCATATAGCCGCTGTGCGACATGCGGGTTTACATGAAATGTGTTGTCAAAAGTGCTATCCGCACGGGTCATATTCAAACTCACAGATGAAAGAACCTTCTTGTACTCGAGTTGTCGCCTCCCGGCGGCGATGCTTAACACCACACCCGAAGGTCTAAAAAGATAGCCTTCAACTGAGTGCGCAACATCACTGCTGCCAGCCGCCGCCAAGGGCTTTGTAGAGCTGCACCAAAGAAAGCAGCTCGTTACGTTTCGTTTGCGCCATGAGTGAGCAAGCTCTTGCCGCGAAGATTTTGCTGAACTGCTTCGGTCTCCAGTCGCCTTCGTCGTGCGTCAAGCTTTGCAGGCGAGTACCGTTGCCTCCCGGCAATACGATGGCCCATGTGCTCACCTCAACTGACATATCTAAATCCTTGCCCTCTCCGTCTCCGGCGATTGTTCGGCGCTTCTTTTTTCATCCTCACCTCAATTGCGAAGGCGATGAGAAATCGCGTTGCTCACTTACTCGTAGATACCGCGATACCACGCTATTGCCGCAGTCAACACCAGCAGTACGATTGCGGAAATCGGGGGTGGGCCAATGATGAACAGATGCGTCGCAATTGCAGCAATCATTATTGCAGCAAGGACCGTCGCGGCCAGCGCAGCCGTTCTCGGCGCCATGATCAAAATCGCGCTGATCATTTCCAGACCTCCGATGAAATACCGGAACCATTGGCCCAGTCCGATCTTTTCAAAGTTCGCGAGATTTATTGGTCCCGCATGTTTAGTCGCGCCCGCGATCAGGAATGCTGCCGCTGCTAAAAACTGCAGCAGCTCGAACGTCATGTTAAGCGCCTTTGACCGTCGCCTTTGCTGCGCGTAAAAACCGATTACCGAGTTGTCCGACACGTCAAACATTGCTGGTTCTCCTTCCATCGTAGCCGTTTTCCACCAAGGCCACTGAACTCTGCAACCGAACACTTACCAAGTTGCTCCGTCACAGATTCGCTTTACTCAGCGAACGATTTCTCTTCCTTCGCGAATAGCCCCCAGTGCAACAGGCATTCCAATCTGGTTCTCGATTGAAGGGAGGGCTGGAAACGAGCGAATTAAATAGAGGACAATTTTTATGTGACTGGGACTCGACTGAATTCGGCGGGCCGCGCTCTTGACTACGCTCGTGATTTCGCGAACGCAATCGCAAAATCACGAAGGGTTAGTATAGGTGGGTTGTAAGCCCGCGCAGCGGGCGACAGAATGTATAAACTGAATTAGCTGTCGCCCCGCTTCGCGGGCTTGCACCTTATTCACGATTGGTCCTAGGGTTCCGCTCGCAAAGCCTCGCTTCACCCTAGGCTTTATGCTTTCGCCTGCTTCGCAGGCTGCAAGAATCTTGCGGTGCCAACCGCGCTGTGATCTCGTCAAGAAAGATCCTACTTCCTGATCGGTTTGATCGCGCTCGATCCTAGGGTGTCGCTCGCAAAGCCTCGCTTCACCCAAGGCTATATGCTTTCACCTGCTTCGCAGGTTGAGAGTCCCTATCCCCAAAAACCTTGTCAAGAAAACAAGAACTTGGCGGTTTGTTACACAGTCTGGAGATACAAGTGGTGCTCTTGCGGCCCAGTACACAAAAAGAAGTCGGTGGCTCTGACACCACCGACCTCAAAATGTGCTACCCGTGAAATCCGCGTATTACGCGCCTCCTCAATTTGCAGCCAGCGGTACGGATTGCGACTCAGGCGCTTTGTTATTGCTCGCCAGTCCGCGTTCCATTCCGCGTTCCTGCTCAGAAGGCTGCAGCTCACGCGAGATCCCCTCGTACCGCGACCTGATCTCGGCAAGGAAGTAGACGTCGCCATAGCGGTGAAATACTAGCGCGCTCTGACGAATCGAATCCCGGTCATCGAGGAGACTCGTCTTGAAGATGATCACGTTCCGGCTATCGTCAACGTTTTGGATGCAAAGTAAATATGGATCATTTCCGAGTCGCCTCAACTCATACGTACCCGCGGGAAGCGTTTGCTCGCCGACAATAAAATCAAATGGAATCTGTGCGCTCGTCCTGGTTCCAGGCAGTTGCGCCGAAGCAGTTGCCACGGCGACGACCGTTAGGATCGATAGAGCCAAGATTGTGTTAAGAAGTTTCCCTCGCAAATTATTTCTCCCTTTGTGGGTCAGCGACCGAAGCGAATCGCCTTCCGGTTTATTCGAAGGGGCCAGCCATCGCCGGCAGCTTCACCCGATAAGGAACTATAAATGCAGTCCCAGGACCAGCTCACTGCTACTGCTGTGCCGTCGGAATAACCGATTGGAGTTTGTCGATTACCTAATGCTATCGATGTTAGGCACGCTAGCTGCATCGTGATTTCGCGAATGCAATGGTGAAATCACGAAGGATTTATAGAGGACAGAGTTAGTTCTCATGCGGTCTGTCATCGCAGCATCAACCGATCGATGAGTAAGTTGCACTCATCATTCAAACATTGATAGGCTCCGCTTATGAGTTCCGCGCCAGGCGCTGACAATACTGAAACCAACGCGCAAATCATCCTGAGAGTCGCGAAAGCCATTGGCGCTCTTCTAGATTTGTCGGATTTGCTCGCCACTTTAATTGAGACGTTAAAGCCGATCGTTCATTTCGACGCCGTCAGCATCGGGATACTCGAAGCAGAGGAGATAAGATTCTATTCCACCTATTACGAAGGTTTTTCTCGTAAGGCAGGAGAACCCCTTGACGGCCTTTGGGCGCGTATCGCGTCCGACATAGAGGTTGAGCCGCCGCCAATAAAGTGGCCACTAAGCCACCACCCCTTGAGCGAGATGATTACTTCCGGAGAGCCGTATGTCTGCACGGATCTGGAGAACCAACAACGATTTGCCATCGATAAAGTTCGCTTGAACTTCGGAATCCACAGCTATGTCAGTTTGCCGCTCGTCAAGCAAGACGAAGTAATCGGTGAGATCAATTTTTGTCAGAAGGAAAAGGGGAAATACACGGTGGATCAAATGCAGGTCCTGCGTGGCGTGTCCGACATGGTATCGCTTGCAGTGGCAAACGCTTTAGCTTATGAAGAAATCAAGCGGCTCAAAGAACAGCTACAGTTAGAGAATCGCGCCCTTCAGGAAGAGATCGTTCAGCGCTCGATTTACGAAGAGATTGTCGGTTCGTCGAGTTCGTTACAAAAAGTCGTAGCCGCAATTGAAAAGGTCGCGCCGACTGACTCAACCGTCCTGATTACTGGTGAAACTGGAACCGGCAAAGAATTGGTCGCGCACGCCATTCATCGCCGCTCTGATCGTTCTGCTCGGGCCCTGGTCAAGGTGAATTGCGCGGCATTGCCGGCTGAGCTGATCGCCAGCGAATTGTTCGGGCACGAGAAAGGCGCTTTCACCGGCGCGTTGCAACAACGCATTGGCCGGTTCGAAGCTGCCAATGGCGGCACGATCTTTCTTGACGAGATCGCCGAGCTGAGCCCGGAGATACAAGTGGCGCTCTTGCGAGTGTTGCAAGAGAGGGAGTTTGAACGCGTCGGGGGAAACCGAACGATCAAGACGGACGTCCGCGTGATTGCTGCTAGCAACAAAGACCTCGAACGGGAAGTTAACGACGGTCGATTTCGCATGGACCTTTTTTATCGGCTGAATGTCTTCCCGATTGAGGTTCCGCCCTTGCGCGAACGCGTTAATGATATTCCGGTACTGGTAGATTATTTTGCGACGCGGCTGGCCGCGCGCATGGGAAAGAAGGTTAGCCAAATCGAGAAGCGTTCGCTGGAAACTATGCAGCAATATTCGTGGCCGGGAAACATTCGAGAATTGCAGAACGTGATCGAACGTTGTGTGATTCTCGCCGAAGGTGGAGTACTGCGTCTCGAACCGGGTATGCTTCAGAGCAAAGCGCAACCTGCAACCAATACTGCATCGAAGGAAGCAATCAACGGCGGTCACGATCGTACGGCACAGATCGAAGCAATCCTTCGCGAGACTCATGGCCGAGTCTATGGGCCAGGCGGCGCCGCCGCCCGGCTGGGCCTGCCGGCGTCGACTCTCGAATCCCGCATCCGTGCGCTGAAAATCAACAAGCACCTGTTTAAGTAATACTCATGGCACGCGACATGCCCGGAACCTCCAGCGGAGTTAACGCTGAGGAGTTCTGAGCGCGTGTTAAAGATTACGACGAAAAACGAAAACCAATTCATTACGGTGAATCTTTGCGGTCGTTTCACTGCTGAGTATGTTCCTGAAGTTGAGAAGGCGTTGTCGCGAACCGGCATGACGCTGAAGAAACTGGCTCTTGATTTGGCTGACGTTACTCTTGTAGATCGGGCGGCACTAATATTTCTCTGTGGCGTGCGTTCCAAGAATATCGTTATCCAAAACGCTCCTGTGTACGTCGGATTATGGATGGACCAGGAGGACTGCAAAGGTCCTCTTCCTGTAGATTAAGCGGGAAAGCAAGACTCCCGCTGCTCTACCTTTCCGGCACAAGTCAAAAATTCGGTCATCACGGTTTCGCGAACGTGCTTCGTGAAATCACGATTGTTTATCTGCATCGCCCTCTCTGTATTGTCGCGAATCTCGCGCTGGAACGCTGGTTGCCCTTTCGACACTAAGCTGGATGATGCACGACGAAAGAGGAGTCACACTTATGGCAACTAGATCTCGATTAATACTCTTGCTCAGTTTCCTGGCCCTGTCAGGGATACGAACAACTGTTTACGG
>Ga0137403_10006833_pt1 | contig 12993 bp, 16 predicted proteins | sample CZOMad2_1_16fung_FD_122057 | JGI IMG/M metagenome (GOLD analysis project Ga0137403, IMG submission 122057) | Vadose zone soil fungal communities from Angelo Coast Range Reserve, California, USA - CZOMad2_1_16fungal (Hybrid Assembly) | ecosystem: Environmental > Terrestrial > Soil > Vadose zone... | reverse complement strand
TGTGCCATGAGTATCGAACTGCAGGGGATTACGAAGATGTTCGGTGACTTTGCGGCCCTACAGGATGTGCAGCTCACCATTGCCTCTGGCAAACTGGTCGCCCTCTTGGGTCCCTCTGGCTCTGGGAAGACGACGCTCCTGCGCATCATCGCTGGCCTCGAAATACCGGATCACGGCGCTGTGCTGTTCGAAGGCGCAGATGTGACGTGCCGCCGTGCGAGCGACCGGCAGGTCGAGTTTGTCTTTCAACACTACGCCCTGTTTCGGCATATGACCGTGTTTGAGAATGTCGCCTTTGGGTTGCGCGTGAAGCCTCGTCGCGAGCGGCTTGCTGAGACCGTGCTGGCCGCCAGAGTGCGGGAGCTCTTACGGCTCGTCCAGCTTGAGCCCCTGGCGGGGCGGTATCATTCGCAGCTTTCGGGCGGGCAGCGTCAGCGCATAGCGCTCGCCAGAGCGCTGGCCGTCCAACCGAAGATCTTGCTGCTCGACGAACCATTCGGGGCCTTAGATGCCAGGGTCAGGCAGGAGTTGCGCCGCTGGCTCAGGCGGTTGCACGATGACATCGGCATTACCAGTGTGTTCGTCACACATGACCAGGAGGAGGCACTAGAACTCGCCGATGGTGTCGTGGTCATGCGCGAGGGCCACATAGAGCAGATAGGCACCCCTGAGGAGGTCTACGAACATCCGGCGACACCCTTTGTCTATCGCTTTCTTGGCAATGTTAACCTCTTTCACGGGCGCATGGAAGCCGGCACGGTGCATGTCGGGGATTTCGCCCTGGAATTTCCGCTGGGAACACCACCAGAGGCCACTTCTGCTGCGATGCTCAGCCGCTATTTCGAACAAAGTGGGGAGTACTGTGCCTTTCAACATGCCACTCCGGCCATGGTGTTTACCCGCCCCCATCTCTTGGAGATCGCGCATCAACCGACTGCTCAACCACACTTCCGGGCCACCGTTACCCACCTCAATGCCGCCGGGCCGGTTGTCAAAGTCGAGCTTGCGACGCAGAGTGGGGTGGTGGTGCATGTTGAGCTGTCCCAAGAGCGCTACCGTCAGCTACAATTGCAGAAAGGCGCGGAGGTGTTCGTCAGCGTCAAGAATATGCACGTCTTCACCGAGGACTCTGGCATGATCGCCGAGAGTGTTGAATAGAGGCGCGCAGGTTGAGCATCGCCGTGCCCATGAGTTTCTGCGGCGCGGTGAGCCACTCTGTCTCTTCCTGAATGCGAGGCTACTCATTTCCCCACATACACGCTGTCGAAGAACATGGCCTCATAGATCAGCGCGAACTCGGCGGCGGTGGACATCAGTCGACACATCTCGTCGGAGGTGGCAAAGCGGGCGATGAAGGTTTCTTCTTTCCGGACATCGAGCGGGGGGATATTGAACCCTGCGACGGCCTCAGCCGGCAGATCGTAATGTGTCTGCAAGCCTTGATGGATACGCCGGCAGACCTCTGCCCAGCTCTCTTCGATCATCAACACGGCGGCCATATTTTCGCCGGGCGTCGCACAGCCCGCGAGGCGGAACTGATAATTCGTGGCCGCGAGGGCACCCGGCAACGGTTGCGAGGCGCGCAAGGCTTCAGGGCTGATCCCGAGGGCCTGAATGAAGTTGCGATAGAGCCCCAGATAGCCGACCTCACGACTGGCCACCTCGATGAACCATTCTTTCATATCCAGATCAGGTGCCTGCAGGACGCACATGGCAAAGTAGTCGTAGATCCCACGGACATAATGATGCTCCTGTTCGGCAAAGCGAATCAACGCTTCGCGTGGCAAGAGGCCGTTGCTGGTGTCCCGCACAAACACGTGCTCGGTGACCCCGCGCATCAACGGTTCGGTATCGCGACGCAGTTGCCTGACGAAATCTTCTCCGGTCGCCATGATTCGACACCCTCCTCTACTTGAATGGTGACTGCTACACGTAGACGGTCCCGTCAGGGATCCTCCTCGCTCCTTCCTCCTTGGGGGGAAAGCCCGGATGGGGGGTTGGATGCTCACACATCCTGCCCTCTACCCGCATCTTCCTCCACAAGGGGGGAGGAAGACTCACCACACGTCCACTGAATAGTCAAAGATAGTCCAAGAGCTCTTCCTGCCCACGATCGAGAGCCTGACCAAAGATCCGCACGAGGTCATCCACCTGACTTTTCGTGATACAGAGCGGCGGCGCAAACGCCACTGTATCCAGAATGGCGCGGCAGATGAGGCCGCGTTCAAAGGTTAGTTGCGTCAGCAGGGCACCCGCCTTACCGATCGGCTCAAAGCGCTCCCTGGACGTTTTATCGCGCACGAGCTCGATGCCGGCGATCAGTCCCATCCCCCGTACATCCCCCACCAGCGGATGATCCAGGAAACCACGCAGCTGCTCCTGGAAATACGCGCCCACCTCAGCCGCCTGATCGATCAAACGTTCCTCCTCCAGGATATCAAGATTTTTTAGCGCCGCCACACAGGCCACAGGATGGCCATTGTAGGTAAACCCGTGTGGGAACGGCGCTCCTGGCGGAGCCTTGTCGACCAGATCGCGGTAAATCTCCTCCGTGATGATACTGGCACCGAGCGGCACATAGCCGCTGTTGATCCCTTTGGCCAGCGACAGCATGTCTGGCCGAAGATCCCAATGTTCGAGCGCGAAGCGTTTGCCGGTGCGGCCGAAGCCGGTGATCACTTCGTCGAGAATGAGCAGTACCCCATACTTGCGGCAGATCGCCTCGATCATCGGCCAGTATTCCGGCGGCGGCACGATGGCCCCCCCCGCGCCCATGATCGGCTCGCCGATGAAGGCGGCCACGGTGTCAGGCCCCTCTTCCAGCAGATGTTCCTCCAGCGCCCTGGCACACGCCAGCTCACAGGTGGGATACCGCAGTCCGAGCTCGCAGCGATAGCAATGTGGCGCCGGAATGAAGCTGAAGCCGGGCACCAAGGGGGCCGCCATGTCCCGGTGGCTTTGAATGCCAGTGGCGCTCAGGGCACCCATCGACACCCCGTGATAGGCTTGATTCCGGGAGATGATTTTGAAGCGCTCGGGCTGACCGTTGAGTTTGAAATAGTACCGGGCGATCTTGAAGGCGCTCTCATTGGTTTCCGAACCGCCGGAGGTATAGAAGACGCGGGTCAGATGCGGCGGGGTCATGTCGATGAGCTTCTTTGCCAGTTCGATTGATGGCAGGTTCGAAAAGCCGAAAAAGCTTGGCGCAAAGGCGAGCTTGCCGATCTGCTCGCGCACCGCATCGCCGATCTCCGTGCGGCCATGGCCGATGTTGACATTCCAGAGACCCGCCAGGCCATCGATGAACTGTCGCCCCTCCAGATCCTTGACGTAGATGCCATGCCCCTCGACCAGGATTGTCGGTCCCTCTTCGCTATGGGCCTTCAGCGCGGTCGCGGGGTGCAGGATGTACGACAGATCATCCCGATACCAGTCGTGCACTGCGGGCTCCATGTCTCGGCTCATCAATGTCCCTCCTCATTAACTGCCACCTGTACGCTGAACGCGTCAGGCGGCAGCATATAGATCTCCGCGACCCACGGTAGACTGGCTCTCAGAGGGAGTCAGCAAATTTCCCTCTGAGGAGCTGACATCCTGCGTTTGTCACCGAAGGGTCTTGCGCGCTATAATCGGCGCCCGGTGTTCGGCGCAGTACGTGTTGAGGCAGTGATAATGGAGCCTTGGAGAGCAGCGCAGCGAGGGGACTATGTGGTTTGGGTTGGCACTCCTGTCGGCCTTGTTCCAAGTGTTGCGTAATATGTCGATGAAGCACCTCGGGCACACCCTCGACGATACCATCAATGTGTGGGGCCGCTTTACGTTTCTCCTCCCGTTTGTCGCAGGGTTCGTCCTGTGGCATGGCATTCCACCGCTGCTCCCAGGGTTTTGGTTCTATGTCGTGCTCTTCGGCGTGGCCCAAACCGCCGCCACACTCAGCCTGGCCAAGGGGCTACAATTGTCTGACATCTCGATTGTCACCGCCTTATGGAAGGTCAGCTTGCTGTTTCTGGTCGTCTTTGCCTTTCTGAGCCTCGGGGAGACGCCCTCACTCCTAGGCTTGGTAGGCATCGTGGTCAGCTTAGTCGGTGTCTATATTTTGAACATCCAGAAGAGTCGCCTCTCCCTGTGGGCACCCCTGCGGGAACTGTTGATCGATCGTGGCCTGCGGTATACTCTGCTGGCGGCCGTGTTGTATGCCCCTGCGGTAGTAGTCATCAAGCAAGTCATCATCCGTTCCGATGCTTATTTCGCCAATCTCATGGCCTATTTGGCCGCCTCGCTGATCATCCTTCCATTGGCGTTGCGGCGCTCAGCCCACCATTTCGCGCAGATCCCACGCTATTGGCCATCGTTTGTCGGCATGGGGCTGTTTGCCTGCCTGACGAGCGTGTGTCACAGTCTGGCCTACCAGATGACGCTCACGTCGTACGTTGAGGCTGCCAAGCAGGCCGAAGTCCTCTTCGCCCTGGGCATCGGCTATGTGGTGTTCCAGGAACGGGCGCGGGTCCGGGCCATTCTGCCGGGCAGCCTGGTGATTCTCCTCGGCATGGTCTTGTTGCACCTGAGTGGCTGAGCGGACGCGCCATCGCGGCGCTGTCGGACTGGCAGACGCTGTCGACTTACGCGTCTCGGTACCGTGACATGGTCCTCCCTCTCCCCCTCGGGAAGCCCTGCAGGGGGCCACAGCCATACCGCAGCCGTCGATGAAGATGGTTACGGCTGCGCCGCTGGGGTGTCCTGATAAATCATCCACTCCAGCAAGTTGTCGTCGGGGTCACGGGCATAGAAGCTCAACGACGGCGCGGTGCCACGACCTCGCCCGCCCGCGCGCGGCACCGGCCCCTGAATGATGGTTACCCCCGCCTCCTGCAACATCTTCTGGCACTCCTCCACCGTCCCCTCGAACACAAAGCAGATGTCGGTGCACCCTGGTACGGCCGTCGGGCCGCGGAGGCTCGCCGTATAGCCCTCAGGGTGCACGTTGATCTTGGATTCTCCCACTTGGATCGAAAACGTCGCCACCTTGCCCTGGCGCCATGCATCCTCGTTGTTGATGGGAAATCCGAGGCGCCTGTAAAACGCCAGTAGCCGCTCGGCATTGGCGGTCGGCATGGCGATGTGATCGATACTGATGGTTGGCATCTCCGTCCTCCTCTCGGCATTATCTTTACGTCTGTGTGTCTGATGGCATCTTCCGTGTCTGCACCATGCGTAACATAGCATACCCATAGTTGTACTGGCTTACAAGCAGCCTCCCCTGGACCTCCAGACAAGCGCAGTGTTCGGCCCATATTCGCAGCAAACAAGTCATCTCTAGGTTCCGTCTCAAAAACGACCGAATGCTGGTGGCGAACCTCTTTCCATCCTCTAAGGACGGTGCTTCTACACGGGGTTTTCCAATCTCTCTATGCGCAAAAAAGCTGAATACAGGGTGAAAGTTCCGGCTTTTGGGGGTTCGCCAACAGTATCCAGCTATTTTTGAAATAGCCAGGGAGGTAGTATCGCGGAAGCCGAGGCTCTGCTCCAGATGGGCCCGGGCGGCGAGGTCGCCATGCGCGAAGGCGTTCCTCCCCCGGGCGAAATGGCCCCTGAGCACGCGCGCAGCGTCCCCCTCGTCCTGCGCGACATAGCGCAGCATCGCCCGCGAGCGCGGACGCAGGGCGATGCTCTGCGCCCCCCGCCAGAGGCCGCCGTGGGGCATCTCCAGGCGAAAAGGCCCAAAGGTGATGTCGTGCTCGTGCGCCATAAACCCTCCCGCCGCTACCGTTTATGCAGGTGTGCCCGCGATTTTTACGCTTGGGTGGCCCGTCGACCCCGCATTTATACGTTGGGGCGGTGTACGTGAACAGGTCCCCGATTGTATCTTCCAGTCATGACCAGGACAACCTGATAATGCCCCGTGCCGATGCGGCAGGGCAAGGAGTCAATCGTGCCCCCATCCCAACCCTCGCTCCCGACCAATCGGGTGTTTGTAGTGCAGTTTCGTGCCCCGCCCACCGGGGCATCTCTGTCCTATGAGGGTCGCGTTGAGCATGTGGTGTCGGGTCAGGTCATACGTTTCCACTCGCTGGAGGAGTTGCTGGCCTTCATGATTAGCGTGCTGACCGACGTGCAGGCACCGTAACACGCCTAGCGTTCGACTATGCGTCACCAGGATGGGTGTTGACACCGTGTTGCTCCGTGCCAAGCAAGATGGAGGCCATGGGCCTTTGAACGTATAGGAATAGGACCTTAGTCCAATAGCGCGTCAGTCCATGGGTCGTTACTGTAGGCTAGGGGGGCGAGCACGACCGGCACCACACGCCGACCTGCCCGTGAGGCGAGGGGTATCGCACCTTCGACACCTGTATGGTACTGGAGCCATCTCCTGGCATACGAGTCCCAAGAAGGAGACCCAGGCGTATGAACACAACAGGCATGTGGCCCCTGTTGGTGCTGGTCGCGGTGTTGAGTAGCGCTCCCCTGTGGGCGCAGGGTACACAGGATAATACAGAGGCGCAGGAGAGTACAGGTAATCACCTCAACTAATACACTGCCATCTCTGCGGAGGCGGACAAGAAACAATGCACCACTCACTCTCTGAAAGGAGGCCAACATGACGCGCGTTAGCAGGTTGCTCGCGTCCCTGCTGCTGACGGTTTGCGGCGCGGCGCTCCAGCCCGCCATGGCCCAGCAACAGACTCCTGTGCCCTTGGCTGCACCCGTCAATCCGTTCCTCTATCCCCGCAGCGGGATCGTGATGGGGCACTGGGATCCGCAGCAATCGGATGTCTCCCGACTCCCGATGCCCACAGGCCACATCAAGCCTGAGGCATTGGACGTGCGCTTTGTCCCCGGGAATCTGATCAACTGGGCGACCGCTCACGCGCCCACGCGCGATGGGCCCGAAATCGCCTGGTTTTCCGGCCCGGCCATGGTCGGCACGGTGCGCCTCGATGGCGGTCGCTTCGAGTTGCTCCACACGCTCGTCGTTCCGGGCTATGAACACCTCGCCGTGAAACCGGAGCGGATGCGGCAGCTCGTTGCGGACCTCGACGCCGCCGGCGCTGACGAAGCCAGGCTGCGTGCAATATTCCTCCAAGGCGTCAAGGAGGCCGGCCTCTCCGTTGCGACCCTGTTCAACGGCGCCTATACCATCCTCGACAAGGACGGCTACGATTTCGCCGTCTACGGCACCGGCCTCTACAAGTTCGGCCACACCGACCCCGCCGACCCGCTGTCGGGGCTACAGCTCGTCAAGTCACTCGACCTCAAAGCAGCGCTGCCTGCCGACCTCGCAGCCAAGGTCAGCCGCGTCATCGGCATCAACCTCACTCCCGACGGCCGCATCGCCTTCGCCATGTCGGGGCTCGTTGGGGTCGTCGACCGCGAGTTCAGCGGCTTGCAGTTCATCACCATCGCTGGCGAGGCCATCGATAACAACCTGGCTGCGGACGCCAAGGGCGGCCTCTACGTCGTGACCGACAAGTTCATACGCAAGCTGGTGTGGAATGGCAAGCAGCTCTCCGCCGACGAAGCCGAGAAGTCAACCAGGCCGTGCAGGAAGAGCCCGGCGACGCGATGGACCCGGAGACGCTGGGCCTGCTCGCCTCCATCAGCATCGAGAAGGCAAGCCCTTCGCGCCCGACGCGCGGATGAAGAAGATACTCAGCGAAGCGGCGGCGGTCGGTAACGCCACGGTGCGTGCCCTCGCCTGTCGTGTCTTAGGGAGCGCCAGGAAGATCGAGGGCGATGAGGAGCGCGGTCGAGCTGTGTCAGGGCGTCCGGCCGTGTGCCCGCTTGCTCCGATCCTTCGGTAGGGTCGAGCCGCGCGTCATAGATCTCCCCACGCCTCATGAGGCGTGGTCTTCTGCCAGGCGCAGGGCTTCCCAATCCGCCTGGGCAAACGCGTCGGCAATTACCTGGGCTTCGGTCTGATAGGTTGGCTCCTCGGCCATCGCGGCAAAGGCCGCATCAATCATGGCGCGTTGCTGGGCAGCCAACTCGCGCCGCAGGGCCATGGTAACCAGCTCATTGCGGCTACGGGCGTGCCCGGCCCGGATCGCCTGATCCACGGCGGCCAGGAGTTCCACCGGCAGGGCCAGGGTTGTATGCACGGTGCGGGTGGGCATTGGGCAATTCCTTCTGTCAGTGCACGAGAATTATGATGCTAAAAGTGATGGCAGTCAAGGAGGAAGGGAACCGCCAGGAGGAAAGGAGCAACGGCAATGAGCCAGAAAGGCGCAACCACCATGCAACCAACCAGATTCATCCCCTCACAACACTCATGGCTGGGACTTCGGCAACATGTTCAACCCGGTCGTCCCGAAGCACAAGGAGATGCTCCAATACGATTACGCCCGCTCCGCACTGGGGTTGGGCCTAAAGCTTGAGGATAAGCTCGGTGTCAACCCGTTCAAGTTCGGCATGATCGGCTCTCGAAGCACGCCGTGGCATGCACTGTACCTGGGCTTGACGGTCACGTTGACCCACACCCTCGGGGTGTTCGTCCTCGGGCTCGTCGCCCTGTTCGCCTCGTCATACGTGCTCCCCGAGCAACTCTATCCGTGGCTGGGTGCGGTGTCGGGGTTGATCGTGGTGGGTCTGGGAGGCACGCTGCTCTGGAGGCGCGTCCGGCCGCTGCTCGTGCGACGCGACCCCGATCATCACCACGGTATCCATCTCTATGGTCACGACCACCAGCACCACCCTCACGCACATGAGCACCATCACACGCACGGCCGTGCGCACGAGCATGCTCACTTGCCGCCTGGAGCCAACAGTTCACCGGTCACCTGGCGGTCTCTGCTGGGGCTTGGCGTATCGGGGGGACTCCTCCCGTGCCCCTCGGCGCTTGTCCTTCTCCTCGCAGCTGTGTCCACCGACCGGGCGGCCCTGGGGATGGTCCTGGTGGTCGCGTTCAGCCTCGGACTGGCAGGGGTGTTGACGATGGTAGGCCTCCTGTTCGTGAAGGGCAGCCGCCTCGTCCAGCGACTGCCCCGGGTGGCCACGTGGGGCCGGCTCCTGCCCGCGGCCAGCGCCCTGGTCATCATGGTGATCGGCATCTGGCTTACGGCTGAAGCCATGTCGAGGCTCCAGCGATGAAGAGAGTGGCCAGAGCTGAGCCTGGGCATGGCACCTGGGGTTCCCGTGGGTTCGTCGGCCCGGTCGTTGTCTGGGAATCGCTAGCGCTCAAGATCGTTTGAGCACTCACGAAAGGAGACTAACGCCTGTCAAAACCATTCACGGTTCTGGCTCTCATCGCTGTAACACTTCTCGGCGGGGGGCGCCACGTTTTGTCTCTTGTTGGCGCCATGCTGTTTGAGCACATGAAACCGCCCCATATGAAACCGTCGTTCAGCCGGAGGGACAGAACTCGTTGGTCACGCTCTGGAGGCTTTTCAAGGGAGAAGGAAGCGCGCTTGGAAGCCCAACATCTCGCTTTAAGGCAGCAGCAGGTACACAGGATTATGGGGCGATGGTCGCCGCGATGAGCCAAATGGTTGTCAATCTCAATCGCGAAATCGCGGGAGCGCTCAGGGCGCTTGCGACACAGACGGCGACATGTTAGGGTAGCCGGGGACCGAAGCAAGAAGCGAGTCAGTCATCTATGAAGAGGAAGGAGTCAGGAGGATGAGACACACGAACCGGACCGTCCTGCTAGGGTTGGCGCTGTGGTTGGCCGCTTGTCTATGCGGCCGCGACGTTCTGGGGGCCGATCTCTACATCTACCCCAACAAGGGCCAAAGCCCGGAGCAGCAGTCTCACGATCGCTATGACTGTCATCTTTGGGCTGTTCAGCAGACCGGCTTCGATCCGACCAGAGCCCGGGCCAGCTCGCCACCGCCTCCGCCTCCTCAAGGGGGTGTCTTCAAGGGGGCTGCCCGTGGGGCGGCCGTGGGCGCCGTCGGCGGGGCGATCGCCGGTGATGCTGGGACGGGCGCGGCCGTCGGGGCCGCCTCCGGAGGGTTGATCGGTGGCATGAAACAGCGCGGTCAGGCACAGCAGCAGCAGCAAGCGCAGGCCAATCAAGCGGCCCAGCAGCAAAACGCCTTGGCCGCATACAACCGCGCCTTGAGCGCCTGCCTATCCGGGCGCGGCTATACCGTGAAATAGTGCCGTGAAGAGCACATGTTCCACAACGCTTTCAGCCGATCTCAGCAGGCTGCCGGAATGTTCCAGTTGTGATGCTTCGGAAGGGTGTACCTTTGAAGGAGAAGACGCATGATGGGCAAGCTCACTGTGATCTGTCTGGCCCTAGGCCTTGGCTTGGTGCCGTATGCCCATGCCGCCGCAACCTATGATGGCTCCGTCCCGCTGATCTGTGCCCTGATCGAGGTCATGGATTGCGAGCCCGGAGCCGACTGTCAGCGCGGCGCACCCGAAAGCGTCAACCTCCCCCAATTCCTCAAGCTCAACTTCACCGAGAAGACGCTGAGCACCACGGAAGCGGCGCAACGACAACAGTCCACCCCGATCAAGAATATCGAACAGTACGACAGCCGCATGATCTTGCAGGGCGTTGAAGGCGGCCGGGCCTGGAGCCTAATCATCGCCAAAGAGACGGGAAAGATGTCCGCAACAGTGGCTGATGACCAGGTCGGCTTCGTCATTTTCGGCGCATGCACACCCTTCTAAATCACCGCCAGACATACCTCCGCTGCCTAGTGTCCGTCGCAAACGCGTTCCCTCCCGTGCGGACGTAGCAAGGGCTTCTGGCCGATGAGGAGGGGATGGAACAGCCCATGAATCACGGATTGAGCATCGCCTCAGTGCCTCTCGTGATAGTCCTGTGTGCGCTGCTGTCCGCGGCCGCGATCACCGAGGCGCCGTCGGCCTCAAGACCGAACCGGATTCGCATTGCCTATGTCCCGCCGGTGGACGTGGCGCATCAGCCTATCTACGAACTGCTGAAGCAACGTCGGATCCTGGAACGCTTCCGGGATCTCCTGAGTTTCTTACGATTGCCGAAGCCGCTCCTGGTGAAGGTCGCCGGGTGCGACGGCGACGCGAACACGTGGTATGACAGTGAGGCACACGAGGTGACCGTCTGCTACGAATACGTCGCCCACATTCAGCGCATCGCTCCAACCGAGACGACGGCGGGCGTCACCCCCGAGGACACCATCATCGGCCCCGTCGTCGAGGTGTTTCTGCATGAGGTGGGTCACGCGCTCTTCGACCTGCTGCGCGTGCCGATCCTGGGGCGCGAGGAAGACGCGACTGATCAGCTGGCGGCCTACACCATGCTGTAGCTCGGAAAGGCGTTCGCCCGCACCACGATCGTGGGGGTGGCCTGGATGTACGGCCAGGAAGCGAAGCAGCCCACCGTCGGCCCGAGCCATTACGCCGACGTGCACAGCCTCGACGCCCAACGTTTTTATAACGTCTTGTGTCTGGCTTATGGTGCCGACCCCAAGCTCTTTGCGGATGTCGTAGAGCAGAAGCACCTCCCCCAGGAGCGTGCGGAGGGGTGCGCCGATGAGTACCGGCAGGTCGACTACGCGGTGCAAAAGCTCATCTCGCCGTACGTTGACAAAGCGCGTGCCAAGAAGGTGCGCGCCAAGCAGTGGCTGAGGTCATATCTGGGCGGCAAAACCGAGGCGAAGGCTCCGACGTAGCAGCCAATAAGATAGTACTCATAAAGCGTGTCGCCACATGTTTCGCGGACGAGTTGTGGTGCGGTGTCTGCCATAGCCAAAGCTCCATTTTCTCAGGAGGATCTCCATAGAGAACATGCCTTCAGGATACGCTGGTTCGGCGGCTTGGACAACAGGCAAATTGGTGAGAGCTAGGTCATATTACGAGGACGGAGCCAGGGGCTCACGCTTGGCCTGAAGTTGGAAGCGGAACTCAAACAACAAAAGGAGACGACACCATGAAACTCAAATGCCATCGCCGCCTCGTCATCGCGGTAGCATTCTTATCTGCCGCCGTGCTGTATGGGGCTTCTTTCGCACAGGATGTCCTGCCTCGACCAGAAGAGCCTTTCCACGGTTACATTGGCCGCACCGCAAAGGACTCCACCAAGGATTTCCCACAGGAAGTCAAAGCGCCCAAGGGCGCGCCGAATATCCTGCTCATCCTCACCGATGACGTGGGCTTCGGCGCCAGCAACACCTTCGGTGGCCCAATTCCGACGCCGACTATGGATCGGCTGGCGAAGGAGGGGTTACGCTATACGCAGTTCCATACCACGGCGTTGTGCTCGCCGACGCGCGCGGCACTGCTCACCGGGCGCAATCACCACTCGGCGTCCACCGGTGTCATCATGGAAGCGGGCACTGGGTTCCCCGGCTACAACACCCTCATGCCCAAGAGTACCGGCACCTTTGCCGAAGTGCTCAAGCAAAATGGTTACAACACCGCCTGGTACGGCAAGAACCACAACGTGCCTGACTGGCACTCGAGCCAGGCCGGGCCATTCGACCTGTGGCCGACCGGGCTAGGCTTCGAGTATTTCTACGGCTTCATCGGCGGCGATACCAGCCAGTGGAACCCAGCGATCTACGAGAACATCAAGCCCATCGAGCCACCGCACGACGCCAAGGATTACAACTTCGACCGCGACATGGCCGACCACACGATCGCGCGCCTCCAGATGCTGCACGCGGTGGCTCCCGACAAGCCCTGGCTCGCCTACTACGCCCCTGGCACAGCCCACGCGCCGCACCATGCGCCGAACGAGTGGATTGCTAAGTTCAAGGGCCAGTTCGACCAGGGCTGGGACAAGGTGCGCGAGGAGACCTTCGCCCGGCAGAAGCAACTGGGCCTCGTTCCCGCCAACACGAAGCTGACGGAGCGCTCGGCCGGAATCCCGGGGTGGGACTCGCTTGATGCCGACCACAAGAAAGTCGCGGCTCGCATGATGGAGGTCTATGCCGCCGCGCTTTCGCACGCCGACTACCAGGTGGGGCGCATCCTCGATACGATTGCGGAAACGGGCCAACTGGACAACACCTTAGTCATCTACATCCAGGGCGATAACGGTGCGAGTGCCGAGGGTAGCCCCCA
>Ga0137403_10006832_pt1 | contig 12994 bp, 12 predicted proteins | sample CZOMad2_1_16fung_FD_122057 | JGI IMG/M metagenome (GOLD analysis project Ga0137403, IMG submission 122057) | Vadose zone soil fungal communities from Angelo Coast Range Reserve, California, USA - CZOMad2_1_16fungal (Hybrid Assembly) | ecosystem: Environmental > Terrestrial > Soil > Vadose zone... | reverse complement strand
GCACTGGTCGGTTGTTGAATTTCTCTGGCAAGCCTTTCGCGCCGTAACCGCTGGCGAAGACGAAAGGCAATCCGCGGCGATCAATTATCTCCACTACCGGCTCTATTTTGTAACCGCCCAAATTAATATCAAGAATGGCGATGCTAAAGTCCGCGGACGTGGCAAGGTTCAACGCCTCGGTGATATTGCCTGCTTCACCTACGACTTTATGACCTAGTTCCTCGATCATACCGGCAATCATCACATCATTGCCTGTCTGCACAAAACCGCGTGTTGAAATGTTGCTTAGCTCTGTGCTACCCACGGCCGTATCATAGACTTCCACCAGGGCTGTGCCGGTGCTATTGTCGAACCCGCGCACGATTGCGGTGTAGGCACCCGGATTAAGAGTCGTTAAGATGGCCGATTCGAAGTCATTTGGCGGCTGCAGATTTGGCGTAATGGATTGGGCATTGGAGGCGTCCTGCCAGTCGTCGTTAAAGCCGATGACCGCGCCGGCGGAGTTGTGCAGTTCCAACGTCGTATCCTGCATCGCATTGGGTACGCCAAATTGGGTCAGAGTTGGCCCCAGCGCACGCAGAACAAGTTGCTTGGCTGCATTGCCCGTGATTATGAATCCTGCAATCAGGACATTGTCACCGGTGCCGACCGGCAGACGCGTTGAGATATTTCCGAGGACGCTGTTGGCAGGAATCAGGTCATAGCCGATCACGTCCAGGTTGACGCCTTCCGGCGACGACTCGCTAATCTCCGGGCTCTGGCCCGCGCAGTTAAACGCGTTCTGCACATACGAGCGAACTGCTGGGCAAAAGTCGTCGCTGTCCCAATCCCCAAAATCGCCCGCCGGGTCCTGATTAAAGATAACAATGTTATGGAGTCCGTGATCGATTGAAAAGAAACGCAGACCACTTGCGCTGGTATTGCGCACATTGAGGCTCGACCAGCTGAATAAGTCCTGCGGGGCGAGATACTGCGGGGCTACGCTGCCAAGGTGAGATCCCAGCCCGAGCACTTCGTCGATCTCGTGTTCGGTGAAAGTTCGTGCATCAAAATTGGTTGCGGACACGGGCCGCGTGAATTGCACCGGCTTGGTTGAGTTTATCGTTATAATTCCGTCATACGGGCCGCCCGCGCCGAGACTGCCATCCGCAAACATAACTGAGGGCGTATCCAGCCCGATGGCCCGGCCATTCGCACTACGCAACAGTATCTTCGTCGACAGCGCACTCGACGGCAAACCAGCATTGGCGTTCATATCGTTTGCTGTCTTACCATCCGCCTTCAGGTTCGCTATGTAGCTATTCCAGTCGGTGGGATAGATCCCCGTGTTACTTGCCCCCACCAGGATTCCCATTGGCGTGCCATCCAGGTGGAAACCCGAGAATCGGAAGCGAATCGAGGCCGTGATCGGATCATTGAAGAGCGTCTGGTACTTTTGAATAGCAGAGATAATCATCGCCTGGATTGCATTTGATCTCGGATCATTGGTGATAGTGCTGTCGAACGTGGGATTAATTACCAAGCCCGAGGTAATGCTCGCAGTCGTGACGCTCACAGCTTCCGAACTGCTGCCGGTACCGGCTGAGCTATAAGGCCTGACTCGATAATAATACTTTGTCCCGCGTTTCAGTCCGGTAACAACGAAATTGGACACGTTGCCGATGTCCAAATCACGATAACTACTGACGTAGCTATCGAACCACGGGCTGGTTGAAACATCCAACCGGTATCCACTAGCTCCCTCGACCGCCTGCCACCTGGCCAGGAAGCTGCTTCGTGTTGGCGTCATCACCGGCTGCTCGATTCGTCCAGCAAGCGCATCCGCAGTTTCGTGGGCGATAGCTTCGGCATCTGGCTCGCCCGATTCGAGTGTTCCCCTGGAAAAATGCTTGCCAACTTGGAACCGCAACGTCGAGTGGCTGGCGCTTTTCTCCTGGTTTTGGGCAAACGCAGTCTCGCCCGGTAACAGCACCCCTGCGCAGACCAGCGCGGCAGTAAGTCGTGCAATAATTCTTGTCTCACGGTGCGGTTGCGTTTCTCGAACCGATCGCCCGGCATGGGGCGGCTCGCTGCCTGTCGCAGAGACGCGCACCGGTAGAGCCAAAACCATGGCAACCCTGCTGCCTAACCGTTTTCGGCGGGGCTTACAAGCTAAATCAGAAGCGCCGTGCTTAGCGAGGGCGCGGCTGGCAAAATGACTGAAAAAGGTTACCTCCTTGTTCGACGCTTAGATTGGATGCGCGCCCCACGTTCCTCTGCCATGCTGATTCGCATTGATCATATGGTCGCTCTGGCCGCGCATAGCAACGGTTATCGCTCTCGCCTGATCTACGGTTAACACCGGTGGTGAGGCTGTAGGGCTGGTTTGGGCTGAAGCCACACTTGCAACGAAGCAGATGAAACTGAGCGTTAATCGTACGACTGTCGCTATAGGCACAAGCCCTATCTCTTCAATATTTTCCAAAGCGAACGCCCGTCCTTGTATTGAATGTCGGCGATGCGCCATCCCATTTTCGTTCGCTGAAGTGCGAAGATGATCTCTTGGTCGACCCCCATATTCTTAAATCGGGCCGCCACGTACCCTGACCCTTTTTTATTAGGGAGCACGACCAGCTTGAAATCCGAGATTTCAACATCCTGAGCATCGTAGAGGGGGTCGAAGTCGATCTTACCCACTTCGCCTTTTGAGTCCTCTTGGTCCTTAAGATAGAGGTCAAGGAGCGGTTTGTAAAAATAGTTTGGAAGTAGTTTCTTGCTGGCTGGGTAATCCAACGGGTCTGACTTTCCAGAGTGTTCCTTATACAGCTGGGAAGAGCTCAGCTACCACTGGCGGCGACGAGCTGTCTTTTACTCTCAACAATCATCTCTCAACCATCAACTTTCTTAGTACAACGACCAGCGGTTGGCTGCATCGCCTGGTTAGACGAACCGGTTATTTCACACGCTCCAAAACCCTGCGCCACGTTTTGCCGTCGCCGATAATAAGATGGTCGCCGGCCAAGATGAAAGGGCGGGGTTGATCCGTCCCGATAAAACTCGGCTTCAAACTCCCCTCAACGTGATGAATGACGACATTCTTCGCAGCATCTACACTGTATGTCCCGAAGTAAGCGACATATCCGGTTAACGCCGTTGTCGCTTCTTCGGCTGTGGGCTTTTCATCGTCTCCCGAAGCGAAGGGAGGACCTGGAGGAGTTTTCATAATCTGTATCATCACATGTCCTGTGTTATCGTAGACGAAGTATCCTTTCGGATTTTTTCCGTACGGATACGTCCATTCGCTATTTGGATTGTGTTCATCCTTCCGGTCTTCGAACGCCATGATTTTCCAGGTGCCGATCAACTGCTTTTGCACAGCGTCGGAAAGCAAACTAGACGTCGGCGGTTGACCGTGAGTAATGCCTAGTAGGCTACATGTCAGTATTAGAGAAGCAACAGTCGGTGCCTTAGTGTTCGTATTCATTGTGGTTCCTTCGGATCGTGGGGCATGCGTCTAACGACCAAGCTCAGCGACCGGCGCGGGCAAGGCCGCTCCGCCGAAGCCGATGATGTTGCAAAACCAGTGACTTGCAAAGCTGAAACACCTAGCGCCGGTTCGCTGCAGCGCCTTGTTAGCCGCACCGAATAGCGACTCAAATCTCATTACCGTCGCCACACCCATGCGAAACTGACTGGCACATCCCGATAGGCAGCCCAACTCGCCTTCGTCTCCACCCAGCGATCATCGATGACCTGTTCGCGCAATTCGGCCAGTTGCCAGCCCGCCGCGAGCGCTGCCCTCGCGTGATTGGACAACAGATGCACGTGCGTCTGGATTGCGAGCGGCTCGCCATCGGCTGCCTGGAAGTGCGTCGGCATACCTGTCGCCATGATGAAGAACGGATGAAATCCAACAAGCACATACGCCGCGCCGCGCCGGGCAAGCCGCGCGGCTTCCGCGTACAACGGTGCAAGATCGGCGAGATGCTCGTCAACGAGGCACGTCGTGACCAAGTCGTAATCAGCCGCTGGCAGTCCGGTCGCGCAAATATCCGCCACGCGGAGGGACCCGAACACGTCTCGCTTGCGAGCCTGATCCAGCATCTCGGGCGTGGCATCAACGCCATCGATCTCCCGAACACCGTTGTTCGCCAGCCACGCGGCGGTGCGCCCCGTTCCGCAGCCGAGATCCGCGCAACGCTCGACGGCACTCCACTTGACGCTTTGGATCTGGTCGAGCAACCATAGATCCATGTCACGCTTTACGGTGTCCTCGTAAGTCGCGGCCCATTGAGCGTAGCCTTCATGCGCCGCCACGGTGCGGTAGTTGCGTCGATCAAATGTAGAGAAGCGCGGCATACGAAACTCGTAATAATGTGCTTTGGCGGCTAACGAGATATGGATGGAATTTCTCCGTAATATTTTACGGAATTATCCCGTCTAATCCACTTGTTCACTTGAGAAGGAATCCGAAAAAAGCGGAATCACGCAAATGAGACTTAATCCAGCAAAACCCGTGCCCGATAAGCTCTCACTTGCTACATGTCATATTGAAATCCAACAAAGTCAGGCTTGCCTTTTATTCAGCAACGGAAAAGAAAATTTCTGCGAACAATTGCTTCCTAAACCAACCCTTCGCGGAGCCGGGCTGACCTTAAGACTGCGGCGAAGTCATAATCTTCGCTGTGCACTTGGCGGTGACATATGCCCAAACCCTCCTCGCACCTTCTCCTTCTTTCACCCTGATAATTGATCCGCCATCACCTCCGCCACTGAAATGCAGAACTACGTAATCGCCCGTCCGCTCCGCGTGAGTGAGGTAATCGAGATTTATAATGCGGCTATCGGGCAGACTCACAAGGTTCATGGACCACACTGACTATCAGGTCGCGAACAAACGGACAAAGAAAAAACAGTCTGTTTTTATATCTTCCAAAATTCTGACAGGAAAGCGTCCTTGCGGCGGAAGCCTTTACAAATTGCTCCCACTCCATTTCAGTTTCTGCCGGACAACGTTAAAGAAAGAAACGTCCGGCAACGCGGCCAGTGGCAGAGTCTTTTTTGCCTTGCGAATGTTGATTGTCGACCCTCTCTTCACCCGGATTGGCTGGCGGCCGTCCAAGGTCAGAAAAACCGGGTAATCCGGGTCGCTCACTTCAATTTCGATGATCGATGTTTCTGCCACGATAATCGAGCGATTCGTGAGGACGTGCGGGCAAATCGGCGTAATAACGAGAACCCCCGATTCAGGATCGAGAATCGGTCCGCCGGCTGAAAGCGAATATGCGGTCGAGCCGGTCGGTGTTGCGACAATCAAACCATCCGCATTGAATTCAGTAAGCGCTTCGCCGTTGACCCGCGTTCGCAATAATACCAGGCGGGAAAGTTCGCCCCGGCTCAAAACTGCATCGTTTAGAGCAGTCATCTTGTTGGTTCGTTTCCCGCCTACCTCTACCCTCGCTTCCAGAAGCGTCCTCCGGCTAAAATTGATTCGATCTTTCGCGATGCAGTCCACCGCCTCGCGATAAGCGGAAGAATTCGCACAGGTCAAAAAACCAAGCGACCCCACGTTAATGCCAAAGATTGGCTTAATGACCTCGCCGAGTTGCCCAACGACGTGAAGAATGGTTCCGTCGCCGCCAACCACTACTAAAAGATCCGCCGCGCCTCCCAAGTGGGCGACCGAGTGATTCGATTTTTTTCCGGCAATCGCAGCAGTTTCTTTTTCGATCAAGATCGAGATCGAAAACCGATCGAATTCTTCAGCTATGGCATTGACCAGATCGGCCACGTCCGGCTTGCCCGTATGGGCGATTAAGCCAATCGTTTTTGGAGGCATACAAAAAATTCCTGATTACCGTCCGCACCTTTAATAGCAGACGGGGCAATTCCGTTCACGATATGACCGAGACAAGTCACAAACTCGACGATCTTGTCTTGCGCCTTTTGATGCAACTTTGGATTGGAAACGATTCCGCCGCGCCCGACATCTCCGCGTTCCAATTCGAACTGAGGCTTAATGAGTGCCAGGGTCACACCGTTTCGAGTTATCAAGTCGAAGGCCCTGGGCAAGATCAAAGTCAGCGAAATGAACGAGACGTCGATCATACAAAAATCGACAAGTTCTGGAATGTGCTCGCAGGAGAGAAACCTGGCATTTAATTTTTCCAGGACGATCACCCGCGGATCGGTTCTAAGTTTCCAATCCAGTTGGCCATGTCCGACGTCTACGGCGTAAACTTTTGCGGCACCCCGCTGAAGGAGGCAGTCGGTAAAACCGCCGGTCGAGGCCCCGATATCGAGTGCGACTTTCCCGTGTATGTCGATCTTGAAATAATTCAGAGCGCTTTCCAACTTCAGAGCGCCGCGTCCGACGTATTTGCGGGCTTGCTTTACTACGATCGCGACATCGGGCTCGAGAAGTTGAGAAGGCTTTGCGGCAATTCGAGTCTCGACTTTGACCTCCCCGGCCATGACCGCTCGCTGTGCCTGCTCGCGGCTAGCGAACAAGCCTTTGGCAACTAGGACCTGGTCAAGACGCAACTTTTTCGACATTTACCCGCTCATTCTTTAGATGACCTGCCGCCGCAAACTTCCATGATTGACGTACCAACCGCCTCGACCGCCTGCGTCACCTGGTCAGTGGTGATACACAATGGCGGCATCAAGACAATGACGTTCCGAATCGGTCTCGTGAGAAGTCCGTGCCTCCGGGCTGCGATACAGATCTCGGCAGCTTGATCTGCTAACGGGGCTTCTGACAATTCTGCTACCTCTATCCCAGCAATAAATCCACACTGCCGCACTTCAACCACGCCGGGAATATCCGCCAGCCCGGCGAGCTCTGAAGCCAGGTGTCGAATTTTTGGCTGCAACGCTTCCAAGACGCCTTCTTTTTCAAAAACGTCCAGACTCGCCTTGGCTGCGACGCAACCGAGCGCGTTGCCGGTGTAGCTATGTCCGTAAGCCAGACCTTTTCCATCGACAATTGCTCCGTCGAAAATCGAGAATAGTTTTTCCGATACTAGAGTAATAGCAAGTGGAAGGTAGCCCCCACTCAAGCCTTTGCCCAGAACCACGATATCCGGAATCACTGATTCATGTTCGATCCCGAACATCTTTCCAGTCCTTCCAAACCCGGTCATGACTTCGTCGGCAATCAGCAGCGTATCGGTGCGATCACACCATTCACGCAAAGCCCGCAAAGTCCCGGAGGACCAAAGCTGCATCCCAGCGGCTCCCTGAATAAGGGGCTCGATCACTATGGCAGCAATCTTCGCGACCTCTGCTGGCGAAAGCCTCTCCAAGGCTCTTACGTTAGGAACTTGAATCGCGGGAAAATTCCAGTGCCCGGATCCGATATGGAACATCGCCGCCGCGCCGAGGCTGGCCGCGCCCGCCGTATCCCCGTGGTAACCGCTCTTGAATGCAATGAACTGATGTTTTCGCGAATTGCGCAGCCGCCAATATTGATCGGCGATCCTCAAGGCGACCTCGATTCCAGTGGAACCGTCGTCCGAGAAAAACACTCTAGTTAAGGAGTCTGTTGGGAAAAGATCGACAATTGCACGCGCGAGTTCAATTGCTGCGGGGTTAGTAAAACCAAGAAAGGAAGTGTGCGCTACGCGATTGAGCTGACGGCGAATCGCCGCATTGATGTAGGGATGGTTATGGCCGTGGATGTTCGTCCAGATTGATGAATTGCCGTCGATGTATTCGCGTCCGCGGCTGTCGCGCAGAAGCGCACCGCGACCCTCCACCAAGACCAGCGGCTCGTGCTCGGGAGCGCACCATTCGCGCATATTGGTGAATGGGTGCCAAACGAATCGCTTGTCGATATCGATCAGTTCCTCGGTGTTCCACTCACTCATTACTGCCTTGCTCCTCGATGAGTTTTTCAATCGACGTAACGTCATCAATGGATGCGCGACGTCGTTGATATTTGCGCGCGACAATCTCCTTCAACCTCACAAGGTCCTGGAGAAGGGGAAAATCGTAATAAGTCCATTTAGTTTCGCCGGCAATTTTGGACTGGAAACGCCACGCGCCGCCGAATTTGGTCGCGCGCACCTCGCGCTTTTCTCCGTGTTGATCTTTCTCCGTCCATATATGTTGACTCGGCATCGCGTCGAAACCTTACATTAGCAGCATTGAAAGACGCAGCTAGACTGGCGGCCTATTTCGCCGCGACAATCCTTTTTGGCGCATTGATCGCGCCGCTCCTTTTTTGGGCAGGGCAATGGATGGTAGCCCAGGGTTTCTTCCCTTTCCTCGCGACGGTCGACTTCGAATCTTTTTTTCATCGCGCAATCCTCATTGCTGCGGCGGCACTACTGTGGCCGCTCCTTCGTATCACTGACACGAGGAGCATGGCCGCCTTACAGCTGGCGCCCAACGCGCGTTGGGTACGTGACCTCTTTGCAGGCATTCTTTTTTCGGCGATTCCCCTGCTCTGCTGCGGTGTTTTGTTCATCGCTTTCCATATCTATTTGTTACGTCACAGCTTCGCGTGGATCGCGTTCGGAAAAATCGTGGCCGCCTCGCTCGCCGTTCCAGTGATTGAAGAAACATTCTTTCGCGGAGTAGTTTTGGGCGTGCTGTTGAGAACTGGCCGGCAGTACATGTCGATCTTTGCGACCTCCGCCATCTTTTCCCTCATTCATTTTTTAAAGGCGCCCGAGCGAACGTCGACAATCGTAACATGGACGTCCGGGTTAAATTCCATCACCCATTCATTCGCGCGATTTGGAGATCCGATGTCGGTAGCCGCGATGTTTACGACATTATTTCTCATCGGTTGGATTTTGGCCGATGCGCGCCTGCGCACTCGTTCGCTCTGGTTGCCAATAGGTCTGCACGCTGGCTGGATTTTTGCCGCCGGCGCATTCAATCGCGTCGCGCACCGAGGGATACTTGAGTTGCCGTGGCTGGGAAAAAATCTGCTCGTGGGAATTATGCCGCTGGGCATTGCCGCCTTGACGTGGGTGATAATGCGGAGCTGGTTGAGATATGTCGACGCTGGCAAAGTTTAGTAGTCTGCGCGCGATTGCATCGCTCCTCTACCCGCCGGTTTGCACGATCTGCGCGGCCATAGTCGGATCGGACGAGTACCTATGCGAAGAATGCGAGGCGAAGACCACGCGGATCATCCCGCCTTTTTGCGGGAAATGCTCCGAACCGTTCGAAGGCGCAATTACCGGCACCTTTATTTGTGCGAACTGCGCTCATCGCACGATTCATTTTGACGCTGCGGTCGCAGCGTATCGCAGCCGCGGAATCATTCGCCAGATCATCCATGACTTTAAGTACGGGCGCCAGATCCATCTCCGTCATCTGGTAACACGCTGGCTCGCTGCAGCACTCGCGGATCCTCGGCTATGCGGCCGCCGATTCGACGTTATTATTCCAGTGCCTTTGCATCCAGCTCGCAAACGGGAGCGCGGTTTTAATCAGGCGAGCTTGCTCGCTGAATTGCTAAGTGCCCAGATCTCAATCCAATCCAAACCGCTGCTTGAGCGCATTCGCTACACGACTACACAGACGGCGCTTGATCGCACTGAACGCATGGAAAATTTACATAACGCGTTTCGTTTACGAAAAAACGCGAACGTGCGAGGGTTGCGCGTGCTTTTGATCGATGATGTCCTGACAACCGGCTCGACGCTGAACGAGTGCGCTCGCATTTTGAAAGGTGCTGGCGCGATCTCCGTTCATACGGCCACGGCTGCGCGCGGTTAATCCCATGGCAATTTTCAAAAAACCAGCGATTAAGGCGCAAAATCGGAAGAAACGCGATATCCCGCACGGTCTTTTCCAGAAATGTCCCGGCTGTTCCGAAGTTGTGCCTGAAATCGAGCTCGCGCAGAATCAGCGCGTCTGTCCGCGTTGCGATTATCATTTCGCGCAATCAGCCAAGGAGCGGATCGACAATCTGCTCGACCCGGAAAGCTTCGTGGAGATGGATGCCGGCCTGAAATCTATCGACACTTTGCGTTTCCAAGGGATGGCTACTTACAAAGACCGCCTCAAGAATTACCAGGAGCGCACTGGCTTGACCGACGCCGTGATCAGCGGCTACGGAATGCTCGACGGTTACAAGGTCGCGGTCGCCGTCATGGATTTCGGCTTTCTTGCTGCCACCATGGGCTCGGTCGTCGGTGAAAGGATCACCCGAGCGATTGAATACGGAACCGCCGAGCGCTCCGCAGTCATCATCATTGCCGCCTCCGGCGGCGCTCGTTTGTACGAAGGAATGTTGAGTTTGATGCAAATGGCTAAAACGAGCGGCGCTCTCGCACGTCATGCGGAACAGCGGCTTCCTTACATTTCTGTTCTGACAAATCCCACCACTGCTGGTGTCATGGCGAGCTTTGCTTCGTTAGGCGATGTGATTATTGCTGAACCGAAAAGCATGATTGGCTTCGCCGGACCACGTGTGATCAAAGAAACCACCCATCAGGATCTGCCGGAAAGATTTCAGACCGCCGAGTTTCTTCAGGAACATGGTTTGATCGACATGATCGTGCACCGCAAAAAGATGCGCGAACAGCTTAGCCAGTTGCTCAGTTATTTCTCCGTCGTGCCGTGAACTATCCGGAGGCGCTCGCCTGGATTTATGGCCTCCAGCGCTTCGGGATCAAACTCGGCCTCGAAAATATCCAGCGGCTCATCGCCGCGCTTCACGTCGATCTTGGCTGCGCCCGGGTCATTCACGTTGCTGGGACGAATGGCAAAGGCTCCGTCTGCGCAATGATCGATTCAATCCTGCGCGCGCAAAAGCATCGCACAGGTCTGTTCACATCCCCTCACCTCGTCACGTTTCGCGAACGAATTCGTGTCAACGGTGAGATGATTTCCGATGATGCAGTCGCCAATGGCTTGACGGCAATTCGTGATCTCGTTCGCGATTGGGATCCGCACCCGACATTTTTTGAAATCGCCGCAGCGCTCGCTCTCAAACATTTTTCCGAAGCGAAGATCGATATCGCTATTCTGGAAACAGGACTAGGCGGCCGTCTCGATGCAACAAATGCCGTGCAATCAGATGTCTCTGTAATCACGCCGATCGCTTTCGATCATCAACAATGGCTGGGGCAATCGCTTGAAGAGATTGCCAACGAAAAGGCCGGAATCATTAAACCAAGGATTCCGGTCGTTGCCGCGGCACAAGCGCCCGATGCTGGAAAAGTGATTCGCCATTGGGCGGCCGAATGCCAGGCATCACTGCAATTCGTGCATGACTCGTATCACAAATCTCCTGTTGGTCTTTCCGGCGAATATCAAAAACAAAACGCGGCTTTGGCGATCGCAGCGCTGCGCGCCGCCAGGATCGACATCGACGATTCGTCGATTGCGTCGGGACTAGCATCGATTGATTGGCCCGCTCGCTTTCAACGTTGGGACGCGCGCACCATCATTGACGGCGCACATAATCCGACCGCCGCGCGCATTCTTGCCGAAACCTGGCATGAAGCCTTTGGCGAGCAGCATGCCACCCTCATCCTGGCAATTCTTTCGGATAAAGATTTGCGTGGAATCTGCGAAATCCTCGCGCCTATCGCTGACTCCGTTCTTTTGCCAAAGATTCGCAGCGAACGCGCGACTCCGCCGGACGATCTGGCAAAAGCTTTATCCGAGAATATTCCATCACTCCCCTGCTCCGTCACCGACTCGATCGCTGACGCACTAGCGTTAGCGCGTGCCAAACCGAATCCAATTCTTCTCACGGGTTCATTACATTTCGCCGGTGAAGCGCTCGCTTGGCTGCAAGGTCAACCGGCTGTCTTCGAAGAGTGTGCGCAGTGAATTTCTGAAAACGAACCACGAAGGACACAGAGATCACGAAGAGGTTTTTGAATTCACATCTCCTTCGTACTCTTCGTGTTCTCTGTGGTTAATCAGAAATTTCAATTCTTGGGAACAACGGCACCGGTTTGCCGACCACATGTCCATTCGGCAAACCGCCCCACTTTGCATCTTCGAGACGGAACCGTTCTTCCTTTCCGCTCAACTCCATCTTCCAGTTCAGTTGATCAAAGATTTCATGTGCCGCGCGCGGCACGATCGGTGAAATCAAAATCGCGATGATGCGTAGGGATTCGACGAGAGTGTAGAGAACGGAGTTGAGATGCTCGGTGTCCGCCGGATCGTTGACGAGTGTCCAAGGTTTTGCAGCATCAACGACTTGGTTACATTGCAGGGATAAATTAAGAGTAGTCTGACAGGCGAGATTAGGCGCATAATCCTGCATCGCGTTGACGTATTCGATCGTGCCTAACGTGGGGGAAACAGTGAGACCATATTCGTCAACAGGACGCGAGTTGCCGTTTTGCTGCCTCACAAGTGCTCCCTTTCTATACTTCTGCGCCATGTTCAGCGTTCGGTTGAGCAAGTTACCTAACGAATTTGCCAGATCGCTGTTATAGCGCGTAACGAGTCGCTCTTCGGAGAAGTCGGCGTCCTTGCCTGTAGCAATGTCGCTCATCAAATAATACCGTAGCGCGTCCGCACCATACTTATCAGCGAGTGCGTTTGGATCGACAACGTTGCCTGCCGTCTTGCTCATCTTTGCGCCACCGAGATTCCACCAGCCATGGACGAGCAGCTGTGGCATCGCTTCATCAGGAAATCCGATTGCGTGTAGCATGATAAGCCAATAAATTCCGTGCGCTGGAATCAGAATGTCTTTGCCGATGATTTGAAGCGCGGGCCAGCGGTCGCGGAACTCTTGCGGTTGATCTTCATATTTGTCGATCTTAGGATCGTAACCGGCGAAGCTGATGTAATTCGTCAACGCATCGAACCAGACGTAATTCACAAAATCTTTATCGAATGGGAGTTCAATCCCCCAATCAAGCCGGGATTTCGGACGCGAGATGCAAAGATCGCCGCTGAGTTTTTCAACGGCATTGCGCAGTTCGATCAGCCGAAAATCGGGAATAACCGAGTCCTTGCGTTTGTCGATGTACCGAAGCAGCCACTCTTTGTGTTGACTTAGTTTAAAGTAATAATTTTC
>Ga0137403_10006830_pt1 | contig 12998 bp, 11 predicted proteins | sample CZOMad2_1_16fung_FD_122057 | JGI IMG/M metagenome (GOLD analysis project Ga0137403, IMG submission 122057) | Vadose zone soil fungal communities from Angelo Coast Range Reserve, California, USA - CZOMad2_1_16fungal (Hybrid Assembly) | ecosystem: Environmental > Terrestrial > Soil > Vadose zone... | reverse complement strand
GCGCTTAGCCGAGTTAGTTAAAACCCTCTCAGTTCGCCGCATGAGACAAGGGGGAAGCGGCATAGTGTTTGTCGCTCCCGACCTTTACTTCGGAGACCGGTCAACGGATCAACAGGCCGCGCAATTTAAGTTGAAGCGCGAATACGAATTCATCTCGGAACTTCTCAAATTACTCATACGCGGAGGCCCGGAAGAGCTAGTGAGCGGACTGGAGGAAGCAGACAGGGATTTTCGAAATTGGCTTGATCTCGACGGGTCGTGGAGTGTTACCGCAAACCCGGCTGAAAACGCTAAAAAAGTCCGCGCCGCCGCTGAACCAATCGAGCGAATTCTGGATGTGCTGGACGCTGCAAGCAAGGACGATGTAATCGTCGTCCCCGATTCCAATTCGCTTCTCGCTAACGCTGACCCAACGGCATATCGCGACATCGCGGGTCAAAAATCCTTCGTATTCATGCTCCTGCCGACCGTTTTAGGTGAATTAGACAAACTCAAGATCGAGCATCGAAATCCTGACGTGCGCGAAAATGCACGAAAGATAATTGACCGAATAAAGGGTTGGAGAAAGCAAGGTCCTCTTGTGGACGGGGTTACTGTCGATAAATCGATCACAGTCAAAGCTTCTAGTAGAGAACCCGATCTAAAGAACACGCTAAGTTGGCTGGACCCGAGCAACAATGACGACCGCATCATTGCGAGCGTACTTGCCCTACAAGCGGAGTTTCCTTCCGCTCAAGTAAGTTTGGTTTCAGGCGACATCAATCTTCTAAACAAGGCCGATGTGGCCATGATTGAAACAGCGGAGTTACCGTCGCTTCGACCTTAACTTAACTACGATTTGGATGCGCGAACCACGCCGATTCCAATCTTCCTTCGGTCGCGGTCGGGATATTTTTGACGCGCTTTCTCCGCCAGCCTTTTGGTCTTGAACGGTTTCGACAAGATGACAAGTTCGGAAGCCTTGTATTCGAACAGCAGCCATCGCGCAGATGATTTCATTCGAGGGATTTTATAGCAGCTTCTCAACAACCTGCCAAAGGTAAATCGGCGATGCGGCGAGCAACTACGGAAGTCTGCAAAAGGTGCCTTGCACCCCGCAACCACGTCCGTCAATGCGCTGCGGTTGATGATTGCGAACCGGTGTCCGGGGTTTTGAAATAGGAGCGGAAATAAATGGGGAACGAGACACCGAACACAGCGCCGCCGCGATAGTGAACAGAAAGCGGATTGCCCTGATAGATTAGCTTTCCAGTGACGTCCGTCACGGGAAACCCATCGAAAGCGCTGCGCCTGTTTGCCAGCATTGCATTGGGATCAAAATTCAGATCCAGACCAAGCTTCTGTTGGTTCGCGACAAACTGGGAAGCTGTGACGCGGAAACCGGGTGAGGCCTCGTTCACGGGTGTGAGCGCGAAACCTATCAGTACATCGAGGTATTTGGTTATTGAATACGTTCCGCCGATAACGAAGCCATTGATGATCTGGCTGGCACCGGGAGCAAATTTGAGGCTCACAAAACCACTCCAAGGTCGAACTTGCCAAGGTTCGCCGCAGGTTTTTGGAGAGGAGCGCCTGGCAGGTCGCTGACGGGAGTGCCGCACAAAGGCAATTTTCGAAAGCGACGCGTCAGGCTTGGTACATGCGAGCGGAAATCTACGCCTGTTAGGAGCTGTGGCGTGGCACTGCCGAGATTTGTGGTGTGTATGACGTTGGCGTCGTTCTTGTAATCGGACGCGTGTCGATTGATGACCAAAGATCCGAGGCCAAGAACGAGAGCGAAATCCTGATCCTGTTTCAGAAGCGCATCATGGATGTCCTGCACTTGTTGCTGCAACTGCTTCACGTCGGAGCCCGATCCCGTGCTGCCCTGATCTTGCCCAGGTGCGCCGTTTGACCGAGGACTGCTTGGAGATGGCTGAGGCTTAGCTTCCGCAACAAACACTTTAGGAACGGGGTTCTCGAGGAGGGTTCGAAGATCGGTCGCCGACCCCTCTGGTGTCGCGACCGCATGCGTGGACTGCGAGGCGGAGACCGAGGCAGTCTCGGTATGTTGCAGAACGGATGAAGGCGAGGCAGATCTCGTCAAGGAAGCATCTGAAACCGCGCTCTTGACGCTGGCGGGTTTGGCAAACGGGGCGCTAGAACACCCGCCGGAGATAAAAGCGCGAACTTCGGCGAGATCATTGCGGAGATACTCAAGAGTTTCGGTGAAGTCCTTACGGTCGTCTGGCGTGTATGAATCGGAGTTTGCAAGGGAATCCGCGCTCATAGCCGAGATGGTTTGTTCCAGATAGGTTTGGCGGCGTCTAAGCTGCCTTTGCTTAAAGGCGCGCAAATCCACGGATACTGCGGGGTCGCATGCGACACGAACGAGGGCAGCCGTTGAATCTCGACGACCCACGACGTTTATGTCTTGTGCGAGTGCAACCGAAGCGCTGCCGAACGTAAGAGCAACCCCGAGAAAGCGGAAAAGACGTAGTACCATTTTAATCCTCCGCCACTGGAATTGCTATGTACTGGTATTTCTGAATGTACGTGTACAACACAACAACACAGCATGTCAAGTCCTTAGTTGGAACGCGTTGATGCGCTAGGAGACCAAACAAACTGCGGTCTGCGATTGCGGCCACGATTACGCAACGCACGAGAAATCGTAGCGGGAGACGCGGGCCAGCACACATAGGCGCACCAGCCCGTCCCGACAGAGATTGATCTCCCCGCTCTAATCAGGCTTTGGCTGCTGCTGCAGACTGGGCGCGCATCTGCTTCATGAATTGTCGCATCGCCGCAACATGACCGGGCTTACGCTGCTCCGCCCAAGATTCGTAGCGCAGGACTGCTTTTTCCAAGTGCGCGAGGAGCTGTTTGTCCGCGAATCGCTCGCGAAACTCCGGGACGACGGGCTTGACCTGCTCCCACACACCGAAAAACTCTCCGCTGGTTTCAAAAAAGAGATCCTCATGCAGGAGGCCGTAATTGAGCAACGCGCAGGCTTGCTCCCAATAGCCGACGACCATCCCCGCGAACGCCCCAGCTTCGGTTCCGGGCGCCGCGATGCGCATAGCGTCCTCGAGGGAATTTACGATGTAGTTTTTGGAAAACCAATCCCGTGCCTGACGTAGACGGGCTTCCCGGCGTAAGTCATAGACCTGAAGGTGAAGCTGTGCTTGCTCGTGTGTCGGTTTTCCTTCCATGTTCCTTGTCCCCTTTCCCTTCGATTGAGTGAACTGTGTTGATTAACTTCAGCGAGGCTGAACCCTCTATACCCTTTGACGGAGGCCGCGTGCTTTCCGGTTGTGCGCTATGCGCGTGCGTCGGGCAGCGCGCTGCCGGAAAAGCGACGGTTAACACTCAACGTGCTGTTTCGGATCACACCCACTGAAAACAAACAAGTTACAGTGTGTCAAAGGACTGCCATTTCGGGAGCAAATGTTAACGATCTGTATTGCGTGAATTCCCGCAAAGCAGCCAAGTTCCGCATTATCAGCGCCGCGCAGAGCAAACATCTGCCAGTTCGCCGCGCACGTTAACGGGGGGAAGTGCGAGCAAGGGACTGCGCATGATGAGATTTCTGCGAGAGGCAGGGAACTGAGCGAATTGCCCATCACGAAGATGCTTCGGGGGCGTCGTTGCGTCGCTACCGACTTGACCCTTACCGTTCCGCGGACTATGCTCCGGTCTCCCCCGGTAAACCGTACATTTATCCCGTACATTTATCCCGTCAAAGGAGAACATCATGTCTACAGCTCCGAAACCCCAAGTAGCAGGTCAAGACCCCGTCAACGTGGACCCGAAACATTACAAGGTTGAACTCGAAAATGAGCAGGTGCGCGTGCTCCGAATCAACTACGGAGCACACGAGAAATCGGTGATGCACGCGCATCCCAACAGCGTCGCGATTTTCCAGAACGATACACACTGCAGGTTCACGTTCCCGGATGGCAAAACGGAAGAGCATCGTTTCCGCGCAGGCGAGACGCTCTATACGCCCGCGGGAAGTCATTTGCCAGAGAATCTGAGCAATCAGCCCATCGACTTAATCCTCGTCGAGCTGAAACAGTAGTTCCAAGCCGCTAAGCGGACACAAAGAGATGGTACGCAGGATAAGGGTATGTGTGTGCCCGCGTTGAAGGAATCGCAATTCCCTCCGCGGGAATGTGGGCGCTGACGTTTTCTTCGCGGTGGATTCGCTTCTCAGCCGATATCTTGCCCGCGAAGCATCTGTTTTCAACTTTGTGCGACGCGCAGCCTGGAAACTCAGGTCGCTTCACCCAGCGCCGCACACGTTTTTCACAATCGCCTAACTCATTCTCCCTCAGGTTGCCCAAGTTGGTCGCTCCTTAGCCAAACAACTACGGAAAAATGAAAAACCATGTGAGCTGGTAGGCGAAACTCTATTTTCAAATTTTTCACATTGACTCGTTCCTTCCTTCAAGCTTATGGTCACCGCGGCTCAGGAGTTCGCACGCGTGCGGCGTCGCGAGGGGAACGGAATCGAAGCCATCGATGAATTCCTTCATCACAAAGGTAACTCTGTCTTTCTTACTGGTCGCCGGGCATCTATCCGCTCAATCCTTTGAAGTTTCCCTCTGGCCCGGCCCCGCGCCGGGATCCGAGGATTGGAATTATCTAGAGAGCGAGACTCTCCAGCCACCAGATTCCACCCGGCGCATCAGCAACGTAGCGCGCGCCCCACGCTCACTGTTTTTCTCCCCGCGGCTTCGCTCGCCAATGGGACCGCGGTCATCCTTTGTCCCGGAGGCGGCTTTCGCTGGCTCTCGTTCGATAATGAAGGCACGATTCTCGTTCGTTGGCTAAATTCGTTGGGAGTCACCGCTTTTGTCTTGAAGTACCGAGTTATGCGCACCGGCGATGCCGGCGAACGCGATTCTGCCGAGTTGGCGACGCGAAGCAAGACCATCATTCCACTCGCCGTCGCCGATGGATTGCGTGCCGTGAGCCTCGTCCGTTCGCGCGCGGGGGAATGGCATCTCGCGAAAGACCGCATCGGCATCTTAGGATTTTCCGCCGGCGGCCATGTCGCTGCCGCCGTCGCGATGCACCACAATGACGCAAGCCGCCCCGATTTTGTAGCGCTCCTCTATCCAGGCACGCCCCAAGAACTCAACCCTCCGACCGATGCGCCACCGATGTTTCTAGCCCAGGCTGATGACGACAAGAGTGTGCCGCCTGCCAACCATGCGATTCGCTTCTACGACGCCTGGAAGAAAGCTGGCCTGTCCGCAGAAATGCATATCTACTCGCGCGGAGGCCATGGTTTGGGATGCGCAAGACGGGCCTTCCCTCCGATTCTTGGACGGATCGCTTTCGCGACTGGCTCGGCGTGCAAGGATTGCTGAAATCTTCGAAGTAAAGCGCTTTGTCAGATCGTCGCGGAAGCAACCGACTGAGACCGTGGAGGATCAGTAAGTGAAAAGGAAAAGGCTGCACCCATTCCAAAAGGTCGCGATTGTTGCACTAGTTCTCCAATTCAGCGCGCCAAATGTCTTGGCAGATGAAACGCGTCGCCTGCGCGTTACCGAAAATCATCGCTACCTCCAGTACGAAAACGGCAAGCCGTTTTTTTACCTCGGTGACACCGCGTGGGAGCTTTTCCATCGTCTGAATCGCGAAGAGGCCGTCGAGTACCTCACAAATCGCGCCAAAAAGGGATTCACGGTCATTCAGGCCAGCATTCTTTCTGGAATGGATGGGCCTAACACCCTCAACGCTTACGGTGAAGCGCCATTCGTCAACAGCGATCCAACGAAACCGAATGAGGCCTACTTTAAGCACGTAGATTTCATCGTCAACAAAGCGGCGGAAGTGGGATTATTCGTCGGTATGCTGCCGTCGTGGGGCAGTCACTGGGCATCTGGCACCGGCATCCTCAACATGGGCAATGCCCGCCAGTATGGCCATTTTCTTGGCGCGCGTTACAAGGACAAGCCAATTATTTGGATTTTGGGCGGAGACCGTTCCATCGCGGATGACGAAGAGCGCGCCGTCGTGGACGCGCTTGCCGCGGGCCTATCCGAAGGCGACGGCGGCGCGCACTTGAAAACATTTCATCCGCGCGGCCCCGGCATGTCTTCGATCAAATTGAATGATGCTGCGTGGCTCGACTTTAACATGAATCAGTCTTCCCATTCCGCGCGTGACCACGACAACGGCCTATACGCCGAGCACGACTACGCTTTGAAGCCCGAGAAGCCCACCATCGACGGCGAAAATCGCTACGAGCAACTCCCGGTCGCCTTCCATTTTCGAGGCATGACTGGCCTCGACCGTTTCGACGATTACGACGTCCGCCAATCGGCTTACTGGTTGCTGCTCGCCGGCGCGTGTGGTCACACCTACGGCAACAACAGCCTATGGCAAATCGACAAACCTCCCGCAAGAAAGAGCGACACCTCCGCACCCATGCAGGATTCCGTCAAAACTTTAAAGACCAACGACCCCTGGATGGGCGGAGATGGAAGCGCGCTCGGCGCAAAGAGTTCGTGGGCAGAGGCAATGGATCATCCGGGAGCATTTCAAATGGGATTCGTGCGCCGCCTCTTCGAGTCTCTACCTTTCACGAAGCTCATTCCAGACCAGCACATCATTCTCAATGGTCCAACGACAGGCGGAGCGAAGATTCGCGCTGCCAGATCGTCGGATGGCTCCTTCGCCATCGTCTATTCGCCGCGCGGCGAAAGCTTTACTCTCGATAAGAGCATCATCAAAGGGGAGCGCGTGAAAGAAATCTGGTACGACCCGCGCTACGGAATTTCTTACCTGATTCATCAATCCGACCAGTGGGGAATTCAGACCTATACGCCGCCAACGAACGGCCGTGGAAACGATTGGATTTTTTTATTGGAAGATGCGACCGCTGGCTATCCACTGCCCGGCGAGTCTCGTTGATTCGTCGCCCTACCTCGCTGAACTTTCCGCGAAGTGGTGCCACCTTCTGAATTTCCGCAATTGGAATCACAACGTTAGCATCCAACGAAAACGCAAGCAAAGAGCCACAGCATCCAAGGAAACGCCTTTTCATGATTGAGCCGCAGCAAAATAGAGGGAACGCGCTTACAGACAATTCACTGGTGTTTCAACACGACACGACCAAGCCCGAAATCGCCTTCCTTCTGCTCCATTTGCCTTCTTCACAAAGAACGAGGCTCGACCGCCTACTCAGAATTGCTTACCTCAGGTTTTCACGGCTGTTTTTTGCGCGCGTCCCGCACCAAATCCACAAACAGCGCAGCCAGCTTGCTGATCACGTCTCCATCGCGCGCCTTCAGCGCATCTTTCGCGATCATTTCTCCGCCAACGCCAAGCGCGGCAGCGCCCGCGCGAATGTAGTCGGCAGCGGTTTCGAGATTCACGCCGCCCGTCGGGACCATCGGAATCAGCGGAAAAGGCCCGCGCAGCGCCTGAATGTATTTCGGCCCTCCCAAACTGCCGCAGGGAAAAACTTTCACGAAATCCGCACCAGATTTTGAAGCAGCCATGATTTCCGATGGTGTCAGTGCGCCCGCCATAATTAACAAATCGAGTTTGCGTGCGGCGGCGACCGTCGGCGCGTCGAGTCCTGGCGTTACCAGAAATTGCGCGCCCGCTTCGGCACATCTGCTAGCAGACTCTTCGTCAAGAACCGTTCCCGCGCCGACCAACACTTCCGGCATCGCCTTCACCAATTCGCGGATCACTTCGACCGCTCCCGGAACGGTCATGGTAATTTCGACAATCGGAACTCCACCTTTGCACACGCAAGCCGCAGCAAAGTGCGCTTCCTCCGCGGACGAAGCGCGGATCACCGGCACAATTCCCACTTTTTCAATAATCGCGCGTACTTCTTGCTTCTTCATGCGACCACTGCCTCTCAGCGGGCAATGCGAGCGCCCACTCGCTTCATAACCTGCAATACTTCGTCAAGCGTCGCCATCGTCGTGTCGCCCGGAGTCGTCATTGCCAGAACTCCATGCGCCGCGCCGCATTCAACGGCCCACTGCGCATCTAGATCAGCCCTGAGGCAAAAGAATCACCGCCGCCCACGCGATCCAGAATCTCTAGATCCTCCCGATTGCGCGCCTGCGTACTCATGCACCACTCCTTGTCTATCGTCCCGGGTGCCGACTCTCGAACATCATTGGCGGCATCGTGGTTGAATTGGGAACTCAGTGTTATTGCGGCAGCACTATCTCACTTAGCTGAACTTCTCCACAACTCCGTTTTTTCAAACGCAGCCTTTCAAAAAGCGAAACGCAGTCAAAGTTGCGCTTGTGGCAATGAAACCGGCTATGTCAAATGATTTGGTCGCATGGAAACACCTAGTGCTTTGCCTGCCTCGCTAGTCGGCTCTAGGGAATCCGCGAAAATTTCGTTCAGTTCCGCTGAATGGAAGCTTCAATTCTTACAATTTGACACCCCGGCGCGCCGTTTATACTCTGCAGCTCCTGTGACGGTGGGTGGGACGTTCGCCCAAGTTCCGAGTGCCGGAGTCAATTCAACAGCAGAGTCCTGCACGTTTGTGACGGCATGGCTGCGAGCGAAGCTCGCGCCCGCGAGTACAAAACGTGAAAACAGATTTGCTCAAATCAACGGCGGAGTCTTCGGTGTCCAACAACGGCGCCTTGCTGAACCCCCTCCAGATTTCGTCCACAGTTCGGGAAGCTCTCACTTCCACACCGTTCATCGATATCCACACTCATTTGTTTGCGCCCGCGTTTGGCAGTCTGGGTTTGTGGGGCATCGACGAGCTTCTTACCTACCACTACCTGGAAGCTGAGTTTTTTCGGTATTCGAACACGATCGCGGAGGACTACTGGGCTCTCTCCAAGAGCGAGAAAGCTGAAGCGATCTGGCACACTCTCTTCGTTGAAAACACTCCCATCTCGGAGGCTACCCGCGGAGTGATCGCGATCCTGCAGGCTTTCCAATTGCCCACGGATCATTCGGCCTTGTCCGAAGCCAGAGCATTCTTCAAAAATCAAAAAAGGGAAGCGCACATGCAGCGTGTGCTCCAGATGGCGGGCATTAGCACGATCGTCATGACCAACGATCCGCTCGACCCTGAGGAATCTCCGCTCTGGTTGAAGGGCATCGCAAGCCATAACCAGTTTCACGCCGTTTTGCGCCTCGATCGCATTCTCTGCACCTGGCACGATCACTGGCAAGCTATCGTCGCTCAAGGTTATGCCGTTGACGCGCAAGCCTCCGGCAAATCCGTTTCCGAAGCGCGCCGCTTCTTGATGGACTGGGCCAAGCGCATGCAGCCCGTTTACATGGCCTGTTCGTTGCCAGATACATTCGAGTTTCCGAGTGACACACTCGGCGGCCGCTTGCTTCAGGAGGCCGTCCTCCCCACTTGCTGTGAACTGGGCCTGCCGCTTTCGCTGATGATCGGCGTCCGTAAGCTCGTCAATCCTCGCCTGCGTTTAGGCGGCGACGCTGTTGGTAGAGCAAACTTGTGCTGCCTGGAAAACCTTTGCCGTGATTTTCCGTCCAATCGTTTTCTGGTCAGTGTGCTCAGCCGCGAGAACCAGCATGAACTTTGTGTATTGGCGCGAAAGTTCAATAACCTTATGCCGTTCGGCTGCTGGTGGTTCATGAACAATCCATCCATCGTCGAGGAGATCACTCGCGAGCGCATCGAAATGCTCGGAACGAGTTTTATCCCTCAGCATTCTGACGCCCGCGTTCTCGAACAGATCATTTATAAGTGGGCCAATATGCGCAGAACTCTCGCGCCCATTCTCTCGGAAAACTATCGCCTCTTATCCGAAGACGGCCGCGGCGTCACGCGCGCGGACATTCAGCGAGATGTGACTCGGCTTTTCCGTTCTAACGCCGAATCCTGGATGAACCTCCGGCCGCATACCTAACATCCAGCGCCCAGCCTTCCTACAGTGGCCCTGCTTCATGTCGAACTATCGCTTTGCCATCCCCGGAGGCCCGATGAGACCACTCGCTCGGATCGTTGTACTGACAAGCCCACTCACTCTGATATCTCTTTCGCTCCAGTTGGCAAATCCCGCGTCGCGCGCGCAGAACCCAAGCTTTCACAACGCGCCGCCTTCGGCGAAAGCCACAAAAAATCCCTACGAAGGCAAGCAGCCGGACGCCGGCAGGTCCATCTATCAATCTCGCTGCGCCGCATGCGACGGACCAAACGGCGAAGGCTCCGGCAACATTCCAAATCTCGCCAGCGAAAAAACGCAGGCAGCAACGGCGAACTTTTCTGGTATATCGCAAAAGGTGATTTGAACAACGGCATGCCGTCCTGGCAAAGTCTTCCGGAAAAAGATCGCTGGCAAATCATCAATTTCCTCCGCGTCCTCGGCGGATCCAAGCCCGGATCTCCCCGCGTCCGTCTTTCAGCGGATGAAGCAGTCGCAGCAGCAGCAGCCGCTCCGCCGCCAAAAGCGCCCTTCACGGGCTACCGCTACGAAAAACCCGGCGCGATTCGCAAAAACACGCTCGACGATCTGCCCGCTCCTTTTGCTACATTGTCAGCAGGGAATGGTCCTCAACTTGTGCCGCGCCCCGAAAACGCGTGGCCGCAAGTGCCTGCCGGATTCAAAGTTGAGTTGTGTGCCTCCGGCCTCAATGAGCCGCGCTTGATACGCGCCGCTGCCAACGGCGATTTTTTCGTTGCCGAAAGCCGCACTGGAGAAATTCGCGTTTTTCGTGGCATCAACGCGGATGGCAAGCCCGAGCACTCAGAGGTATTTGCGACCGGGCTTAAGCGTCCGTTTGGAATAAACTTTTTCCCGCCCGGCCCGGATCCACAATGGATTTACGTCGGCAATACCGATTCTGTCCTGCGCTTTCCTTACAAAAACGGCGATTTGAAAGCACGCGGCCCGGCTGAACATATTGCGGACCTGCCTGGCGGTGGCGGCCACTGGACCCGCGACATCCAGTTCACCGCCGACGGCAAAAAAATGTTCGTCTCCGTCGGCTCCGTTTCCAACATTGATGACCCGGACACCACTCCCGCCGAAAGAAATCGCGCTGATGTTTTGGAATTCAATCCCGACGGCTCCGCAATGCGTGTCTTCGCCTATGGTATTCGCAACTGCGTCGGCATGGCCATCAATTCAAAAACCGGCGAGCTCTGGTGTTCGGTCAACGAACGCGACGCACTCGGCGACAATCTCGTACCTGACTACATCACGCATGTGCGGGAAGGCGGTTTCTATGGCTGGCCCTGGTGGTACATGGGAGGCCACCAAGACCCGCGGCACACGGGCAAGCATCCCGAACTCCAATCCAAAATCATCGCTCCGGACGTGATCCTTCATCCCCAGAATGCTTCGCTGCAAATGACTTTCTACGACGGCAAGCAATTTCCCGCGGAATATCAGGGCGATGTTTTCGCCGCCGAGCATGGCTCGTGGAACAAGTCCGTTCGCGTTGGATATGAATTAATCCGCATCCCGCTGCACCAAACCGGCCATGCCAGCGGCGAATACGAAGACTTCATGACAGGATTTGTCGTGGACAATGGCCACGTTTGGGGACGCCCTGTGGGCGTGACCGTCGCACCAGATGGTTCGCTGCTGGTTACTGACGACGGCTCGAAATCTATCTGGAGAATCAGCTACACGGGGAAGTGAACTCGCCGCGCTACGGCGTCACACGCAGCATCACAACTCCGTGCGCCGGCACAATTGCGGTATATTCTGCTCCGTTCATCTTTACGTCGCTATGCTGCCAAAGCTCCCGCGCTTCGGGCGGTGTGTTCTTCAATCCGGTTTCTGTCCATGTTACGCACCGCCACACTAACACATCACTTATTGCATGTCACCTATATTATGCTCCAATTAGTAAGCAAATAAACGCGAGCAACAAATTGCCAAACGTCAACAAGATCAGGAGCGACAACAGCAACAACATCGGCAAGACGCTTCCGAGAATGATCGGCAGGAGAGTAGAGTGCGGCAGGATCAACAGCGACAACAGCATCAGGATCGCGACGACCGATCAGCACAACAACGGAGTCCATCTCAAACACATCGACAGCAGGCTGCCTGGCAGGGTGATCGCGCACGTAGCTGGAAGTCCGAGCACCGCACCTGGCAGCAACGGGGCGGTTACAACGGCTACCGAGTCCCAGATGACCGTTTCCGTAGTTACTATGGCCAAGATTATGGGTTCCGCATCTACAGTCTGCCCGTGAGGTATGTGGGCGGACATCGGCGCTTCCAGTACGGCGGTTATTGGTTCGGACCGATTGATCCTTGGCCAGAATACTGGTCAAACGATTGGTACGACAGCGATGACGTCTACGTGGACTACTACGACGACGGATATTATCTGTACAACCGCAGATATCCCGGCGACCGCATTTCCATCAGCTTCTACGTGAACTAAGGCGCTCGACGCAAAACGGGCCTCAGCGTGGCCGTGTGCCAGACATTTAGACCGCAGCTGGGGCGCGGCGTCTGAGATTCAATGGCCGAATTCCCAGAGGAGAAAAAAGCAATAAGCAATGCTTGGAACCATCTTGATCGTGTTTTTGATCTTGGCACTGATAGGCGCTGTTCCACGTTGGCCGCACAGCCGTGACTGGGGCTACTTTCCGACCGGTGGTGTAGGTCTCGTGCTCGCAGGTGTTGTGATCCTCGTACTTCTCGGCCGCATTTAGTTTTTGCAACGATGCCGGATTTGGAGGTCACCGATTCACGCCAGGGCCGAAAGGCATGACCGAGTGTCCATTCCTCCAATCCTCGGTTGCACTTGCTCTCCCATGCGGGATCGCATTGATCGTCTTTGGAGCCAAGAAAGCCTCTTAGTTCCAAGCCACAAAAGTTTCCCGCCTGAGAATCGGGCAACGCATCACCCTCTCGTGACGTAAGAGTTTTGAAAGCCCTTCAGTGAAATATTTGGTCTGAAGTAAATCGTACGCAGTGGAAGGTTTGACCGTGCAGGTCAGTAATGAAGAAATACTTAGTTGCCGCAACGTGTCTCACGCTTGTGGCAGGAGCAATATACGCAAAGAAACT